>Ga0209131_1000264_pt1 | contig 38121 bp, 27 predicted proteins | sample GraSoi_2013_40cm_FD_185826 | JGI IMG/M metagenome (GOLD analysis project Ga0209131, IMG submission 185826) | Grasslands soil microbial communities from the Angelo Coastal Reserve, California, USA - Sample 9_17_2013_40cm (SPAdes) (version 2) | ecosystem: Environmental > Terrestrial > Soil >...
CCTGGGCGGCGGCAGGCACTCTCGATCTCAGTGCTCTTGCAGGCAAGGCGGTACATGTTGGCGGTCGGGCCACCCAGGTCCGAGATCACTCCGGTAAAGCCCGGCACCGTGTCGCGAATCTTCCCGATCTCGCGGATCACGGAATCCTCGGAGCGGTTCTGGATGATGCGGCCCTCGTGCTCGGTGATGGAACAGAAGGTGCACCCGCCAAAGCAGCCGCGCTGGATGGCCACCGAAAAGCGGATCATCTTGTAGGCGGGGATGTTCTCCGCACCATAGGCAGGATGCGGCCGGCGCTGGAACGGCAGGTCATAGATCCAGTCCATCTCGGAGGTGGCGAGCGGGATGGGTGGCGGATTGAGCCACACGTCGGCGCCGCCGTGGCGCTGCACCAGGGCACGCGCATTACCGGGGTTCGATTCCAGATGCAGGATGCGTGAAGCGTGCGCATAGAGCACCGGATCGGCGGCCACCTGCTCGAAGGAGGGCAGGCGGATGACGCTGTGCTCGCGCTCCGCATTGGGCACGCGGCGCAGGAACCGCACCACCTGCACGCCTGCATCGCCAGCCGGCGCGGCGCTCGCCTTGCCGGGGCTCGTGGCGTAGGGATCGACCGGCGGATTCAAGGGACCGGGCGCATCCAGGTGCGTGGAGTCGATCTCGATCCAGCCGGTCTTGGGCGTACGGCGCAGGAAAGCGGTGCCGCGGATGTCATCGAGTGCGCCGATGCTCTCGCCGGCATCGAGGCGGCGGGCAATCTCCAGGATCTGCCGCTCGGCGTTGCCGAACACCAGCAGGTCCGCCTTCGCATCGAGCAGGACCGAGCGGCGGACTTTCTCGGACCAGTAGTCATAGTGCGCGATGCGCCGGAGCGAGGCCTCGATGCTGCCGATCACAATCGCAACATCCCGGTAGGCCTCGCGCACCCGTTGCGCGTAGACGATCACGGAGCGATCGGGCCGCCTGCCGCCCTTGCCGCCGGGCGTATAGGCATCGTCGCTCCGTACGCGCCGGTCCGCGGTGTACCGATTGACCATGGAATCCATGTTCCCGGCGGTGACGCCGAAGAACAGGCGAGGTTTGCCCAGGACGCGGAAAGAGTCGGTGCCGTGCCAATCCGGCTGCGCGATGATGCCGACGCGCAGGCCCTGCGCCTCGAGTACGCGCCCGATCAGGGCCGCACCGAAACTGGGGTGATCGACGTAGGCATCGCCCGTGACAATGATGACGTCGCACTGCTCCCAGCCCAGCTGCCCCATTTCGGCGCGCGACATCGGCAGGAACGGAGCGGCCCGGCGCGTTTCCGGGCCGGGGCGCAACAGCCAGGATTGTAGTGCCGGGGGCGCTTGCATGCGGAGGATTCTCGGGCCTCCGCCCGCCCAGCGCAATTGCGCCGAGCGGCCCGCGGTCCGCCGCCGCTAGGCTTCTGGCACTTCCACGCTCAGTTCGACGCGCTGCTTCTGCCGCAGGATGTGCAGACGCACAGTCTCCCCGCTCCGGTAGGATGCCAGGATCTGCAGCGCGTGCGCCACGCTCCCGGGCACCCGGCCATCGATGTCGGTGAGCACATCGCCGTCCTGGAGCTTGAGGCGCGCGTCCCGGGGCGCGCGGACCACCAGCAGGCCCTTGTCGGTGCCAAAGTAGCTGCCCAGTGCCGGCGACAGGTCAACCATTTCCGCCGCACCGAAGCCGCTGGAATCGCGCATGCCAAGGCGCATCACCCGCGTCATGGCATCGCCGGCATGGTCCTCAAGCGCGAGCAGCTCCGGCAAAGGCGGCAAATCCAGATCCTCGTACATTTTTTCGTGCGCTTCCTTCGGGACAATCTTCGCCTTGTATGTCTTGCCATCGCGCTGGTATTCGATCGCCATCGGCTCGCCGGACTTGGCCGCTTTCATGATCAGGTGCAGCTGCTCCGGCGCGGAGTGCTGTGCATCGCCGCGCAACGGGGCGCCATTCAGCGACACGATCTGGTCGTTGGCGCGGATTCCGGCCGCCTCGGCTGACCCACCCGGGCTGACACTCATGACGTGCACACCCGCCCCCGCCCCGGAGGTGCCGGGACCTTCCTTGATCGACATCCCGAGCATCGGCCGTCGCACGACGAGGACCTTGACGCGCGGGTCGACACTGGCCTGCCCACCGTTGAGCGATAGCGACAGCTCAGCCATTTCCCGCGCGGCCAGTTCCATGCGCTCCTGCGCGGCCTTGAGCCGCTGCTCGAGCTGATCGCGCCCCGCAAGCTGATCCCGGCCCGCGGCATCGCTCTTCGCGGTCTCCTCGGCCAGAGCCTGCCGCAGCGGCAGGCACAGCGGCGCGGCCAGCAACATCGCGGCCGCGATGACGCGCGGTAGACTCGAGCGGGGCTTGAGCATCGTATTCATTCGAGTGTCCATCAAAGGGTTCCTTGTTCGAGGGTCGCACGATAACCGGCGTGCACGGCTTCGGCGTAACGCACGCCGAACAGCGAATTGAGCAGGCTCACGCGCTGGGTCCACAGTTCCTGCAATCGATCCGGGTCGGATTCCACGGCTGCGTCGCTGGCGAGTTCCATATCGAGGCGCTGGATGCGCGACTGCAGGGCATCGATCGCCACCGCGTTTGCCGCCACTTCGACGGCTGGGCGCTGCGGGAGCTGGCGCAGGGTCGTCTCCAGGCGCTGCGAACGCGCGACCAGGGTCTGAAGCGGCACTTGCGTGCTCGCCCCTGCGGATGGGACGGGATCGGCAACCCGGAGCTGCGGGAGCGATGCCGCCAGCGCGAGCACCAGCGCGGCAATGCTGCCGGCCGCGCTGAGCTGCATCCAGCGCCGGCGCGGTACGGACCCGGAGGCGCCACCGAGGCGCGCCTCGATCAGCGGCCACAGCTCCGGCGGCGAAAGCGTCTGCAGCTGCGTCAGCTCGGCACGCAGCGCCGCCAGGCGCCGGATCTCCGCAGCGCATGGCGCGCATGAGGCCACGTGGGACACCGTGGCGGCATCAACGGGCTGGCGATCCCGCAGACTGATCAGTTCCTCGAGGCGAGCGTGCATTCCTGGTCTCCGGTCCTGGGCTCGAGCGCGTCACGGAGCGCCGCGTGCGCCCGCGCGAGCTGCGATTTGGAAAAACTTGCGGTGCGGTCATAGAGGCGCGCAATTTCGGCGTGCGTGTAGCCTTCGACATCGTGCAGCCACACGATGCTGCGAGTCAGGTCGGGCAGCGCATTCAGCGCGCGTTCCAGATCGCTCCCGCACTCCTGGTCGTCGCCCTGCGGCACAGCGCGACCGGCGATGGCCCCTTCGGCGTCCTCCGGGAGCAGGCGGCCGTGCCAGGGCGAGCGCAGGTGCATCAGCGCCCTGCTCACGGCAATGCTGCGCACCCAGCCGGCAAAGGAGCCCGAACCGCTATACGCGCCGAGGTTGCGCAGCACCTCCAGAAACACTTCCTGCGCCAGTTCTTCCGCCACGGCCGGACGCAGCACCAGGCGCCGCAGCAGGGTGTACACCGGCCGCGCCAGCGCGCTGTAAATGCTGCGCTGGGCGGAGGCATCGCCCGTCCGGGCGCGCCGCAGCCATTCCGTGGGGACCTGGACGTCGAGAAAAGTGGACATGCCTGATGTCTATAGATGCAGGCCGCCGGAAAAAGGTCGCGGAAATCCCCGGGGCTAGGCGGGCGCCACCCGGCGCCCGATCGCCTCGGCAAAGCGCGCCGCGGCGCCGGGGGCGTAGGCGAAGAACAGTGAGGGCTCGGCGAGCTCGAGTTCCAGCACGCACGGTGCCCCATCGGCCGCGCGGATCAGATCGACGCGGGCATAAAGGGGCATGTCAAAGGGCAGCGCCGCCAGTGCCCGCTCCGCCAGGGCCTGCTCATCGGGCCCCGGGGTGCGCGGCGTGATGATCTCGGGCGCAAACAGCGCTCGCGTCGGCGCACTCCCCCGCCGCAGCAGCGGGCCCTTGCGGATCGCATGGCTGTAGCGGCCCTCGAAATAGATCAGCGCGGTCTCGCCCTGCTCATCGACCCTGTCCAGGTAGGGCTGCAGCAGCACGCTCCGCCGCTGCTCCAGCAGGCGCGTGAGGTGCGCGAGCATTGGCGCGTAATCGGTCCGCCCGTGGCGCTGTGCGTCGCGTGAGCCCGCGCCGATGGCGGGTTTGATTACCAGGTCACCGCCCGGGTGCTGCTGCAGGAACTGCTGCAGCGCGCCGGCCGCATCGTCACCGGGTTCCACGAACCGGCTCGAGACGATCGACACCCCTTTGCCCTCAAGTACCCCAAGATAGTGCTTGTCGACATTCCAGCGCACCAACTGCAGCGGATTGAGTACCGTGGTCGCCCTGCCCACCCGTTCCAGCCAGCCCAGGAACTCATCGAATCGCGATGAGTAGTCCCAGGTGGACCTGAGCAGGGCCAGCGAGAAGGCGGACCAGTCAACCGCGGGATGATCCCACTCGACCACCACCGGGCGCAGCCCCACGTCCTTCAGGGCCGCGAGGAGCGGTGCGAGGTCTTCATCCAGTTCGCGCGCGGCCCGCGCGGTGACCAGGGCGATGGGGCCGATGGCAGGCAAGGGAGCATTCTATCCGGTTGAATCGTCGTAAAATGACCACCATGAGCAAGCGCGCCACCGAGGCGATCATCGTCCGTGGCGCCTGCCAGAATAACCTGAAGAACCTCGATCTCGAGCTGCCGCACGGCGAGCTGATCGTGGTCACCGGCGTCTCCGGTTCGGGAAAATCCTCCCTGGTCTTCGACACGCTGTATGCCGAAGGCCAGCGCAGGTACGTCGAGACTTTCTCGCCCTACGCACGCCAGTTCCTCGACCGGATGGACAAGCCCAAGGCCACCAGCATCGAGGGCATACCGCCGGCGATTGCGATCGATCAGGTCAACCCCGTGCGCACTTCACGCTCGACGGTCGGGACGATGACCGAGATCAACGATCACCTGAAGCTACTGTATGCGCGCGCGGCGATACTGCATTGCCGGCGCTGTGGCCAGCCCGTGCGGCGCGACCAGCCCGCGAGCATCGGCGAGAGTGTCCAGGCACGCGCCGCGGCGGCCGGTGACCCGCGCCTCGTGATCTGCTTTCCGGTGACTGTGCCCGAGCGCATGAGCGTGGCGGAAGTGCGCGCGGAGCTGGATCGCCAGGGTTATTCGCGCATCCACAGCGAGGTGCCGGGCCGGCTCGAGGTGGTGCAGGATCGCCTGCGTGCCAGCGACGGTGGCGGCGGGCGGCTGCCCGAAGCGCTGGAGACCGCGCTGCGCGCCGGCCATGGGCGGCTCAGCGTGCACGCGGAAGAGGCCGGGCAGGTGTGGCGCTATTCCAGCGATCTGCACTGCGCCGATTGCGACCTGCACTACCAGGATGCCCTGCCCTCCACCTTCTCCTTCAACTCACCGGTCGGTGCCTGCGAAACCTGCCGCGGCTTCGGGCGCGTGATCGGCATCGATTACGCGCTGGTCATTCCCGACACCGGCAAGACGCTCAAGCAGGGCGCCATTCGGCCCTGGCAGACGCCCTCTTTCAAGGAATGCCAGGACGATCTCGAGCGGCACGCCCGGCGTCGCGGCATCGCACTCGATGTACCGTGGCGGGAGCTCCCGCAGGAAGCGCGCGATTGGGTCATCGAGGGCGAAGGCCCCTGGACGAAGAAAACCTGGTACGGCACGCGCCGTTTCTTCGCCTGGCTGGAGACCCGCGCCTACAAGATGCACATCCGCGTGCTGCTCTCGAAGTACCGCAGCTACACCGAGTGCGGCGCCTGTCACGGCGCGCGGCTCAAGCCCGACGCGCTGCTGTGGCGGCTGGGCGTCTCGGGCAGCGCGCCCGGACTCAACATCCACGAGCTGGTGTGCCTGCCGGTCACGCGATGCCGGGGATTCATCGCGGACCTGCAGCTTCCGGCACCCCTCGATGAGGCCGCGGACCTCGTCCTGAGCGAGTTGCGCACGCGCCTGCGCTTTCTCGATGAGGTGGGCCTGGGCTACCTCACGCTCGATCGCCAGTCGCGCACCCTCTCGGGCGGCGAAGTCCAGCGCATCAACCTGACCACCGCGCTCGGCACTTCGCTCGTCAACACGCTGTTCGTCCTCGATGAGCCCTCGATCGGATTGCACCCGCGTGACATGGGTCGCGTCATTGCCGTGATGCGCCGCCTCCGCGACGCGGGCAACTCGCTCCTGGTCGTCGAGCACGACCCGCAGATCATGCTCGCCGCCGACCGGCTGCTCGATCTGGGTCCAGGCGCCGGCGAGCACGGCGGACAGATCGTCAGTTTTGCCACGCCCGCCGAGGTGGCCTGTGACCCCGCCTCGCTCACGGGCGCCTGGCTGGCCGGGCGCAAACGCCTGCCGGCGCTCCGGGCGGGCACGGCCAAGGGCGCATCGGGGAGCGAAGCCATCGAGCTCACGGGCGTCAGCGCGCATAACCTCAAAGGGATCGACGTGCGCATTCCGCTGCGCCGGCTCGTGTGCCTGACCGGTGTGTCGGGCTCGGGCAAATCGACGCTGGTGCAGGAAGTCCTGTACCCGGCCCTGCAGCAGGCCCAGGGCAAGGGCGGTGCGATGCCGCTAGCGCACCAGAGCCTCGGCGGCGCACAGCTGATTGATTCCGCGGTGCTGGTCGACCAGGCGCCGATCGGGCGCACCACGCGCTCAAACCCGGTGAGCCACGTCGGCGCCTTCGATGAGATCCGCGCGCTGTTCGCCGCCACGCCGGACGCGCGGCTGCGCCGCTACAGCGCCGGCACCTTCAGTTTCAACGGCGGCACCGGTCGCTGCCCGGCCTGCGGCGGCAACGGCTTCGAGCACGTCGAGATGCAGTTTCTCTCCGATGTGTACCTGCGTTGCGGCGAATGCGACGGCAAGCGCTATCGTGCCCAGACCCTCCAGGTGCGCATCAGTGGCGCGGACGGCCGCCGCGCCGATATCGCCGCCGTGCTCGATTTCACGGTGACGGAGGCGCTGGCGTTCTTTGCGCACTCCCCCAAAGTCTGTGCGCGGCTCCAGCCGCTCGCGGATGTCGGTCTGGATTACCTGCGTCTGGGCCAGCCGGTGCCGACTCTGTCGGGTGGCGAGGCGCAGCGGCTGAAACTCGCCGGACACCTGGCCGATGCCGCCCGCAAGGGGCGTGGTGGTGGCGCAGGCAAGCTCCTGCTGTTCGATGAACCCACCACCGGATTGCACTTCGAGGATGTCGCACGTCTCCTGCGCGCCTTTGGGCTCCTGCTGGCCGGCGGCCACTCGCTGCTGGTAATCGAGCACAACCTCGACGTGATCGGTGCGGCGGACTGGATCATCGACCTGGGGCCTGAAGGGGGCGAAGCGGGCGGGCACATCGTCGCCTGCGGCACGCCCGCGCAGATCATGGCGGCGAGGGATTCACGCACGGGCGAGGCGCTGCGCGCCTACCAGGAATCGCTCCGGAGCCCCACGGCGACGACGCTGCTGCGCGCGGTGGCTGAGAGCACATCCCGTGCGCCGCGCCCTGCGGCGCAGATCAGCGTGCGTGGCGCCCGCGAACACAACCTGCGCAATATCGACGTCGATGTGCCGCGCGAACGCTTCACGGTCGTCACCGGCGTGTCGGGCTCGGGAAAATCGACGCTCGCCTTCGACATCCTGTTTCACGAGGGGCAGCGGCGCTTCCTGGAGTCGCTCAACGCCTTCGCGCGGCAATTCGTACAGCCCGCGGCGCGCCCGGACATCGACACCCTGACGGGCCTCCCGCCCACCGTGGCGATCGAGCAGCGCGCCAGCCGCGGGGGCCTCAAGAGCACCGTGGCGACGCTGACGGAGATCTACCATTTCCTGCGACTGCTGTATGTGCGTCTCGGCGTGCAGCACTGCCCCGACTGCCAGACGGCGATCGCGCCCCAGAGCGAGGCGCTGATCGCCTCGCGCCTCGCGAGGGAGCATCGCGGGCGGCGCATCCAGCTGCTGGCACCGCTGATCGCGCAACGAAAGGGCATCTATACCGACCTGGCACGCTGGGCCGCCGCGCGCGGCGCGCGCGAGCTGCGCGTCGATGGTGCGCTGGTACCTACCGATCCGTTTCCGCCGCTCAAGCGCTTCGTCGAACACAACATCGAGCTGCCCATCGCGGAACTCACGGTCAATGCGCGGAGCGAACCGGAGCTGCGTGCCGCGCTCGCTGCCGCTTTGGAGGCGGGCAACGGCGTCGCCCATGTACTGGGGGCCAGGGGCCGCGTGCAGGTGCTCTCCAGCAGGCGCGCGTGTCCGAACAGTGGCCGCGGCTTTGCCGAGCCCGATCCGCGCCTGCTGTCGTTCAACTCGGCGCAGGGCTGGTGCCCCAGCTGCCACGGCACCGGGCTCGAGCTCAAGGATTTCGCGGCAGAGGAGACCGGGGAGGAATCGCAGTGGCTCGATGGGACCGCATCGGGCACCCCCTGCTCCGCCTGCCATGGCCAGCGCCTCAATCCCACCGCGCTCCATCTGCGGCTCGGGGGCCGCTCGATCAGCGAGCTTACGGCACTGACGGTGGATGAACTGCAGAAGTTCCGGCAGCGCCTGCGCTTCGACAAGCGTGGCGCGACCATTGCGCGCGATGCGCTCGAGCAGATCGGCAGCCGGCTGCAGTTCCTCGCGCAGGTTGGACTCGGATACCTGACGCTGGACCGTGCGGCGCCCACCCTGTCGGGCGGCGAGGCGCAGCGCATCCGCCTGGCGGCACAACTGGGCTCGAACCTGCAGGGCGTATGCTACGTCCTCGATGAGCCGACCATCGGCCTGCACGCCCGCGATAACCGGGTGCTGCTCCGGGCGCTCGATGCGCTGACCGGCAGCGGCAACACCCTGGTCGTCGTCGAGCACGATGAGGAGACGATCCGTCACGCCGATCACATCATCGACCTGGGTCCCGGCGCCGGCGTGCGCGGCGGACAGGTCATCGCTGCGGGCAGCGCCGCGGAGCTGTGCGCGAACCCGCGCTCGCTGACCGGCCGGTTGCTGTCGACACCGCTCCGTCATCCGCGCCAGCCGCGCCGGCCGGTGACGGCCAGCACGGCATCGCTGTGGCTGGACGGCGTGACGCTGCACAACCTCGATGGGCTCGACGTGCGCATCCCGCTCGGCCGGCTGGTGGTCGTGACGGGCGTCTCCGGTTCCGGCAAGTCGACGCTGGCGCGCGATGTGCTGTACACCAACCTGCGCAGGTTCCTGGCGGGCGGCGATCCCCTGACCGGCCTGCGGCGGCTCCGTGGAGCGCAACCCTTAAGCCGTGTGCTGGAAGTCGATCAGACGCCGATCGGGCGCACGCCGCGCTCCTGTCCCGCGACCTATGTCGGTTTCTGGGACGACATCCGCCGCATCTACGCGGGGAGCGATGAGGCGCGGATCCGCGGCTACAGCGCGAGCCGCTTTTCCTTCAATACCGCCGGCGGGCGCTGCACCGATTGCGAAGGCCAGGGACAGCGCACGATCGAAATGAGTTTCCTGCCCGACGTCAAGGTGTTGTGCGATCGCTGCGGCGGGCGCCGCTTCGATGCGCAGACGCTCGAAGTGCATTGGCGCGCCCGCTCGGCGGCCGAGGTGCTGGCGATGAATGTCGAGGAGGCACTCGAGTTCTTTGCGGCCCACGCGCGCGTGCGGCGCCCGCTTTCCCTGCTGCGCGATGTGGGACTGGGCTACCTGACGCTGGGCCAGCCGAGCCCGACGCTTTCGGGCGGCGAGGCGCAGCGCATCAAGCTCGTGACCGAGCTGGCGCGGCTCGCGGCGGTGAAGCCCGGCCGGGCGAGCGCGGCGCACACCCTGTATGTGCTCGACGAGCCGACCGTCGGATTGCACATGGCGGACGTGGAACGCCTCGCCGTGGTGCTGCAGCGGCTGGTCGACGCCGGCAACTCAGTCGTGATGGTCGAGCACAATCTCGATCTGATGGCGCAGGCCGACTGGATCATCGATCTGGGGCCCGAAGCCGGCACGCGCGGCGGTCGGATCGTTGCCGCAGGCTCCCCGGCGCAGATTGCCGCACGCCACCGCCGCTCGCATACTGGGGCGGCGCTGGCGCCGTTCCTCCGCGAGCGCGCCGATTGAGGTGACGATGGTCCATTCACTGCAGTGCTGGAAATGTGGCGCCGACCTGGCGGCACTTACGCTACCGCTCTCGCGCCGCGATGAATGCGCGCGCTGCCGTGCCGAGCTGCACGTCTGCCGCATGTGCGTCGAATACGACACGCAGGTGGCGAAACACTGCCGCGAGCCGACGGCCGAGGAAGTGAGCGACAAGGAGCACGCCAACTTCTGCGACTTCTACCGCCCACGTCCCGAGGCCTGGGTGGCGCCCAACACGGCCGAAGTGGATAAGGCGCGCGCCGAACTCGAGCGCCTGTTCAGCAAGCACTGAGCCGCGCCGGGGCCCCTCAGCCGCTGCGATCCTCGCCGAGGCGGTCCGCCAGGCGGGAGATCAGCCGTCCAAAGCGCGAACTGGTTTTTGGTGCATGCTTGCGATCACGCCGCGAGGCGTCGTTCATCAGCACGCCGCGGCCGCTGTCCATCTGCAGCTCGCCCGCGCCCAGTATTTCCAGGGTCTCTTCCAGCGACAGGGGCGGGCCGGATTGCCGCACGCGCTTGCTCACGGGCTTGGCACCGTGGGCGGCACGGAGCTTCGGGCGCTTGCCTGCGCCGCTGCGCGCCGGCTTCGGGCCCGGCGAGGACGGCGTGGGCAGGCCGGCGGCCTTGGCCATGGCCGCCTTCATGGCCGCCGACTTGTCCACATTGTCCAGCGGCGTGACGGGTGCACTGGATGCCAGCACCGGACGGATGCCGGTGGTGGCCGAATCCGCACGCGCATCGTCGATGAAACTCAGCTCCGGACCCCTGGCCTTGGCGGGCGTGAGGGCGGGGAGTGGTTTTGCCGTAGAGGCCGTCGCGCGCTCGCGCTCGCGCGCCGTGACCGGAACGATGGAAACGGCATTGAACTCCGAGCGCACGTAGTGGGCCACCTGCTTGGCCGAAACGGCATCGGTAAAGAATCCCAGGCGCAGGCCGTACCAGCGACGGCCGTCCCGGTTGCCCTCCACGCCATAGAGTGTGTAGGCGGCGAAGATGGCCAGCTGCGGCACCAGGCTCAAGTCGATCGCCTGCACCGACCATCGCAGCTGCACGGCGTAGGCGACCAGCTCGGTGGGCGCCGCCAGCCGTGCAGCGGGAGTCAGCGGCGCACTGCGCATGACCGGTGCGCGGGCCATAGGCGGTGCACTGCCCGTGGGCTGTGCAAGAGGCGTTGGCGGCGCTCTCGGCGTTGGCAGCGCACTGGGCGTGTGCGGGGCGCGGGGCGCGACCCGGGCTGCAGGCGCAGGGCGCGCAGATTCGAGCAGGCGCAGCACGGCCTTGTCTTCAAGTGCCGGAGCGGCGGCGGGCGGGGCCGACTGCGACGGCACATCATTCAGCGAGTCGATCGCGGCACGCACGTTTTTGAGGGAACGCGCCGCAGCGGCGCCGTCGTTCGGCGCAACGGGTGCGGCGCGCGGCAATTCGGGCACCGCCATCAGCTTCAAGGGAGCGACCGGCCTGGTCGGAATTGCAGGCGCCGTGATTGAATCGGCGACCAGCGCCACCGTGGGCACATTGGGCACGGCCAGGGCCGGTGGCGCAACCGGCCGGCCGGCGGCCTGGGCGCGCAGCTTCTGCCCTGGCGCCACTCCGGCCCAGGCGGCCGGATACACATCGCGAACCGCCGCGAGCATCTGCTCGGCCGCCTCCTGGCTGGGGAAATAGCCCATGTGCAGGCGGAAGCGCTCGCGTCCGTCCTCGCGGCGCCGTGAGACGAAGAACCTGAATTGCTTCAGCGCGGGATCGTTCGGCTGTTCAAGCCCAACCGGCGTGGTCGAGGCGCAAAGGTTGATGACGTACGAAACGGCGGCGGGTGGCATCGCATTTCCGGCGGCAACCGAGCTGCCGATCGAACCTGTGGCCTGCTGCATTTCTCAACGACCCCGCTGCGCTGCTGCGACTCCCAGGCCTACGGTGGTTTAACGGGGATGACACCAGGGCGGGAAGTGCTGTTGGGCCGGCGGCTTCCGCCTTCGGTGGCAACCCCGCTATCCCTCATTGCCTTAAGGGACCGGAGGCTTTGCGTCCCTGTCTTACAACAGGTTTGCGTGACACTGAAGCGTGACGCAGTTTGGCATGGTGACGCAGCGGGTCAAGTGCCGCGAAGGAGATTCCGATCACATCTGCGGCAGACGGTTGAATCAGGTCACAATTCTGTCAAATCAGACCGCGACGCGCAGCTCGGGGATGGCTGCGGTGTGACGCCCGCGCAGGAGCGCGGTGATGTCGGCCAGAGCGGCGGGCCGCGCGAAGAAGAAACCCTGCGCATAGTCGCAGCCGCGTTGCCGCAGGAATTCCAGCTGTTCCATGGTTTCCACGCCCTCGGCGACCACTTCCTTGCCGAGCGCGTGCGCCATCGTGATCATGGTTTCGGCCAGGGTCGCCGCGGTGACGTTGTGCGCCACCTCCTCGATGAAGGAGCGATCGATCTTGATCGCATGCACCGGGTGCACCCGCAGGTAACCCAGCGAGGAATACCCCGTGCCAAAGTCATCGAGCGACAGGCGCACGCCGAGCGAGGCGAGGCGGCGCAGCGCGGCGCGCCCTTCCTCATCGGCAAACACGGACTCCGTCAGCTCGATCTCCAGCATTTCCGGCGCGATACCGGCGCGCTCCAGGGCGCCGCGCACGAGCTTCGGAAAGTCGGATTGGCGCAGCTGGTGCACGGACACGTTCAGAGCCAGGCGCGGCGGCGCGATGCCCGCGGCCTGCCACTCGGCCAGCTGCGCGCAGGCGGCCTCGAGTACCCAGGCGCCGATGTCCACGATCAGTCCGCTCTGCTCGGCGGCGGGCACGAATTCACCCGGATAGCGCATTGCCTCGCGGGGCGGCTGCCAGCGCAGCAGCGCCTCGAGGCCCACCAGCGAGCCGTTGGTGAGCGAGTACTGCGGCTGGTAATAGAGTGCAAATTCGCGCCGCTGGAGTGCGCGATACAGCCCGCTCTCTGCAGCGATGGCCGGCATGCGCTGCATGGCGCGATCGTAGAACACCGCGCGTGAGCGGCCGTCTTCCTTGGCGCGATACATCGCCAGGTCCGCATTGCGCATCAGTTCGTCCAGCTCAGTCCCGTCGTCCGGAAAGATCGTGATGCCGATGCTGGCGCGCACGTAGTGGTCGCGCCCGCCGATGTTGACCGCCTCCTGCAGCGCCTCGATGATGCGCGCGGCGACGCGCTGCGCCCCATCGGCCGTGGCGACACCACGCAGGATCATCGTGAACTCGTCTCCCCCGAGGCGCGCCACCGTATCGCCTTCCTTGACGCAGGCGCGCAGCCGCTGCGCGACGATCTGCAGCATCTGGTCGCCCGCGCTGTGCCCCACGGTGTCGTTGACCTTCTTGAAATGATCGAGATCGATGTACAGCAGCGCGCCGCGCTGCAGGCCTTCCGCGGCGCTGACCAGTTCCTGGGACAGGCGGTCGCGGAACAGCAGGCGGTTGGGCAGCGCCGTCAGCGGATCGAAATGCGCCTGCCGGTACAGTTGCTCGCCGCGCGCACTGTTCGAAAGCGCCACGCCGATCCGCGCAGCGCATTCGGTGCCGTAGCCGGCCACCTCGGCGTCCACCTGGGGCGCGACCTTGTAGCCCACCGCCAGCACAGCCACCAGCGTTTCCTGCGACAGCACCGGCCAGACCCAGAAGAACTCGGCGCCGTACTCCTGCATGGGCAGGAGCACGCTGTGGCGTTGCGGCTCGAGGCGCATCACGGTCAGGCCGGAGCGCTCCTGGACCAGCTGCGAGAGCAGCAACGCGTCCAGCGTGATGCGGCTGACGGGTGCGTGCGCGCCACCGGCGGCGAGGTAGGCGCGGCCGTAGTCCGAGGCGTCGGGGTCGAGCAGTGCGAGCATCGAGGCGTCGCAATGGGCGATGCTGCAGACCCGGTCGAGGAGGCGATCCAGGCAGGACTCGAGTTCGGAAGACTCCAGCAGCATCCGGTCAATTTCGTTGAGGCTGGTCATGGCCCGCATCCGGTCTTCCAGCACGGCTATGGTCTGATTGAAGCCGAGGGCGGTCGCGCGCGGCGCATCCCGCGACTGCTCGACGACGACGCGCCGGTACTCACCTCGCGACAGTCCCTGGAACGAAGTCCCCAGATCTTCGAGCACGCGTTCCCAGCGCGAGCGGAACCACCAGCAAAGCAGCGCGATCAGCGCGGTCGCGAACAGGGCCAGCAGCGGCAGCGTCTCGCTCGCCTGCGTCCAGGCCTCGGAGGTGTCCACCGTGGGGCCGAAAGCCACCACGGTCCAGCGATTCGCCATCAGGTGCGCCTCGACTGGCAGCACTGAGCTCACCGCGCCGCGCCATTCCTGCCGGCCGACGCTCCAGGATCGCGCACTCCCGTCCTGTCCCGGTGGGGTGGAGGACAGGTATTCGCGCGCGAACATGGACAGCAATTCCGCCGGCAGCTCGCCGCGCACGCCCAGCAGCACGCCGGCGCCGTCGAGGACCGCGACGGAAGACGGCTTGCGCGGCGTATCGCCCAGGCCCTGCCACAGCCAGTCCGGGGAGAGCTCGAAGAAGGCGATCGCCGCGATGGTGCCCACGCGCACCGGCCGCAACAGATACACCGGCACTGCCGCGCCGCGGCGTGGCGCAGACCGCAGCAGCGATTGCCCGGCCCGGAGGGCCATCTTCTCGGCATGGTTGAGCGCGACAGGCCCTGAATCGCTCACCGGCGTGGTGAGCACGACGCCGCGAAAGACCTCGGAATGCAGGATGCGCTGGCGCAGGTCGGCGCCCCCGAATCCTGCGTCATCGCTGGTCAGCAGCTGGACGATGGATTCAGCGACGCCGAGCCGCACGCGCAACTCGCGCGCAAAGGTGCGGCTCACTTCGCCGGCGACCTCGGCCGACTGCCGTTCGCTGGCGGCGCGCAGCGCGCTGACCGCGCTCATTGCGCCGGCAAGCAGCAACAGGGCGGCCAGTGACGCCATGGCCAGCGTCAAACGCCAGGTCATCGACCGTGTACGAACACCTGAGAAAATCGGCATGAGGTGGCAAGGGCCTGAAAAACCTGAGCCAATTTAACGAAAGTCAGGCCACCACCAATGCGTGCCAGATCACAATTGACGGGAGCGGCGCACTCCGGATGGGACGCCGGTCACAGTCGCAGCGGCATCTTCCCGGTCTCGGCCAGCGACTGCATTGCCCGCCAGGTGAGGCGGTACGTTCCCGGGCGCCCGCTCAGGGCGGCGGCCCGCATGGCGGCAGCCACCGTGCCCGCGCCGATCGCCCGCCAGCGGGCGGAGCGGCCGAGCAGCAGCGGATTGAGGAGCGGCGCCACGAACCGCCCCAGTGCTTCGGCCGTCCGCCACTGGGAACGCGCGCCGAGCAGGAGCGAAGGCTGCATGAGATGAAGGGAGCGGAAGTGCAGCGCTTCGAGCGCCACTTCGGTCTCGCCTTTCACCCTCAGATAGAGGTTCCCCGATTCCGGTGCGGCGCCGACCGAGGAGACCGCAATCATCGTCTTCGCGCCCAGGACCTGCGCGCAGCGTGCAAAGCGCAGCACCAGGTCGTGATCGACGGCGCGAAACGCCTGGGCCGAACCGGCATCGCGCCGCGTCGTGCCCAGGCAGCTGAAGGCATCGTCACAGGACAGTGCGCGCAACTGCTCTTCCATCGCCTCGAAGCGGATGATGCGATTGGCCAGCCGCGGCGCCTCCATCGGCAGCGGCCGTCGCGTCAAGGCCACCACGCGCGCATATTCGCCGCCCGCAATGAGTGCACGCACCAGGGCCACGCCCACCATACCGCTGGCGCCGGCGACCAGCGCCACCCGCGGAGTCCCCGTTTCCATATCCTTGGGAGCTTAACCCGCGCCGCCGCCGATTGCTTAAGTGCTGAATTATTCCTGCAGCTGGAATTCGAGCTGTCCGCTGCCGCCGGGCGGACGAAAAGCCTTGGTGTCGAGCTCGGCGGCGCGCACGCTGTTCAGGCGGAGGCGTCTGCAGGCCAGCCGGAAGCGTTCGCGCAGCATGGCCGCCCACGGCCCCTCCCCGCGCATGCGCGCACCGAAGCGCGGATCATTGTCGCGCCCGCCGCGGGCCTGCTGGATCAGCGACATGACATGCGCCGCCCGGAGCGGGTGATGCTGCTCCAGCCAGTCCCGAAACAGCTGCTTCACTTCATGGGGCAGTCGCAGCAGGACGTACCCCGCGTTCGTCGCACCCGCCTGCGCGGCGGATTCGAGCAGTCGCTCGAGCTCAGCGTCGTTGATGGCCGGAATCATCGGGGCCGTGAGGACGCCGACCGGCACCCGAGCCTGGGCCAGGGCGCTGATGACTCGCAGGCGCCCCTGCGCCGAGGCGGCGCGCGGCTCCAGCGTGCGCTTGAGCTCCGGATCGAGCGTCGTGAGGCTGACGGTCACGCGCGCCAGGTTCTGGCGCGCCAGTTCCTGCAGCAGATCGAGGTCACGCAGGATGAGCGTGCCCTTGGTGATGACCATGACCGGATGACGGGCCTGCGCCAGCACTTCGAGAATCCCGCGCGTGACGCGCAGGCGTTTCTCGACCGGCTGGTAGGGATCGGTATTGGCACCCAGCATGATGGGTTGGCAGCGGTACCCTTTGCGTGCGAGCTCTGCGCGCAGCAGGCGCGCGGCGTCGGCCTTGTAGAACAGCTTCGTCTCGAAATCGATGCCCGGCGACAGATCGACGTAGGCGTGGCTGGGACGGGCGTAGCAATAGACGCAGCCGTGCTCGCAGCCGCGATAGGGATTGATCGACTGCGCGAAGGGAATATCCGGCGATTCGTTGTGCGTGATGACTGAGCGGGCGGCTTCCGCCCGCACCTCGGTGGCAATGGAATCGGGCACGCATTCCTGGTACCAGCCGTCGTCAACGGCCTGCCCGACCTGCCGGGCAAAGCGTCCGGGCGGATTGGCGCCGACACCACGACCCTTGAGCGCCTGTTCCATGGCGCTACTGTACGGATATACAGCTCAAGCGCAAGTGCCCTCGCGCCCGTGGGAGCGGCCGCCGGCCTCACTCGGCCAGAAAGGTGCGGTAGGCGGGGTTCGCCGTTTCCTCGGTGTAGGGATAACCCAGGGCCTGCAGATGGCCCAGGAATTCCTGGCGCTCGGCCTTCGGGACCTGGATGCCCGCGAGCACCCGGCCATAGTCCGAGCCGTGATTGCGATAGTGGAACAGCGAGATGTTCCAGGCCGTGCCCACCGCCTGCAGGAAGCGCAGCAGCGCACCGGGGCGCTCCGGGAATTCGAAGCGGAACACGAGTTCATCGGCCAGAGCGCGGCCGACGCCGCCGATCATGAAACGCACGTGGAGTTTTGCGGTCTCGTTGGCACTCATGTCGACGACGCCGTAACCGGCCGCGCGCAGCCGCGCCAGTACCGCGGCGGCATCCTCCTGGCCCGAGTCGAGCCCGAAGCCCACGAACAGCCGGGCGCGCTCCGCGCCCTGGTAGCGGTAGTTGAATTCCGTGACGTTATGCTGTCCGAGGGCGCCGCAGAAGCTGAGGAAGCTTCCGGGCTGCTCGGGAATATCCACGCCGAGCAGCACTTCACGGCCGGCGCCGATGTCGGCGCGCTCGGCGATATGCCGCAGACGATCGAAATTCATGTTGGCGCCGCTGCAGATCGCCACGTAGCGCTGGCCGGCGGGCGCGCCGCGGGCGATGTAGCGCTTCACGCCGGCGACGGCGAGCGCGCCCGCCGGCTCGAGTATGGCGCGCGTATCCTCGAACACGTCCTGGATCGCGGCGCAGATCTCGTCGGTATCGACCAGCAACACCTCGTCGACGTAGCGGCGCGCCAGCGCAAAGGTCTCCTCGCCCACGCGCCGCACCGCGACGCCGTCGGCGAACAGGCCGACCCGCTCGAGCGTGACGCGCTTGCCCGCGCGGAGCGATTCGAACATGGCGGCGGCGTCGGCAGGCTCGACACCCACGATGCGTACGCGCGGATAGAGCTGCTTGACGAAGGCGCCGATGCCGGCGATCAGGCCGCCCCCGCCCACGGGCACGAAGATCGCATCGAGCTCACCGCCCGTCTGGCGGGCGATTTCCATGCCGATCGTGCCCTGTCCGGCGATCACGTCCGGATCATCGAAGGGATGCACGAAAGCCAGACCCTGATCTCGCGCCAGCACCACGGCGTGCTCGTAGGCCGCGTCGTAGATCTCGCCGTGCAGGACGACCTCGCCACCGAGGCTGGCCACCGCCTGGATCTTGATCGCCGGCGTGGTCTGCGGCATCACGATCACGGCCCGCACCCGGCGCCGCTGCGCCGCCAGCGCGACGCCCTGCCCGTGATTGCCCGCGGAAGCGCAGATCACGCCGCGTGCCGCCGCGGTGGCTCCCAGGTGAGCGAGCTTGTTGTAGGCGCCGCGCAGCTTGAAGGAGAACACGGGCTGCAGGTCTTCGCGCTTGAGGCGCAGCTCGTGCCCAAGCCGGCGCGACAGCCGGGGCGCGTGGTCCAGGGGCGATTCGATCGCCACGTCGTAGACCTTGGCCTGCAGGATTCGCTGGAGATAATCGTCGCTCATGGGGTTCCCGCTTAAGGTATCGGGTCAGCGGTTGCCGCCGGCGGACCCGAGAAACTCGACCAGCTCGGGTAGCCGTTGCGCGACTGTCGTGGCCGTCACGGCTTCGGCATCGGCCGCGGCGAGCGGCAATTCCCTGAAATCCAGCCCGAGGGCGCGAGCGCGCTGCACTGTCGGCGCGGCGGCCGCCGACAGCACCAGGCAGCGCAGCAGCGCACCGCCGCGCAATCCGGCCAGCACGAGTGCCGTGTCGGCCCCGGCGCCGTGCGCGAGCAGGTCGACGCGCCGCTGATGCAGCGTATCGAGCAGATCGGCCATCGCCAGCGCGTTCTGCTCGGCCCCGGCACCCGTGGCGGGCGCGTCGGAACCGCCGTGGCCGGGCAGGTCCACGGCGTAGATCGAGCGGTCGGCGCCGAGCGGCCCGAGCAGCGCGTGGAAAAAGCGGCCGTCGCCGCGCTCACCGGGCAGGCACAGGAGTGCGGTGGCCTCGTCGAATCCGCCGCCCGGAGGAATCGCCTGGTGCACGTGCAGCTGTCCGAACCGGCAGTCGAAGTAGCTGCGCGCCAGGCGCGCCGGCGGCCTCAAGAACCCCCTCCCTCGTCGGCGTGCAGGCGATGCAGCAGGCGATGCACCAGGGGCGCAGCAATCACGCCGGCGATGGCCAGCACCGCGATGCCGGAAAACAGGGCGTAACTGCCCGCGAAGATCTTGCCCGCCACCGTGCCCGGGGAAGCGAGCGGCCCCATGCCGGAGAGAATCATCGCCGCGTTCTCGTAGGAATCGATCCAGGACAGCCCCACGAGGCGGTGATAGCCGACCATGCCGGCGAACAGGGCGACCGCGATGAACAGCAGCCCGATCCCGAGGCTGCGCAGCTGGCGTCGCAGGTACCGCCGCAGGGGCGCGACCGGCTGCGAAATGCGCTCATAGCGGAATGCTGAATGCGGCGCGGGCGCCGCGTCCGGTTGCCTGGTGGTGCTCATGCCGCGGACTCCACGAATAGTGTCAGAACATACTCGAGGGATCGATGGCCCCCGCTTCCTGCGGGTCGCGCGAGGGAATGAACTCCCCGGTGATCATCGCGTCGTAGCCCTGCCCAGGACCGACCATCGGGTAAACCCCGGCGTCCGGGTCGATAATCACCTCGAGGAAAGCCGGCCCTTTGAAGGCGAGGAATTCGGCGATCACGGCGGGTACGTCCTGGCGGCGATCGAGCCGCCGGGCGTAGGCAAAGCCATCCGCCTGGGCGGCCTTGACGAAATCCTTCTTATGCAGCGATTTGTCGCTGCCGGACAGCCGGCCCTTGAAGAACAGCTTCTGCCACTGCTTGACCATGCCGTCGCCGAAATTGTTGAGCACCACGATTTTCACCGGCAGGTCGTAGGTCGTCACCGTTTCGAGCTCGCCGATGTTCATGCGAATGCTGGCATCGCCGTCGATGTCTATCACCAGCCGGCCCGGGCTCGCCACCTGTGCACCGATCGCCGCCGGCAGGCCGAAGCCCATGGTGCCCATGCTGCCTGAGGTGAGCCAGTGGCGCGGGCCGCGGAAATCGAACATCTGCGCGGCCCACATCTGATGCTGGCCGACACCGGTGGTGATGATCGCGGCGCCGCGCGTATGGCGGTTGATCTCCTCGATCACATAGTGCGGCTGCACCAGTTCGCCGGAGCGCTGGTAGTTCATCGCGTAGCGGTGCCGGAGCGCGCCGAGGTGCGCGTGCCAGGCACCGTAGTCGCGCTGGCGCGCGGCGGTCTGCACCGCGGCGCGCAGCTGGTCCAGCGCATCGGGTAGTTGTCCGACGTAGCTCCAGCGCGCGGACTTGACCTTGTTGATCTCGGAGCTGTCGACATCGAGGTGGGCAATCGCGCGGGCCGCGCGCGCGAACTTCTTCGGGTCGCCCGCCACCCGATCATCGAAGCGGGCGCCGACCGCGATCAGGAAATCGCAGTCTTCGACGGCGTAGTTCGCGGCCGCGACGCCGTGCATGCCCAGCATGTGCATCGACAGCGGATGAGTGGTATCGATGCTGCCAATGCCCATGAGCGTGGTGACGACCGGGATGTTCAGGCCTTCGGCGAATTCGGTGAGTGCGGGGGAAGCCCCGCCGTTGATCACTCCGCCCCCCGCGTAGATCAGGGGCCGCTGCGATTCGGACAGCAGCTCGACAAAGGCGGCACGCTGCTCCGCGCTTAAGGTGCGCGCCGTGAGCTCGGCGCTGCGGCGGCGGAATCCGGGCAGCGGCAGGAGGCCATGCCCGAGGAATACGCCCTGCCAGTTCTGGACGTCCTTGGGGATATCGACCACGACGGGACCGGGGCGGCCGGTGCGGGCGATCTCAAAGGCCGTACGCATGGTCGCCTCGAGCCGCTTCGGATCGGTGACCAGGAACACGTGCTTGGCGACCGGACCCATGAGCGCCGCCACCGGCGCTTCCTGGAAGGCATCGGTGCCGATGGCCGCCGTCGGCACCTGCCCGCAGATGACGACGATCGGCACCGAATCGGCCGTGCAGTCGCGCACCGGGGTCACCGTATTGGTGGCGCCGGGGCCCGAAGTCACGAGGCAGACACCCACCTCGCCGCTGGCGCGGGCGTAGCCGGCGGCCATGAACCCGGCGCCCTGCTCGTTGGCCGGCACGATAAGCGGGATTTCCTGGCCACCCGTGCGCCGCTGCGCCTCATTAAAGATGAACACCGCGTCATAGGTGGGCAGTATGGCGCCCCCGCCGTAGCCAAATATGGCCCTCACGCCCTCGTCGGCCAGTACCTGCATGATCATTTCCGCGCCGCTCATGGTCTGGCCGGCACGCGCGTGCGCCACGGGGCTCGTCAGGTTGGCCGAATCAGTCACGGTGGAAAGCCTATCAGTTCAGCCAGTCGCCACAAAACTCAGTTATTCTGCTTCCCTCCAACCTCGGAACCGGGCGGCGGCGGGTCCACTGCATGCGACACATCATCGGCATTCTGCTGCAGAACGAGGCGGGCGCGCTGGCGCGCGTCGCCGGCATGTTTTCCAGCCGCGGCTACAACATCGAATCGCTCTCGGTGGCGGCGACCGATGACCCCACGGTCTCGCGCCTGACGCTGGTGACGACCGGCTCGGATGCGGTGATCCTGCAGATCACCAACCAGCTCAACAAGCTCATCGATGTGGTCCGCATCGACGACATGACCCGGGGCGAACACGTGGAGCGCGAGCTGGTGCTGGCGAAACTGCGCGTGGCGCCGGTGAAGCGCGACGCCCTGCGCGGCTACGTGGTGCGCACCGGCGGCCGGGTGCTCGATCCTTCGACCGAGAGTTTCATCGTCGAACTGCTCGGGAGCGAGGCGGACGTCAACGGCTTCATGCGCGAAGTGGCCACTCACGGCGAGCTGCTGGAAGTGGTCCGCAGCGGCGCGCTCGGCATCAGCCGCACCGCGCGCGCGCTGCACCTGGTCGAACCGGGTTAGATCGCGGCGTCGTCGGTCTCACCGGTGCGGATGCGGATCGCGCGCTCGATCCCGGTGATGAATATCTTGCCGTCGCCGACCTTGCCGGTCTTGGCGGCCTTGACGATGGCCTCGACGACGCGCTCCACCAGATCGCTCTTCACGGCCACTTCGACCCTGGTCTTGGGCACGAAGTCGATGACGTATTCCGCGCCGCGGTACAGCTCGGTATGGCCGCGTTGGCGGCCAAAACCCTTGACCTCCGTGACCGTCATGCCCGACACGCCGATCTCGGACAAGGCCGCGCGCACGTCGTCAAGCTTGAAGGGTTTGATGATTGCACTAACCAGTTTCATGCGAATACTCCCGCCTCCGCGACCCTAAGGGACCGGTCTCCCGGCCACTGGGAAGTGCAGCTTTCGTGCCATGCGGGGCGTGCCTGGCGGCGGGCCCTGGGCGGCCAGGGGTGAGGGGTGGCGGGCCGCACAGCACCAAAGCGGCGCGCGGCCCATGGACCGCTGCCCACCGATGGTGCGCCGGCCAGGGGTCCTTAAGAGTTCCGGCCTCGAATGCTGGCGAGGCGCCCCGTTTCTTCGGCATCGGTCAGCACGCGCGCGAACTGGGCCGCTTGGGTGCGGGCCCAACTCGGCACGGACGCGGCGGGCATCGGCCGGCTGATGAAGTAGCCCTGGGCGAGATCGCATCCCAGGCGCAGCAGTGCGGCCCACACTTCCGGGGTCTCGACGCCCTCGGCCAGCACCTTCAGCCCCAGGCTGTGGCCGAGCTCGATCGTGCTGCGAACGATGGCCAGGTTGCTGGCGGTACGGTCGAGACCCATGACGAATCCCCGGTCGATCTTCAGTTCATCGACCGGCAGCGCGTGCAGTTGCGCGAGGCTGGAATGGCCGGTGCCGAAGTCGTCAATCGCGAAGCGCACGCCGGCGGTGCGCAGCTGCTGCATCACCTGCGCGGCCAGCTGCGGCTCGCGCATGATCGCGCTCTCGGTAAGCTCGAGCAGCAGGCGGGTCGCCGGCACGTCGTGTTCGCGCAGCAGCGCCAGCACCCGCGCCGGCAGCCCGCCGTCGGCGAAATCAGCCGCCGAGAGATTGACGGCGACATCCAGATCCAGTCCGGCGCGCTGCCATTGGCCCAGCTGGGCGATGGCGGTGCCCAGTACCCAGCGCGACAGGTCAGGCAGCACCGAAGCGCGCTCCGCCAGCGGCACGAACTCCGCCGGTGAGATGCTGCCGAGCGTCGGATGCGACCAGCGCAGCAGCGCCTCGAAACCCACGGTCACCCGATCGGTCATGTTCACCAGTGGCTGGTAATGGAGCGAGAGACCTTCACCGGCCAGCGCCCGGCGCAATTCGGCCACCAGCAGCACGCGCCGGCGATGCTCGGCGTCATGCGAGGGGTGGTAGACCACCGCCACGGTGGACTGTTCCTTGGCCTGCAGCAGCGCGACGTCCGCCTGGCGCAGCAGGTCCTCGACCGGCGCGCGCGGTTCGCGCCACTCGCTGATGCCGGCGCGCACGTCGACGCTCAGGCGCAGGCTCCCCAGATCGACGCCGCGGCGCAGCTCATCGGCCATCACCAGCACACGGTGCAGCAGCTCGCTGTCGTGGAGCGCGGCGACGATCACGAACTGGTCGGCACCGACGCGCGCGCAGGGCAGCTGCGCGCTGCAGACCTGGCTGATGCGCGCCGCGAGCGCCTGCAGCAGCTGATCGCCCGCCTGGTGGCCGACGGAGGCGTTGATGTCGCGAAAGCGGTGCACGTCGAGCAGCGCCACGCTGCAGGCCCCGTGGTGCCCCAGCGTTGCCAGGCGCTCGCGCAGGCCCTCGCGATTGAGCAGCCCGGTAAGCGTGTCGTGGGTCGCCTGGCGCAGGATGCGCGCCTCGCGCTCGCGGATCCCCTCCTGCATCGAATTGAAGGTGCCGGCGAGCTGCTGGAACTCCTCGGCGCCTTCCAGCTGGATGTGATCGCGGTAGTAGCCGCGCTCGATCTGGCTCGCGGCATTGACCAGTACGCCGAGCGGCCGCACCGCACTGCGCCCGGCGAACCAGGCCACCAGGATCGCGCCGAGCAGTGCCGCGCCGCCGATCAGCAGCAGTGCAAAACGCATCTCGCGAAACTGCGCCATGGCGGCCGACTGGGAGCGCTGCACCACCAGCTCCAGGCCACCGGCCTGGGTCCGGAGCGGTGCGCTCAAGGTCAGGAACTCCTGCTCGTTCAGCACCATCAGCTCAGGGGCAATCGTGCCGGGCCGCCGCAGGCTGAGCGCCGCCAGCTCGCCGGCCATCGACGGCTCGAGCGTCGAGGTGTAGCCGTTGAAGGCGCCCGGCTCGTGGTAGACGAAACTCACTTCGGTACCGCCGAGCGTCGCGAGCTTCTCGGCGAGCGCCTGGTCGAGCTCAAAGCCGAGCGCGACCCAGGCGATGGTCTCAGGCGCTCGGAGCGGTGCAAATACAATCTGGTAGGGACGGCCGCCGACGACCGCGAAGGGCGCGGTAGCGCCCGGCTCGGGCAGGTGCAGGGTGTCACTCGCCTGCCGCGCGAGCGCCGGTGTGGTCGCCGACAGTACGTGGCCATCAGGCGCATAGAGCACCGCCAGATTGGCGCCCACGCGGCCGGCGTTGTTGTTCAGCGCCGACTGCATCGTGGCCCGGTCGGACGTCGCGACGACCTCGCGAAAGGCGAAGTCCCTGACCAGCACGTCGGCCGCGGCGCTCAGCAGGCGCGCACGCTCCGCGAAGGTGCTGTCGAGCATGGCGCGTGTGGCGGTGAGCTGGCGGGCTGAATCGGCGCGCACTGCATCGCGGATCGAGGCCAACGCCAGCACGATCGTCACACCCTGAGCCAGCGCCATCAGGGAGACGATCAGAATGAGCAGTCGGTTCTTGAAGCTGGTCAAAGTTCGGCGCTCTAATCCACCTGAATATGGATAGTAGGGGCGCATTCCTCGCCGCATGTGTGACGGCATGCACGGTTCTGGCCGTGACGGAGCCCCTGTATGCGGCATCGGAGCTTTCGATCACGGTCCTGAGCGCCGCGGGTACACCGGTCCAGGACGCGATCATCATTGCCGAACCCGTGAAGGGCAGCCCGCCGCCGCGCCCGGGCCTCAAGGGCATCATGGACCAGCGCAACCTGATGTTCGTGCCGGGCGCCATGGTGGTGCAAACCGGCACGCAGGTCGATTTTCCCAACAGCGACCAGGTGCGCCACCAGGTCTATTCCTTTTCACCCGCGAAGACTTTTCAGCTCGCGCTCTACGCCGGCAAGGCACACGCCCCGGTCCTGTTCGACAAACCCGGGCTGGTGATCCTCGGATGCAACATCCACGACAGCATGCTCGGCTACATCTACGTCACCGACTCGCCCTGGTATGGGCGCACTGGCGCGGACGGCACCCTGCAGCTGCGCGATCTTGCAGCGGGAGAATACACCGTTCGCCTCTGGCATGCGCTGCTCGACGAGTCGGGCCCGGAGCTGCAGGCACGTCTGAATCTGGGTGATGGAGCGACGGGCGTCGCGACCTTTCGCCTCAAGCGGCCGCTGCGCCCGCCATCGCTTAACCATGGAGCGGACAAGAAATGGGAAGACTACTGATCGGCGCCGCTGCCGGCGCCGTGCTGCTGCTGGCAGGCACCGCCAGCGCCTATGAGCTCGACGTCAGTCTTGACGTGCGTGCCGACAGCAGCGATGCGACCAATTCGCGCCTCGAAGGTGGACTCGGGAAGCTCCGCTACGACCGCACTGATGACGGGCTGCGTCTCGGTTACCTGCGCCTGGGGTACCGGGTCGATCTGACGCAGACCCTGCGCGTCACCGCGGAGGCGGCCGCCTATGGAGATCACGACGTCAATCCGCTCGATCTGAACGAGCTCTATGCGGAGTGGCGGCCGATTCCCTCCTCGGACTGGCGCTCGCGCCTGAAGGTTGGCGCTTTTTATCCCGAGATTTCGCTGGAGAATCGCATGCGCGGCTGGCGCTCGCCGTACACGCTGTCGTTCTCGGCGATCAACACCTGGGTCGGCGAGGAGGTGCGCACCATCGGGGCCGAGTACAGCCTCGAAATGCTGGGGCGCAGCAGAGGCCATGCCTTCGACCTCACCTTCAACGCGGCCGCCTTCGGCTGGAACGATACCGCGGGCACGGTGCTGGCCGCGCGCGGCTGGGGTCTGCATGACCGCCAGAGCTCCCTCTTTGGCCGCTTCGCCAACGGCGGCCAGCCATTTTCTGCGAGCACCTTGTTCTATGACGACCTGGACAAGCGCGCCGGCTACTACGTGGGCACCTCAGCCAACTATCGCGGCCTGCTGGAAGCGCGGATGCTGCACTACGACAATCGCGCCCGGCTCGGGCCTGCCAACCCCAGCATCGGAGATGACCCCTGGGAGACTTATTTCGACAGCCTGGGCCTGCGCTGGACGCCGACATCCAACTGGACGGCGATCACGCAATGGCTCCACGGGCGCACCTACGACGACATTGGCCTGCCCACCAATGCCTGGAGCTTCCACTCGGAATTCCTGCTCGCCAGCTGGAAGCAGGGCCCGATGCGCTACAGCGCGCGCTACGATCGCTTCCGTACCCAGCAGACCGCGAGCAACTTCATCCAGTACATCGGCTTCTATCTGGGCGACGACGGCCACGCCTGGACGCTGGCCTGCTCACGCCAGCTGAGCGAGCGCTGGACGGCGGTGCTCGAGGCCATCCAGGTCGACAGCGGGGTGGCCCAGCGCGTGTTCACCGGCGAGGCGCCCTACCAGCGCGAACGGCAAGTGCAGCTGGCGATCCGCTACGATAAATAGGCCGCGCCCTCAGGCCAGCACCACCAGCAGATCCTTGGCGTCCACCTGGGTGGACACGCGCACCAGCACCTCGCTCACCTCGCCGTCGACCTCGGCGTGCACCGCGGCCTGCATCTTCATCGCCTCGAGTGTCACCACGACATCGCCGCGTGCGATTTTCTGTCCCGGCACCACGGCGACCGTCGCCACGGTGCCCGGCATGGGTGCGCCGATGTGCCGCGGATTTCCCTCTTCCATTTTGCGCTGCGCCGGGCGCGTCGGCGTCGCGGTGCGATCGAGGACGCGCACCGCGCGCGGCTGGCCGTTGAGTTCGAAGAATACGGTGCGAGTGCCATCTTCATGGGACTCGCTCCGCGTCACGTAGCGGACGATCAGCGACTTGCCGCGCTCCAGGTCGATGCTGATTTCCTGGCCTGGCTCCATGCCGTAGAAGAAGGCCATGGTCGGGATCTTGGCGACGTCGCCAAAGCGTTGGCGCTCCGCGTCGTATTCGCTATAGACCTGCGGGTACATCAGGTAGGAAGCGAACTGCCGGTCGCTGAGCTCGTGCCCGACGCCCGCCTGCGCGGTGACGCGCAGTGCGGCCAGATCCGCGGGCGGCAGCGCCTCGCCGGGCCGCGTCGTCAGCGGCGCGCGGCCCTTGAGCACCTTCGCCTGCAGCGCGGGCGGAAAGCCGCCGTGGGGCTGGCCCAGATCGCCGTGGAAAAACTGCTCCACCGAGGACGGGAAGGCCACGGCATTGTCCGGGTCGAGCACCTCGGCGCGAGTCAGGCCGCTGCTGACCATGAACATCGCCAGATCGCCGACCACCTTCGAGGTGGGCGTCACCTTGACGATATCACCGAACATCTCGTTCACATCGGCGTAGGCCTGCGCCACTTCCGGCCAGCGCGTGTCATCGATGCCGAGCCCCCGCGCCTGCTCGCGCAGGTTCGTGTACTGGCCGCCGGGCATGCCGTGCACGTAGACATCGGAGGTGCCGGAGCGGATGTCGCTCTCGAAGGCCGCGTAGTAGGCGCGCACCTGCTCCCAGTAGTGGGAAATCAGGCGCAGGCTGACCGGATCGAGCTGCGGATCGCGCTCGCCGTAGCGCAGCGCCGTGGCGATGGACCCCAGGTTGGGCTGCGAGGTCAGGCCGCTCATCGCGTCCATCGCCGCGTCGACCGCGTCGGCGCCCGCCGCGATCGCCGCGAACACGCTGGCGGCGCCGATGCCGCTGGTGTCGTGGGTATGAAAATGCACCGGCAGTCCGCACTCCTCCTTGAGGGCCCTGACCAGCGTGTAGGTCGCCTGGGGCTGGCACAGCCCCGCCATGTCCTTGATGCCGATGACGTGCGTGCCCGCCGACTTGAGGGCACGCGCCAGCTGCAGGTAGTAATCGAGCGTGTACTTGCGCTCGTGCGGGCTGGCCAGGTTGCCGGTGTAGCAGATGGCCGCTTCGCAGAGCTTGCCGGATTCCAGCACCGCATCGATCGCGACCCGCATGTTCTCGACCCAGTTGAGCGAATCGAAGATGCGGAACACGTCGATTCCCGTGGCCGCGGCCTGCCGCACGAAAAAGCGCAGCGTGTTGTCGGGGTAGTTCGTGTAACCGACGGCGTTGGCCGATCGCAGCAGCATCTGCAGCAGCAGATTCGGCATGGCCTCGCGCAGCTGTTCGAGCCGCTCCCAGGGATCCTCCTTCAGAAAGCGCAGGGCCACATCGAAGGTGGCCCCGCCCCAGCATTCCATCGAGAACAGCTGCGGCAGGAGCTGGGCGTAATAAGGTGCGATGCGCAGCATGTCGTAGCTGCGCAGCCGCGTGGCCAGGAGCGACTGGTGCGCGTCGCGCATCGTGGTATCGGTGATGAGCACCCGCTGCTGCTCCAGCATCCAGCGTGCAAAGCGCTCGGGGCCGAGTTCGTCGAACTTCTGCTTGGTGCCCGCCGGGGGCGGGAGCGGCGCGAGGCGCGGCAGCCGCGGCGTCACCACGCGCTCCGGCGCGGGCCGGCCGCGCACGCCGGGGTTATCGTTGACCACCGTCTCGGCCAGAAAGCTCAGGAGGCGGGTCGCGCGGTCGCGCCGCTTCGGGGCCACGAACAGCTCCGGCGTCTCGTCGATGAAGCGCGTGGTGTATTCGGCATGCACGAAATGCGGATGCGTGATCACCTGATCGAGAAAGCGCAGGTTCGTGACGACGCCGCGGATGCGAAACTCCCACAGCGCGCGATGCATGCGCGCGATCGCCTCCTCCGGCGTCGGCGCCCAGGTCGTGACCTTCACCAGCAGCGAATCGTAGGAACGCGTGATCACCGCGCCGGCGTAGGCGGTACCGGCGTCGAGCCGCACACCGAAGCCGGCCGGGCTGCGGTAGGCCGTGAGCCGGCCGTAATCGGGCACGAAATTGTTTTCCGGATCCTCAGTGGTCACGCGGCACTGCAGGGCATGCGCGCCCAGGTGGATGTCTTCCTGCCGCGGCACACCGCTGGCGCTCTCGCCGATGCGGGCCCCGGCGGCGATGCGGATCTGCGCCTTGACCAGGTCAATCCCCGTGACCATTTCGGTGACGGTGTGCTCGACCTGGATACGGGGATTGACCTCGATGAAGTAGAAGCGCCCGGTCGCGGCGTCCTGCAGGAACTCGACCGTACCGGCATTGCAATAGCGGGCGGCGCGGCCGATCTGCAGCGCCGCCGCGCACAGCTGCGCGCGCTGCGCATCGTCGAGGAAGGCCGCCGGCGCACGCTCGACCACTTTCTGGTTGCGCCGCTGCACGGTGCAGTCACGCTCGTACAGGTGCACCAGGCCGCCGTGGCTGTCGCCCAGGATCTGCACCTCGACGTGCCGCGCATGGCGCACCAGTTTCTCCAGGTAGACTTCATCGTTCCCGAAGGCCGCGCGAGCCTCGTTGCGCGCCAGCGGCAGCGCTTCGGCGAGTTGCGCGTCGCTCTCGATGACGCGCATGCCACGCCCGCCGCCGCCCCAGCTGGCCTTGAGCATGACGGGGTAGCCCACGGCCGCGGCGAGCGGCGTGCACTGGCTGAATTCCGCGGGCAGGGGCGGTGTCGCCGGCATCACCGGCACGCCGGCTGCGGCCGCAAGATTGCGCGCCGCGAGCTTGTTGCCGAGGAGGCGCATCGTCTCCGGCTGCGGGCCGATGAAGACGAGGCCGGCGCGCGCGCAGGCGGCGGCGAAATCAGGACTCTCGGACAGGAATCCGTAGCCGGGGTGTATCGCCTCTGCCCGGGCCTGCAGCGCGATGGCGATGATTTCCTCGATATCGAGGTAAGCCTGGAGCGCTCCCTTGCCCTCGCCGACCAGGTAGGCCTCGTCGGCCTTGGTGCGATGAAGCGAGACGCGATCCTCCTGCGAGTAGATCGCCACGGTGGCGGCGCCCAGCTCGTTGGCGGCGCGCATGACCCGAATCGCGATCTCGCCGCGATTGGCGATCAGTATCCGGCGAAACGGGGCTGTCATGGCGCAGGACTCATGCAAAACCCGGGCCCAGGGCGCGCGCCAGGTAGTCCTCGAAACTGCCACGGTCCGCCGCCTCCTGGCGTTCCTGCTCGTGGAGCGATTCAGCCGCCTCGGCCGCAAATCCGGCGAGCGTCAGCGGATCGTGGCCGGCCGGTTCCAGCAGTCGCGCGCGGTGCTGCGCCGAGAGGTGCCGCGTGTATTCGGCGTAACCGGCCCCCGCCTGGTGCAACTCGTGCAGCAGGCGCGCCGAGGGCGTGAGAGCGGCATCTGCGAGCTTGTCGCGCTGGCGCTGCAGCGCCTGCCGGTGGGGGTGCCCCGCATCACCTGCATCGAGCAGTTCGCACACGCCCATGAGTTCATCGAGAAGCGCGGCCGCCCACTCCTTAAGCGGCACCGCGCGGCCACCGCGCTCGAGCTTGAGGCCGGGTTCGCGCCCGCGCCGTGCCACCAGCAGGTGGTTGCGCTCGAGCTGCTCCTGTTCACTCGCGCCCAGCGGTTCGCTGTCGCGCAGCAGGCAGAGCGCCGCGAAGGCCTCCATGAAGTGCATCTCGTCGGCGCAGATTCCGATCGGCTCGAAAATGCACAGATCCAGGGCACGCAATTCCACGTACTCGACGCCCGCGCGGGCGAGGGCGCGGCCCGTACTCTCGAGGGCGCGCGGCGCGCGCTTCGGCCGGATGTTGCTGTAGTACTCGTTCTCGATCTGCAGGATGTTGGCGTTGAGCTGCCGGTACTCGCCGGCCACGCGCACGCCCAGCGCGGCAAAGGGCGGATGCACGGTGTGCGTCGCAGTGCTGATGTCGTGCAGGTACTCGCTGAGCGCGTTGACCGAAACGTTGACGGCCGCCTGGTTGCGATTGCGGTAACCCAGATCGCTCATGCGCAGCGACGTGGCGTGCGGCAGGTGCAGCGTTGCGGGGCCCAGCGGGAGCAGTTCCGGGTCATCCCGACCCTGCATGAAGCTGGCGCACATGGCCGGGGAGACGCCGAACAGGTAAAGCGCCAGCCAGCCGTGGCGCCGGTAGTTGCGCAGCAGGTCGAAGTAGCGCGCCGAGATGAATTCCGTGTCCGCCTGCCGCGCTTCCAGCACCTCGACCCACAGCGGCCAGAAATCCGCGGGGAAGGAGTAGTTGAAATGTGCACCCGCGATCGCCTGCATCATCGCGCCGTAGCGCGTCTTCAGTCCCCGCCGGTACACCTCCTTGAACTGCCCGCGATGTGAGCGCCCGTAATCCGCAATCGGCACCTCGGCGTCGCCGGCGATTTCCCCGGGCATGGAACCGGCCCACAGCAATTCATCGCCGAGGAAGCGGGCGACGAAGTGGTGCAGGTCACCCAGGTATTTCACCAGCGCCGCATTGTCCGTGAATGTCGGCGAGACCAGTTCGAGCAGCGCCTCGGAAAAGTCGGTGGTGATGTGCGGGTTGCACAGCGCCGAGCCCAGCGCACGCGGATGGCGGCGCGCGGACACGCGCCCGGCCGGCGTGACGCGCATGCCCTCGCGTTCGAGCCCGCGGCGGCCGCCGGCCAGCGCCCCCCGCTCGCGGCTGTTGACCAGTGCGGCCAGGCGTCGCTCAAAGAGGCGGTCTACCGCCGCACGCGCCATCCCCTCGCTCCTTTCGGGCGCCACCGGGCACCCCATTTCCTACTGGGCATCTTGCCCGGCCGCGTATGACTTCGGCAAACCGGTGGCCCCGTGCAGAACCGGCCGCAAGCTGGCATCCTACGCGACCTGCGCCGCCGCCGGCGCGGGTGCTTTCCTGCAGGAGGCCACCATGCTCATCGGTAATGCTCCCCGGCGTGTCGTCATTGTCGGCGGCACCCGCATCCCCTTCGCGCGCTCGCACGGTGCCTATGCGGGCCAGAGCAACCAGGACCTGCTGACCGCCGCGCTGCGCGCCCTGGTCGAACGCTTCCGGCTGCGCGGCGAACGCCTGGGCGATGTGATCGGCGGGGCGGTCATCAAGCACTCCAGGGATTTCAACCTGGTGCGCGAATCGCTGATGTCCACGGAGCTCGATCCGCAGACTCCGGGGCTGGACATCCAGCGCGCCTGCGGGACCGGGCTCGAGGCGGCGATTCTCATCGCCAACAAGATTGCCCTCGGCCAGATCGATGCCGGCATCGGCTGCGGGGTCGACACGGTCAGCGATCCGCCGGTCGTTTTCCCGGATTCGTACCGGAAGATCCTGCTCAAGAGCTTCCGCGGCCGCAGCTTCGGCCAGCGCCTCGCCCCCTGGTTCGCACTGCGCCCGCGCGACCTGAAGCCCACCCTGCCCGGTGTGATCGAACCGCGCACCGGACTGTCGATGGGTCAGGCCTGCGAGCTGATGGTCAGCACCTGGAACATATCCCGCGCCGAGCAGGACCGTGTGGCCTACGAGAGCCACGTGAAGGCGGCGGCGGCCTGGAAGGAGGGCTTTTACGGGGACCTGGTCGTGCCGCACGCCGGCCTGCCGCGCGACAACAATATCCGTGCGGATACGACGGTGGAAAAACTGGCCACCCTGCGCCCGGTATTTCGCACCGATGGCAAGGGGACGATGACGGCCGGCAACAGCACGCCGCTGACCGACGGCGCCGCCGCCGTGCTGCTCGCCTCGGAGGACTGGGCGCGGGCGCGGCAGCTCCCGGTGCAGACCTATCTGCGTGCCGGCAAGACCTGGGCCGTCGATTTCGCCTCCGGCCACGAGGGCCTGCTGATGGCACCGGCCTACGCGGCGTCTGCCATGCTCAACGACACGCAGCTTGCGCTCCAGGACTTCGACTACTACGAGCTGCACGAAGCCTTCGCGGCACAGATGCTGTGTACGCTGAAAGCCTGGGAATCGCCCGAGTTCTGCCGTGAACGGCTCGGGCGCCGCTCGCCGCTGGGCGCCATCGAACCGGCCAAGATCAACGTCAAGGGCGGCAGTGTCGCCCTCGGCCACCCCTTCGCCGCGACGGGCGGGCGCATTCTGGCCGCGCTCGCGAAACTCCTCGCCAACGATGCGCGCGCCCGGCGCGGGCTGATTTCGGTGTGCACGGCGGGCGGCATGGGCGTGACCGCCATCGTCGAGCGGGCCTGATGCCACGCCAGAACGTCAGTTCGGGCACCACCTGGGAACCGATCGTCGGTTATTCGCGCGCAGTGCGCGCGGGCGACTACGTGCACGTCTCGGGCACCACCGCGACCGGCGCCGACGGAGCGCTCGTCGGCCGCAACGATGTCGCGGCGCAGACGCGCCAGACCCTGAAAAACATCGAGGCGGCGCTGGTGAAGGCCGGCGCCACGCTCGCGCAGGTGGTGCGCACGCGCATCTACGTCCTCAACATCGCCGACTGGGAAGCCGTCGGCCGCGCGCACGGCGCCGTGTTCGGCGAAATCCGCCCGGCCACCTCCATGGTCGAGGTCAGCCGCCTGATTGCCCCGGAAATGCTGGTGGAGATCGAAGCCGACGCCTGGCTGGGCCGCTGATGAAATCACAGGCGACGGCGCGCTGGGAAACACTGATGGCGCGCGATGGGCACCAGTTCGCCGCCTACCTCGCGCCGGCCACCGCCACGCCGCGCGGCGCGGTGGTCGTCCTGCAGGAGATTTTCGGCGTCAACGAACACATTCGCTCGGTGACCGAACAGTTCGCCGCCGCCGGATACCTGACCATGGCCCCGGCACTCTACGATCGCATCGGACGCAATCTCGAGCTCGGCTACGGACCGCAGGAGATCGAGCGCGCGCGCGGTCATATGCTGCAGCTTGACGCAGCCAAGGCCATGCTCGACATCTCAGCTGCGGTCAACGTGGTGCACCACGCCGGCCGCGTCGCCCTCGTCGGCTATTGCTGGGGCGGACAGCAGGCCTGGATCGGCGCCGGCATGCTGCCCGTGCAGGCGGCGGTGGGCTACTACGCCAGCCGCCTGTGGGAGAAGCTCAATCGCGTACCGGCCTGTCCGATGCTGTTTCACTTCGGCGCGCGCGACGCCTCGATCCCGGCGGACCAGCTGGAGCGGGTGCGCGCGGCCTACCCGGAGGGCCACTATTATCTTTATCCTGCCGATCACGGCTTCAACTGCAGCGCCCGCGCCAGCTACGATGCCGCGAGCGCGGCGCTCGCCTGGGAGCGCACGCAGGATTTCCTCAGGCAGCACATAGGTTGAAGACCATGCAACTGACCGATCCAACGCTGCTGCGCAGCCAGTGCTACGTCGGCGGCCGCTGGCTCGATGCGCCGGCCGGCCGCACCCTCGCCGTCACCAACCCCGCGACCGGCGCGACGCTGGGTACGGTGCCCCAGCTCGACGGCGCGGCCACGCGTGCCGCCATCAGCGCGGCCGCCGCGGCCTTTCCGGCCTGGGCCGCGCAGACTGCGAAACAGCGTGCCGTGATCCTGCGGCGCTGGTTCGACCTGATGATGGCCAACCAGCAGGACCTGGCGACCCTGATGACCGCCGAACAGGGCAAGCCCCTGGCCGAGGCCATGGGCGAAATCGCCTACGCGGCCGCCTACATCGAGTGGTTTTCCGAAGAGGCGCGCCGCGTCTACGGGGAGGTCATCCCGGGTCACCAGGCCGACAAGCGCATCGTGGTGCTGCGCCAGCCCGTCGGCGTGGTCGCGGCCATCACGCCGTGGAATTTCCCGTCTGCGATGATCGCCCGCAAGGCCGCGCCGGCGCTTGCCGCGGGCTGCACGTTCATCGTCAAGCCGGCGGGCCAGACACCCCTGTCCGCGCTGGCCATGGCGGAACTGGCCGCGCGCGCGGGCGTGCCCGCCGGCGTATTCAATGTCATCACCGGCGGCGCGCGCGATATCGGCGCGGAGCTGACCAGCAATCCACAGGTCCGCAAACTTTCCTTCACCGGTTCGACGGAAGTCGGCCGGGTGCTGATGGCGCAGAGTGCGCCCACCCTCAAGAAACTGTCGATGGAGCTCGGCGGCAATGCACCCTTCATCGTGTTCGCCGATGCCGATCTTGACGCCGCAGTGCAGGGCGCGCTCACCAGCAAGTACCGCAACACGGGGCAGACCTGTGTCTGCGCCAACCGCCTGCTCGTGCAGCAGGAGGTGTACGACGAGTTTGCCGCACGCCTGCGCAAGGCGGTCAGCGCGCTCAAAGTGGGCGATGGACTCAAGGGGCCAACCGACCTGGGACCGCTCATCGACGCCGCAGCCCTCGCCAAGGTGCAGGAACACATCGCGGACGCCCGCGCCAGAGGCGGCAAGGTCACGCTGGGCGGCAAGCCGCATGAGCTGGGGGGCACCTTTTTCGAGGCGACGATCGTGACCGAGGCCACCAGCGACATGAAATTTGCGCGCGAGGAAACCTTCGGCCCGGTCGCCCCCCTGTTCCGCTTCCGCGACGAGGCGGAAGCCGTGCGCATGGCCAACGACACGGAATTCGGCCTGGCCTCCTATCTCTACACGCGCGACCTGGCGCGTGCCTGGCGTGTGGCCGAGGCGCTCGAGTACGGCATCGTCGGCCTCAACACCGGCCTGATCTCCACGGAGGTGGCGCCGTTCGGAGGTGTCAAGCAATCGGGCTTTGGCCGCGAGGGCTCGCGCCACGGCATCCTCGATTACACCGAGCTGAAGTACCTGTGCATCGCGGGCATCGCACCCCCTTGAGACGGTTCAACCCATGCTCGGCGTATTGACGGTCAATACCGGGACTCCCGCGGCACCCCAGGCGCGGGAAGTCAGCCACTTCCTCAGGCGCTTCCTCAGCGACCCGCGGGTCGTCGAGCTGCCGCGCTGGTTGTGGCTGCCGTTATTGTATGGACTGGTCCTGCCGCTGCGCGCGCCGCGCAGTGCGCGCAACTACCGGCGTGTCTGGATGGACGACGGTTCGCCGCTGGCGGTCCACTCGCGCCGCCTACGCACAGCCCTGGAAATCGAGCTGGACGCCAAGCTGCCGGGCGCGGTCACCGTCGAGAGCGCATTCCTCTACTCTGAACTGCAGGTGCGTGAGGCCCTGCAGAGCCTGCGCGCCTCCGGTGCGCAGGAGATCGTCGTCCTGCCGCTGTACCCGCAGGCCAGCGGCACCACCACCGGACCGGCCTACGACCAGGTGGCTGCGGCGCTGGGCGACTGGCGATCCCTGCCCCACCTGCACCTGGTCGGCCATTATCACGACGACGCCGGCTATGTGCGCGCGCTGGCCAACAGCCTGCGCGAGCACTGGCAGCAGCACGGACGCACCGCGCACCTGCTGATGTCCTTTCACGGGATACCGGTGCGCTGCGTGGAGCGCGGCGATCCCTACGAGGCCCAGTGCCGGGAAACGGGACGCTTGCTCGCCAGCGAACTGCAACTGGGGGATGCCGAGTGGTCCTTGAGTTTTCAGTCACGCTTCGGCAAGGCGCGCTGGCTCACACCCGCGACCGAGCGCGTGCTGGCGGAGCTCCCCGGGCGCGGAGCGCGCACGCTGACCGTGATCTGCCCGGGATTTGCCGTCGATTGCCTCGAGACGCTGGAGGAGATCGCCATCCGCGGCCGCGAAATTTTCCTGGGCGCCGGCGGCGAGCAGTTCCAGTACGTGCCCGCGCTCAATGACCGGGGCGACCATGCACAGGCCCTGTGCCGCCTGATCCTCGCGCACGCCGGACCGTCGGGCTGAACATGTTCGGCCGTTTCCTGGAAGTCAGCCTCACCACCGGCGACATCGCCGCCTCGGTGGGATTCTACGAACGGCTGGGGTTCACGCAGCTCACCACTGGCGACACCTGGCAGCACCCGTACGGCGTGCTCAGCGACGGCCGGCTGTGCATCGGCTTGCATCAGCGCCGCGGACCTGTGCCCCTGCTGAGTTTCGTGCGGCCCGAGCTGGCGCAGCATGTACACGAGCTGCGTGCCGCGGGCTTCGAGCCGCACTACACGCGGCTCGGCGAAGAGGATTTTCACGAACTGCAGCTGCATGATCCGGCCGGCCTCGGCATCGCGTTGCTCGAGGCACGCACCTTTTCGCCGCCGCGGCGCGAGCACGCGCCATCGGGGTGCGGCTGGTTCAACTCCTGCAGTACCCCGACCCTGGATGCCGACACCGTGCGGGCCTTCTGGGAACACGCCGGCTTCATTGCCCTGGACACGCCCGACGATCCCTTCGCGCAGCTCGCACTGACGAGCGACACCCTGACGCTCACGCTGCATTCTCCACGCGCACTCGAATCGACCGTGCTGCTGTTCACCGACCCGCAGATGAGAGAGCGCCTCGAACGGCTGGCCGCACTCGACATCCATGGGATCGATGATCTGCCGCAGGGACTGGACCCGCGCGCCAACGCGCTGCTCGAGGCGCCGGAAGGCACGCGGCTCCTTCTATTGCAGGGCGAGAGCTGATCTTAAAGGACCTGGTGACCGGCCCTGGCCGGCCGCGGCCGGCGGGCAGTGCAGGGTCAGCTGGAAGCGCGCGCGGATCTCATCGTCGACGCGCAGCACGCCCAGCATCAGGCTGTAGGGCTCGATGCCCAGATCGCTCTGTCGAAACGTGAATTCGCCGCTCGCCTGCAGCGTGCAACCGTCGCGCTGCCAATGCACCGGCACTGCGAGCGGGGCGTCGTGGTCGCGCACCGACACGAGCAGCTGCAGCAGCAGCCCGTCCTCCAGCACGCTGGCCTGCTGGCAGCGCAGGCCCAGCAGCGGGTAGTGCGCGGCGTCGAGCTGGCGATCGCCCAGCATGTGCTCGCGGGTGCCGCTGCGCGCGTCCTCGTCGAGCGGCGCGGCGAACTCACCGCCGGCCGCGCGGCGCTCGTCGCGGTCGTCGACCAGCAGGTCCGCGACCGGCAGCTCGAAGGCGCAGCTCGTGTGCTCGAGCTGCGCCGGAATCCACACCGAGCCCCGCAGGGCGTGGGTGCTGATCACGTGCGTGTGCCCGAGTTTGACCAGCGGCCCCGCCGCGTGCA
>Ga0209131_1000265_pt1 | contig 37964 bp, 36 predicted proteins | sample GraSoi_2013_40cm_FD_185826 | JGI IMG/M metagenome (GOLD analysis project Ga0209131, IMG submission 185826) | Grasslands soil microbial communities from the Angelo Coastal Reserve, California, USA - Sample 9_17_2013_40cm (SPAdes) (version 2) | ecosystem: Environmental > Terrestrial > Soil >...
GTCAGCACCACCAGCCCCGCCGCCGCCGCCAGCGCCGGCACCAGCACCACCGCGAACCGCCGCCAGCGGGTCCGGCCACCCGCCCGCCTACCCGGTGACGCCATCGCCGCACCCCCCGACCGAACCCGGTCACGCCAGCCCGCCAGCCCGCCGGACTCACCCAGTGACTCTACCCTCACAGCCCGTAACCAGCTAGCAACCGCACCCACCCCTGCCGCCAAGGCTCCCCCGCCGCGCCCGCACCAAACACCCCCGCCACACCCGCCTCGGTGGTCCTGACCAGGCTGCGGGCCCGTGCGGGCCGCGAACCGGCCGGCCGCGACCAGGGTCATGCGGGGCTGGAGGAGGCCAGCACTGGCAGCCGGGTGCCGGCCAGCAGCACATCAGCCACCAGGTCCGGGTCATCGGTCATCGGCACATGACCGCACCCCGGCAGCGGCACTATCCGCGCCCCTGGCAGCCGGGTCCCCGCCACCAGGGCCTGCCGCGGCGGCAGCAGCAGATCCCGGGTTCCCCACCCGATTGTCACCGGCACCTCAAGCGGAACCCGCGCGGCGAACGGGAACGCTTCAGCAAGAATCGCCCGGATCGCCGGCTTCGCTCCTACAAACGCTGTCATATCCCCGGCCGCCTGCTCCGCGCCCACGCGCGACGGCCGACTCACGATCGCCGCGTACAACACCGCACGCCCGGCCGTACTCCCCGCCAGCGCCGGGCCCAGCGGCCGCAGCGCCGCCCCCGCCGAGTACATCGCCCAGAACACGCCCTTGACATAGGCCAGCTCCCGGTCCCGGGTCCAGAACCCCGCCGGCGACAACGCTGTCACGCTCGCCGCGCGGCCCCGCGCCGCCACCTCCAGCGCCAGCCGCCCTCCCAGCGAACTCCCACCCATATGCGGACGCGCCAGCCCCAGCTCATCCAGCAAACCCAGCACCTCGCGGAGCAAGACCTTCACCGCTGGCTGCCCCCGCGCCCGCAGCGGCGGCGACTGGCCATGACCCGGCAAGTCGACCAGGATCACATCCCGGTACGGCGCCAGCAACCCCGCCACCGCGCCCCACGCCTGCCGCCGGTGCCCCAGACCATGCAACAGCACAAGCGGCTGCCCAGACCCGAACCGCTCGAAGGCGAGCCCCACCCCAACCCCCCCGCCGGACCGGCTACCAGGCAAACCCGCACCACCAGCCCCATCGTTACCTCTACCCCTTTGGTGAATTCCAATCACCCCAAGCGGGCAGCGCGGCCGCCACTCGAATGATCGGTTACTACCATCACCGCAGCGTGCCGCCGCGATGACGAAATGCTCGGCGGGAAAACTCTGTCGCCTGCTTGATGCGCAAGTTCAGCCTGCCCGGCGCCTCACTGCACTTGTAGTGACAGACACTACTAATGTAGTTTCTAATCATGCCTGGAAGGCCTAGTCGTCGCGAGCAGCTGCTTGATGCGGCGATCACCCTGCTCGGGGAGCAGGGCGTGCGCGCCGTGACGCATCGCGCGGTCGACGCGGCCGCTGGCGTGCCGGCCGGCTCGACGTCGAATTGCTTCCGCACCCGCGATGCGCTGTTCAACGCGATCGTGGAGCGCTTCGCCCAGCGGGAGCGGGCCAACTGGGACGATCTGACCAGCCAGGTGCATCCATCCACGCCCGCCGAGTTCGCGCACGCACTGGCACTCTTCGCTCGGCAGGCTACCGGGCCGCAGCGCGCGCTGACCCTGGCTCGCTATGCGGCACTGGTCGAGGCGGCCCGGCGCCCGGAGCTTCGGCCGCAGCTTAGTCTGAGTGGCGCCCGGGTCAATGAATGGTTCTCCGCCTGGATTCGCGTGGTCGGCTCGCAGGACCCCGACTACGACATGCACGTGGTCATGAACTACTGGACCGGCCTTGTCCTGCACCAGCTGGCAATCCCTGACCCGCTTTTCGAGCCGGCCGCGCGCCTGTCGGCGTTGTTGGAGTGCTTGATCCCGGCGGCGGCACAGTCGGAGCGTTTGCCAGCCAGTTGACCAGGATCGTCATCGGCCAGGAGGCCAGTCCATGGACCAAGACCAGGTGTGGCAGGCCATCGACACCCAGCGAAGCACTGTGGCTCGCCTGCTGGAAAGCCTTCATGATTCTGACTGGGAGCGCCCGTCGCTCTGCGCCGACTGGACCGTCCGCGATGTGGCTGCGCACCTGACCCTTCAACAGGTCGGGCCGCTTGACGCGGTCAGGATGATGGTCACCGCACCGGGCGGAATGAAGAGAACCATTCGCGAGTCGGCGCGCAAGCAAGCCGCCAAGCTGTCCGCCGCTCAGATCGTCGCCGAGATCGGCGGAATGGTGGGTTCTCGCCGGCACAACGTGGGCGTCACATACCAGGAGACGCTGATCGACATCCTCGTGCATAGCCAGGACATATCCTGGCCGCTCGGCGGCGAACTGTCTGTCCCGCCACAAGCGGCCTCGGTCGCCATGGCCAGGGTGTGGAACAGCGGATGGCCATTCCGCGCGAAGAAGAGACTGCGTGGCCTGCAACTGTCAGCAACCGACAGCGCCTGGTCCGCCGGCGACGGGCCGGAGATCCGCGGCACCAGTGGCGTTCTGTTGCTCTTGCTGACCGGCCGTCAGGCCGCGCTGCCGTTGCTCGCTGGCGACGGGATCGCTGTCCTGCGGGAGCGGCTCGCCGCCGGCGCCCGCTGATCTCGCCGGCCCTCCGGCGATGCGATGCCACCTCGGCGCGGCACAGTCACCGGCCGCGCGTGACCCCCACCAGCCCACGGCCCATTCTCCCGGTCTTCCTGACGGTTTCATCGCGGGTTCCACGCTCCATCCGACGATAGTCGCGCGAAGTTCACTATCGGTCAGTAGCTTCAGCCCGATTGATCTGTTTCCAGCTATCGGGTCCTGCGGGAGGTACGCGAGATGGTTGACGACGGCCGAGCGGGTTCAGATGATCGTACGGTGTCCCCGAATTTCGGTCGGCGAACCTTCTTCAAGGCGGCCGGCGCGGCTGCCGCGGCCGGTGTCGCGGCGCCTGTCCTGTCCAGCACTGCCGCGCTCGCGAGCGCCAGGGCACGTTCTGTTCGGCCGGCGCCGGCGACGCCACTGAAGCACGTCATCATCGACTGCCAGGAGAACCGCTCGTTCGACCACTACTACGGCTTCGCCCCCTTCGCAGGCTCTGCCGGAGTGCCTACCGGATACTCCCAGCCCGACGGCGCCGGCGGGAAAGTCGCGCCATTCCAGTTCACCAGCCTCGGAACGCCGGACATCGGCCATTCCTGGAATGCGGTGCATTCAGAATGGAACGGCGGAATGATGAACGGGTTCTACACCACGGACGGTATTAACTGCATGGGGTACTACACGGCGGCCGCGCTTCCGTATTACTACAGCCTGTTCGACGACTTCACGCTGTGCGGCAACTACTTCTGCTCCGTCCTCGGTCCGACCTGGCCCAACCGGTTCTACCTCGCTGCGGGAACGTCCGGCGGCATCACGACCAACGGCGTCTGGGGATACGGCGTCTTCGACTACCCGATCATCCTGGACCTCCTCGAGGCTGCCGGCGTGACCTGGAAGGTCTACAACATCGGGTGGGATAGCGTTCCCTTCGGGAACTCCGACAACGTCTTCGTCTTCTGGCGGCGATGGGCGCACGACCAGCGCACCCGCGGCAGCAAGGGCGACTACCTGAACGACCTGAGGCTCGGCAGGCTGCCGCAGGTGTCGTTCATCGTGCCAAGCTTCGCCCGAGGCTGGGACGAGCATCCGCCCGCCGACGTCTCGGTGGGCATGGGGATACAGCAAGAGCTCATCACAGGCCTGCAGGCGTCGTCGGCCTGGCAAAGTTCGGCGTACATCCTGACCTATGACGAGCACGGCGGCTACTTCGACCACGTGGCACCGCCGCAGTTCGACGCATACGGCGCAGGCATCAGAGTCCCGACCTGGGTCATCTCTCCGTTCGCCAGGAAAGGCCACGTGGAGACCACGGTGTATGAGCACACCTCGACGCTCAAGTTCCTGGAGACCGTCTTTGGTCTCCCGACCCTGGCGTCCGTCAATCACCAGTTCGACGCCTCAACGCCGGGCGGCCCGAACAACGAGGCGGCTCACGGTAACCCAACCGACCCGCCAGCCCCGCCACGGGACGGCATCGCCGAGATCGGCAACCTCATGGAGTGCTTCGCGTTCTGACCTGGAGAACATCGGCCAATCAGCGGGCGGGTCCGGCCGTAGCGGGTGACCGCTACGGCCGTAGCGGCGGATAGTCGTCAGTCAAATGCCCTCGCTCTTCAAGGAACTTGTACAGTGGCGTGGTCCGCGGGTAGTGGCCCCAGCGGTGGTCGCCCTCGGCCTGCCCGGGAATGCCCCAGCCGACCGCGCCGAGCAGTTGCTTTCGCACCGGCGACAGGAACTCGAACGCCGTGTCGGCGTGCAGGTCCTCGATGGCGTCACGAATCACCATCCAGCGCGGCGCGTAGGCGATGAAAATTGCTTTCCTACTAATATCGGAGTAGTTGTCGCTTCGGGCGTGCCATAGGCGCCGGTCAAAGAACACCGCGTCGCCGGGCTGCGCGCACAGGTCGATGGCGTCTTCAGGTTCCGGCCATTCGATGTCGCGCCGTGGCGGACCATCGATCCAATTCCACCTGTGACTGCCGGGAACGATCTTAAGGTTTCCGCGTCCCGGTTCGGACAGGTCGGATAGCCAGTAGCCAAGCTTCACCGACATCCTGGGGCGAGGCTCGCCGTCCAGCTCGCGATTCTGCCGGCCGCCATCTTGGTGCCACTCGAACCGATACGAGGCATGCGCCAGGATCGGCGGGTTCACATCAAGGTGCGAATGGTAGATGTGCACGTTCCAGCCGAGGACGGACCAGACTAGCGGGAACGTCGCCGGATGGTCAGTTAGCGCAATCGTCTCTCGGCAGTTCGTCGCCGCGCTGAGCAGGTGCATTGGCCCTCCGCGCTTGATCCGGCCCTCAGCTTGCTGCGCGGCGTATACCCGGTCGAGCGCGGCGGCGTAGGCCGCCACTTCCGATTCGCCCAGCGCGCCGCGCACCAGCAGGTACCCGTCACGCTCGAACTGCATGCGCTGCGCGTCGGTCATCGCCGATACTTTGCGGTCGACTGGCGCGCTCGCTGCCTGTGTCATCGCCACTGCCGGGCCTCCGTGCATTCGTGCCGGATCGTTACCCCTGATACTCCGCCAGGCCAGCGGCTGTTGCGTGATTCGTCGAACTACGCCAAGAATTCTCGCCTGCCATGCAACAGCCGCCGCCTGCCGCGAGTCAGGGTAGTAACGGAGGACGAATGGTCGACTCGGGCCGGGGTACCGATAGCTTCGGCGATTTCGTCGCCGCGGCTCTGCCGGGCCTGCTCCGCTTCGGTCATGTGCTCACCGGAGACCCGCGAGAAGCCGAGGACCTGGTGCAGGAAGCCCTCGCCCGGTCCCTGCGCCGCTGGCGTTCAGTCCGAAGTGGCGATGCTGTCCCCTATGTCCGACGGGTCATGGTCAACACCCACATCACCCGTTGGCGACGGTGGGAATCGCGGGTGCGCCTTGGCGAACTCCCGGACAGCAGTGGCGATGACCCCGAGCTACGCCGCAGCGAAGAATGGGACCGGCTGCGCCGCGCGCTTGCCCGATTGCCCGCGCGGCAGCGGACAGTGCTCGTCCTTCGCTACTACGTGGACCTGTCCGACGCGACGATCGCCGAGCTGATGGATTGCCGGCCCGGCACAGTGCGCAGCCAGGCGGCACGCGGGTTGGCGGCCATTCGGCCTCTTCTGGAGTCCGAGACTGTTTCAAGGGGGGGCGGATGACCGGCGAGGACCGGCTAAGGGAGTTGATGCGCGACCCTGGCTGGTCGCTGCCCGCTTGGCCGGACGCGCAGGCTCGGGTCCGGCGTGCGGCCAGGCGCCAGCGGCTGATCGCTGCCAGTGCCGTCGCCGCCGGAGCCCTCGTCATCGCTGCGGCTGCCCTGGTACCTGTCGCGTTGAATGGCACGGCTTCCCCGCCAGCGGCCATCGGCCCTAAGCAGAAGACCGCGCAGGCGTCTGCGCGCTCCTCGCCGTCCCGGCCGCCTGCGGTCCCGTCTGTCGGGTCAGCTGACTTCCCGGCGCGGATCTATCCGCCGGCCGTTACGCCTCGCTTCGCAACTGGTGCTTTGTCGCTCTGCCCGGACCCGGCCGGGCTTGAAGCGCCTGGCCCCGCCACCCCCGCGGCCGCGAGGAGGGTGTTGCACCAGCTAGGCACGGGGTTCAGGAAGGACCTGCGAGTCAGCGACAGGTCCGTCTGGCCGTTGCTCGCCAGCAGCTGGCAGCATGGCGGAATCCGGCTCTTTACCTGGCCGGAGCGGACATCAGTTCGATACTCGGGCCCACTGCAATCGAGCCCAGGCGTGCCAGCGGCGGTGAAGCACGCCATCGTCGCCGGGTGTGGCAGCCGCGTCGCCCTCGCCACCTGGGTGATTGTCTACGGCCCCGCCGGGAATCCGGCGCTACATTCGGACATCTTGTTCATCACCCGCCGCGGACACATGCTCTTCTACAGCGCCGACTGAATCATGCGCATCGCGGAGCACGCCGCCCGGAGGTCAAGCACCACGGCATGAGCATAAGCACGGACACGTAGGGCCGGGATCCAGCCAGCCATGACGGTGGCAGGCCATGCTATCGACCCTTTGTCCTTCCATTGGCACTCAGGCGGCATGCGTTCAAAGGTGATAACTTCAGTCCAATCTGGGCATTACCACTGGGAAAGGGAGGGGCATTGCCAGCTGAATGCCATGACGGCGAAGGTTGTGGTGGTCGGTGAATTCGTCTCGGGTTCGCGCGGGTGCCGGGGCAGTCAGACCACGGCGCCCGCCCGGCCGCTTCCGCCTCCGGCTGGAGCGACGCAGCAAACGCATTCGCCGGAATTTCAGCGGCATCCTTACCTCGCGGCGGATTCATCGGACGCGTCGAGCCGTCGATGAACGGCGGATATGGAGGCGCAGCCGTCCCCTGGTCAGGATCGTCAAGATCGGTTCGGTTGCTGGCGGAGCACTACTTCTCGCACTGGTCGGCGCATCAGTGTACGCGGTCGTGGCCGGCAGCCCGTCAGGCGCTCTGGCCTATGCGGACAAGGTTTGCGGCAGTGCGAGCTTCTCTTGCAACATGCTGTCCGGGATTCTCGGACCGATCCTGTCATTGGCCCTCGCCTCCGCGATCTTCCTGCTGGTCCGGCTGTGGCTGGTCAGCCGGCCGTACATGCGAAGGGCACGGGAGGAGCCCCATCGGGTCGTGCAGACCGCCGGCAGCATGATTGGCCAGGTGGTTGGCCGGGACGAGCTGTGTCACGTGCTCATCGAAGACATCCGGGATCCTGGCAATCGTCGCCCGCATGTGGTCATCGGCGGAGTGGGAGCCGGAAAGACCGCGCTCCTGGTCCGCCTGACTGCCCTCCTGGCCGAGCGCGGCGCGGTGCCCGTGCCGGTCAGGTTGCGTGACGCGCAGGAAAACCTTGACTTTCGTGAACTCGCCCGCAGGCGGTTCATCGCGGACACCCACATGGCCCTGCTGTCGGATGCGGAAGGCGAGAAGGTATGGCGAGAGCTGTGCAAGAACGACCAGGTCGTTGTGCTGGCCGATGGTCTCGAAGAGGCGCTTATCGAGGGGAACGCCCGTAAGGAGCGTGACAACCTCCTGCGGCTCGCCATCCGTCGAGCCAACGAGCAGAAGCTGCCTCTTATCATCACCTCCCGGCCACATGACCCCCTCCGCGACATGGAAGCCGCGATCGTGGAGCTCGAGCCGCTGAGCGAAGAGGCAGCGCTTGAGTACGTCCAGGAACACGGGGGCCGCGAGGATGATCGTCGGCTGGATTGGGTCGTGGAGACCGCCGACGTTGCCGAGACGCCGTTTTATCTCCAGGTCACCCGCCAGCTCTACCGCGCTGGCCTTATGGCGTACATCAGGCCGAGGCGGGCGGATAGGCGGCTAGATACCAGAAGTGTCGACCGGGCTGAGCTGCGGCTCCGGTTGCTGGATTCCTGGGTGCACGCACTCGTCGACGGGCACTTCCCGGCCGGACTGGCGCTCAGCCGTGAAGATCGCCTCGCCACCGTGGAGCAGCTGTCGCTGCTGGCATGCATCGGCTTGCGCTGGGACCGGCTCCAGGTCAGGTTCGATGATGCCGAAGCCATGTTCGCCGAGCCGCGACCACCCGTCATCGAGGAAGTTGACCGTGCGCTTGGTCAGCTGAAACGCCGGTTCGATCTCCGGCTCGCGGCGACCTGGGGCACCCAGCTCGGACTTGCCGAGGCACGCGGGAACGGGCTGCGCTTCCCGCATACGATCATGCAGGCCTATCTGGCATCGAGGCTCATTGACGCCGCCATGGATGACGAGACATACCGGCGTCATGCCCTCACTGGATCAGGTCGGGAACTCCTCATCGCGTTGATCCTGAACTCCCGGGCCAAGATGCAGGTCAACCGCCCGCGGGACCAGGTCACGAGACGTACGGGCGCTGCAACGCGGAGCGCCGCGGTACCGGACATCGTCAGCCTCCTGCGCGACGAGGCCAATGGCCGCCGTGATGTTAAGGCTCTCGACCTATACGCAGCGGCGCTGTCGATTGACTGCGTCGAGTACGAGCCCAGGCACAGCGCCATTGCTGAGGAGCTAGCGGACCACTGGCCGGACATATGGGCACGGGATCAGCGCACGCTCGAAGAAGCCAAGCGCAACCTGATACACCGGTTCGGAGAATCGGCGAGAACAATTTCTGAGCGCGGAACGAATCCATCCGGCCAACCGACCGAACCTGGATATCTGAACCTCTATCGCATCTGCTGCCTGGAACAGTCATATCCCGTTCGCCTTGAATGCGTACTGGAGATCGGCGCAGGAGAAGACGAGGCATTCGCAACCCTGGAGCGCATTCTCGGCCCGGAGGCCGATCCGCTCGACGGGCACGCGTCACCACCCGCCGGTGCCCCGGCGCAGGCAGGCGGCACCGCAGGAGCGGCTGCCGGGCCGGATGGCGCTGACGATCAGGTTCGCGAGGAGCGCAGATGGAAGGAGGGAGTCGTCCGGGCATGGCTCGCGCCATTGCTGGTCGGGTCGGTGAGCGAGGAGCGTTCACGCGCAGCGCGGAAAAACCTCGAGCGGTGGCTTCAATTCGTCGGCGCGGAGACTGGCTCGCGGGCTGAATCGGACATGCGCCTGTCGCTGGAGGTTGCGCTCGCTCAGGGGTTCAAGTACGCGGCCAACCGCCGGCGCCGACATCCGCACGCGCACCCTGAAGCCCGGGCGTACCTGGCCGAGCGCGCCAAGGAGATGCTGAAAGACTCACATTTCTGGTTCTCCCGGCTGACCCTGCTGCATGCGCTGTGCCTATGGTCGCTGCCTGACGGTCCCGGGCCGCAATCCCGTGACAGGCGCGACATCGACCATCAGGCGCTCGTGCGGCACTGGCTCGGGTTCGGTCGCGGCGGGCCCCAACACGCCTTCGTCGCTGAGGCCGGCAAGCTTGCCGTGCTGGCCCTACAGACCGGACAACCTGAGCGATTCATCTGGATCGACGAAAGCGGCGTGGCCGCCAAGATCGGATCTCGTCCGGCGAACCCAGATGCGCCGCGGAAGCACAACCTGTGGATTCCGCCATCTACCGGATGGACCGCGCTTCATCCGCGCGCCCAGCAGCTGCTGGCCGACGTCCTCCTGCTGCTGAATCTGGCCGAACGCGGAGCCCATCCGAGTGAGCGCAGCAGGCGTCTTCATCGCACGGATAGGAACGACCTTCCGCCTTGTCTGGCCGGGGACAGGAAGCCTCTCGACCCGACCCGTACCGTCGGCATGGCGCGGACCTCCGAGCCAGGATCGAACTGCAAGCACGGCTGCCATTTCGAGCTTTGCCCCTACCCACCCAAGGGGGAGGTGAGCTATCGCATCGAGCTGAGCGAGGCATTCTGCCGTAGGCAGCAGACACTTGTCAGCGGGGCTTCTCTTAGCCGCCGGGCAGCGACCTGGCAGCACACAGTTCCCGGCGAGCTGAAACGATTCTGGAGGCAGATGGGCCAGCGGGCCCTGCCAACTGAAATCGAACCGTAGACCTACGTGACGGGTTGCGCCGCCGGGACGCTTGCTCGCGGAGCGTGCGCTCGGCCCGGGCCAGCAGCGCGGCGCGGCGGTTGCCGTGATGGTATTTGCCCATGGCTACTTTCAGCGCCGCGAACATCCCAGACATGACGGGCCGGACGGTGATCGTGACCGGCGCCAACAGCGGCATCGGCCGGGCGGCGGCGCGCGCGCTCGCCGCCGCCGGAGCGCATGTTGTGCTCGCCGTGCGCGACCCCAGGAAGGGCCGGACAGCAGCCGGGGCCATGCCCGGCGTGACCGAGGTGCGCGAGCTTGACCTGGCGAGCCTGGACTCCGTGCGCGCCTTCGCCTCCGGCTGGCAGGGCGAGATCAGCCTGCTGATCAATAACGCGGGCGTGATGGTGCCGCCGCTCACCCGCACGGCCGACGGGTTCGAGCTGCAGTTCGGCACCAACCATCTCGGACACTTCGCGCTGGCCAATCTTCTCCTTCCGCTCGTCACCGGCCGGGTCGTGACGGTCTCCTCGACCGGTCACCGGGCCGGGCGGATCGATTTCAGCGATCTCAACTGGCAGCGCAAGCCCTACCGGGCGTGGCGTGCCTACGGTCAGTCCAAGCTCGCGAACCTGCTGTTCACCAGCGAGCTGCAGCTGCGGCTGACCGCCGCCGGGTCGAGCGTGCTGGCAACCGCCGCGCATCCCGGCTACGCCGCGACGAACCTCCAGTTCCACAGCCAGCGCCGGTCATTCGACCTGATCAGTCAAGCCGGAAACCGGCTGTTCGCGCAGGATGAGAACGCCGGTGCGCTGCCGACCCTCTACGCCGCCGTTGCCGACATACCCGGCAATAGCTTTGCGGGCCCTGGCGGGTTCCTGCAGCAGCGCGGCGCACCCAAGCTCGTCGGTCGCTCCGCCGCGGCCCAGGACGCCGATGTGGCACGCCGTCTCTGGGAGGTCTCCGAAGAGCTCACCAGCGTCCGCTTCCCGCTCCAGGCCACAACCGGCCCATAGCACTGCCACCTGCGCCCTAGTGGGCGTGCCGCGCGCGTATGCGGTGTGGCCGTTCGCGATGAGCTCTTGCCCGGTGGAACGAAATCACTATTTCTACTGCCGATCACCTGGATTTCGCCGTAACGTGGCTTCCCTATTGCGGTTTGGTGTCCTGCGCCGGGAGGCCAATATGGACCGACGAATGCTGCGGCTCTTGACCGTTTCCACGTCGGCGTTTGCTGCCGTCGCGGTGCTCGCATCGGGGGGCGCGGCGACCGGGGCGGCCGTCCGGTCGGTTCCGACCAACTTCGATGCCAGCGTGATGCATGGCAATGAGGCCGAGGATGCCATTGCCATCAATCCCGTCGACCCTTCGAATATCGTCACCATGGCCACTTTGCCTGACGTGGTGAGCGGCCTGTTCGAGGGAGTGTCGTTCGACGGCGGGAAGACGTGGACCCGTCGGGTCATCGGTACCGGCGCTCCGCTGGGCGAGATCTGCTGCGATCAGCAGTTGGCGTGGGACCGGTTCGGCAACCTGTGGATGACTTATCTCGTCAACACAAACGGGAACGTCTTCGTTGCAGTGTCGACGGACGGCGGCCTGACGTTCAGCAAGGTCGCGGAGATCGTGCCGACGACCCCGACCGGGAGCAGGGCTCCCTCCGGCGCCACACCCAAGAGACTGAGGCGCCCGTCGAACAACCCCCATATCTCGGGCGATCAACCATCTATCTCGGCGGGACCGAACAGCGTGTGGGTGAGCTACACCAGCTTCCCGTCAACCGTGGTGCAGGCCTTTGGCGCAAGCGTCACCGGTCTTGGCGCGTTCGGATCGTTCAGCGCGCCGGAGAGCGTCCCCACCTCCGCCGGCCGGGGGGATTTCGGTGACACCGCAGTCGGACCCAACGGGCAGGTCATGGTCACTTATCAGGACCAGACCAACGGCCAGGGCGGCTCGCACATCTACACGGCGCTCGATGCCAACGGGCTGCAGCCGGGCGGGTTCTCCGACCCGCGGCTCCTGGCTCACAGCGCGGTCGGGGGCTTCGATTTCATTCCCGCGCAGCCGGATCGTTCGATCGATGCCGAGGCCAACCTCGCGTGGGACCGCAGCGGAGGCCCGCACAACGGCCGCGTCTACGCCATCTGGACGCAGGAGTCGCCGAACGAGAGCAATAACACCGACATCATGTTCCAGTACTCCGACGACAACGGGACCACCTGGAGCTCGCCTACCCGGCTAAACGACGACCATACGGCTAACAGCCAGTTCATGCCAGCCATCGCAGTCGACCAGAGCACCGGAGACGTGGCCGTTTCCTGGTACGACTGCCGGAACGATCTCGGCACGGGCGGCCCGGGCGACACGGACGGAATCCCCAACGATGACGCCCAGATCTGGGCCACGTATTCAACCAACGGAGGCGTCACGTTCGCGCCAAACTTCCGTGTCAGCGCCGGCACCTTCAGCGCGCCTGATGCGCAGAGCGGCTTCGACTTCGGCGACTACACCCACGCCGCCTTCCAGTCGCACATGTTCTATCCCGCCTGGTCCGACAACTCCAACAGCACCGGCCAGAACCCAGACGGCACGCTGCACCAGCTCGATCTCTTCACCGCCAAGGTGGCCATCCCATAAGCCCGCGGCTGGCTCAACGGGCGCGATTCCTCCCAGCCGGCCAGCGATAGCGTGTCCGCGTGGCCGCTGACCTCGAGTTCCGTCAGGTGGACGTGTTCACTGACGTACCGTTCACAGGCAACGGATTGATCGTGCTTTTCGGCAGCACCGCTGAGGTCGGGGCCCGGGCGCTGATCTCGCTCACAGCGGAGATGCGGCAATTCGAACTGATCGTGGCCGACTTCCAACCAGAGGTCGGCCGGGTGTCAGCGAGGATCTTCACGGCCGAGGAGGAGTTGCCGTTCGCAGGGCATCCGGTCATCGGTGCGGCGGCGGCGCTGCACGAGCGCTTCACCGCCGGAGAGCCAGCACGATCATGGGTCTTCGTGATTGCGGGCCGCGAGATCACCGTACGCAGCCGCCGGACAGCCGTTTACTACGAAGCCGAGATGGACCAGGGTTCCCCGACTCTGGATCCGCCGCTCGGCCAGCAAGACGCTGCCTGGTTCGCGCGCGCTCTCGGGCTGAGCGAGGGCGATCTGCATCGGCTACCCATGCAGGTCGCTTCGACCGGATTGCCGTACCTGATCGTCCCGGTGACTCATGGTCTGGACCGCGCGCAGATCGCGGTCAGGGACTTCGAGGAGCGGCTGGCGAGCGTGGGCGCGAAGTTCGTCTATCTCTTCGAGCCGGACAAGCGCGAGGGTCGCAGCTGGGACAACACCGGGGCGGTCGAAGACGTCGCCACCGGAAGCGCAGCGGGTCCTGCTGCCGCCTTCCTGGCCGCGCATGGGCTGGCCGCGCAAGACGAAACAATCCTCATCAACCAGGGGCGATTGCTCGGGCGACCGAGCGTGATCGCGGTGACACCTGACCGCCTGGGCCACCTGTGGGTGGGCGGACCAGTTGCGCCTGTCGCCCGCGGCGTCCTGGACCGGCTTCCCGGCTAGTTCACAACACTAGGGACAGGGCTGCGGGGGCCGCCGTCCGATGACAACTGAGACAGCTGATCCGATCCGCGCCGTGGCGCCGACGCCGGGGCTCTGTCTGATCACCGTTCCGATGTTGTTGCAGATGTAGTCGATGACGGTGCTGACGCTGCCGAGGACGAAGCCAGCCGCCTGCAGCATCTGGCTCGCCTGGGACGTGGTATCGCCGCGCACATCGGGCACGACCGCGAACGCGGACCGGCCAATGGCGAGGCCGTACCCATTGCTCATCGACACCTGGCTCACGCCGATCAGACTGGTTACCTGGACCGGGGAAGCGCTCTGGCCGCTGACGGTGCCAATCCCCAGTGCGCCGACGCCGTTGGCACCCCAGGTCAGCAACGTTCCGTCGGAACGCACCGCAGCGCTCACGAAGATGCCCGAGCTAACCTACGTGACGCCCGTCAGCGCGAGCTGCTTCGGGCCGCGGTGGCTGTCGTTCGTTCCGTCGCCGATCTCGCCCGCGCTGAACACCATCGTGACGACGAAGCGGAACCTGGTGAGCAGACGTGGCAGAACTGCCGGTACCTCGTCTGGGGACGCGGCAACACCCAGTGGAATGCGTTCCTCGCCTTCCCCCGCTACGTGCACAAAAGGCTGTCCGATCTCGGTGCTACGCCCCTCGCGGAGTTCGCGTACGGCGACGTGGGATCTCCCGTTTGGGGGCGCGTGCACGCGGACTGGAACACCCACGTGTGGCCCGTACTCCTCCAGGTCGGAGGCGCACGACCGACGAAGGCCGCAGCCGCGCGCCTCGCCGCTGAGAAAGCGGCCGCTGGCACGCTGATGGGAGCCGACTCGACCACCGCGATGCACAAGTCGCTGCGCAGTGATGACATCCCTGATCGGCCGCCCCGCCGGCCCTTGAGCGCCTCGTCCGTCATGCGCCGTGTGTCGTCAGCAGCATTTAGACAACCCGCGTCGATGAGCGGCGACTCGCCGAGAACGGCCGGTGACAGTCGCACTCAGCCGCGGGTGTTCCTTGCTCCGACCATCCTGACCAACGCTGCCGGGCTGGCCACAGCCGAGGCGCGTGTTCTGCTCTCCAGGGAGCTTCAGCCGGCCGGATCCCGGAAGCGCACCAGGCACCTGGAGATCAGCCTGCCGCCTAGCATCGCCTACCGGGTCGGGGACCACCTCGGCGTTTGCCCCAAGAACGACGAGGAGCAGGTCGAGCGGCTCGCGGGGCGGCTCGGCGCTGCGGTCGGCGGCAACTTCATGGTGCCGAGGACTTTGAACGTCCGCGTAGTTCCGAAGGGGGCCGTACTCCAGGTCCGCAACGTGCTCACCCATCTCACCGACATCACCGGCAGGCCGACGGTGCCGCTAATCGATCTCCTGCTCGAGAAGGCGGCAGAGCCCGCTGACTGGTCCCGGCTGACAGAGATCAGGAACATCCTGCAGACCCCTGAGGGCCCCGGCTCACCGCTGCGCGCAGCCATCGACTCGGGCGGCTACAACGTGCTCAGGCTCCTCGATGATTTCCGGTCCTGCTCGTTGAACATCTTCGAGTTCCTGCAGGTGGCGCAACCGCTCCGGCCTCGTTACTACTCGACCAGCTCGAGTCCGCGCACCCACGGCGACGGCGTTGCGCACCTGGTCGTCGGCCTTGAGCGCATGTCAGTGCCGGGCATGTCAGGGCGTGTCTTCGGGGGCATGAGCTCGCATTACCTGCACGTGCTTCGGGAGGGCGACCGGCTGAACGTCTTCCACGACACCGCCGATGGCTTCCACTTGCAGGAAGACCTATATCTACCGGGACGAGATCGAGCGGTTCACCACCGAGGGAGTACTCACTCACGTTCACGTCGCGACGTCGCGCGAACGATCGGGCTGCCACGACTACGTCCAGGACAGGATCCGAGAGCAAGGCGCCCTCGCCTGGCGGCTGCTCGCCGCTGACGGCTACATCTACGTTTGCGGATCACAGCCAATGCGAGCGGCCGTTCGCGCCGCCTTCGTCGACATCGTCGCGGAGCATGGGTCGCTGCCACGCGTGCGCGCAGAGGCGTACCTCGACGAGCTGGAGTCGACCGCACGCTATCGCCCTGACCTCTGGGGCTAAACCCTGGGAGACCGAATGGACGCCCTCGCCCTCATCCTGACCGTCGCCGCGATGGCTATGTTTGCCTTCGCCGCGAGCGGCCGCGAACTCCGGCACTTCAACGAAATCGCGCTCGGCCTCGTCTTTCTCAGCGCTGCGCTGATCTGCCAGTTCACCTTCATCACGAACATCCACATCGGCCGGTAAGAAGCCGAGAGTGGCTTCCCCGGGAGATGTGGATGTCGTGCTGGATGGTGTGCTTACGGGCAGCGTGGCGGTATTTAGTTGGGCGGCCCCGGCGGGACGAGCGGGGTGAATACCACGGTGGTACCGCTGGTTAGGACGCTACATGGGCTGGGCGGATGGATGGAGATGACGGCCACGCTGGGCAGAGCGAACCGGCTCAGCGGTCCTGGTGGCGTCAGGAATGTGTCGATGTCCACCACTCCGCCGGCGGTCGCGATGCTCGTACGCGCGTACCCCGGCAGTCCGGGCGGTCCTGGCGGGACGGCGAAGGGGATTCCGAACACCAAGGTGCTCGGGGCTACGGGCGTGAGCTGCACCGTGACGACGTTCCCTGCGGTGACTGTCACGATGACCGGGCCGAGAGCGGTCTGCACGGTGTCCAGGACGACGCAGGTGTCGCTGCCGACGTCGCAACTGGTGGCGGCCCGTGCCGGTGACGTCGCGAAGGCGGTCGGGACGCCGGCAGCCAGGCCGGCTACCAGAAGCAACGCGACCAGGCGACCAGTTGCCTGGCGGGGCCAGCAGGCGGCTGCGGAAGGGAGGATGCGCACAAGGGTCTCCGAATCCGTCACAGCCCCGGGGTGCTCGAGGTTGTGACAACGAGGGCGGTGCGGTGGATGCGCGCCAGGCCGATGTGGCCGGACCGCCGGATGAAGGCTGGGAGCAGCGCCGTGTCACATAGGAGGTGTCAGGTTGTAGCGCGCGATGACGTCGGGCAGCCAGGTCGGCTGGCCGATCTGGACGCCGTAGCGTGCGGCCAAGGGCATGAGCCGCGCAGGGTCAGGTGGTCCTGCGGCGAGGGCCTCGGACAGCTCCCGGAAGAAGTTCTCGAAGCCGGACGGGCTGATGATCTCGATCATGCGGGCGGGTTGCTGGCCGGCGTTCCACATGGTGTGCATCTCGCCCCGCGGCTTGGTGATGTAGCCGCCCGCGCCCAGGACGACTTCGCGGTCACCAGAGCGGAAGCCGATCTCGCCTTCGGTGACGACGGAGTACTCGTCCTCGAGGGTGTGCATGTGCGGTATGACCAGCGCACCGACGGGAAATGGGTGCTCGACGACGGACACGGTGCCGTTGGTCTGGGTGCCCAGGAGCTTGAACTGGACGCCGACAGTTCCCAGCCAGCCGGTGGTGCCCTGGCCCGGGTGCATGACGGTCAGGGCTGGCGGGTCGGACAGGCTGGCGGTAGCAGCGGTTGAGTGGGTAGTCATGTGGACCTGCTCTCTTCTGAATTGCGTTCGATGGGACATGTCCGTCAGGCGCCTGGCCTGGCCGGGTACAGCAGAACGGCGGCCGTGATCCGGTCAAGCGCGAAGTCGGCCTCGTCGTTGAGTGCACGGACAGCGTCTGCGGTCGCCGCTTGAAATAGGCAGAAGCAGGTGTCCTCACCAGCCAGGTACGCGGAGAGCAGGTAGCTCACCTCAGATGCGGAGCCTGCCCCGGTTGATGGCGCGCAGAGCCTGGCGGCGCGTGTGACCGAGCCTGGGAGGCTGTCGGCTGCCGTAGGCGACAGGTACCGCTCGACAAGGAACACGGGGCGGAGGCCGTCCGTGTTGTGGCGAAGGGGGCCTGTGGTCATGCATTCACGCTAGGAGCGCGGGGCCCGGCCTCGCATCGGGGGAACTACGCAACTTTGATCGGGCCGGATCAGGCCGCCGATGCCCGTGCGGCTAGTTCGGTGCGCGAGCGTATCCCTAGCTTGCGATAGATGCGGCCTAGGTGGCTCTCCACGGTCCGGACGCTGATGAAGAGAGCTGAGGCGACCTCTCGGTTAGTCTGGCCGACCCCGACCAGGTGGGCGATCCGCTCCTCCACGGAGGTGAGCTCGCTGTGCGGTCGTCGGCCGCCGATGCTTTTCAGTTCCTTGGTCGTCTGATGCACCTGGATCGGTGTGCCGAGCCTGATGAACACGGCGAGCGCGGCCTCCAGTTCATGGCGGGCATCCGTCCGGCGGCCTGCCCGCCGGAGCACTGTCCCGTAAAGCAGCCGCGTCCTGGCCTCCTCGAACGGCATGGGCAGCCTGGGATGATCAGCCAGAGCACGCTCGAGGAACTCCATAGCCGTCGCTCGTTCGCCGTGAGCGGCCGCGATCAGGCCTCGGCAGCGCGCGGCCATCACCGTCGACCACGGGTGATGGTTGGCTTCGGTGGCGGCGTCGAGCTGTTGGGTCAACTTCTCCGCCTGCGCAAAGCGTTCCAGAGCTGCTAGCGCCACGACCGCGTCCTGGTGCAACCGCAGGATGGCAGGCTCGTTGATTCCGATCATCTCTGAAGAGATGGACAGGGCGCGGAGCAGGTGGTTTGCAGCGGCAGGGAAGTCTCCGGCCATCAACTCCGTGATGCCGAGGCTGCGCAGGTCCAGTGCCATCGCTGAGGTGAAGCCGGCGGACTCGTCCGCGAGCAGGTCACGCCCTCCCAGTGCCCGGGCCTCCGCGAGATGGCCTTGATGGGCAAGGACGAGCACGTGCACCGAAGCTGGCATGGGAGCGCGGATTCCCATCCGCTCAGCATGTTCCCGTCCCTCCTTGGCAAGCTCCAATGCGAGGTCGTACTCACCCGCCCAGCACTCGAGCGCAGCGAGGTGCCCCAAAGTGATGGGCAGGGCACTGTCGTCGCCCTCGTCGACTGCGCAGGTCCGCATGGTCTCGAGCCAGGCGCGTGACTCCTCGAAGCGGTCAACCACCTTGAGGTACATGCCCAAGCCGAGACCGGCCCGGTCGCTCACCGGAACGGGCTCTGTCTGCGCCTGCAGGGCCACTGCACGCTCAAGAGTCGAGACGGCTAGCCCTCGCCCGAGCCGGAATCGGTGCATGGCAACATTTGTCAGCGCGTTCGCCAGCAGGCCGGCTGGCGGGTCGGTCATGGCTTCGAGCAGCTCAACGGCCGATTCAGCATGGAACAGGTCGACTTCGGGACCGGACGGGCTCGTCTCAGCGAACGCGGCATGGCTGCGGGCCACCAGGAGCGTGTCCTCGCCTGCCTCCAGGAGTGCCTGCTCGCACAAGCGCGCGACTGTCGCGTCCCCGCTCTCCCATGACGTGATCGATGCGCGTAGCAACAGCGCGTCCACCCGAGCAGGCCCCGGCAGTGTCGCGTCGAGCCCGGCTGCTAGCAGTGCTCGCGCTCTTGCCGGGTCACCGAGCAGGAAAAGGTACCGTGCCGCGTCCACAGTCCGGCGCAGCATGTCGCCAGGGTCGCTCGCCGGCGTACAGCTGAGTGCCAGCTGAGCAAGCTCAGCGGCAGCGTCGATGCTGCCACGCTGGCGGGCGTGCCGGGCCGCTGAATCAAGGGCGGCAGCAACGACGGTTGACGGCTCGTCCGAGCCTAGTGCGGCGTGCCGAGCGTGCTCCTCTGGATCTGTCACCGTCGCCGCCAGCCGCTCGTGCAGCGCCCGGCGAGCGGCCGAGCTCAGGTCCGCGTATGGGATAGATGCGATCAGCGGATGGCTGAACCGGACGCGCTCGCCGTCGACCTCCAGGACACCTGCCGCGACAGCTTCCTCCAGGCAACGCAGGGCCCCAACAGCATCCCCCATTGCGGCGGCCACAGCGTTCACTGTCGGTTGCGCGAGCGCGGCAGTCATCAGCAACGCCTCGCGTGCCGGCGGTGACAACCCCCGCAGGCGCTCAGTGACCAGGGTCCTGAAGTCGGCCGGGACCGGGAGGGGATCGGATGCCGAGGGCTCACGGCCCCGGCGGCGCACTGCCCTGGCCATCTCAAGGCACATCATCGGGTTCCCGCCGGTTGCGCGGTGTAGCCGGGTGAGCGTTGGGCGAGGCAGCGTCTGGCTCAGCTGGGTCTGGATGATCCGCTGCATGATGCCGACGCTCACCGGGCCCACCACGAGCCGCTCGCCGGGCAGTCCCAGATCCGATGCGATATCACCAGCGGTGCCCTCGCGGCAAGAGGTGATAAGCCGCACAGGCTCGTGATCCAGGCGTCTAAGTGCGAAGGACAGCACGCTGCGGGAGGTGGTATCCAGCCACTGGACGTCGTCGACGGCAAGTAGCACGGGACCGGACCGGGCAAGAGCGCGAAGCACTCCAAGGACCGCGACCCCCACGACCCGGCTGCCTGGCTCACGGCCGCCGTCACCAGAGATAAGCAGGGCAGCGGACAGCGCGCTTCGCTGAACTGCGGGCAATGTAGCAAGTTGAGACGGGTCAAGCCCATCGAAGAGATCACCGAGACCTGCGAAGGACAGGCCCGTATCCGACTGGCTGCAGCGGCAGAGCCGTACGGCGATGCCCGCAGCCTCAGCGTCAAGTAGAGCGCGGGTCCATATCGCTGTCTTGCCGATTCCGGCCGCTCCGGCCAGTGTCAGCGACGCCGGCCCAGTGGCGTGCGCCCCAACGAAGCTTCGCACCACTGCGAGTTCCGCTTCGCGACCAACAATGAGCCCTTGGACCAGCCCCAACAGAGTCGCCTCCGCGCGTCGGCGATACGGACCCACAGTCCAATGCCTCACGCAAGACGCTACCGCAACCTGAGGGGCCCGGGCATAACAGTGGGGTGGCCGCCCCACTGCGCGCGATCAAGACCCCGGGCAGGATCGAGTATGAAATCGGCGGTCTGCCAGCTCCTGCCCTGTGGGCTGCACCGCCCTCAGACGGGAACGAGTTCCAATGACGCACCAACAATGGCCCGTTAGACGGATCTTCGGTGCGCTGGCCGCGCCACTCCTGATGGCCGGCCTGCTCATCGGTTCCTGGCCGGCCGCAGCCTCCGCATCGGGCTGCGAGAGCTGGACCGGCGTCCAGCCACTCAGCCCTGGCACCACTTTCAATGCGCTTGAGGGCGTGACCGAGCTCTCGCCGTGTGACGCCTGGGCAGTTGGAGCCGAGTTCAGCGGCACTGCGGAAGCGACCCTCATCGAGCACTGGAACGGTTCCGGTTGGACGACTGTGCCCAGCCCGAACCCGGGGACTGTCAGCAACCTCCTGGTCAGCGTGCGCGCCGTCTCCCAAACCAATATCTGGGCGGTGGGCTCCTACTCCGACTCCAACTCCCCAGGCGTCGGGTTCCTGACCCTTGTCCTGCACTGGAATGGCCTCGCGTGGAAGCAGGTGCCAAGCCCGAACCCAGGCGCTCAAGACAACTACCTCTTGGGTGTGCGTGCAGTGTCCGCGCATGATGCCTGGGCGGTTGGCTACGACTCGGGCAGCGGCGGGAACAAGACGCTGATCCTGCGCTGGAACGGCACCAAGTGGACGCAGGTGCCGACCCCGAACCCAGGCTTTGATAACGAACTGAGCGGAGTGGCTGCAACATCCTCAGGACGCGTGGGCGGTGGGCTCAATCTCCATTCCCGGCGCGGACCAGACCTTGATCCTGCACTGGAACGGCGCCACATGGAAACGGATGGCCAGCCCCAACCCGGGAACCGGAAACGAACTCTTCGGCGTCGGCGCAACCTCTTCGGCCAGTGCGTGGGCTGTTGGCTTTTCTGCGGGCGCCACCAGAGGCGAGAGTCTCAACCTGCATTGGAACGGTCGCACGTGGACGCGGGTGGCCAGCCCCAACCCCGGTGGCGCCAGCAACAAACTGTGGGCTGTGGCCGCCGCCTCCGCCAGCAACGCATGGGTGGTCCGCAGCTTCAGCGACAACACGCAGGCGCTCGCCTTTCCACTGCTGCTGACTGAGCATGCGATCTGAGGCGGCGAAGCGGCCGAGCGGGCAAGTCAGCTCGTGGTCGACGTCACGGTCCAAGGCAGCCACCACGGAAGCCCAACAGCCAAGATCCGGTTCGTACAGCTCGCCGACTCTGGGCGCTTGTCCGCTGGCGCTCTTGGCCCTTGTGAAGGGAGACGGTCTCAGCGGAAAAGCTTGTCTGGCGTGATCGGCAGGTCGCGCACGCGGATGCCGGTGGCGTGAAAGACGGCGTTGGCGACGGCGGCCGATGAGCCGACGATGCCGATCTCACCTATGCCTTTGGAGCCCATCGGGTTGACGTGGGGGTCTTCCTCGTCGATCCAGGCGATATCGAACTGGCCTGCGTCGGCATTGGCGGGGATGTGATAGCTGGCGAAGTCGTGGTTCAGGACGTGCCCGAAGCGGGCATCGACCAGGCTCTCCTCGTGCAGTGCCATGCCCAAGCCCATCGTCATCCCGCCGATGATCTGCGAGCGGGCGGTCTTGGGGTTGATGATCCTGCCGGCGGCGAAGACTCCGGTCATGTGCGGGATGCGCACCTCTCCGCTGTCGGCGTCTACCCGCGCCTCGGCGAAGCAGGCTCCGAAGGCGTGCATCGCGTAGTTTTTAGCTTCGGGGTTGTCGGGCGCAGCGGCCTCGGCCTGGTCGCCTTCGGACGGGTTGTGGCTGTGCCTATCGCGGAAGACGCGGGCTGCCTCGAAGATAGCCGAGCCCCAGCTCGTGATGCCGGAGGAGCCGCCCGCGACGGAAGCCTCGGGCAGGGTGGTTTCCCCGATGCGCAGGTCGATGTGCTCGACGCCAGCACCCAAGGCGTCGGCGGCGATCTGAGTGAGCGCCGTCCAGGTTCCGGTGCCGATATCGGTGGCGCCGATCTCCACGACGTAACGGCCGTCTCCCGCGTAGCTGATCCGCGCCACCGAACCCGGCAACCTGTAGACGGGATAGGTGGACGATGCCACCCCGGTGCCTATGTACCAGCGGCCGTCCTGGCGGGCGCGCCAGCGTGCGTCGCGGCCAGCCCAGCCGAAGCGGCGCGCTCCTTCGCGCAGGCAGGCAACGAGGTTACGACTGGAGTAGGCGAGCCCTGTCTCGGCGTCGATCTCAGGCTCGTTACGGATGCGGAACTCGACGGGGTCGAGGCCGGATCTGATCGCGATCTCGTCGATCGCCGATTCGAGCGCGAACATCCCGGGGGCTTCGCCGGGGGCACGCATCCACGATGGCACCGGCACGTCGAGCGCGGCCAGACGGTGGCTGGTGCGGCGGGTTTGGGTTGCGTACATCGTCCGGGTCGCGACGGCGGTCTGCTCGGCGAACTCTTTTATCTTCGCGGTCTGCTCGATGACGTCGTGGGAGATGGCGGTGAGGCGGCCGTCTGGGCCAGCGCCCAGGCGTATCCTCTGGATCGTCGGGGTGCGGTAGCCGACGCCGGAAAACATCTGCTGGCGGGTGAGCGCGAACTTCACCGGACTGCCCCGGACCACCTGCGCGGCCAGCGCCGCAAGGATGGTGTTGGCGTGTGGCACCTTCGACCCGAATCCGCCGCCGACGTAGGGAGCTATGACCCGCACCCGGTCCCGGTCGAGCCCGAGGACCTGAGCGAGCGTCCCCCTGACCCAGTGCGGTCCCTGCGTGGACTCATAGAGGGTGAGGTCTCCCGCTTCCCACAGGGCCACCGTTGTGTGCGGCTCCATCGGGTTGTTGTGCTCCATCGGCGTGGTGTAGGTCTCGTCGAGCTTCACCGCCGCCGAGGAGAACGCCCGGTCGAAGTCGCCTTCCTCGGTGTCGGTCGGGTAGTTCGGGTTCACTTGGTCCGGCGCGTACAGGTCGTCCCGGTCCGCCCGCAACTCCACGTCGTGCGGCTCGTCGTCGTAGGACACGCGGACCAGGCTCGCGGCATGCCGGGCGGTCTCGAGCGTCTCGGCGACCGCGGCGGCCACGTACTGGCCGCGGAAGGCAACTTCGCCTGACTGCAGGACGGCGAGTTCCCGGTCGCTCGTATCGGCCAGCGCGGGGGCGTTCTCGTGGGTGAGGACGGCGACCACGCCGGGGAGAGCCTCGGCGGCGCTTGCATCTATCCGTGTGACCCGGCCTCTCGCGACCTCGCTCTGTACCGGGAACAGGTAGAGCGGGTTATCGAAGCGATGCTCGTAGGCATAGGAGGCCGTCCCGGTGACCTTCTGGGGCCCGTCCCGGCGGTCGAGGGACGCGCCGATTGCCTTGCCTTCGGTGATCGTGCTCATCGTTCCCCCGACAGGTCCAACAGCGTGCGGGTCATGGCGTTGCGGGCGAGCGGCACCTTGTAGCCGTTCTCGCGCAAAGGCGCCGCGTCCGCCAGCTCGGCCTCGGCCGCGGCGCGGAACCTCTCCTCGCCTGCCGGCCTGCCGCGCAGGACGTCCTCGGCCTTCCTCGCCCGCCAGGGCCTGTGCGCGACGCCGCCTAGGGCGATCCGGACGTCGCGCACCACGCCGTCTCGCACCTGCATGGCCGCGGCGACCGAGACCAGCGCGAAGGCATACGAGGCTCTCTCGCGCACCTTGCGGTACCTGGAGTTGGACGAGAACGCCAGGGGCGGCAGATCCACGGCGGTAATGAGCTCTGCGTGTTCCAAGGTGGTATCGCGCTGGGGCTCTTGTCCTGGCAGGCGATAAAGCTCGGTGATGGGGATCTCCCGCTCCGCACCCGGCCCCCGGGTGCGCACCACCGCGTCCAGCACCGTCATCGCGACAGCCATGTCCGAGGGGTGGGTGGCAACGCATTGTCCGGAAGCGCCGAGGATCGCGTGGTCATTGTTGCATCCCTCCAGCGCCGAGCAGCCCGTCCCCGGCTCCCGCTTATTGCACGGTGTGGTCGTGTCGTAAAAGTAGACACAGCGGGTCCGCTGCAGGAGATTACCGCCGGTAGTGGCAAGATTCCGCAGCTGTCCCGAGGCGCCCGAGAGAAGGGCCTGCGACAGCACCGGGTAGCGGTAGCGGATTCTCCGGTCGGCGGCCAGGTCGCTGTTGGTTACCGCAGCGCCAATGCGCAGCCCGCCGTCCGGCAGATCCTCGATCTCCGCGGAAGTCAGGCGCCTGACGTCGACGAGCACATCCGGCTCCATCACGCCCAGCTTCATCAAGTCCACCAGGTTCGTGCCGCCAGCCAGGAACACCCCGGCCCGCTCTCCGGCGAGCGCGGCGACTGCCCCTGAAATGTCGGCGGCGCGGTCGTAACGGAAGGGCTTCACCGGGGCCTCCCTGCTTCGGCGGCCTCGCGGATGGCTGGGACGATGTTCGCGTAGGCACCGCAGCGGCACAGGTTGCCGCTCATCCGTTCCCGGATCTCCTCGTCCGTGAGCGGCATCTCCCCCGCGCTTACGTCCCTGGTCACGTGGCTGGGCCATCCTGCCTTGGCCTCCTCGAGCATTCCGACCGCGGAGACAATCTGGCCGGGCGTGCAATAGCCGCACTGGAAGGCGTCATGCTCGATGAAAGACCTCTGCATCGGGTGCAATGCGCCGCCTGCGGCGAGCCCCTCGGCCGTGATGATCTCCGCTCCGTCATGCGCCACGGCCAGCGCGAGGCAGCTGATGGCGCGCCTGCCGTCGAGCAGGATGGTGCACGCGCCGCACTGGCCATGGTCGCAGCCCTTCTTAGGGCCGTAGATACCGAGACGTTCCCGCAGCGCGTCGAGCAGCGTCGTGCGCGGATCCACCGCGATCCGATGCTGCCTCCCGTCAGCTCTAAGCGTGATCTCCACGTCCATGCCCCCGCTTTCCATGCGAACTCCCGTCCTTCGCAACCAGACCTGACGTCCGTACCCGGGACACAAGCAAGGCAAGCGCCGGGCCGGAGCGGGATTCCCGGGCGAGGAAACTTGATCATGTCCCGTACGTCTCGCGTGGAGTCCGATGGGCCAGAGCGCCCAGGTGAGAGCGTTTGCGCCGTCGGCCTGCAAAGCCATCGGCTCAGCCCACTGTGGTTCGAACCCAACACGTTGACCCGGCGGACCGGTTGGCCTGGCAGCGCAAAACATCCGCCATCGGCGGTTATCGCGAACTCGCCGAACACAGCCACGGAGGTGGCGAACCGTCCTGAGGTCCGAGCGCTGATCGAGCGCGCTGAACGGCCATGCGGCAAAGGCTGCGCCTTTGCCTCTGCTCGTGGCCCCATCAGGATGACCGCGGCGTCTCGTCTGGGAGATCGGCCATACCTCGGACTTCACCAGACCGGCCGGCCAGTTCTGCGTCGCTGGGCAGACGATCTGCGATTCCTATGACACTTCGCACTGGCTTGGATTCACTCCGTTGCAGATCAAGTCTGTGACGTTCGGGGACGGGTCAACGTCGAAGGAGTGGGCCGTTGTCAGCGACCTAGGCGGAAACGCGGAGATCGATGCGACCTGCCCCAGCAACGGTGGCGCGTTGGCCACAGCCCTGCACCTAGCGTTGCACCGGCACCAGGTCGCCGGGGATATTCACGGCCGCGGGTTGTGCCGCTGGTGAGGCCGGGGTACCTGTTGCGCATTGGGCGGGTTGCCGGGTTCGCCACGCCACGGCGACAGCTGCCGCCAGCACGGCGATGCAGGCGGCTTCGGTCAGCCCGAAGACTGTTCGCGTGCTGAAATGTTCCACCGCAAGCCCGGCGACCAGCGGGCCCACCACCGCCGTCGCCGCCCATATCCCGTTGAGCAGCCCCACGACGACGCCGAGACCGGCGCCGCTTTGCTGGGCTCCCTCGGCGGCCAGGGGATAGCCGACAGTCCACAGGACTGACCTCGCCGCGGTCGTGACGCACAGCATCGCGACGATCGCGAGGGGTGCCGTGGTAAGCGCCGCTGGCGAGAGGGCGGCAGCTAGAACGAACATGCCGCCGCAGATTACTGGTATGCGTAGCGTCTGCCGGCCGACGAAAGCGGTGAGTGCGCTCCCAATTGCAAACAGCATCCCGGCGATGGCGAAATCGAGACCGATCCGTCCCGTAGACGCCCCGGCAGCGCGCAACTGGACCGGCACAAGTAGGGCGGATACCCCGGTCGTGACGCCCGCGGTCAGGATGGCAGCGGCGGCGCAGATGGTATTGCGGTCGGAGGTGGCGGCCCGAAGGCTTGCGGCTGCCGGAGCGGTCGGTGCGGCCGGGCGGGCGGGCATCCGAAGCAAGCCCAGCCCGATCGTGATCACGCCGAAAGCCGCGGCGGTGGCAAGCAAGGGAATCGCCAGCCCGAAGTACTGGACGAGCGCGCCCGAGGCGGCAGGCCCAACGACGCCGCCGACGCCAGCGCTGGCGACTGACCCGCCTAGGCCCGACCCTGCCCGTACGGTGCCGGCGATCCAGGACAACCCGGCTGTCCAGACCACGCCGAAGCCGATTCCGAACACCAGCCGCGTCCCGAGGAGCGTGGGGAAATTACTCGCTAGCGACTGCGCGAAGATGGCGATCGCCATCAGCAGGCCTGCCCACAAGGTGAGCCTTCGTGCGCCAAAGCGGTCGGACAGGGCCCCGGCCGGCACGCAGACAGCCAGGGTGGCGAGCCCAGTCGCGCCGAGCACCATCCCCTGCTGGAACCCGGAGAGGCCGAGCCGGTGGGCATAGGTGGGCATCACCGGCACGATCGCGAACTGGGCGGCAGAGCTGGCCAGGACGAGGCCGTAGATGAGGACGCGGAACAGCCCCGCCCTGGGGTCGCTTCCGGCGGTCTCGGTCACTGCGCCCTCCTCGGCAGTCGTTGCGATCAATTCCGCCAGCCACTTTAATATGAGGAGGACTGACATTAAAATGAAGATATGAGCCAACTACGATCACATTATTCGATCAAAAATGGGCTCGGCTTGCGTGAGCTGCGAGCAGTCCTCGCGGTGGCGGAACTGGGATCATTCCGGCGGGCAGCCGCCGAGCTCGGGTATACGCAATCAGCGCTGTCGCACCAGGTATCGGCGCTCGAGGTGGCGCTCGGGTGGCCGCTGTTCCACCGCCCTGGCGGCCGCGCTCAGGTGCGGCTGACTCCCGCGGGCGAGGCGGTCTGCCGCCGGGCGCGGCGGGCGCTGAGCGAGGTGGAGGCTGTGGCTGCCGATGCCGAGGAGGCTGAACGCGGGGAGAGCGTCCGGCTGCGGGTCGGCGTCTCGCAGACCGCGGCAGCCGAGATCATGCCATCCGCCCTGCGCGCTTTTCGCGGCGAGCATCCCGGCGTCGAGGTGGTGCTTAGCGAGACCGATGAGACCGACGAGTCGGAGGGCTGCCGGGACGCTCTGCGCAGGGGGGACCTGGACCTCGCCTTCTCCCACAATCCCGAGCCTGACGAGTCCGTCGAAGCCATCCCTGTAATGGAAGACCCGTGGGTGATCCTCACCCGGCGCGACAGCGGGATCGCCGAGCTGGAGCGGCCCGGGTTCGACGTGCTGGACGGCCTGGATGTGGTCGCCTGGACCCACCGCTGGAAGGGGCAGCTCGCGCTCGAGGAAGCCTTGCAGCGGCGGAGCATCGCCCCGAAGATCGTCTACCGGACCGATGACAACCTGGCGCTCCAGCGCCTGGTGGCAGCCGGGCTAGGCCACGCCTGCATCGGGCGCCTCGCCGCCAGCAGAGCTGTCGATCCGGTGCTCACGTGGCTGTCGCCACGCGAGCCGTTGAGCCCGCGCGAAATCGTCTTGTGCTACCCCCGGCGCCGGCATATGACGGCTACCGCCCTCGCGCTCATCACCGCCATCCGGGCGCAGGCCACCACCTGAAGGGCCGTCGAGAAGTCGATCCGGCCCGTAGTCGCCGGCATCCGGGCCGAGCCCGAGCGAGTACGGGGGCGGACTCTCTCGCCCGAGTGCCACTTCCGGCATCCAGCTGTGGGCCAAGCGCTACAACGGCCCGGCAACGGCACCGACGATGCAGATATCGCCCTGTTGGCAAGAAGCGCTGCAGAAGTTGCAGCAGTCAAAGCTCCGCAATGGTCCTCGGTCCGGCTAGAGAAAGCCGAACCGGGGTTCCTGGTGTTCTCCGTCCGCGGCCCAGGCGGCCTAGTCGAGCAGATGGAATTCGCGCTCGAGGCGGTCACCGAGGACGAAGCGACCAAGATGGAATCCACCATCACCCGCTACAAGCAATCACAGTCTACCTATGCAGGATTCATCCCTACCGGACAGAAGAAGATGCTTGCGCTCGCCGCCTACCGCAAGTGGATCAAGAATTTCAGCACGTCGCTGCGGGAAGCCGACCCCAGCGCGCAGATCGACGTGAACGGACCGCTTACCAGCAGCGTCGGGGAGTGGATCTGATGGCTCTCGGCACGGTTCTGATCGCCGCCATCTTGCTTGCCGGCCCGTTGTACAAGCTGTACTGGCTTATAACGACTCGACCGCACCCGCGAACTCAGGAGAGCGCACCTGACCTGTCCGCATTCCAGCGCGGCACCGAAAATAGGGACACCGGCTCAAACACGCGATCAGGACGGTATGCCTTGGACCACCGCGCCGCCGATGCTGAGTCCATCGACCCCCTCGATCGCGTCCGGGCTCAGGGGTCGCGGCAGGACAGCGGGCTCAGGTAAGGCGCCGGGCGCATTCATGACAGCCTCCGGTCACACCCTGGGCCAGAGGCCGCCACTGGGGAACGCCGATCATCACGGGCGGTCTCCGGTGTCCGCAGGCACAGGGGTGGGCGCACCCTCCCTTGAGTGCCCCCACCCCTTCCCGCGGCCAGCGTCAGCCGGTCAGGTGTCGCCCCAGGTGTTGACGTGCAGCGGCACCGACCCGGTACAGCTTGGCTTCGGGCGGGGCACAAGCGTCGTCTTCGGGCACGGGTCAAGGATCAGCGGCGGCCTCGGGGCCTGGTTGAAGTTGAAGTCGATGATCAGATTGCCGACCAAGTTCTCCCGCACGTCGGGTCGGGGGTCGGGGCGGCCGTCGGTGCTGGGGTCGAGGCGCGCGCCGCCGAGGAAGTCGTCCTCGATAAACCTCAGGTAGGAATCGAAGGAGTAGACGCTCGGGTCGATAAACCCGCGCCTGGCGAAGGGGCTGATGACGATGGCCGGCACCCGGATCCCGTACCCGAGCGAGTCGGGCTGGTGTGGCAGCGGGTTCACGTGGTCATAGAAGCCGCCCCAGTCGTCCCACGCCAGGAAGATCGCGCTGGAATTCCAGTCACCGCTGTTCATGACCGCGTTGATGATGCTGGTCACGTATGCCTGGCCGGTGCTGACCAGCGCGGGCGGGTGCTCGCTGTCCTTGGGGTCGGGCGAGATCCAGGACACCGACGGCAATGTCCCTGCGCTGGCCTGGCTGAAGAAGTTGCTCAGCGGCTGGACGTTGCCGACCTGATGGTCGGCGTGGACGTCCGTAAACCCGGGCAGTACGTTCCAGATAGTCGGAACCCCACCTGGATTGGCGGGCGCCTGGCCGTGATCGAGGTAGTAGCCCCAGCTCACGCCATTCTTGTGGAGCAACCAGGTCAGGTCGGTCCAGGCAAACGGAGTCGGGTTGGTGGCGCTCCTGTTACCGGGCTCATCGGTGCCAGTGCAACTACCCGGGTTATTGCTAGCGCAGTGCGCCGACCACGCCGACACCTCGTACATGTGGGAGGGCAGGCTCCACGAGTGAACCGGCTCGAACATGTGCTCGTTTAGCGTGAAGTTCTGCGCGTATGCCCAATAGTTACGAATGTCGGACTGCACGTGGTACCCCATGACATCCGTGGGGCACTTGCTGCCGGGCTGGCAGTTCAGCTCGGCCTGGCCGACGAAGCCGTCCATCTTCCCCGCGTCCACGTCGGCCGTAAAGGCCTTGTCCATGTGTGGCCCGCCCCTGTTGCTGTCGCCGTGGTCCACGAACGGCTTCACACAGCCCCCGTGGAACGGATCCGGAACGCACACCCCCGGCGGAATGCCGTCCGCCCCCGGATAGGTACCGAAATACGAGTCAAATGTCCGGTTCTCCTGGAGAATCACTATAATGTGCTTGATCTTCTGGATTCCCGACTGAGCCGATGCCCGTACCGCAGGTCGGCCGGACGGCGCCTGTTGCGCTTGCACAGTCGCGGTGGACGCCATGCTGGCACCGAGTGCCGCCACGGCGCCAGCCGCCAACACCAAGCGGAGCTTCATCCCATCCTCCAGACTCCCCAGGAAACGTAGGTGCACGCTGGCCCTGACCGTCCCTGGAACTGCGGCCAGGCCAATAGGAAAAGGCGAACAGCCGCCGCTGTGAAATACCTGTGAAAACGCTGTACCAGCGGGCAACACTGGCGGAGCTATTGCTGAGAAAACTACCGGGCATCGAGGACGATCACGGGCGCGACGGCCGTGGCCACCGCCACTTAGACCGCGGGACGCCCACGCGGAGCGGGCCCGCCGGCGGGAAACCGGATCCTGGGTTATGCGGTATGCGCCGTCAATTCCATGGGTGTGCCGGGCCTCGACCATTCGTGGCCACCGCGCTGTTCGCCCGGTCGCTGATCACTACTACGCTGCCAAGTGAAAACGGCCACAAAGATGGTCTCGGCAAGCGGGTTCAGAGCCAGCGGCTTTGGGGTTGATCGCGTTTCCGCCCGCCAGCGAGGCGGTGGCCACTGACGCGCTTTTCAGACCAGGGAGCCTGATTGTGGAGTATTCCGAAGCAGTGGCTGCCTTCTTCGTCCCTCGTCAGCAGGGCACTCCGCTCCCCGCGGCTGTCGCCGAGGGCAGTGCCGCGCGGCAGCTGCGCGACGCCTGCGAGCCGGTCGCTATGCACGCGGTGTGGAGCCGGGCGACGAACGAACGGCTCGCTGACCTCGGCCTGGACTTCCTGACCAGTTATGTCGGTGGCCGGGGCGCCTTCCTCGGCGAGCCGTCGGGCGCGGTCGTCGCTGCCACGTTCGCATGGTTCGAACCCGCCCTGGTGACCGCATTGTGGGAAGCTGCACGCTCTGCCGTGGCGCATGACCGGCTGGTCCGGGCGCGTGACGAGTCGACGGTCGCCAGCTTGCGGGAGATCCTGGACGGCGAGGATTTGAGCGAGACGGCCGCCCTGCTCGCCGACGCCGCGGAGACCGCCGACGGGATGGGCCGCCCGCTGTTCAGCGGAAGGCGTGCAGACGGCCGCCCGGACGATCCGGCGCACCTGCTCTGGTGGGCCTGCGGCCTCGTCCGCGAGCACCGCGGCGACAGCCACGTGGCCGCGGCCGCCTCGGCAGGCCTGAACGCAGTCGAGATGAACGTCCTGACCGAGCTGTGGACCGGAATGCCGCTGCTGTCCTACACTGCCACCCGCGGCTGGCCGCCAGAGGCCATGCAGCGCGCCGTCGCCATGCTCGAGGAGCGCGGCTGGGTCCGCAATGGCGATCTCACCGATCAGGGACGCGCCGGTCGGCTCAGCATCGAGCAGCGAACCGACGAGCAAGAGCAGTCGATCGCCGCTGCCCTCGGCGACCGGCTCGATGAGCTCTGCAGCCGCCTGAACCACTGGGGACAGCTGTGCATCAATGCCGGCGCGTTCCCGCCTGACATCCTCAAGCGCGCCGCCGGCTGATCACATTCGCCCTGCCGATTACGAGCTGGTAGTTCGGGTTACGGACGGGGCGATGACGCTGGCCCGGGAGGATGCCATGATCACGAGTGATGCGAGGGCGTTGGCCGGGCCTGCAGGCAACGCTTCATATGGTGATGACGACCTTGCCCCGGGCGCGACCTTCCTGGACGTGCCGGATGGCCGCCGGGGTCTGGCTGAGCGGGTAGGTCTCGTCGATGGCGGGTGTGACTTCCCGGACTCGATGAGATCCCTGAGGACTCTCAGGTCAGCGGAATTCTCCGAAGCGATGAACCCACCGAGTTTCTGGCTCACCAGCGGGGAGAGCAAGTATGCCCGGAGCAGGCGGTCGGTGCCGTCGAGCCACCGGCCCCCGGTTTCGCCTCCGACGATGACGAGCCTGCCGCGCGGGGTGAGGGCACGACGAAGGTGTGACAGCCGGGGTTGCCGCCGATGTCGACGATCACGTCGTAGCTGTGCTGCCGGTCAGCGAGGTCCTCGCGCATGTAGTCGATCACGTGGTCAGCGCCAATGGAATGGACCAGGTCCATCTTCGCGGTGCTGCACACGCCGGTGACCTCGGCGCCGAAGGCCTTGGCGATCTGCAAGGCGAACGTCCCCACGCCGCCTGACGCGCCGATGATCAGGACGTTCTGCCCGGCCCGCACCATCCCTTGGTCGCGCACGGCCTGCAGGGCGGTGAGCGCGGAAACGGGGACTGCCGCCGCCTGCTCGAAAGACAGGTTCGCCGGCTTGGGCGCGAGTTTGCTGGCCCGGGCGCGGGCGTACTGGGCGAAGGAGCCAGCACAGATGCCGTAGACCTCATCGCCCGGACTGAACTCGGTTGATTGCTCAGGCGCACGATAGGAGTCTGCAGATGCCCGGTAGGCCTGATGCGGTCCCAGCGCCCTGCAGTCCGCTCAACCGCCAGCGGGTGTTGCGGGCCGCGATCGCCCTCGCCGATGAAAGCGGTACCGAGTCGCTCACGATGCGCAGGCTCGGCAAGGCGGTCGGTGTCGAGGCAATGTCGAGCCTGCAACGGACCTGACGCTTGCCACCAGGGAGAACCTCGGCATGGCCGGGACCAGGCGAGAAGCCTTCACCAACTGGGCCGTCGTCCAACCCGCCGACCGGAGGCATTCCAACGTCCGATGGAAGCGCCCCAAACGGCCGCAGCGGTGCGTCAGCGGACTCGGCGGTCAGGGAGGCTTAGGGCCAGCGCGGCGGTGGCGGCGCGGTGGTGGCACCACTTTCCCGGCGAGGGCGCGCCCGGCCGGAATCACGACCAGGGTCCCGTCACGGGCGCGGACCGCGAAGGTCTCAGCGTCAGCCCGTTCAAGAATCCCCAGCACGTCGGTCATCCGCTCGGTGTGACCCGGTCCTGGCGGGCGCCACCGGATCACGACCCGCCTGCCGACGTCGGCGGGTGTCAGCCGGACGTCAAGCCGGTAGCGCACACCATTCACCTGGTGCCGGCCGCCGGCGACGCGGCTCGCAAGCGGAAGTTCAGTATTAGGCTGGTCACCTTTGCAGTCTCCGCCAGGGCACGAGGCGGGTACCGACCGGGGGCGTACTAGACACGGATCCGTGCAAGCACCTGTGCCAGCTATGCGCCGGAAGGTCGCCATCAAATCGTGTCATACCGGCGCCACCGAACCCGGGCCGTGTTCCTTGCATGGCCAAGGTCAGTCAGGGTAGCCAACTGCAGGTCTAGGCCAGGCTGGCATAGGCCTGCACAGGGGCCGGGCCATGCCTGGCCTAGGCCGAAATGCCCAGGAAGCGCAAGTCACCCTCTGGCCGGCCGTGATGACTGGCGCGAGCACCTGACAGGCCGCACCCGTTACCCGGGCTTGCGCCGGCGCTCCGTGATCCTTCCGCCGCATCCTCGGCGGCTTCATTCGGTGGTCGTGGCGAGAGTAACCTTTGGCCGTGACGAAGCGCTACGAGTACGACCATGCCTGGGAAATGGAGCGTGTGCGGCTCGCCGGGCTTGAGTCGGCTCTCGACCCGGGGACGCGTGACCACCTCACCCGACTTGCGGTGGGTCCGGGGACGCGCTGTCTGGAAGTCGGCGCCGGCGGCGGATCGGTGGCCTTCTGGCTGGCCGAGCGTGTCGCTCCGGGCGGACTCGTCGTCGCCACGGACCTCGAGACGGACTTCCTTGAGTCCGCAGCGCCTGGCTACCCCACGCTCAAGGTCCTGACCCACGACATCACCGCCGAGGACCCGCCGACCGGCTTCGACTTCGTCCACGCGCGGTGGCTGGTCGAGTGGCTCCCCGACAAGCGCCTAGCGCTTGGGCGGATGGTGTCCGCGCTCCGGCCGGGGGGCACGTTGCTGATCGAGGAGCCCGACTTCGTGACGATCTACGGATCAGGTGACTCGATCGCCGTCCGGCACGTCTTCATCGAAGCGATGCGCCACCTCGAGTCGACGTGCCCGATCGACTGCGAATACGGCCGACGCGCGATGGGAGATCTGGTTGCCGTAGGCCTGGAGGATGTGCAAGCCGAGGGGCGCTGCCCGGTCGTGCTCGGCGGAACTCCGCTCGCCACAGGTTTCCTTCGGCTGACCGTAGAGAAGCTGCGCGAGCCGGTCCTTGCCGCCGGCGAGGTGAGCCCTGCGGAATTCGCGCAAGCCCTTGCGGATCTGCAGGATCCGAGCGTCACGGTCGTCGCGCCCATGACAGTGGCCGCTTGGGGCATGCGGCCGTGATGACTTGAACGGCGGGCCGCTCGCTGCCTGCAACAGGAGAGGACAAGCCGGTGTCGGAGAGCGCGATTGTCGCCCGACCAAGGCGGCAGCGGTCGCGGAGTGAGTTGGGTGGCTGCCCCGGTCTGCTCCTCGGCGGCTGACATATTTAACCGCGCGGTAGCCCATCTGAACGCGCGCGACGTGACGTTCGCCTGCATCTCGCGTGCGCCGCTGGAGAAGCTCTGGTCGCACAAGCGGCGGATGGGGTGGAGCTTCCAGCGGGCTTTCCTCACATGGAAGTGGCTACAGCTTCAACCTTGTCGGTGAGCGACCGGGTTGCCAGGGGGTCTTCAGCAGCCAGATGTCATGCCTGCCGCGGCTTGGGGCGTCCGGCGTAGCGGTCCTGGAATGGCTTGCTAGCGGCTGGGCCAGCGGTGAAGACGAAGTCCGGCCCGTCGACTCGGCGCCCGGTTGCTCGGTCGACGAGGACAGGATCGGCCTCTGCCCCAGTCTGGGCGTCGACGAGGATCATGCTGCGCTGGTCGGGAGACAGGCGGGCGTTGCCCCACGCGGCCAGGGCGACGACCACGGGGCGCAGAGAGCGCCCGAGGTCGGTTATGAGGTACTCGTAACGTGCCGGGTTCGCCTGGTACTGGCGCCTTTCCAGCAGGCCGGTGCCGACAAGGCGCTTGAGCCTGCTGGTGAGCAGGCTGGAGGAGATGCCGAGGTTCTGCTGGAACTGGTCGAAGCGCGAGTAGCCATCAAACACGTCGTGCAGGAGGAGCAGCGTCCACCACTCACCGACGAGTCCCAGTGTTGCCGACAGCGGGCACTCGCGGTCCTCGAGTCTGATCTTCTGGGGCACCGGCAGCACCGCTCCAAGGCTAACTGCTATATTCGAAGCCAGTTACTGCTATTTTAGCAGTAACCTTGTCGAGGATGGAGACGACTTCCCATGAGTGCAGCTGCGGACAAACCAACCGGGCCGCTGCCACCGGTGATCTCAGACTATCTGGCCGCGTCAGACCGCGGCGATGCCGAGGCCGTGGCCGGCTGCTTCACCGAGGACGGGATAGTTCTGGACGAAGATCGCGAATGGAAGGGTGCGGCCGCGATCCTGCAGTGGTGCGATCGCGTCGCTACGGCGTATGAGTACACCGTCCAAGTGACGGGAGCGAGGGCGCTCGGCGAGGTGGACGGCGTCGAGCGTCATGACGTGTACGTCCATCTCGAAGGCAACTTCCCGGGGGGCGAGGTCGACCTGACCGACAGGTTCGCGCTCCGTGACGGCCGGATTGCCAACCTGGAGATCGTGCCCGCCCAGGCGAGTTCGTGACCACGCACGGCGTTAGTGCGCGGCTGGGGCGGTTCGGGGCCTGGCTTAACCCGGTGTACAGCGATGACGCCCGGACGGCCGTGGCGATCAAGGCCGAGGCGCTGGGTTATCCCACGGTCTGGCTCGGGTTCGGGCGCGCTTGCGTCAGCGATCTTGCCCTGGCGGAGCGGATCCTCGACGCCACGGATACTCTCGTGGTCGGCACGGCGATCGTCAACATGTGGACGAACGACCCTGGCGACGTGGCCGCGTCGTACCGGCGGATCGCCGCCCGGCACGGCGGTCGTTTCCTGCTGGGAATCGGCATCGGCCATCCGGAATCCGTGGCTGGCTACCGGCAGCCCTACGCGACCATGGCGAACTATCTCGATCGCCTTGACGCCGGTGGCGTTCCACCCGGTCACCGGATACTGGCCGCGCTTGGCCCCCGCGCCCTGCGCCTGGCTGCCGACCGGACGCTGGGCACGCACCCGTATCTGGTCGTCCCGGGCCATACCCGCGCCGCCCGCCAGATAGCCGGAACAGGTGTGATCATCGCGCCGGAGCACAAGGTCGTCCTCGACACCGACCAGGACCGGGCTCGGTCGATCGGCCGCGCGTTCGTTTGCGACCCTTACCTCAAGCTGTCCAACTACATCGGTAGCCTGCGGCGCTGCGGCTTCACCGACGCCGACATCAGCGGCGGCGGCAGCGACCGGCTCATCGACGCCCTCGTACTCCACGGCTCCGCCGATGTCATCGCGACCGGTCTCCGTGCCCACCTGGACGCCGGGGCAGATCACGTCGCCATCCAGGTCCTCACCTCAGACGGCGGCGGCGACCCGATGCCGACCTATGCGCAGCTGGCACGCATGCTGCTGTGATGACGCGCCGAGCCGCGGGCGGAGCCTCTCGCGGCTTTCCCGGCAAGGGCCCGCAGAACCTGAAGTTTGGTTACGCGGGTGCTGGGCTTCTAATTGCTGATTGGACCGTAGGGAAGATGTCGAGTTGCATGTCGAGGCCAGCGGCGCGGAGGGCCTTGGTCATCGCGGGCGTGGGTGCGGCCAGGCGCAGCGACCCGCCGAGCAACCGGGCACGGCGTGCGGTGCCGACCAGGACGGCCAGGCCGCTGGCGTCGGTGTGGCCGACCAGTGACAGGTCGATGACGAGCCGGCTGGTGGCGGGGCGAAGCAGGCGGAGGAACCGCTCGCGCAGGTCGGGTGCGCAGGTGATGTCGAGCGCACCGCTGAGGACGGCGACCATATAGCCGCCATCGATCCGGGTGGCGAGAGCCAGATCGTGAATGCGGTCGGTGATCGCGCCCGTCACATGCCTGGGATCAAGAAGGCGCGGGTTTAGGCGATCCCTGGAATCCGCGATCATGCGGTTGCCTCGTTTCTGATAGTCCGATGACCGCGCCGCCCTGGTCTGCTGGGCCGGGGACGGCGGGTGGCGCGGCGCGCGATCCCGCCTAGCAGCCGCAGCGGAGACACACGGTCGGGGATGCTGTCGGATGCCCAACACGTGGCGGGCGATCTCCTGGCGTGCGGCTTCGAACCGGCAGCGCTGGCGTCAGCGGGGTACACGGCACCAATGTCCGCATGAGCAAGGGCCATCATGATGACCGGACCCTTGACATGGACTCCTCCGGTAACCCCGGGTAGCTGGCCGCCTCCGGCGCCTAAGACCGCTGCTTGCCTTCGACGCTACACTGGCTCGATAATACCAGCAACTCGCTTCCAGAATTGAGGTGCGGTGGCCGCAAGCTGGACCTTCCTGACTAACCATGCCCGGGTGCTGCTATGCATCGCGCGCGACCCCGGGGTTCGGTTGCGCGACATCGCGGCCAGGATCGGTATTACCGAGCGCAGCGCCTACGGC
>Ga0209131_1000266_pt1 | contig 37893 bp, 46 predicted proteins | sample GraSoi_2013_40cm_FD_185826 | JGI IMG/M metagenome (GOLD analysis project Ga0209131, IMG submission 185826) | Grasslands soil microbial communities from the Angelo Coastal Reserve, California, USA - Sample 9_17_2013_40cm (SPAdes) (version 2) | ecosystem: Environmental > Terrestrial > Soil >...
GCAGTGAAATATTCCGGGGAGACCTCGAGCGTCTTTCCTTCCACCGCTCTTGATCCGAGGACACAACGATGTTCCTTGCAGACACTTAGGTACTGAGTCGAGACTACACCGTTGGCGTGTACAAAAAGATTGCGGCGCTCTGTAATCTCAATGAACTGCGGCCATATGGCGAGACCCTCACGCAAAGGCAACTTGAAACGATTCTCCATCCACTTAAACTGCTCAAAATGGCTGCTCCGAAGCACGCCCTCCACTTCCTTCTCTACTAAGAACTCTCGCGCCTCCGTCAGCGTTCGAAAACCCATCAACTGTGAAAACGTTAGCTGCTTCTCAGACGCATTGAGCGTCTCAGGCTTCGAAAGGAACACCGCTCGCAAGAGACGACCTATAAATGCGTCGTACTGACTAACCAACGAGACTAAGAGACTCCGGGGAACCAACGTTTGCGCGTGCTTGTAGGTTTCATTGCTGCGCCTTAATTTGCGCCACTCCCGATAATGTTCTTGCGGGATGCTGAATACCTTTTTTTCCTCAGCCTCGCTCACCTCCTTGCACTTTGATTGGAAAAACTCGCTCAAATTATTGGAATGGATCTTTCCGATCTCGTGCAAAACGGCAACGAGGGGCGTGGCCGACTCCGCGAGACTGTCGATGTGGGTTCCATACAGCGTGACTTCCTCCCCAATTGACGCGTGAGGCGCAGCTACTTCAGCCGCCGCACTGTTCGTCTTTTCAGGCTCCTTATCGCTGGGTGGCATATACCTCTCTCTCGCTAGCTTCAGGCCAGTTTCGTCAATTATGGGGGAGGGCCAAGGGCGGTTGGCGCCTGGCTATTGGCCATGGCAGAACGCGAGAAGCTAGCCAAGGCAGGCCGCAGCGCCAAAGCTGCGCTCATCGTCGAGATGCTTGCCGTTCGGACCTTGTAGAGAGATTCCCGATAGCGCCCGCGCACGAAACACGCAAGTATGGCGGCCATGTCGGATGAAAGCGTTCCTGGTCTTGGAGCGAAGGGAAACGGGGTCCACGCGCGGACGATGATGGCGGCGGCCGAGGCGCTCGGCGGGCTGAGCAATCTGGCGGAGTTCTTCAAGGTGTCGCGGACAGAGCTGTTTCGTTGGACTGCCGGCGCCGAGAGGCCGCCGCAGGGGCTTTTTCTGCTGGCCGTGGACCTGGTGCTGGACGACAACGAGAAGCTCCGAGGCGACCTGAAAGTGCAGCCCAGGGCAACACCGGGTGTCTCGCTACCGCCGAACGAGTAGCGGCTGGCTTGACGGCGGGGGTCGCTTTTCCGGTGAGCTTTAAGGGTTTCGCTACAAGGGTTTGCAGTAATCGCGACTTGTGGACGCCTGCTCTTTTTGGGACTATTCGCGCGATGCTGCCCAAGAAGAACCTGCAACAGGCGGTACTGGCGCATGCGCGAGACCTCGCCGGCGGGGTCACCTATCTGGCACGAAAGATGGGCGTAGGAACCGATTCGCTCGACGCGATGCTCCACGGAGCGGAGCCCATTCCATCGTGGGTCTTTCTTGGGGCGGTGGACTTCGTGAACGAAGCAAGAGAGCAGCGAACGCCACCTCGTGGACTCCCCGAGAACTGGCAGGATTTCCTCGAAGGCACCGCCCCGAAGCAGCCGCTCTAACGCCTGTCGCCGGGCTTGAAGCCGGACGACTCGGTCAGCCGGCCAGGATCTGCTCGAAGACCCCGGCGGTGACGGGCTTGATGAGGTGAAGGTCGCAGCCCGCGGCCTTCGACTGCGTCCGGAATTCCTCTTGCGCGTACGCGGTGATGGCGATGACTCTGACGGCCTTCAGCGCGGGGTCGGCTCTGACCCAGCGGCACACGTCGAAGCCGCTCACTCCAGGCAGGCCCAGATCCAGAAACACGAATTCAGGGCGCATCTGGCGAGCGAGCTCTATCGCGACATAGCCGTTTATCGCGTAATCGACTTGATGCCCCATGTCGCGCAGCAAAGATACGAGGCTGTGCACGGTATCCAGATTGTCCTCGACCACGAGAACGCGCCGTGGAATGGGCGCCTTCTTGATGGGGTGCAGCGGGATCTGGATCGACGCGACGCGCTTGGGCTTGCTCTCGGAATCGCCGTCGTCCGGAATCAGCAGGAGCTCATCGACTCGAACCGCCGGCGGCGGCTTTTCCAGGCTCTGCAACTGCGCTTCGAACACGCTGCCGACCATTTCAATCTGCGAGGGAGCGCAGGATTAAAACATAATCAAAACCAAATGACAGCTGTCGCCGCGCCGCGACTCGGCTAGTCGGCGGGTCTTGCCGCGGGAAGAGCTTCCGTGGCTTGCCGGGTAAGGGTCGGCAGCTCGTCGAGGATCAGATCTGCGGCGCACAGGAGGATTCCGTCCGGGATGGGCCGGTGGCCGTCGAGGTAGGCCTTGAGGAGCGAGGTCCCGATATCGAGGCTGTGGGCGGTGGCGGGAAGGCCGCCTAGCCTGTCTACCGCCTTGGCAAGCACCAGCCTTCCGAGCCGTGCGTAGTCCATGGGGCGATATTCAGCTGCCGGAGTTGCCGGAAGATCCGTTGGGTTTCTTGTCGCGCGCGTAGGCCTGATACATGAGCAGGTTCTGGGTGGTTTCCATCTTCTTCTGCTCGGTGATGTCGCGGCCGGTGAGGAAGACGGTCTGCTCGGAGGGGATGTAGCGCCGGTTCCAGAGGAAGGAGCGGTAGGAGAGGTCCTTGCAGCGGAGCGCGAGCTCGATGACCGGAGCGCCGGGGATGGCGAGGCGCGGGTTGGTGAGCCTGAGGGCGGTGGCGCGGTCGTGGTCGTCGACGAGCTTGAAGAAGGGCCGGCCGACGAGCTCGTCCTGGCGAAAGCCGAGGGCTTTCTCCCAGGCGACGTTGATCACCTTGAGTACGCCTTCCGAAGTGATCACGCCCAGCAGATCGGCCGACTCGTGAAACGAGCGGTCGCTTTGCCTGCGTCCTAGCTCGAGCATTCTCCCTACCCCCTGCTTGCTGCCGAGATCCCCCGATCCCAGGGGGAAGTATAGGATTAATTCCGCCTGGCGGCGGGCAAAAAGATCAATTCAGGGATCAATTCAGCTTGCCGGTGGGCAAACCGGGAAGCCGGGCGACGGGAACGCCCTCTTCCACCAGCTCGTCGTGCTCCTGGTCGGTCGCCTGGCCGCGGATGGCGCGCGCGGGCGCCTCCTGGTAGTAGATGCGCCGGGCTTCCGCCGGGAAATCCTTGCCCACGTCCTCGGTCTTGGTCAGCAGGTCGTCGAGCATCCGCGAATACAGCATCTGCGCAATGGCGAAGGGATCCCTGCCCTCCATCTCCGGGGTCCGCTCCGGCGCCTTTGCCGGCTTGGCGGGCTCCTGGGCGCCCAGATTGATCCGGGCGGCCGAGGGGACCCGCCGCACCTCGGCCGAGCCGCAGCTCGGGCACTGGACCAGGTGGCGCGCCTGTTGCGAGGCGAACTCATCGGCCGAGCCGAACCATCCCTCGAAGGGGTGTCCGGCGGCGCAAAGTAGATCGAAAACAATCATTTGAAGGATTCTACATACAATGCGGCATGCATTTGGACCCGATCCCGGCCGATCATGAGGGGATGACGCCCCCCGGAATGCGCCCCGCATGACCCACTTGCTGTTCCTGCACGGCCTCGGCGGCGGCCATCACACCTGGGACCGGCAGCTGCCGTTTTTCGCCGAGCGCGGCTACGCCGCGCATGCGTGGGACCAGCCCGGCTACGGCCACAGCCCGATCGTCGAGCCGTACGACTTCGAGCAGGTTTCCGCGGCCCTGAGGCGCCTGATCGAGTCGCTGGGCAGCGAGCCGGTGATCCTCGTCGGGCACAGCATGGGCGGCTACGTCGCGCAGGAAGCCTATGCCCGCTTCCCGCAGCTCGTGAAAGCCCTGGTGCTCGGCTTCACCAGCCCGGGCTTCGCCGACCGCAGCGGCGACTTCGCGCGCCAGTTCGTCGCCGCGCGGGTCGGGGCGCTCGACCAGGGCAAATCGATGCCCGAGCTCGCGGCGCAGCTCATGCCGGCGATGCGCGGCGCGATCTCCGATGCCGAAGGATTGGCGCACGCGCAGGCCATCATGGGCGGCATCGCGCCGGCGACCTATCGCAAGGCGGTACAGCTGCTCACCACCTTCGATGGCAGGCGCAACCTGAAGAACATTTCCGTTCCGACGCTGCTGATCGCGGGCAGCGACGACAAGACCGCGCCGCCCGAGGTGATGCAGCGCATGGCGAAGGAGATCCCCGGCACCGAGTTCGTGGTGCTGCGCGGCTGCGGCCACCTGGGGCCGATGGATCAGCCCGAGGCGTTCAATGGCGTGCTGGAGAGCTTCCTGAGGCGGCGCAAGCTGTAGCGCTAGTCGATCCGCAGCTCGACCTCGCCAAGCCCCGCCACCGCGAATTTCACGAGGTCGCCCGCCCTGCCCGGCTTGGTCGTGACCAGGCTGCCGGTGATCACCACGTCGTCGCGCGCGAGGCTGCGCCCGCTGGAGGCGAGATGGTTGGCGATCCACGCGAGCGCATCGAGGGGATGCCCCAGCGCATCCGCGCCACGGCCCTCGCCGATCTCGCGCCCGTTGATGCTGGCGACGCCGCGCGCCTGCGCGAGGTCGATGTCGCGCCACTGCTCGACGGGATAGCCGAGCACCGCGCCCTCGTTCCAGGCGTTGTCGCAGATGAGCTCGAGCGGCCGGCGCGCGAGCTCGGTGTAGACCGCGCCGCGATCGTCCGCGAGCTCGATCGCCGGCATGACGGCGCCGACCGCCTGCGCGACCCGGCTTCGGGAGAAGGGCGCATCCGCCGCGGGCAGGCCGTCCGCCATCTGCACCGCGATCTCGAACTCGATGATCAGGTTGACGTAGTCCGCCGCCCGCACCCGCGCCGGCGTGCGCCGCAGCGTGCTTTCGAGCATCACGCCGGCTTGCGGCTCGTCGACGCCGAGGAATTTGCGCATCTGCGGCGTCGACAGCGCGATCTTGTAGCCGCCGATCGCGCCGAGCTGCTGCGCGCGCAGGGCGACGAGCTCGTCCTGGATGGCGTAGGCCTCATCGACGGAGCGCGGCGCAAGATCGTCCGGCAGCGGCGCGAAGCGCTCGCGCCGCGCGTGCGCGTCGCACAGCCATTGCGCCGCGCGCAGGACGCGCGGCTCGGATCGCGTTCGTTTTTTGCCGGGCACTCTAGATAGAATACTGCCAGACGCGGCGGCAAAGACCATACGCGGTGGCAAAGACCATACAACAGGCGAGAATGCCCCTTCCCCACCGAAACTTCGGCCCAGCGCGGACCATCGCTCCCAGGGGGCGCCTGGATCACGACAACTGCGAGGCGTTCCGTGCCGACCTCGCGCCGCACCTGGAGGCCTGCGCCGGGAACGGCCAGCCGCTGGTGCTCGATCTGTCCGCGCTGGAGTACGTCTCGAGCGCCGGGCTGCGCTGCCTGATGCTCGCGGCCAAGGAAGCGCGCGCCGGCCAGGGCCGCGTGGTGGTCGCGGCGATGCAGCCGGTCGTGGCGGAGATTTTCAAGATCAGCCGTTTCAACCTGGTGTTCGAGGTGTTTCCCACGCTGCGCGAGGCGCTCGCTTCCGTGTCGCCGCAGGCGGCGGAAGCCTTCGACCGCGGCTGATGCGCATCCGGTTCTGGGGGACGCGCGGCTCGATCCCGGTCGCGCTCACGCCGGCCGACATCCGCGACAAGCTGGCGCAGGCGCTGGTCGCCGCCTCGGGCCGGCGCTTCGAGTCTTTCGGCGACGCCTACGCTTTCGCGCAGGACACCCTGCCCTTCTCGGTGACGCACACCTTCGGCGGCCACACCTCCTGCGTCGAGCTGCAGACCGGCCACAACGAATATTTCGTCTGCGACATGGGCAGCGGCGCGCGGCCCTTCGGCGAGCACGTGCTAGCGCGCCAGGGCGCTCGCCCGGCGACGATCAACGTGTTCATGTCGCACATGCACTGGGATCACATCATGGGCTTCCCGTTCTTCGGGCCGGCGTACGTGCCGGGGACGCGGATCCGGATCTACGGCTGTCACCCGGCGCTCGAGCACGCTTTTCGCCTGCAGCAGTCGCCGCCGTGCTTTCCGGTGACCTTCGACCAGCTCAGCGCGCGGATCGAGTTCATCCTGCTCACGCCCGGCGAGACGCGTGAAGTGAGCGGCGTCAAGGTGACGCCGAAGCTGCAGCGCCATTCGGGCGACTCGTTCGGTTTTCGCTTCGAGGCCGGCGGCCGCAGCATGGTGTACAGCACCGATTCCGAGCACAAGCTGGAGGATCCGGCGGTGACCGAGGCCTTCGTCGAGTTCTTCCGCGGCGCCGACCTCGTGGTGTTCGACGCGATGTATTCGCTGGCGGAGGCGGTCTCGGTGAAGGAGGACTGGGGCCACTCGAGCAACATCATCGGCGTCGAGCTCTGCCAGATGGCGCAGGCGAAGCACCTGATGCTGTTCCATCACGAGCCCGCGAACAACGACGCGACCATCGAGGGCGTGCTGAAGGACGCGCGCCGGCTCGAGGAGCTCACCCGCGGCGCGCAGCCCCTGCGCATCTCCGCGGCGCACGACGGCCTGGAGATCGACCTCTGAATTTAGCAGGTCTGAATCTCGCAAGTCTGAATTTAGCGGCAGGCCCGCGCGCGCTCGGGATCGTGGCCACGGCGCTGTGCGCCGTGCTCGTGGGGCTGGAACTGGGCCCGGTCGCGGCGCTGCGCGACGCGCTGTTCGACAGCTACCAGATGGCGATGCCCCGCAAGCGCGTGAGCGCGCCGGCGATGATCGTCGCGATCGACGAGCGCGCGCTCGACGCGCGCGGGCAGTGGCCGTGGCCGCGCACCGTCGCGGCGGACCTCATCCGCCGTATCGCCCAGGCGGGCCCCGCGGCGATCGGCGTCGACCTGCTTTTCATCGAGCCCGACCGCTCGACGCCGGGCGCGGACGGCCAGCTCGCAAGAGCGATCCAGGGCAGCCGCGTCGTTCTGGGTGTCGCGGGCCTCGAGTTCCGCGATCGCCGCTTCCCGCTTCCGCCGCAGGCCGTCCCGGTGCGGCTCTCCGGCAAGCGCGAGCTGCCGCTGCGGCGTTTCGACGGTCACCTGCAAAGCCGCGCCGAGATCAACCGCGCCGCGGCCGGCCGCGGCCTGATCAGCGCGGAATCGGCCGACCGCGTGATCCGCCGCGTGCCGCTCGCCGCGCAGATCGGCAAGGTCATCGTTCCGGCGCTGTCGGTGGAGATGGTGCGCGTCGCGGTGGGCGCGCCCGGCGGCGCCGCGGGGTTCCGGATCGAGGACCACGGCGGGCAGGACGTCGACCTGGTGATCGGCGACGTCGCGATCCCCGTGCAGTCCGACGGCACGCTCCACCTCTATTTCGGCCCGCACGACGCCGAGCGCTTCGTCTCGGCGGAGGATGTGCTTTCCGGCAAGACCTCGCCGGAGCTGTTTCGCGACAAGCTCGTTCTGATCGGCGTGTCGGGCCTCGGCCTGCTCGACTTCCAGGCGACTCCGCTCGGCGAGCGCATTCCGGGCGTCGAGGTGCACGCGCAGATCCTGGAGCAGATATTCGACGGCGAATACCTGCGGCGCCCCACCGCCGCCTCCTGGACCGAGGCCGCGCTGCTCGCGCTCGCGGGCTTGCTGCTCGCGGCGGTCGTTCCGGCGGCGCGCGTCCGGGTTTCCGGCGCCCTGCTGGCGGCGATCCTGCTCGCCTTCGGGGCGGGGGGCGTGCTCGCTTTCAAGTCCGGGATGCTGGTGAACGTCGCCGCGCCCGCCCTGGGCGCGGCCCTGATTTTCAGCGCCTTGCTCGCGGCGACCTTCGCCGAGGCGGACCGGCACCGGCGCATGCTTCGCGAGGCGCAGGCGCGGATGACCGGCGAGCTCGAGGCGGCGCGCCGCATCCAGATGGGGATGCTGCCGGCGCCGCGCACGCTCTTCGCGGGCGAGGCACGCTTCGCGCTCGATGCCCTGCTCGAGCCGGCGCGCACCGTCGGCGGCGATTTCTACGACTGCTTCATGCTCGACCGGCACCGCCTGTTCTTCGTCGTCGCCGACGTTTCGGGCAAAGGCCTGCCGGCGAGTCTGTTCATGGCGCTGTCGAAATCGCTCCTGAAGAGCGTCGCCCTGCGCTCGGAGAGTCTCGAGCCGGGCGCGATCCTGATGCATGCCAGCGCCGAGATCAGCCGCGAGAATCCGGAGTCGCTGTTCGTGACCGCGTTTGCCGGCATCCTCGATACGCGCACCGGCGCCCTCGCCTTCTGCAATGCCGGCCACGAGCCGCCGCTCGCCCTCGTTCCCGGCGCTGCGCCGGAAGTCGTCGAGCATGCCGGCGGACCGCCGCTATGCGTGATCGAGGGCTTCGAGTATCCGAGCGCCCACAGGGCGATGGCGCCGGGCGAGCGGCTCTGCGTGGTGACCGACGGCATCACCGAAGCGATGAATCCACAGGGCGAGCTGTATGGCGCGGCGCGCCTGAAGGCGCTGCTCGCCGGCCTCGGATCGGCGGCGCCCGGCGCGATCGTGGCGGCGCTCGGGAGCGACGTGCGTGCGTTTGCCGGCGCGGCCGAGCAATCGGACGACCTGACGTTGCTGTGCATCGGCTGGAACGGCACGGGCGATGCGCAGCTCGCGCGGCCCGGCGGCGACTTCGGCGAGCGGCGCGTCAACGCCGACGAGCACTAGCGATCAGCGAACGCTGATCTCGACGCGGCGATTCCTCGGCTCGTCGACGTTGTCGGCGGTCGGCACGATGGGCTCGCGCTCGCCCCGCCCGGAGACCTGGATGCGATCGGCGGCGATGCCGATCTCGACCAGGAACCGCTTCACTTTCTCCGCGCGCTGCGCGGAGAGGATGTCGTTGCCCTCGAGGTCCCCCACGGTATCGGTATGGCCGACCACCGCGATGTCGGGGATGGGACGCTGCTTCAGCTCGTCCAGGACTTTGCGCAGCTCGACCCTGGATTCGTCGGTCAGCTCGTCGGTGCCGGAGATGAAGTAGAGCCGGAACAACGCCGGCCGCGCGGGCAGGGACTGGAGCGTGCTCGCGAAAGTTTCGCGCACTTGCTCGGCGGAGAGCCGGAAGACTTCGGACTGCCCCTGGCGGCTCGTGGCGTACGCCTCGTTGAGAACATGGCGCTTGCCGTCGCGCTCCACGACCACCATGCCGACGTGGCCGTCGGCGCTTGGCAGCACCACGACTTCATCCGCGGGTTGCCTGGCTGAGAACGCTACGACCAGCGCCACCAGGGCGCCGAACAGCACCGCCAGCATCGATCAGCTTCCGCCGGCGACCCGTACGACGAATTCGGTGCCGCGCACGCCCATGATCGAGGTCGGGGTGCGCACGCGCATGGCCTCGGGCGACTGCTTGACCATCTTGCCCGAGATCACCGCCAGCGTGCCCTTCTTCAGCGAGGCGTCGAAGCGCCCCGCGTGGGTGGTGGTGTCGAACGCGTAGCGGTCGATCGCGAGCACGCTGTTCGGGCCGGCGGAGAGCAGGCTGTTGTCGCTGAACGTGATGCCGACCGTGCCGTCGGCGCCGGTCACCAGCGTGTCGGACTCGCGCACCGGCGTGCCGACCTGCACCGGAAGGTGCTTGCCCTCGCGCTCGAGGTGCACCGCGCCGGCCATGACCTTGACGAGGCCGATGTCGCCCGCCCAGGCCGCCGCCGCGAATCCCATCAGGGCTGCCGCAATCGTCCAACGCATGATCTTCCCTTCCCCTGTAGACAAACCCCCACCCCTATAATGCTCCGAAAGGGCGACGACAAGCGTGAAAAATTGCCGTTCGACGATGTTTCACTCGCGCCTGTCCGAGCTGCGTGGAATAAGTACGTTCCTGGAAGGCTTCTGCGGCGCCGCGGGCATCGAGCGCCAGCATTGCCTGCGGCTGAACCTCGTGCTGGAAGAGCTTTTCATCAACACGGTGCGCCACGGCCACGGCGGCGACTGCGATGCGCCGGTCTGGATGATGCTGGACGCCGATGAGCGCAGCGTCCATGTCATCTACGAGGACATCGCGCCGCCCTTCAATCCGTACGCGCATCTGCCCGAGGGTCCGCCGGACACGACGCTCGAGCTGCGCAAGATCGGCGGCCTCGGCGTGCTTCTCACCAAGGAGCTCGCGGCGACGCGCGACTACGCCTACCTCTTCGGCCGCAACCGCATCCGCCTCGCCCTGAGCCGCTAGGCGATCCCGAGCACCCGTTAGGCGGCCTCCGAGCGGCTCGCCTCCTGGTGGGGCATCCACCGGTTCAGCATGTCCTGCAGCGTCTGCATGCTGAAAGGCTTGCTCAGATGGTCGTTCATGCCGGCGGCCAGGCACTCCTCGCGATCCTGCGCCATGGCATTGGCGGTCAAGGCGACGATGGGAATGCGCTTGCCGCCCGCGGGCTGCTCGCGCTTGCGGATTTCGAGCGTGGCCTCGAATCCGTCCATCTCGGGCATGTGGCAATCCATCAGGATGAGGTCGAAGGCGCCCTGCGCGTGCGCCTCCAGTGCTTCCCTGCCGTTGTTCGCGACCGTCACGTTGTAGCCCTGGATCTGCAGGATGCCGACCGCGACCTGCTGGTTGATGAGGTTGTCCTCCACCAGCAGGATCTTGCCGCGGCTTCCCGGCGCCGGCGCGCCGGCGGGCTCGCGCACCGCCGCCGCGGCGACCGCTTCCTGCGGCCGGCCGGCCATGATGTTCACCAGGCATTCGTACAGCACCGTCTGGCGCACCGGCTTGATCAGGCAGGCGTCGAAGCCGGCGTCGCGTGCGGTCCTGACATCCACGTGGCGACGGGTCAGCATCACCAGCCGCGCCTCCGAGATGCTCGCGCCGGAGCGGATCGTGCGCGCGAGCTCGAGCGCGTCCATGCCCGGGGTCCCCAGATCGATCACCGCGATATCGTACGGCACGCTTCGCGCCGCCGCCTCGGCGAGCAGCTCGACCGCCTGCTTCGGCGACTCGGCGACCCGGATGGTCATTTGCCAGTTGCTCATCTGCGCCTGGAGGATGCCGCGATTGACGGTGCTCGGCTCGACGATCAGCGCCCGCACGCCCGTGAGCAGGCCGATCGGCGCGGAGCGCGGATCGCTGCGCGACGGCGTCGCCTGCTTCTCGAAGCCGACGGTGAACCAGAACGTCGAGCCCGCGCCGAGGGCCGAGTCGACGTGGATGGCGCCGCCCATCATCTCGACGAGCTGCTTGCTGATCGCGAGGCCGAGACCCGAGCCGCCGTGCTTGCGCGTGGTGGAGCCGTCGGCCTGGGCGAACTCGTCGAAGATCCGCGACTGCGCCTCCAGGCTGATGCCCAGGCCCGTGTCGCTGACCTCGAAGCGCATGGTGACGCGCTTCGGCCCCTCGTCGACGGCCGCCACGCGGATCACCACCGATCCCTGCTCGGTGAACTTGATCGCGTTGCCCACGAGGTTGGTCAGGATCTGCCCGAGACGCAGCGGGTCGCCCCGGACCTGCGTGGTCAGATCCGCGGGGATGCTGCAGGCGAGCTCGAGGCCCTTGACGTGGGCGCGGTCGGCGAGCAGCTCCACGATGTCCTCGATGGTGCGGCGCAGATCCAGCTCGACGTTCTCGAGCTCGAGCTTGCCGGCCTCGATCTTGGAGAAGTCGAGCAGGTCGTTGATGATGCCGAGCAGATTCTGCCCCGAGCGCTGCACGGTCTCGGCGTACTTGCGCTGGGTGCCGGTGAGGCCGGTCTCGAGCAGGAGCTCGGTCATGCCCAGCACGCCGTTCATGGGCGTGCGGATCTCGTGGCTCATGCGGGCGAGGAACGAGCTTTTCGCCAGGCTCGCCGATTCCGCCGCCTCGCGCGCGAGGCGCAGCGCTTCCTCGCTGCGCTTGTGCTGCGTGACGTCGCGCGCCACGGCGATGCTGCCGATGCACTGGTTGGCGTCGTCCAGCAGGGGCGCGACGGCGACCTGGATGTCGATCGCCGCGTGCGAACGCGTCATGGCTTTGGCGTCGTAGGAGAATTTCTCGCCGGCGACCAGCCGCTGCATGCGCGAGCGCTCCTCTTCCGCGGTGGACTCGCTCACGTTCAGCGCCCGCCCCAGCGCCTCGGCCGGGGGATAGCCGAACATCGCGGCGGCGCCGGAGTTCCAGCTGGTGATGACGCCGGACAGATCCTTGGTCCAGATCGCCTCGCTCGACTGCTCGACGATCGTCGCCAGCAGCTTGTTCTTCGATTCGCTTTTCCCGAGCGAGTCGATCAGCGTCTCGATGTTGTTCGCCATGTTGTTGAACGCTTCGGCGGCGAGCCCCACCTCGGGCGCGCCCTCGGGGTCGATGCGCACCGCGTGATCGCCCTGGCTGAAGCGGTTCGCGCCCTCGGCGAGCATGCGCAGCGTTCCGAGGTTGCCGCGGAAGATCAGCCAGATGAATTGCAGCATGAGGAACAGCGTCACGGCGACGATCTGCAGCTGCTTGACGAACTGCGCCCACAGCCGGTTCTGCGCCTTCACCGGCGTCATGGCGGCGCTCAGCGTTCCGTATCCCACGCCGCCCGCCATGACATCGATGCTCTGGCTGACGTGCTCGATGGCGGCGACGCGCGCGAACCATGCCGGCGCGTCGAGCCTGTCCGGCTCGTCCTGGGCGACCAGCGTCTTGCCGTCCTTGTCGGTCCACGAGAACCGGTCGACCTCGCCCTTCTTGACCTGGTTTTGCAGCAGCTGCGCGATCGCCGCGTAGTCGCCGACGAGCGCCTGGTCGGCGACCAGCGGGGCGAGGAAGGACAGCGTTTCCTTCTGCTCGCGCAGCAGCCGCGCGGAATGCTCGGTCGCGCCCTCCGCCACGAGCAGGGCGGTCTGCACGCCGCCGCCGGCGACGATCGCGATGCCCACCGCGAGCATGAGGCGCGAGATCAATCCCAGGTTTTTCCAGAATCGAAACACGCGGATGTATCTCATGGTCGCTGGGCCTGCCTGGCGCTACTTCAGCTGCGTGATCCGGTAGAACTTGCGGTAATTATCGTACTCGCGATTCTCGGCCGCGACGAAGCCGAGCTCGCCGCTGCTTTTCAGCAGGTCGGCGCCGGCCTGGAGGATCTGGCGGCCTTCGGGATCGTTGACCATGCTGATGAACGCGGCCTTGACCGCCGCCACCTTGTCCGCCGGCACCTTGGGATTGGCCATGATGCACAGGTCCTGGTAGATGTCGGAGGTCCAGAGCGCGCGGTAGTCGAACGACTCGCGCCGCCCGTAGCGCGCCATCACGGAGCTGTTGACCCCGGCGGCCGCGACCTTGTTGATCTTCAGCTGCGCGGAGGAGGCTTCCTGGTTTCCCGTGAACACGACTTTGACCTTCACCTTGGCCCTCAGGAGCGCGTCCATCGGCAGCGAGTAGCCGGCGAACGCGTCCGGCGAGACGAACGCGACATCCTTGCCGTTCAGGTCCTGCAGCGTCTGGATCGGCGAATCCTCGGGCACCACGATCTGCGAGCGGATGCCCGGGCCGGCCGGGCGCGCGATGACCTTGTAGCCGAGGCGGTCGCGTTCCGGCGTGAAGAAGTGATTGGTGTACAGGAAGTCGTACTTGCCCTGCTCGGCGATCGCGTTGCCTTCCTTGGCCGTCTTCGCGAGCTTCAGCTCAAGCGGCACGCCGCTTTTCCTGCTCACGTAGGTGAGGATCGGATTCCAGTACTGCGCGGTCAGCGAGATGCTGCGCTGGTTCAGGACGTTGAACGCATACGCGTGCTGGGCGGCGGCGCCCGGCGAATGCAGCGCGAGCGCCGCGGCGGCCAGGATCGCGGCGGCGCGCCCGAGGGTCCTGCGCATCATGATTCTCCCCTTCAAATCGCCACCTTCAGGAACAGCAGCAGGCCGCTCAGCACGAGCAGCGCGCCCACCACTCTCAGCATGCCTTCGCTCGTTATGTCGAGGTGGACCTTGTTGCCGATGTACAGGCCGGCCGCCACGGGAATAAGGCCCAGCACGTACGCGATCTGGAGCTTCGTGTCGAGCAGCAGCCCGGCGAAGAGGAAGATCGCGAGCCGGAACCCGCCCTCGATGGCGAACAGCCACGAGAACGTCGCGCGCACCTCACCCTTGTCGAGCAGGCGGCGCGTCAGGTACATGATGTAGGGCGGACCGCCGGTGCCGAACAGCGCGCCCGCGCCGCCCCCAGCGAGTCCGGCCGGGATCGCCCACGCGCGCGACAGCTGCCCAACGGGTTGCAGGCCGAAGATGTTGCGGAAGCCGAAGAACATGGTGAAGGCGCCCAGCGTCAGCAGCACCGGCGTGGTGGGAAGCGTCAGCAGCGCGTACGCGCCGATGCAGGCGCCGATCATTCCAGCCGGCAGCAATATCCTGATCTCGCCCCAGTTGGCTTTCTTGTTGTTGGTGCTGCCCAGGACCACCGAGGCCGTGAAGTCGAGCGCGAGGACGAGCGGGATCGCGAACTGGAGCGGCTGCGATAGCGCGAGCAGCGGCACCGAGATCAGCCCCGAGCCGAAGCCCGTGATGCCGCGTATGAAATACGCGCTCATCAGGATGCACATGACCAGCACCATGTCCGCCACTGTCTGTTCCTTGAATCAATAGGTTGACGCCGCTACCTCTAGTATGACGCCAAGGCCGGACGGCGCTTGGCCGCTGACTTTATTTTGCAAAAGCGGGGCCCCTGCGGCGGGGCAAAACCCGCCCTAGGCGTGCTTCAATGCCTCGATCGACTGCGCGACCAGGCTGGCGCCGCCCTCGAACTTGCGCTTCGCCTCCGCGTAGTCGCCGGCCTGCGCGCTGCGCTCGATTTCGGCGAAGAGATCGCCGAGCGCCTTGGCGCCGAGCTGGTGGCAGGTGCCCTTCAGCGTGTGGGCGGCGCGCTTCGCGCCGGTGGCGTCGCCGCGGGCGATGTGGTCCGCGAACGCCGCGCTGAAGCCCGCGATATTGCGCTCCAGGATCTCGACCAGCCCGGAGAGCACGTCGTTGCGCCCGGTGGCCTGCTCGATTTTGCGGATCTCGTCGGTGCGCTCACGATCGAGCAGCTGCAGCTGCGGCCCAGGGACGGTCATGCCGGCATCGTAGCAGCGGCCGGGACGGCCGGGCTGCCCCCGCGGTTCTTTTACAGATCGGACAGCGCGACAACTACGGAGCGACCGCCGGACAGCGGCCTGAAAGATGGTGCCCAGGGCCGGACTTGAACCGGCATGACCGGTTAAGGTCGGGGGATTTTAAGTCCCCTGTGTCTACCAGTTTCACCACCCGGGCAGGGTCGGCAGCGTCTAAAGCGGCGAGGCATGGATCTGGAGGCGCGAGCCGGAATCGAACCGGCATAGACGGCTTTGCAGGCCGCTGCATAACCATTTTGCTATCGCGCCGGAGAGCGGCGACAAAGGGAAGGCCCGCTTTGGGAAAATTCGGGCCTTCCCCATTCCCTATCGTAAATTGGAGCGGGAGACCGGTCTCGAACCGGCGACCTTAACGTTGGCAACGTTACGCTCTACCAACTGAGCTACTCCCGCAATGAGGTCGGCAATTATACGGCCTGCCCCGCCCCTGCCTCAACCGCCTAGGAGCGCATGGAGGCATGGGGCAGCGCCTTTCGCAGGTAGTAGAGCATCGAGATCACCGTCAGCACCGCGGCGATGTTGATCAGGAGCGTCCCGAGCCACTGGCAATCCACCAGCCCGAGCAGGCTGTCGTGGTACAGCAGCAGCGGGATCGCGACCATCTGGCTCACGGTCTTCAGCTTGCCGATGAAGGCGACGGCGACGCTCTTGGCCTGGCCGAGCTTCGCCATCCACTCGCGCAGGGCGGAGACCGCGATCTCGCGGCCGATGATGATCAGCGCGACCAGCATGTCGACGCGATTGAGATACAGGAGCACGACCAGCGCGCCGACCACGATCAGCTTGTCGGCCACCGGATCGAGGAACGCGCCGAAGGCCGACATCTGGTTCAGGCGCCGCGCCATGTAGCCATCCAGCCAGTCGGTGAGCGCAGCGAGCACGAACACCGCGGTCGCCGCGAAATTGCGGTACTCGAGCGCGAGCCACTCGTCGGGCATGTAGTACAGGCCGATGATCAGCGGGATCAGGATGATCCGCGACATCGTGATCAGGTTGGGGACGTTGATGAACACCGCTCTACCCGTGCGCCGCGGATTCGTGCAGATGCTTGTAGATGCGCTCCGCGAGCGCACGGCTGATCCCTTCCACCTTCGCGATGTCGTCGATCGCCGCGGCCTGCACGCCGCGCAATCCGCCGAAGTGCTCGATCAGCGCCTGGCGCCGCTTCGCGCCGATGCCCGGAATCTCGTTGAGCATGGAAGTGGTGCGCGATTTGCCGCGCCGCGCGCGATGGCCGACGACGGCGAAGCGGTGCGCCTCGTCGCGGATCGCCTGGATGAGGTGCAGCCCGGGATTCGTGGGCGGCAGCTCGAGGCTGCGCGCCTCCGACTCGAGGATCAGCTCCTCGAGGCCGGGCTTGCGCTCGGGTCCCTTCGCCACGCCGACCACGCAGACCTGGTGCAGGCCGAGCTCCACCAGCGCCGAGCGCGCGGCGCTCACCTGCCCCCGCCCGCCGTCGATCAGCACCAGGTCCGGAATCCTGCCCGCTTCGGCGCTGACGCGCTCGTAGCGCCGCCCGAGCACCTGCCGCATCGCGGCATAGTCGTCCCCCGGCGTGATGTCGCGGATGTTGAACCGCCGGTACTCGGATTTTTGCATCTGCTGCCGATCGTATACCACGCAGGAGGCGACCGTGGCTTCCCCCATCGTGTGGCTGATGTCGAAGCACTCGATGCGCTGCGCGCCCTCGGGCAGGCCCAGCGCCTCGCGCAGCGCCTGCAGGCGGCCTTCCTGGGTCGCGCGGTCGCGCACGCGCTGGGCGATCGCGAGGAGCGCGTTCTTGCGCGCCATGTCGAGCCAGACGCGCCTTTCGCCGTGCGAGGGGTGGATGATCTCGATGTTCTCGAGATCCAGCTCCACTTCCTCGCCGGTGACGATCAGCGGCGGCGCGGGCTGCTCGAGGTAGTGCTGCTCCAGGAAAGCGGAGATCACCTCCGCCTCGGCCGCGCCGTCGGCGTTCGACGGAAAGAAGCTGCGGTCGCCGACGTGCCGGCCGGTCCGGATCATCACCAGGTTGACGCAGGCGATGCCGCCGTCGATGGCGCAGGCCACGACGTCGGCGTCGACGCCGCGGTTCGATTCCACGTACTGGCGCGCCTGCATGCGCGAGAGCGCCCTCACCTGGTCGCGGTAGATCGCCGCTTCTTCGTAGTGCCGGCCTTGCGCCGATGCCTTCATTTTTTCATTCAAATTCCCAATGACATCGTCTTCGCGGCCTTCCAGGAAAAGCTCGGCATTGCGCACGTCCTCGGCGTATTTCTCGGCGCTGATCCGGCCGGTGCAGGGCGCGGTGCAGCGCTGGATCTGGTGCAGGAGGCACGGCCGCGAGCGGTTCGCGAACACCGTGTCCTCGCAAGTGCGCAGGCGGAACACGCGCTGCAGGAGCTGGATGCTCTCGCGCACCGCGTACGCGTGCGGGAACGGCCCGAAGTAGCGGTGCTGCTTGTCCTTCGCGCCGCGGTGAAAGCCGAGGCGGGGAAACGCGTGGCCGGTGATCGCCAGGTACGGATAGGACTTGTCGTCGCGGAAAAGGATGTTGTAGCGCGGCGCGAGGCTCTTGATGAGGTTGTTCTCGAGCAGCAGCGCCTCGGCCTCGGAGCGGGTCGCGGTCACCTCGACCGCCGCCACCTGGCCGAGCATCATCTGGATGCGGGGGCTTTGAGCGGTCTTTTGAAAGTAGGAGGAGACCCGCTTCTTGAGGTCGCGCGCCTTGCCGACATAGAGGGCCTCGCCATCCTTGCCTTGCATCCGGTAGACCCCGGGAAGGCCGGGCAGGCCCGCTATGAAGGACTTCGCGTCGAACACGATGGGCTGATTATAAATCGTGTAAAATTCGCGCCTTTTTCCGAGTGGCGAATCGTCATGGCAAAGGTCGAGGCAGTCGGGATCCGGGTCGGCAACCTGATCGAGTGGGACAAGCGGGTGTGGCGCGTGCTGAAGTCCTATCACGTCCACGTCGGCGGCCGCGGCGGCGCCTTCATGCAGGTCGAGATGAAGGACATCGAGGCCGGCACCAAGACCAACCAGCGCTTTCGCACCGAGGACAAGATCGAGCGCGCGTTCATGGACCCGCGCGAGATGCAGTACCTGTACCAGGACGGCGACAGCTACGTGTTCATGGACCAGGAGAATTACGAGCAGCTCTCGCTGTCCGCGGAATTCCTCGAAGGCCAGTCGGGCTTCCTGCTGCCGAACACCGAGGTGCAGGTCAACTTCTACAACGGCCGTCCGATCGGCGTCGAGCTGCCGCCTTCGGTGATCCTTACCGTGACCGACACGGAGCCGGGCATCAAGAACTCCACCGCCACCAACAGCTTCAAGCCGGCGAAGATGGAAACCGGGATCACGGTTCAGGTTCCGCCCTTCATCAACAACGGCGAGAAGATCAAGATCGACACCAACGAAGGCAAGTATATGGAGCGGGCCTAGGCCAGCGCCTTCAGGGTTTCCTGAGCCTCTCGGTAGGCAACGCTTTTTCTAAGGTCTCTTCCGCCTTTACGCCGCATCCTTTCAAGCCGCTCCGGCGAGGCAAGCGCAGCGTCGCCCAGCGACTCGAGCAGCTTCTCCTGCCCCCCAGGATCGTTGCATAGCAGGACCATGTCGCAGCCGGCCGCGAGCGCCGCGCGGGCGCGCTCCGGGATGCCGCCGGCGGTGCCCGCCCCTTCCATCGACAGATCGTCGCTGAAGATGAGGCCGCCGAAGCCGAGCTTGCCGCGCAGCACCTCCTGCAGCCAGTACTTCGAGTAGCCGGCCGGCTCGGCGTCGGCCTGCGTGTAGATCACGTGCGCGGGCATGACCGCCGCCAGGCCGGCTTCGATCACGCTCCTGAACGGCAGCAGGTCTTTCTTGAAGATCTCCTTGACGGTTCTTTCGTCGCGCGGCACGGCCACGTGCGAATCGGCCTCGGCGAAGCCGTGGCCGGGAAAATGCTTCGCCACCGCCGCCATCCCCGCGTCCGCGAAGCCCTGGACCAGGCTCGCGCCGAGCGCGCCGACCGCGGTCGGATCGAAGTGCAGCGCGCGATCGCCGATGACCGAGCTCGAGCCGTAGTCGAGATCCAGCACCGGCGCGAAGCTGAAATCGACGCCGTGCGCCGCGAGCTCGGCGCCGACGACGTAGGCGATCGCGCGCGCCGCCTCGCGGCCCGCGGGACGGTCGCGGTCCCACAGGCGGCCCAGCTCGCGCATCGGCGGAATCGCGCTGAAGCCCTCGCGAAAGCGCTGCACGCGGCCGCCCTCGTGGTCGACGCAGATCGGCAGCGCGGGCTCGCGCAGGCGCCCGATCTCGTCCGTCAGCGCGCTGAGCTGCTCGCAGCTCTGGAAGTTGCGCGAGAACAGGATCACTCCGCCCGTGGCGGGATGGGCGAGGCGCTTGCGGTCGTCGTCGGCGAGCGCCGTGCCGACGACATCGATCACCGCCGGCCCGGGCGGCAGCCTTACTTTTCGCATTCCAGGATCACGGTCGCGAACGCCACGCCTTTTTCGTCCGAGAGCGAGAGATGCGCGGCGGTCACGCCTTTCCTGTCCAGCAGCTTTCTGAGCGGAGCGGAAAATTCGAGCACCGGCTTGCCCGATTCCAGGTTCCTGACCCACATCCCGTGCCAGCCGGCCGGCGAGCGGATTCCGGTGCCGAGCGCCTTGGTGAACGCCTCCTTGGCGGCGAAGCGCTTGGCGAGGTAGTTCGCGCGCAGACGGTGGGCGGCAAAGCGTTTCATCTCGGAATCGACCAGGACCTTGCGGGCGAAGCGATCGCCCCAGCGCTCGAGAGCCTTCTCGATGCGGCCGATCTCGACGACATCGGTGCCGAGGCCGAAGATCATCTCGCGGAGCGCGAGGAGGACAGGCAGGCATCGACGATCAGGCGCTTCATCTCCCGGACCGCCTCGCGCATCCCGACGAACAGCGCGCGGCTCACGATCGCGTGGCCGATGTGCAGCTCGCGCAGGCCGGGCAGGCGCGCGACCGGCTGCACGTTGAAATAGTTGAGGGCGTGGCCGGCGTTGAAGCGCATGCCGAGGGCCTTGATTCTCGCGCCGGCGGCGCGGATCCGCTCGAGCTCCGCGACGACGGCCGGGCTTTCCTCGTCGCGGCCCTTCGAGTGGAAGGCGTGGGCGTAGGGCCCGGTATGCACTTCGCACACGGCGACGCCGATGCGGGCGGCGGCTTCGACCTGCTTCGACTCCGCGTCGATGAAGACCGACACGACGATCCCCGCGTCGGCCAGTTGCTTCACCTTATTTTTTAATTTTTGTTCCTGAGAAACAATGTCGAGGCCGCCTTCGGTGGTGATCTCGTGGCGTCCCTCCGGCACCAGCATCGCCATCTCGGGCTTGATGCGGCACGCGATGCCGACCATCTCGTCGGTCGCCGCCATCTCCAGGTTCAGCCGGATGTGGGTGAGCTCGCGCAGGCGCCGCACATCCTCGTCCTGGATGTGCCGCCGGTCCTCGCGCAGATGGACGGTGATGCCGTCGGCGCCGCCGAGGTGCGCCTCCACGGCGGCCCACACCGGGTCCGGCTCGTAGGTGCGGCGGGCCTGCCGGACCGTGGCCACGTGGTCGACGTTTACGCCTAGCTCGATCATGGATGCGCAATCATAGATGCGTGATCACGAATGCGCGATCACAGGTCGTTCAATGCCAGCAATACCGCCCGGGTATGCAGCACCTGGCCGTGCAGCCGCTGCCCGATGAGGGCGCGCATCAGCGAGCGGGCCTCGTCGCGCGTCTCCGGCCGCCCGTATTCGTCGTGGGCCACGTCGAGGAGGGTCTGGCCGCTCACCACGACATCTCCCGAAAGCAGGCCATGGCCAGGGTCGACTGGACGCTCGGCCGGAGTGGCGCTTTGCATCATGCGGGGACCGCGCTCGGGTTCATAGACGTACCGGCGTTCCGGGTCGATCGGCCTGGCGGCCGCATCGCGCTCGAGCAATGGAGCATACCCGAGCTCGGCGAGCAGGCGCTTCTCGAATCGCCTGAGCGCCGGCCCCTGCTCCGCTCCCGCCGACAGCTCGTTCAGCGACTCGGTGTAGAAATCGAACAAGGCTTCGTGCGGATCGTCGCGCGGCAGCAGGCGCAGCACGAGCTCGTTGACGTAGAAGCCGCACATGAGCCCGAGCCCGGCGAGCGGGGCCACGCCACCCGACCACTCCGCCGCGATCAGCGTGCCGAGCTCGGTCGCTCCGGACCAGGTGAGGCGCAGCGGCTGGAAGGAGAGCAGGACGCCGCGCATCGCGGAGCGCGGCCGGCGCGCGCCGCGCGCCAGCATGGCGACCCGCCCGTAGCGGCGGGTGAATGCCTCCACGATGAGGCTGGTTTCCTTGTAGGGATAGGTATGCAGGACATATCCCGGCTCGCGGTCGGCGCGTCGCTTCATTTTTCGCCGAGGCGGGTCGATCCGGGTTCAGTTATAGCCGAGCTGGCGCAGCACGCGCGCGTCGTCGGTCCAGGCGCGGCGCACCTTGACCCAGGTGCCGAGATAGACCTTGCCGCCGAACATCCGCTCCATGTCCTTGCGCGCCGCCGTGCCCATGCGCTTCAGGCGCTCGCCGCCGGCGCCGACGACCATCGCTTTCTGGCTTTCGCGCTCGACCAGGATCGTCGCCTCGATGCGCCGCAGCCGGCCCTCCTCCTTGAAGCTCTCGATCACCACTTCGCAGCGGTAGGGCAGCTCCTCGCCCATCTCCGTGAACAGCTTCTCGCGCAGCAGCTCCGCGGCGAAAAAACGCTCGTCGCGGTCGGTGAGCTGCTCCGCCGGATAGGCGGCCGGCGCCTCCGGCAGCGCTTCGCGCAGCACCTTCAGCAGCTCCGGGACGTTCTTCCCGGTGTGCGCGCTGACCGGGACCACCGCGTGAAAATCCCGCAGCTTCGACAGGCGCTCGAGGAAGGGGATCAGCTGGGCCCGGTTTTTCAGGAGATCGATCTTGTTCACCACGACGATGACCTTCTGCTCTTCCGGAATGCGCTCCAGCACGGCGCGGTCTTCGGGCGTGAAGCGCATCGCCTCGACCACGAACAGCGCGACGTCGGAATCGCGCGCCGCCTCGGTCGCGCGCCGGTTCAGCGCGCGGTGCAGCGTGCTGCGCGCGCGCGCCTGCTGCCCCGGCGCGTCGACGAACACGTACTGGCAATCGTCCCGCGTCAGAATCCCGGTGATGAGATGGCGCGTGGTCTGGGGCTTCGGCGAGACGATCGACAGCTTCTCGCCCACCAGCCGGTTGAGCAGGCTCGATTTTCCGGTATTCGGCCGGCCCGCGATGCCGATGCTGCCGCAGCGGTGCGCGCTCAAGATTTTTCCAGTTTCGCGAGCATTGCCAGGGCCGCGTCCTGCTCGGCCCTCTGCCGCGAGGTGCCCGTTCCCGTCGCGCTCAGACCCGCGTCGGCCACGATGCATTCCACCTCGAAGGTCTGGCGGTGCGCGGCGCCACGCACCGACAGCACGCGATATTCGGGCAGCCGGTGGTGCCCGGCCTGGAGCCGCTCCTGGAGCTGTGTTTTCGGGTCTTTCGCCGGACGCTCCGGGTCGAGACGCTCGATGAGCGGGCCGAAAGCGCTCAGGACCGCCTTGCGCGCGGCGGCGTAGCCCGCGTCCAGGAAGATCGCGCCGACCACGGCTTCGAGCGCATCCGCCAGGATCGACGGGCGCGGCTCGTTGGCGCTCGAGGTCTCGCCTTCGCCGAGCCGCAGGAATCCGGCGAGCCCGAGCCCGGCGGCGACCTCGGCCAGGGCTTCCTCGCGAACGAGGCTCGCGCGCAGGCGCGTCAGGTTACCTTCGGGCAGCTGCGGAAACCGCGCGTAGAGCTCCTCGGCGACCGCGCAGCCGAGGACTCCGTCCCCGAGGAACTCGAGGCGCTCGTTGTTATCCGGTCCGCGGCTGCTGTGCGTCAGCGCCCGCTCGAGCAGGGCGCTGTCGCCGAAACGGTGGCCGAGCCGCCCTTCGAGAGCCGCGGGTCGGGACAAGGCGGCGTGCTAGCGGCCGCTGCTCGCCGCGAAGTCAACGTACAGGCCGACGTTCGAGAAGAGCGGGAATTCCTTGCGGTAGGCGAACGAGATCACCACGTTGCCGCCGTCCTTGGTGATCTCGAGATCGCTCGCCCTGGGTATGGTGATGTCGTCGATCGTGGCGCGTGCGTCGAAGGCCCTGCGCACCTCGAGCACCGACGAGTTCTTGCTCTTGTCGGCGGCGATGGCTTCGATGGCGGCTTTCGCCTTGCCGTACTCGATATAGCCGGGAATGACCTTCAGGCTCATGATCCCGACGATCACCACGATGAACACCACGACCAGTAATCCGCTGAGGCTCACGCCCCGCTGCCGCTCTCTTAGCCGAATGCGCATTGTTGTCTCCCAGGAAACGGCTTACCGGAACGAGCCGAAGCGTCCAAGCTCGTTCAGGTTGAGCCAGATGAAGAACGCCTTCCCCACGATGTTCTCGTCGGGCACGAATCCCCAGACGCGGCTGTCGCTCGAGTTGTCCCGGTTGTCGCCCATCATGAAGTAGTGCCCCGCAGGAACCGTGCACGTCAAGCCGCTGCTATTGTAGTTGCAATTGGAGGCAAACGGGAACGAGCGCCCGGGCGCCATCAGCGCGGGGGCGTCCTCGTCGAGCAGGATCTCGTGCTCGACCCCGCCGAGCGTCTCGACGTAACGGCGCGAGAACTGCATGCGCTCGCGCGAGAGATAGTCGTCGATCTGGCGCACCGCCACGGGCGTGCCGTTGATCGTGAGGCGCTTGTTGCGGTATTCGATCCTGTCCCCCGGCAGCCCGACCACGCGCTTGATGTAGTCGAGCGAAGGATCCTCGGGATAGCGGAACACCATCACGTCGCCGCGCTGCGGGCCGCCGAGCTCGACGACTTTCCGGTTGAGCACCGGCAGGCGCACGCCGTACGTGAATTTGTTCACGAGGATGAAGTCGCCGACCAGCAGCGTCGGCACCATCGAGCTGGACGGGATCTTGAAGGGCTCCACCAGGAACGAGCGCAGCAGGAACACGATCAGGATCACCGGGAAGAAGCTGACCGAGTACTCGACCCACCAGGGCTCCTTCGCGTCCCGGGCCCGGCGCTTCCTGAGGAACGCGATCTCCAGAAGCCAGACGAGCCCCGTGACCACGAGCAGCAGGAAGAGGAACAGGGCGAAACTCATGGCGCTGTCCTCAACTGTCGCTCCGCTGCAGGACGGCGAGGAACGCCTCCTGCGGTATCTCCACCGAACCGACCTGTTTCATGCGCTTCTTCCCTTCCTTTTGCTTGTCGAGCAGCTTGCGCTTGCGCGTGACGTCGCCGCCGTAGCACTTGGCGATGACGTTCTTGCGCAGCGCCTTCACGTTTTCCCGGGCGATGATGTGCCCGCCGATCGCCGCCTGGATCGCGACATCGAACATCTGCCGCGGAATCAGCCCGCGCAGCCGGGTCACCAGGTCGCGGCCCCGCACCTGCGCCGCCAGGCGGTGCACCATGCTCGAGAGCGCGTCGACGCGATCGCCGTTCACCAGCACGTCCAGGCGCACGACGTCCGCGGCCCGGTAGTCCTTGAACTCGTAGTCGAGCGAGCCGTAGCCGCGCGTCATGGACTTGAGCCGGTCGAAGAAGTCCATCACCACTTCGCTGAGCGGCAGATCGTAGGAGATCACGACGTGGCGCGCGGAGTAATGCAGATTCGTCTGGGTGCCGCGCTTCTGCGTGCAAAGCGTGATCACCGGGCCGACGTACTCCTGCGGCACGAAGATCTTGGTGGCGATCACGGGCTCGCGGATCTCCTCGATGAGCGAGGGATCGGGCAGCTTGGCCGGGTTCGAGATCTGCTCGACGCTGCCGTCGCGCAGCAGCACCTCGTAGATCACCGAGGGCGCGGTGGTGATGAGGTGCATGCCGTACTCGCGCTCGAGCCGCTCCTGGACGATGTCCATGTGCAGCAGGCCGAGGAACCCGCACCGGAATCCGAAGCCGAGCGCCTGCGAGGTCTCGGGCTCGTAGTGGAAGGAGGCGTCGTTGAGATGCAGCTTCTCCATCGCCTCGCGCAAGGCCTCGTACTCGCTCGCCTCGACCGGGTACAGGCCGGCGAAGACCTGCGGCTTCACCTCCTTGAATCCCGGCAGCGCGGCCGCGGCGGGCTTGGCGTCGTGGGTGATCGTGTCGCCGACCTTGGCGGCGCGCAGCTCCTTGATGCCGGCGGTGACGTAGCCCACCTCGCCCGCGGACAGGCTGTCCTTCGACTTGGCCTTGGGCGTGAACACGCCGAGCTGCTCGCAGAGGTAGGCGGCGCCGGTGCTCATCAGCTGGATCTTTTCCTTGGGGCGCAGCGTGCCCTCGACGACTCTCACGAGCATCACCACGCCGACGTAGTTGTCGAACCAGGAATCGATGATCAGGGCCTGCAGCCGCTCCGACGGGCTGCCGCTGGGCGGCGGAACGCGCGCGATGACCGCTTCGAGGATGTCCTGCACGTTCTCGCCGGTCTTGGCGCTCACGCGGATCGCGTCTTTCGCGTCGATGCCGATGACGTCCTCGATTTCCTGGATCGCCTTCTCCGGATCCGCCGAGGGCAGGTCGATCTTGTTGAGGACAGGGATCACCTCGACGCCCTGCTCCGTCGCCGTGTAGCAATTGGCGACGGTCTGCGCCTCCACGCCCTGCGAGGCGTCGACGACCAGGATCGCGCCTTCGCAGGCCGCGAGCGAGCGGCTCACCTCGTACGAGAAGTCGACGTGCCCGGGGGTGTCGATCAGATTCAGCAGATAGGTATCGCCGCTACGCGCGCGATATTGCAGAGCGGCGGTCTGCGCCTTGATGGTGATGCCGCGCTCGCGCTCGAGGTCCATCGAATCGAGCACCTGCTCCGCCATCTCGCGCGCCTCGAGCCCGCCGCACATCTGGATGAAGCGGTCCGCCAGCGTCGACTTGCCGTGGTCGATGTGCGCGATGATTGAGAAATTCCGGATGCGGCTCTGTGCCATCTCATTTGCGTATAAACAAAGAGGGCGCCCGCATTGCAGCTTCGGGGCACCCTCTTGTGCGAGACCGCTATTTTAGCTTACCAAGCGGTCAGCCCTGCAGCGGTCATCCTTTGTCCGTCAGGCCCGAGATCGTCACGAACGCCGTGGCCTCGCCGCGGCGCACTTGCAGCGTGATGACCGAGCTCTTGTCGAGCCCGGCCAGCAGCTTGTTCAGCTGCTCGACCGACTTAAGCTCGGTGTGCTGGCCCTTGTGGACCAGGGTGAGCAGGATGTCGCCCTTTCGCACATCCGCTTTGGAGTCCGGGCGCACCTCGAGCACTACCACACCGTTCGAAAGGCTCAGGCCCTTTTTCTGCTCGGCGGAGAGCTCGCCCACCACGATGCCCAGGCGGTTGGCGGGCGCCTCGGCCTGGGGCTTCGCGCGCGGCTTGTCGGCGGCCGCGACGCGGTCCTCCTGCAGCTCGCCGACCGTCAGCGTCAGGGTCTTCTTCGCGCCTTTTCTCCAGACCTCGACCGAGGATTGCGATCCCGGCCGGGTCGAGCCGACGATGCGCGGCAGGTCGCTCGAGCTCTCCACCGTCTTGCCGTCGAAGGTCACGATGATATCGGAGGCCTCGACCCCGGCCTTGTCGGCCGGGCTGCCTTTCTCGACCGAGTTCACCAGCGCGCCGCGGGCGCGGTCGAGGCCGAACGAAGTCGCGAGATCGCGGTTGACCTCCTGGATCACGACGCCGATCCGGCCGCGCGCCACGCGTCCCTTCTCGCGCAGCTGCTTCTGGATGTCGAGCGCGACGTCGATCGGGATCGCGAAGGACAGCCCCATGAAGCCGCCGGTGCGGCTGTAGATCTGCGAATTGATTCCCACCACCTCGCCGCGCATGTTGAACAGCGGCCCGCCCGAATTCCCCGGGTTGATGGCGACGTCGGTCTGGATGAACGGAACGAAGTTCTCCTGCGGCAGCGAACGGCCCTTCGCGCTGACGATCCCGGCGGTGACGGTGTTCTCGAAGCCGAACGGCGCGCCGATCGCGACCACCCATTCGCCGACCTTCAGCTTCGCCGGATCGCCGAACTTCACCATCGGCAGGCTCGCGCCCTCGATCTTGATGAGCGCCACGTCGGTGCGCTTGTCCGCGCCGATGACCTTCGCCTTGAACTCGCGCTTGTCGGTGAACTTGACGTTGATCTCGTCGGCCGCCTCCACGACGTGCGCGTTGGTCAGGATGTAGCCGTCGTGCGAGATGATGAAGCCCGAGCCGAGCGAGCGGCTCTCGGAGCGCGGCGACGGGCCCTGTCCCGGGCCCTGGCCGGGTCCGGGCTGCTGGCGCGGGATGAAGCGGCGGAAGAACTCCTGGATCTCCTCGTCCTCGATCCCGGGCACCTGCGGCACCGCGCTGCGGCGCACCGCCTGCGTGGTGCTGATGTTGACGACCGCGTTGCCCTGCTCGTCGACGAGGCGCGTGAAATCGGGCAGCACCTGCGTCTGGGCCAGGGCGCCGGCGCAGAACGCCGCCAGCCACAGACCGGCTAGGGCTCTCAGAACTCGCATGATTCTCTCTCCGGAAGAATATTAAGACTTATTGCTGCGGCCGCCGGTACTCGACGGCGTCCGCGATGCGCTGCACGCTCAACGCGGGCGCCTCCCCGACCACGGTGACCATATGATTGGCGACTTCGCGAGTATAGATGTGGATCGCGCCCATGCTGGCGAGGCCGGTGCGGCTTGCGCTGCGGCCCTCGAGCGGCTCGATGAACACCGAGACGGCGGCGAGGCCGTCCGAGTACACGACCTGCCCGACCGGCCTCGAGTCCATCCGGCGCTTGAGCTCGACGACTTTGCGAAAGCCCGGCAGCTCGGCGTTCAATCCCCATCCGGGCAGGGTCGCCGGCGCCGCGGCCGCGTCCTCGACGCGCCACTTGGACGTGGTGTGCCGGGGCTTCACCATGTCCCGGGTCACCTTGCCCAGGGAAAGCTGGGTAAACATGAATTGCTCGACTTCTCCGGCGTCGTCGAACGTCACCGCCCGCAGGAGCATGCCGCTCGCCTTGTCGGCGTAGAGCCGGTAGCCGTAGCGCAGGTTGTCCTTGGCTTTGAGCACGACCGCCGTGCAGTCGAAGCCGGCGATGCGGCGGCTTTCGCCCATGGTGATGTCGTAGTGGCGGCCGAGCGCGTTGACGCGCTCCGGGAGCAGCCCGGGAAAGCCGCGCTCGGCGCTGCGCCGGTCGACCTTGACGACGCGGCTGTCGGGCAGATAGCACCGGACCGTGTCGCGGGTGCGCACGATCTCGCGAGGCGCGCCGTTCAGCACTTCGAGCTTCTCGATATCGCCGCCGGCATCGACGAAGCGGGTGATCCTCGAAGTCTCGGTGCGTCCGCCCTGCTGGTAGACGAACGTGCCGGTGTAGGAGAGCTTCTGCGTCGCCTCGTGGATGCGGCGCAGCCAGTCGAGCGCTTCGGGAGATTGGGCTTGGGCGGCTCCCCAGAAAACCAGAATTACGACCGGGAAGATCCGCTGCAGCATTACTTCCTGCCCTCGTTCACCTGATCCGACACCGTGCGCGCGTACGGCGCCATGCCCTGCAGCGACACGCGCGGCGAGAATCCCTGGTGCGCGAGCAGATAATCGGGCGTCGAGCTCGGCAGGGGCACGATCGGAGGGTTCGTCCGGCTGGACGCCGGGGAAGGGATCTGGGGAGCCTGGGCCACGGGCGCCGGCGCCGGGCCGCCCGGCTGCTGCGGCGCGAAAGCCAGCCAGCCCACGAGCGCCACCCCGGCGAGGCCGGCCGCGGCGGCTGCCGGAATTGCAAACCAGGTGCGCGGCTGCGGCTTGAGCCGGCTCGGGGAAAGCACGGTCGGCTCGGCGGCGAGCTTTTCCGCCACCCGCGCCGCGAAGCCGGCCGAGAGAAGCGGCGTGTCGCGCATCGCGTCGCTGATCAGGTGATACATGCGCCAGGTGTCGCGCGCTTCGCCGTCGCCGGCTCTGCTTTCGGTGGACAGCGCCTGGATCGCGTCCGCTGCGGCCCGATCGTCGAGCTCGCCGTCCATCAGCTGCGAGATTCTGTCTTTCATAAACCCCTCACCACCTTTTATCCTTGCTGGTCCCCAGCAACGGCCTCAGCTGCTCGGCAATCGCCTCACGCGCCCTGAAAATTCTCGACCGGACCGTGCCGATCGGGCAATTCATCGCTTTCGCGATGTCCTCGTAGCTCATGCCCTCGATCTCTCGCATCTGGATCGCGGTGCGAAGCTCTTCGGGCAGCTGCTCGATCGTGGAGTTCACCGTCGCCGCGATCTCGTTCGACAGCAGCACGCTCTCCGGCGTATTGATGTCGCGCAACTGCTCGCCCTCTTCGAACCCTTCCGCCTCTTCGGCCTCCACCTCGGTCGAGGTCGGCGCCCGCCGGCCCATGGCCATGAGATAGTTCTTGGCCGTATTAATTCCAATCCTGTACAGCCACGTGTAAAACGCGCTGTCGCCACGGAATGCGGGGAGCGCCCGGTAGGCCTTGATGAACGCTTCCTGCGTTACATCTTCGACCTCGGCCGGGTCGCGTATGAAGCGCGAGAGCAGCCGCGCCAGCTTGCGCTGGTACTTCTCGACCAGCAGGCCGAAGGCCAGCTTGTCGCCGCTCTGCGCCCGCGTTACGAGCTGCTGATCGATCTCGCGGTCAGACATCGAGCCGCTTCAATCGAGCGTGCAGCCTGTACAACGAGGGCTCCCCACCCCCGGACTTGTAAGCCCGTTTGCAACGCCTATGTGCCACAGACACACGCGCATTGAAATAGTTCGACGCCGCGCAGGGCTATTCCCTATGCCGGGAGTTGCTTGGCCGCCACGCCGGCGAGCTTGCCCCACAACGCCCAGAGCCGCAGGGCGCGGAACGAATCCGGCGCCAGCATGTCACGGGTGATCAGGACCGTCCTTCGCGGGCGGCGCACGGGAAGCGCGACGACGAATCTCGTCACATAGCGGCGCCGGGCGAGCTCGGCGACGAACCTGTCTCCGCTTGCAAGCTTCAGCGCGATGCTTTCCCCGTCCAGCTCGATGCCGCGCACCGAAGCGGGGGACCGGAGCAACGCGCGGCTCCACGCGGCCGTGAGCCCGAGCCCGACCAGCGCCGCGGCGAGAAGCGCGCCCGCCGCTCCCGGCAGAACCGCGACGGCGCAAATCCCGGCGGCGGCGTGCAAAGCCACCAGCGCCGCCGCCAGCCGGGGCGAAGGGGACAGCTCGAGGTATAGAGGGCTCAAGGGCGGGCGCTCAAAAGCGCGCGAACACCAGGCTGCCGTTGGTCCCGCCGAAGCCGAACGAATTGGACAGGGCGATGCGGATGGGCATCTTGCGCGCCGCGTTGGGCACGTAGTCCAGATCGCATTCCGGGTCCGGCGTACGCAGGTTGATGGTCGGCGGCGAGATCTGGTCGCGGATCGCGAGCACGCTGAACACCGCTTCGACGCCGCCCGCCGCGCCCAGCAGGTGGCCGGTCATCGACTTGGTGGAGTTCACTGCGACTTTCTTCGCGCGCTCGCCGAGCAGGCGCTTCACCGCGATGGTCTCCGCGACATCGCCCAGCGGGGTCGAGGTGCCGTGCGCGTTGATGTAGTCGATCGCGCCGCTTTCCAGGCTGGCGTCCTTCAGCGCATTGCGCATGGCGCGAAAGGCACCCTCCCCGTCCTCCGGCGGCGCCGTCATGTGGTACGCGTCCGCCGAGACGCCATAGCCGATCAGCTCGCAGTAGATCCGCGCTCCGCGCGCCTTGGCGTGCTCGTATTCTTCCAGCACGAGCGAGCCGGCGCCTTCGCCCAGCACGAAGCCGTCGCGCTCCTTGTCCCACGGCCGGCTGGCGCTCGCCGGGTCGTCGTTGCGCGTCGAGAGCGCGCGCGCCGAGGCGAAGCCGCCCACCGCGAGCTCGGTGACGACCGCTTCGGCGCCTCCGGCGATCATCACGTCGGCTTCACCGTAGCGGATCGACTTCGCCGCTTCGCCGATGCAGTGCGTCGAGGTGGTGCAGGCCGTGACGATGGCGATGTTCGGACCCTTGGCCCCAACCTGAATGGAAAGCAGTCCGGCGATCATGTTGATGATCGTGCCGGGAATGAAGAACGGCGAGATGCGCCGCGGCCCGTTCTTGTCGAGCTCGCTCTTCATCTCCTCGATGAGCGGCAGGCCGCCGATCCCGGAGCCGAAGTTGACGCCGATGCGCTCGGCGTTCTCGGGAGTCACCTGCAAGCTCGCGTCGCGCCAGGCCTGCAGGCCCGCCGCGAGGCCGTAGTGGATGAACGTATCCATGCGGCGCGCTTCCTTCGGCGTCATGTAGGGCGCGACGTCGAAGCCCTTCACCTCGCCGGCGATCTGGCAGGCGAGGCGGGAGGGGTCGAACTTCGTGATCCGGGTGATGCCGGACGTCCCGGCGATCGCGTTGGCCCAGGCCTCCTGGACCGTATTGCCGATGGGGCTGACGATGCCGAGCCCGGTAACGACGACTCTGCGGCGAACCACTTCCTGACGGCTCTGCGACGGGGCGCTTATGACTTGGCGTGCGCCTTGACGAAGTCGATGGCCTGCTGGACGGTCGTGATCTTCTCCGCTTCCTCGTCGGGGATCTCCGTCTCGAACTCCTCCTCGAGCGCCATCACCAGCTCAACGGTGTCAAGCGAGTCGGCGCCCAGGTCGTCGACGAACGAGGACTCGTTCTTGATTTCGGCGTCGTTCACGCCGAGTTGTTCGGCGATGATTTTCTTGACGCGTTGTTCTACGTTTTCCATCCGCTCTCCTTCCCTGGCAAAAGGGCCCGTATTTTACGACATATACATGCCGCCGTTTATGTGCAGTACCGCACCGGTGACATAACCCGCCTGCGGCGAGGCGAGATACGCCACCGCCGCCGCCACGTCCTCCGGGGCGCCGAGACGCCCGAGCGGAATTCGGCCCAGGAGCGTCTTTTTCTGCTCGTCCGACAGCGCGCGCGTCATATCGGTGTCGATGAATCCCGGCGCGACGCAGTTGACCGTGATATTCCGGCTGCCGAGCTCGCCGGCGAGGGACTTGGTCATGCCGACGACGCCTGCTTTGGCCGCGGCGTAGTTGGCCTGGCCGGCATTTCCGGAAGCGCCCACCACCGAGGTGATATTTACAATGCGTCCCCAGCGGGCTTTCATCATCCCGCGCATGACTCCCCGCGAGAGCCGGAAGACGGCCCGCAGGTTGGTCTCGATCACCTCGTCCCACTCGCCGTCCTTCATGCGCACCGAGAGGTTGTCGCGCGTGATTCCCGCGTTGTTGACGAGGATCAGGATGTCGCCGAGCTCGTCCTGGATCGCCTTGAGAAGCGAATCCGACTGCGCCGCGTCGCGGACGTTCAGGACCTTGCCGATCAGCCCGGCCTCGGCGATCCCCTTCGCCCCGGCTTCGGAAGTCGCGGTGCCGATCACTTTGGCGCCCTGTCTTGCGAGCTCCGCCGCGATGGCCCGGCCGATGCCGCGCGAAGCGCCGGTGACCAGCGCGAGTTTTCCCTCCAGCATGCCTACCCCCCTCTCACCGCCTGCAGCGCCTGTTCGAGGGACGCGCGGTCGGTCGAGGACAGGGACTGGACCTTCGGGTCGATTCGTTTCGTGAGCCCGGAGAGAACCTTGCCCGGACCGCATTCGACGATGTGCGTGACGCCCGCCTCGGCCATCCGCTGGATGACTTCCACCCAGCGCACCGGCGAGGACGCCTGGCGAACCAGTGCGTCCCTGATCCGGGCGGGATCGTTCTCGATGTTCACGTCCACGTTATTGATCAGCGAAATGCCCGGCGCGGAAAAGGAGATCTTTTCCAGGAACGGCCTCAACCGCTCGCCCGCGGGGCGCATCAGGCTCGAGTGAAACGGAGCGCTCACCGGCAAAGGCAGGGCGCGCTTCGCGCCGCGCGCCTTGCATCCCTCCATCGCGCGCTCGACCGCGGATTTTTCGCCCGCGATCACGACTTGTCCGGGCGAGTTGAAGTTCACCGCCTGGACCGCGCCGCCCGCCTCCGCGCACGCCGCGTGCACTTTCTCGTCCTCGAGGTTGAGGATCGCGGCCATGGCGCCCTGGCCTTCCGGCACGGCTTCCTGCATCGCCTGCGCGCGAAAGCGCACCAGCGGCAGGCAGTCGCGGAAGCTCAGCGCGCCCGCGACGACCAGCGCAGTGTATTCGCCGAGGCTGTGGCCGGCGACCATCTCGGGCGCGGGTCCACCCAGCGCGCGCCAGGCGCGATACGCCGCATAGCCGCCGGTGACCATCGCGGGCTGTGTGTTCACCGTCTGATTCAGTTTCTCGGCGGGACCTTCGTCGAGAAGGTTCATGAAATCCTTCCCCAGGACCGCTTCCGTCTCCTTTCGCACGGCTTGGATGTCGGGCAGCCCTTCGTACTCCTTGAGCATGCCGACTGTCTGCGAGCCCTGGCCGGGAAAAACCATCGCGAGCTTCATAAAGTCGCGAGGCTCGCGCCCCAGGTGAAGCCGCCGCCGACGCCCGCCATCATGACGCGGTGGCCCGCGCGGATCTTTCCGGCGCGCACGAACTCGTCGAGCGCGAGCGGTATGGATGCGGCGGAAGTGTTGGCGTGGTGATCGACCGTGATCACCAGCTTCTCCGCCGGCAAGCCGAGCTTGCGCGCGGTCGCGTCGAGAATCCGCACGTTGGCCTGGTGGGGAATCAGCCAGTCGATGTCATCCAGCGTCATCCCGGCGGCCGCCACGGTCTCGCGCGCGACCTCATCGAGCACCCGGACCGCGAACTTGAAAACGCCCTGCCCGTTCATCTGCAGAAACGGCGAGCCGACGATGCAGCCGCCCGAGACATTGCCGGGAACCGAAAGCAGATCGACCTGGCTGCCGTCGGCGTGCAGCACGCTCGCATGGATGCCGGGCTTGGAATCGGCGGCGAGCACTACGGCGCCGGCGCCGTCGCCGAACAATACGCAGGTGCCGCGGTCGTTCCAGTCCAGGATGCGGGAAAAAACTTCGGCGCCCACCACCAGCGCCCTCTTGTGCGCGCCGCTGCGGATCAGGCCGTCCGCGGTCGCGAGCCCGTACACGAAGCCGCTGCACACGGCCTGGATGTCGAACGCCGCGGAGCCTTTGACGCCGAGCTTCGCCTGCAGCAGGCACGCGGTGCTCGGGAAAACGTAATCCGGGGTCGAGGTCGCGACCACGATGAGGTCGACCTGGCCCGCATCGATGCCCGCGGCTTGCAGGGCGCGGCGGCTCGCTTCCAGCGCGAGGTCGCTCGACGCCTGGCTCTTGTCGGCGATGTGACGGCGCGTGATCCCGGTGCGGCTGCGAATCCACTCGTCGCTGGTGTCCAGGCGCCGGGCGAGCTCGTCGTTCGTCACGACCCGCGGAGGCAGGAAGCTGCCGGTGCCGGCGATTCTCGAATAGATCATTCGGTCGCGGCGCGCGCTTGCACCGGCGAAGAAGGCGGCTGCAGCTGCGCCATCTTTTGCGCGATGCGCTCGGGGACGTTGTTCCGCACTTCCTCCAGCGCGCGCTTCAGCGCGTAGCCGAAAGCGTCGGCATCGGCCGAGCCGTGGCTCTTGATCACGATGCCGCGCAGCCCGACCAGGCTGCCGCCGTTGTAGCGGCCCGGATCCATGCGTGCGCGAAGCGCATTGCGCACGGGCGTGGCGAGCCATGCGGCCAGCATGCGCCATGGGTTGCGCATGAATTCCTGGCGCAGAAAGCCCACCACCATCTTCACCGCGCCTTCGGAAGCTTTCAGCACGGCGTTGCCTACGAATCCGTCGCACACGACGACGTCGACCGTTCCCTTGAAGATGTCGTCGCCCTCGACGTTGCCGTGGAAGTTGAGCCCGCTCGAGCGCAGCAGATCGCCCGCCTGCTTCACCGTCTCATTTCCCTTGATGTCTTCGACCCCGATGTTGAGCAGACCGACCGAGGGCCGGTCCTTGCGCTCGACGGCGCCGACCAGCATGGCGCCCATCACCCCGAACTGCATCAGCTGCTCGGGCGTGCAATCGACGTTCGCGCCCAGGTCGAGTACATAGGTGTAGGTGCCCCGCGAGTTCGGCAGGACGGTGGCGATCGCCGGCCGGTCGACGCCCGGAATCGTCTTCAGCACGAAGCGCGAGATCGCCATCAGGGCGCCGGTATTTCCGGCGCTCACGCAGGCGTGCGCCTCGCCGCTCTTCACGAGGTCGACGGCGACGCGCATCGACGAGTCCTTCTTGTTGCGCATCGCCTGCGCCGGCGGCTCGTCCATGGCGACGACTTCGGAGGCGTGATGCACGCGCAGGCGCGGGCCCGGGCGGGCGCCGCGCGCAGCAAGCTCGGATTCGAGCGCGTCGCGCAGCCCGACCAGGACGATCTCGACGTCCGCGAGCCGCGCCTGGAACGCAAGCGCGGCCGGGACCGTCACGCGGGGGCCGTGATCGCCCCCCATGCAATCGACGGCTACGGTGACCAGCGGAGCTACTCGCCTTTGGTCTTCGAGATCTTCTTGCCGCGATAGAAGCCGGTCGGGCTGACGTGGTGGCGCAAATGCGTCTCGCCCGTGGTCGGCTCGACGGCGAGCGCCGGAGCGCTCAGATGATCGTGCGCGCGGTGCATTCCGCGTCGCGAGGCCGATTTCTTGTTCTGCTGGACTGCCATGGTGAAGCTCCTTTCTAGTCTATAAATCGGCGCCGGACTGAAACTCCGGCGCCGGGTGTCAGTGCCTGTCGCGAAGCAGGCCGCGCAGGCCGGCAAACGGCGAAAGCCCTTCCTGCTCCCCGGCAGCATCCGCCGCGGAGCACGCTTCGTGGCGCGGCGCGTAAGGCAACGCCAGAATCAGCTGATCCTCGATCAGCTCGCGCAACGCCATGCTCTTCCCCGCCAATACCCGATCCGGCACCTGGGGATCCGTCGGATCGGCATCGATCTCCTCCTGAGTTGCCGCGAGAACCAGCATCTCTTCCTCGTTCACTTCGAACCGCAGCGCTTCCAGGCAGCGCTGACAGCGTAGCGCCAACGTCCCGCGCACGCTGACGCGCAAGCTGGGGCGTCCCTGCGCATCGCGCAGCCCTTTCACTTCGTAGGCGACTTCTCCGGCGTCTGAAGCGAGCAGGTCGCGCAGCCGGGAAAAGCCGCTAAGCGGCAGGCTCCCTTGTTGCGTTGCGCCGGCAGACGCGAACTCGAAGCCGTCGATCACCGGCTGGTGCGGCATAAACGCGAGATGATACCATCCGAGAAAACCTCCGTCAAAACAATGTGATGGCACAACCCAGGGCACAGCCCCGCCGATTGGTTCTCGCGTCCACCTCGCGCTATCGCCGCGAGCTGCTCGAGCGCCTGGGGGTCGCGTTCGAAGCCGCCGCTCCGCATTTCGACGAAGCGCCCCTCTCGGGAGAGACCTCGGCCGCCACGGCGTTGCGGCTTTCGGTCGGAAAAGCCGAATCGCTCGTGAGGACTTTTCCGGATGCGCTCATCATCGGCGCCGACCAGGTGGCCTCCAGCGAAGGCCGCACGCTCGGTAAGCCCGGCAACCATGAAAACGCCGTGCAGCAGCTGCGCGCGCTGAGCGGCAAGGCGGCCCAGTTCGACACCGCGGTGACGCTGCTCGATGCGCGCGAGGGCCAGCTCCAATCGCAGGTCGTCGGCTGCCACGTGCTGTTTCGTGAGCTCGACGAGCGCCGCATCGAGGCTTACCTGCGCCGCGAGCAGCCCTACGACTGCGCGGGGAGCGCAAAGGCGGAAGGCCTCGGCATCGCGCTCATCGAGCGCATCGACACGGACGATCCCACTTCGCTCATCGGCTTGCCCTTGATAGCGCTTACCGCAATGCTCGAGCGCGCCGGACTCCCCGTCCTTTGATTCTCTACGCGATTCCCACGCCGCTCGGCGGCGCACCGGCGGACGCCTTGCCGGTCTCCGCTCTTGAAAAGATAAGAACTCTGGAAAGCTTCGTGGTCGAGAATCCAAAATCGGCGAGAGCTTTCCTCTCGGCCGTGAAGATGCCGCGGCCCCTGCAGGAACTCTCGCTGGCGACGCTCGACGAGCACACCGCGCCGCGCGAGCTCGCCGCGCTGCTCGAGCCGCTGCGGGAAGGCCGATCGCTCGGCTTGTTGTCGGAGGCCGGCTGTCCGGCGATCGCCGATCCCGGCGCCGCGCTCGTCGAGGCCGCGCACCGCGAAGGATTCCGCGTGGTTCCTTTGATAGGACCCTCCTCGCTGATCCTGGCCCTGATGGCTTCGGGCCTCGAAGGCCAGCGATTCGCCTTTTGCGGCTACCTGCCGCGCGAGAAGGACGAGCGCGAGAGAAAGATCCGCGAGCTCGAGAAACGCTCGCGCAGCGAAAGGGAAACGCAGATTTTCATCGAGACGCCCTATCGGAACGATGTACTTCTCACATCACTTCTAGCTATCTGCAATCCGGGCACGCGCGTTTGCGTGGCGGCGGATCTGACGTTGCCAGCCGAGTCGATCAAGACAAAAACAATTGCCGAGTGGAAAAACACTTCCGACACTTCCGCGGCGATCGGCAAGCGGCCGGCGGTGTTCCTGCTCTACGCGTCGTAGGCGCGGAAGCGGATCAGCGGGTCGCGCCTGATCTGCTCGACCAGAGCGACCTCCCAGGCGAGGTAGTCGCGAGCATGCTTCTCGTAGTCCGAAGCGTGGTCGTAAGGCTTGTACCAGACGTCGTCTCGCACCGTCGTCGCGCGGTCCACGCCCGACTCGGCCGGGTTCCCGGCGGCGAACCACGCCGCGTTGCCGCCCTCGAGGACGCGCACCTGCGCGCCGGGCCACATTCGCGCAACCTCCGGGGCTGCAAGATGGGCAAGGACGCCGTCTTCCGAGGTCAGCGTAATTTCAGCGCTTTCGGAAATCTTTTCTTTGGCCTCACTCAGCCGCGATCGCACCACCCACCATGCTCCCGGA
>Ga0209131_1000269_pt1 | contig 37661 bp, 32 predicted proteins | sample GraSoi_2013_40cm_FD_185826 | JGI IMG/M metagenome (GOLD analysis project Ga0209131, IMG submission 185826) | Grasslands soil microbial communities from the Angelo Coastal Reserve, California, USA - Sample 9_17_2013_40cm (SPAdes) (version 2) | ecosystem: Environmental > Terrestrial > Soil >...
CGGGGTCGGGTTGATTATTTTCTCGCAGTCGCGCGTGTTCTGGCTCTCGATGGTGGTGCTATTCGTTGTGGGATTTTCCGCGACGGTGCAGATGGCGGCGACGAACACGATTATTCAGAGCCGCGTGCCGGATGAATTGCGGGGGCGGATCATGGCGGTGTACGCGACGATGTTTATGGGCGTGCAGCCGATCGGGTCACTGCTGGCGGGAGGAGTGGCGAAGCGGATTGGGGCGGCGTATACGCTGGGACTTTTTGGGTTGCTGGTGCTGGCGGGGAGCTTGGTGTTTTTGTGTCGGGTGGTGATGCGGTTGCGGCGGCCGGTTGAGGCGGCGGCGACACATACGGACTAGAGTGGTGCACAGTCGCCATAGTCTGGGCAAGCTGGGGCGCAGCTTGCTGCGCCCCTACGGGGAATGATTACGCGGGGTTGCGGCGATAGAGCCAGTCGGGCTTAGTTAGAGTTTGTTCGGAGTGCGCGCCGTTATTTCCGGCGGCGAGTATCGCGTCAACTTTGTTTCGCGTGGGGGCTAGCGAGCAGACGGGGTCCGTGACGGAGGCGTCGCCGACTAGCAGCAGGGCTTGGCAGCGGCAGCCGCCGAAATCTTGTTCTCGGCGATCGCAGGTTTTGCATGGGGCTTGCATCCAGGCTTCGCCGCGAAATTTTTGGAAGGCTGCGGAGGTTTCCCAGATTTCTCGCAGGCTGCGGTCCTTCACATTTTCGAATTGCAATCCAGGAATAATTTGGGCGGCGTGGCAGGGGAGCGCTTCGCCCGTCGGAGTGATTAGCATTAGCTTGCGGCCCCAGCCGCCCATGCAGGGCTTGGGATATTTCGCGTAGTAATCCGGGACGACATATTCGATACGGATTTTGCCGCGCAGACGCTCTTGCGCGGACTTTAGGGTTTCGATGGAGCGATCTAGTTGGGGGCGCGTCGGCAGGAGGCGTTCGCGATTGGCGAAAGCCCAGCCGTAATACTGCACATTGGCGAATTCGACGCGGGTGGCGCTGGAAGATTCGGCTATCGAGAGCATTTGATCGATTTGGTCGATGTTGTTGCGGTGGATCACGAAATTCAGCGTTACGGCTACGCGAACTTGTTTTAGCCAGTCGAGGACGCGAAGTTTTTGCGCGTGCGATTTTGTGCCGGAAATTTCGTTGGCGGTTTCTTCGTGGGCGCCTTGAAAGCTGAGCTGCAGGTGATCGAGGCCAGCTTCAATCAATTTTGCGAGGCGCGCTTCGTCGAGCGGGAGGCCGGACGTTATGAGATTTACGTATAGGCCTGCTGTGCGGGCTGCTTGGACTAGTTCGAGGATGTCGGTGCGGGCGAGGGGTTCGCCGCCGGTTAGGTCGGCTTGCATTACGCCGAGTTCGACGGCTTCCTTGAATACGCGCATCCAGATGTCGGCCGGGAGTTCGTTGGCGCGGTTTTGCAGTTCGAGAGGGTTTGAGCAATAGACGCAGTGCAGCGGGCAACGGTGCGTTAGCTCGGCGATTAGGGCTAGCGGGTTGGAGGTTGCGGAGCTCACGATGATTTGGCGCGAAGCTTCAAGTTTAACAGGCAGCCGACGCTGATGCAGAACGCTGGGGAGCGATCGCGCTGCCGATCGGAAAAGCCTCAGGTTCAAACGGCGGACCTGAGCTACAGGGGCGATTCATTCATGCGAAGTCGATGGCTCGCTGGTCGTTTAGACGCGCCAGATAATGCAAGATGTCGGATTCGACTTTTTTTGGCTCGGCTTTCGAGTAAATCAGCTGGAGCTCGCTGACTATTTGCTGCACGGTGTGTTTGCCGTCGCAGCGCTCGACTATTTCTAGGCTGGGGCCGTTGAGACGGAGCGCGCGTTCGGGCATCAGCAGTACGCGCTGCTGATTGTTTTCGCTTAGGCGGCAGCCGGGGGCCAGTCGGGGATGGGATTGGGGATCGGGAGTCATCGCGTTCAAGTCTCGATTTGGTTGACGCCAGCACAGGCGGGAGTGCCTGTGCTACTGAAGGCGCCGGGCGGGGGCCAGCCGGGATTTACGTAGGCGAAATAGAGAGCGTCGAGTTGGGCCCAGAGGATGTCGCACTTGGCCCGGAGGGCGGCGTGGGCTTGGTCTTGCTGTTCGCGCGTTCGCGCGTGCTTGGCGACCCAGGCGAGGGCGAAATCTGCGTCTTCAGGGGCCTGCGTCAGACGGCCGGTGAAGTAGTCGACGCCGCTTGAGAGCCAGGGATAATGTTGGCGCAGGCGGTCCATGCGCAGAACGATCAGCTTTCTCGAGAAAAGCTCGGTTAGGGAAGAGGCTATGGCTTCGAGATGCGACCGCGTGGAAACGAAATCGATGTAGGCCTGGACGGCGTAGCGCGTGGCGGGGAGGATGCCTTCGCCATTCAAGGCTTGCTCGCGCGAGAGGCCCGTCGCTTCCACCAGACGCAGCCATTTTTCGATGCCGCCGGGCTTGGTGCCGTCGCCATCGTGATCGAGAATACGTTTGCGCCAAGCGACGCGGAACGCGGGATCTTCGCTGCGCGCTAGGATTACGGCATCTTTGATGGGGATGCGGCTTTGGTAGTAGTAGCGATTGAGCGCCCAAGCTTGCAACTGGTCACGCGTGAGCTTGCCTTCGTGCATAAGCAAATGAAACGGATGCTTGTGGTGGTAGCGCTCTTCGCCGATGGCGTGAAAGCCGGCGATGAACTCGGCTTCGGAGAGCGGCGGCCGGTCGGATTTGGCGGGGGCGATGGTCATAAATCGATTTCCATTCCATCGTAGGCGATTTCAAAGCCGGCATCCAGTGCGGCGCGATGCTCGGGACTGTCTTCGTCGAGGATGGGATTGGTGTTGTTGATGTGGATCAGGACTTTCCGGCCTTTTGCATCAGACGGGAATTGTTCCAGCAAGCCATTGGAGCCGGACAGAGGCAAATGACCGATTTCACGGGCGGTTTTCTTGCTCCGGCCGGTTTTGATTAGCTCGTCATCGTTCCAGAAGGTGCCGTCGATCAGGACCAGGTCGCTGGATGCGGCGGGTTTGGTCCATTCGGGATTTTGCCCGGAAAGGGAAGGGGCGACGAATACGCTCTTTCCTTTTTGCTCAAACACGAAACCTAGCGTCGCTTCCTCGGCGGAAATGTTGCGCTGAAGCTCTTCGCTGACGTAATCGGGATACGCGCCACCGAGCGGCATTGTGACGCAGACGAACGCCGGGGCTTCACCCGGGCTTTCTGAGAGATGACAACCCAGGCGCCCCTTGCTGGAAAGCACTTGCCACTGGACCGGAGGGTCTGCGCGGTCCAGCACGCCGAAGATCTTGTTTTCCTTTTTCAAAATGCGCTGAACGGCGGCGGCGGAAAATACGAAAAAGGATTGAAATTCGCGCAGGTGGAGGAGGCCCATTACGGAGTCAACATCAGTAGAAGGGAGAAAGACTCCCGCGATTGGCGAGTGAGTTTCTGAGCCGAGCTGCGGATTCAATTCTGGCGTGGCGAGAATTTGTGTGCGCAAATCGGGGCTTGCGCCGACTAGGAACCAGACTTTGGCGTCCGGGTCCGGAGAAAATGCGATTTGCGTTTGCGTGCGCGCGCGTCCGCGGAAGTTGCCGTCGCGTAGACGGCGGCAATTGGAACACGCGCAATTCCATTGGGGAAAGCCACCCCCGGCGGCGGAGCCGAGGATCTTAATGCGCATGGGCGCACTTATATCTGTGCAGTGGCGAGGGGAAATACAAAATGTGAAGAGCCCGCTTCGGAAAGCGGGCGCTACAAATGCGTGCGAAACAAAGACTTGCTGAAAGGGCTAGAGTTCGGCGTTGGCGTACGAGCTGATTTCGCAGTTCAGGTCGATTTCTTCGTGTTGAGGGGTAACCCATTCCATGAGCGTGCTCCTTTGGCGAGTTGAACGACAGGAACGAGAATAGCACGGTTGCGGTTGAGAGGAATACGGAAAATCCCCTACGAGGCGCCAGGTGGGAAGGACAAGATTCCGAGCCTTCCGGTGGACCGGCGAAGCGAAATGGGCCAGGTCAAGCAGCATTGGAGTGGCTTGCGGCCGGCCTGGGGCTGGTTAGAACCAGAATACTAGGTATAGATTTTTCGCACGAGGTAAAGCACAAGATATCGCGGCTATTTTGTTCATGTTTCCGCACATCCCGACACTCAGATTTTTTTCAACAATCACGCGTTTTCCCCTTGACAACGCAGAAAAGCAGCCTATTATGTGGACAAAAGTGGGCCAAAGTGGGTGACAGTAGGACGTAGTAGCACATCGTAGAAATAAGTAGGCTGTTCTGAGGGCTGTGGTGCAACCGGACTTCCGATACCACTTCTTCTTACTGACGGGCCATTCCTTTATCCAAGGGGCGGTCCAAGACGGGGCACATGAAGCTGCGGGGCAACTGTCCGGCGAAAGTCGACGAGAAGGGTCGTCTCAAGATACCCGCCGTGTTTCTGGAGGCCTTGAAGGAGTACGGCAACCAGTTTTACATCACCAGTCCAACGGGCGAGTCAGCGCGCATTTATCCGATGAACGTTTGGTCGGAGATCGAAGACAAGCTGGCGAAAGTGTCTTCGCAGAATCGCGCCAAGCGAAAATTTTTGATGCGCACGAGCTATTACGGACAAACGGTGGAGCTCGATGGACAGGGCAGAGTTTTGGTTCCCGCGGTGTTGCGGGAATCGGCGCAGATGAAGGGCGAAGTGGATGTGTTCGGCAATCTCGATTATCTCGAGGTGATGAACCATACGCGCGTTGTGGATAGCTTGAAGAACGAGCCGTACACAAGCGAGGACGACAAGGCGCTGGAAGATTTGGGGATCTAAGCGGGGAAGCGGCGAGTGGCCCGTAAACGGGACTCGGGGCGAGGAAGTGGCCCGCCACAGCGGGCGGGCGAGTGGCGAGCGAATAGAACAGAGCCGCACACGCCGGTGATGTTGGATGAGGTGCTCGAATGGTTGGGCATAAAGCCAGAAGGATTTTACGTAGACGCCACGCTGGGCGCCGGCGGCCACTCAGCGGCCATCGCGCAGAAGCTGACCTCTGGTCGGCTGATCAGCTTGGACCGGGACGCACAGGCGCTGGAACTGGCGCGGGAGCGGCTGAAGACCTTTGGGGAGAAGGTGACGCTGGTACAGGCGCCGTTCTCGAGGATTGCGGAGGTCGTGCACGAGTTGGGGATTCCCGGGGTGGACGGGGTCTTGGCCGACTTGGGAGTTTCGAGCATGCAGCTTGACCAAGCCGCGCGAGGGTTTTCGTTTCGCGAGGCGGGTCCGCTGGACATGCGCATGGATGCGGGAGACGAAGTGACGGCAGACGAAATTGTGAATCGCTGGTCGGAGAAGGAAGTGGCCGACCTGCTCTATCGGGAAGCCGAGGAGCATGATTCCAGAAGGATCGCCAGGGGCATCGTACGCGCGCGGCCGATACGCGACACCGCGCACCTGGCAACGGTTGTAGCTGGGGCCCGAAAGCAATGGGGAAGGCAGAGACTGCATCCCGCCACAAAAACGTTTCTGGCGCTGCGGATAGCGGTGAATCGAGAGATGGAGGAACTCGGGCAGTTTCTTTCTCGGACCCCAGCTACATTAAATTCAGGCGGGCGCTTGGTGGTGCTGACGTACCACTCAGGCGAAGACCGCCCGGTCAAGCAGGCGTTTCAACAGGCGGAGCGTGAGGGCACGCTCAAGGTGCTGACCAGACACGTGATCCAGCCGAGTGAAGAAGAGATCTCGGCGAACCCACGTTCGCGAAGTGCGAAATTGCGGTGCGCAGAAAGAGTCTGAGTATGATGCGGAAACGGAAAAAAGCGGCTCAAACGGAATTTCACACCGTGAAGCGGATCGATAATTCACGGCTGGTGCGGCCTGCGGAGCCGATGCGCATGCAGGGGTTGTATCGCACGGCGGGCTGGGGCGGGCTGATTGCCGTGTTTCTGATGTTTTACGTGTACCAGCATTTTCGCTGCATCGACCTGAGCTTTCAGCTCGAAGACTTGAAGTCGCGGCAGACGAAGATGTCGGCGCTGAATTCGGAATTGCGGCTGGAGATTGAGGGCCTGCGCGATCCGCGGCGCATCGATGTGATTGCGCGGCGGCAATTGGGTTTGACGGAACCGCTGCCAACGCAGGTGCAAGAATACGAAGCTCCGGCGGACGCGGAAGTGGCGAGCGTACGCTACGTGCGCGGAAATCGGGCGCAATAATTCGCGGCCTTTCTCCGCCGCTCAGGATTTCAGCAGTTCCAATTAACTTCCAACCGGAGCGTTTGCCGACCTGCACCCGTCCATGCGACAAAATCGAGTCCACGTCCGTTTGCTGCTGATCGCTGGCGTGGCTCTGCTGTGGACCACTGCGGTATTCGGGCGGCTTTCCTACCTGCAACTCTTTGCGCACGGCGAGTACATGGCGCGCGCGCAGCGTCAGCAGCAGCGCACGATTGAAATCACTCCCAAGCGCGGAATCATTTACGACCGCAACATGCACGCACTGGCGATGAGCGTGCCCGTGAAGTCGGCGTTTGCGGTGCCAGCCGAGATTGCTGACGAATCACTGGCGGCTCGACTGCTTTCGGGCGTGCTGGGCGTGCCGCAGGACGTACTTGAGGCGCGCATGGCTTCGTCGCGATCGTTTGTCTGGATTTCGCGCAAATTGCCGCCGGAAAAAGTGGAAGCCATCGAAGCGCTGAACCTCAAAGGAGTTTATTTCCAGGACGAGAATCAAAGATTTTATCCGAAGCGCGATCTGGCGGCGCATGTTCTGGGATTTGTCGATCCCGATGAGAAGGGGCTGGCGGGAATCGAATACCAGCTCGACAGCCAGATTCGCAGCAAGAGCGAAAAGATCGTGGTGATGGCGGACGCGCGGCAACGCTGGTTCGATGGCGGCGAGGCGCAACGCGAGCGCGGCGCGAATGTCGTGCTTACGCTGGACGAAAAAATTCAGTACATCGTGCAGCGCGAGTTGCTGGCGGCCATCGAGAAGACGCACGCGCTGGCCGGCAGCGTGATTGTGATGAATCCGAACACCGGCGAGATTTTGGCGATGTCCAATTGGCCGCGGTTCAATCCGAACGCGGCGAGCGAAGCTCCCGCGGAAGCGCGGATGAATCGAGCGGTTACGGCGCTGTATGAACCGGGATCGACGTTTAAGTTGATTACGCTGGCCGCGGCGTTTGATCAGGAAATTACGCGTCCCGATGAGGTTTTTGATTGCGAGAATGGCGCGATTTATATCGCGGGGCATCGCATCCGCGATCACAAACCATTTGGCTTGCTGAATGTTTCGGAGATTCTGGCCAAGTCCAGCGACGTCGGTGCGATCAAGATCGCACTGCGGTTGGGCGCGCCGCGATTCTACGATTACATCCGAGGATTTGGTTTTGGCGCGCCGACCGGTATCGATCTGCCGGGCGAGGGCAAGGGGTTGCTGCATCGCCTCGAAAATTGGAGCGCGATTTCGATCGGGTCGGTTTCGATGGGGCAAGAGATTGGCGTCACGCCGATTCAGCTCATTACCGCTGTCTCGGCCATTGCGAACGGCGGCACGCTGGTAATGCCGCATGTGGTCCAAGCGATCAAGCGTGGGGATCGCGTTGTTGGTCCGAACATGGTTAGCGCTCCGGGCGAATCGAAACGCGTGATTCGACCGGAGACGGCCGCGACGCTACGCCGGCTGATGGAAGGCGTCGTGCTCAATGGTACAGGCACACTCGCGCGGCTAGATGGATGGACCGCGGCAGGAAAAACGGGCTCCGCGCAAAAAATCGATCCCGCTACGGGACGTTACTCGCCAACGCAACTGATTGCGTCGTTCACCGGGTTCGCGCCGATTAGTAATCCCGCCGTGACGATTCTTGTCTCGCTCGATTCGCCGGTGGGTTTGCACGAAGGCGGGCAGGTTGCCGCACCAGTGTTTAAGCGCATTGCCGAGCAGGTGCTCTCGTACTTGGATGTGCCGCGCGATGTGCCGCTGAATCCGCGGCTGATTCAAGCGGCGTATAAGCGGCAGATGGCCAGCGAAGGCGCGATGCTGGAAGATTTTTCGCCGACTGATTTCTCCGGGCAGCCCGACGAGCCACCGGCCGCGTCCAACCCGGTAGCGCCTGACAAGCCCACACCGCACGCTCCTGAAGTGGCCATGGCCACCGACGAAGGTGGCGACATCTCTGTGCCAGATTTTTCCGGAAAGACGATGCGCGAAGTCACGGAAATGTGTTTGCACCTGGAGCTCGAGCCGCTGTTGGTTGGCAGCAATCTTGCTACGCAACAGATTCCGGAGGCCGGAGCACAAGTGCGGCGCGGTGCGAAGGTGACTGTGCAGTTCGGAACGCCGGCGCCGCCACCGAAACCTGTGAGGGCGGCGAGGTTTCATAGCAGGTCCAGACATTAGGATGAGCGTTGGATTGACACATACGGAAGAAAAACTGCGTGACTCGACTGCGAAGCAGAGCAACGATGAACGAGGGCATCTGATGCCAGTTCGCGTGTCTAATCACAGCGGCAAGCTGAGCGCCTTGTTTGAAGGCGTTGCGGCCAGTGTGCCCGCGCCGGCACGCGATTTGGAGATTCGCCAGGTGGCTTGTGACTCGCGCAAGGTGCAGCCGCGTGCTCTGTTTTTTGCGCTACATGGCGCTAAGGCGGACGGAAACGCTTTCATTCGCGATGCGGTTTCGCGCGGTGCGGTGGCCATTGCGAGCGAAGACGCGGCACCGGCGGCAATGCCGTCGAGCGTGGTGTGGATTCGCGTGGCGAATGCGCGTAAGGCGCTGGCCATTACGGCGGCGAACTTCTTCGATCATTCGGCCAAGGCATTGCAGCTTGTCGCCGTCACGGGCACGAACGGGAAGACGACGACGACTTCGCTGATCGATTCGATCGTAAAGGCGTCGGGAGCGAAGACGGGATTGTTCGGCACGATCGCGTATCACACTCCTCTCGGCGATTACCCAGCGCCGAACACGACGCCGGAATCGGTGGACCTGCAAGGGTTTTTTGCGGAGATTCGCGAGACGGGCGGACGTTTTGCCGTGCTGGAAGCAAGCTCGCACTCTTTGGCTATGGATCGTTTGTGGGGCTGCCATTTTGCGGCGGCGGTGTTCACGAATTTGACGCGCGAGCACATGGATTATCACAAGACTTTCGAGGATTACTTCGCGGCGAAGCTACGGCTTTTTGAAGGCACGGGCGCGGGTGCGCCGGACGCCGCCGTGCTCAACATCGATGACGAATACGGGAAACGCTTGGTGGGCGTGGCAAAAAACGCGGTGACGTATGGTCTTCAATCAGGTGCGCAACTCACTGCCAAGAAATTTCAACTCACGTTTGACGGCGTATCGTTCACTGCGCAGACGCCGAACGGCAAAATTGATGTGGAGTCGCCGCTTGTTGGCCGCATCAATGTTTACAATATTCTCGCAGCCATCGGTGCGGCGCAGGCTCTTGGGCTTTCCAACGAAGTCATCGCGACTGGCATTCGCGATCTGAAAAGTGTTTCTGGACGATTCCAGCCTGTTGCTATGGGGCAACCGTTTTTGGTGGTTGTGGATTACGCGCACACCGACGACGCCCTGGAAAATCTGATTCGCACCGCGCGTGAGCTGAATCCCAAAGGGCGCATCATCACGCTATTCGGATGCGGTGGAGAAAAGGACCGGACCAAGCGACCGGTGATGGGCGAGGTTGCCGGGCGGCTCAGCGATCTCACGATTTTGTCCAGCGATAATCCTAAAAGCGAGGATCCGCTGAAAATTATCAGCGACGTCGTTGTCGGCCTGCAAAAAACGCACGGAAAATACATGATCGAGCCGGATCGCGACAAAGCTATCGGCGCGGCTATCGACGAGGCGCGCGCGGGAGACATTTTGCTGTTGGCCGGCAAGGGCCACGAGAACTATCAGATTCTCGCGGACCGCACGCTGGAATTTGACGATCGCGAAGTGGCGCGGCGCGCGCTTCGCGAGCGTGGATATGACCGGCCGGAGAGCGGCCCAGGGTTTGGCACGTAGCGCGCTTTATCCGTAGCTGGAGAGAGGCGCTTCGAGCCGTAGTTACCCTTACTAAGGAGGAGCCCTCAAAACGGTGAAAACAAACCGACGCGCGGGGTATCTTCGTAACGCCAACTCTCTGAGGAATTTATGCGGTGGACGCTTCTACAGATTTCTGAGCCGATGCTGGCTGCACTTGGCGCGCGGCTCGACCCCGTGGCCCGGGTGGCCGGCGTCTCAATTGATTCTCGCACGATACGTGCTGGAGAACTGTTCTTCGCCATCCACGGACCGCGTCACGATGGACACGATCACGTGGCTTCGGCCCTCGAGCGCGGAGCGCTGGCCGCAGTCGTGGCGGAATCGCGCGCGCGGCAATTTCCGGATGCACTGCGCGGCTCCTGCCTTGTTGTCGACGACACCCTTCGCGCGCTCCACCGGCTCGCGACCGCCGTGCGCGTTGCCTGGGGAAAGAAAATTGCCGGCGTCACGGGCAGCGTGGGCAAGACCACTACGAAAGAAATCCTGGCGGCGCTGCTGGGCGCGAAGCTACGGGTCTTGAAGTCCGAGGGCAATTTCAACAATGCGTACGGGCTGCCGCTCACGTTGTTTCGGCTTGAAGAAGACGACGATGCGGCGGTGCTGGAGATGGGAATGTCGCGGCGGTATGAGCTGCAGGAGCTTGCGGCGATTGCCAAGCCGGATGTTGGCGTGGTGACGCGGGTTGCGCCTGCGCATTTGGAATTTTTTGCTTCGATTGAGGAGATTGCGCTGGCTAAGCGCGAGCTGATTGAAGGATTGAATGGACGCGATTCGGTTGCGGTGTTGAACGCGGATGATCCGCTGGTGGCGGCTTTTGCTTCGCATGCACCGGGGCGCGTCTTGACTTACGGCATCGACAACGCCGCTGATTTCCGCGCTGAAGCGATCGAGGATCGCGGCGCGCTGGGTTCGGCGTTTGTTCTGCTGGAAAACGGGAGGCGCACTCGGCTGGAGTTGGCCTTGCCGGGGCGTCACGTTATTTCTAACGCGCTTGGGGCGCTTGCGGCGGCGAGTGTCTGGGGAATTGGCGCGGCCGAAGCGCAATCTGTGTTTGGTACCTTGCAGGCGCCTGCGATGCGCGGTGAACTGCTGCGTTTTTCCAACGGAGCGGCGCTGATCAACGACAGCTACAACTCGAGCCCGGCGGCGCTGCACGCGATGATAAAAGTTCTCGCGGCGACTCCCAACTATCGCCGACGGATTCTTGCGGCAGGAGAAATGCGCGAACTTGGCTCGACCTCGCCGGAACTGCACCGCGAGGTCGGAAATGCTGCGGCGCAGACCGGGAAAATCGATTGGGTCATCGGCGTGGAGGGCGATGCTGCGCAAATCGTGGAAGGAGCGGTCGCCGCGGGCGTTCCGCGTGCGCAGACTAGAATTTTCGCCTCGTCCGAAGGGGCTGCGAAATTTCTTGTTGATTTTGTCGCGCCCGGAGATCTGCTGCTTGTGAAAGGCTCGCGCGGCGTGAAGATGGAGCGCATCGTCGAGGCTTTGCTCGCGATTCACGCGCCGGAGCTGGAGAACGCGGAGAAGGTGCGGCATTAGATGCTCTACTACCTTCTGTACCATGTCCTGCAGAAATATTTCAGTCCGTTTAACGTATTTCGCTACATCACCGTTCGCACTGTCTACGCTAGCTTGACCGCGATGTTTCTGGCTTTGGTGTTTGGGCCCTGGCTGATTCGCAAACTGCGCGAGCTGCAGATTGGGCAATACATTCGCGAAGAGGGGCCGCAGAATCATCAGAAGAAAGCGGGCACGCCTACGATGGGCGGGGTGCTGATCGTGTTGTCGACCGTGGTGCCCACTTTGTTGTGGGCGGACCTCACTAACGGTTTTGTGTTGCTCACGTTGTTCGCGCTGCTGGCGTTTGCGGCTATCGGATTCATCGACGATTACGCGAAAGTGTCGAAGCAGCGGAATCTCGGACTCAGCAGCAAGAACAAATTGTTGCTGCAGATTTTTGTGAGCTCGCTGGTGGGCATTGGTCTGCTCATTCTTGCCACGCGCAGTGCGTATTCCACAGAGCTGATGATTCCGTTCCTGAAGCGCGTGCATCCGGACCTGGTCGTTCATTCGTTGCTGAGTTCGCCGCACTTCTGGCCGCTGGCGTTCGTGCCTTTTTTGATTTTCGTTTCCGTTGTGATAGCAGGCGCGTCGAATGCGGTGAATCTTACGGACGGACTCGATGGTTTGGCCATCGGGTGCACGGTTATAGCAGCGGGTGCGTTGACGGTGCTGACCTACGTCAGCAGCAACTATCGATGGGCGACTTATCTCGAAATCCAGTACATCCCGCGAGTCGGTGAGCTGACCGTCTTGTGCGGAGCCCTGGTTGGCGCTTCGCTGGGTTTTCTTTGGTACAACGCGCATCCCGCCGAGGTTTTTATGGGCGATGTCGGCTCGCTTTCGCTAGGTGGAACGCTTGGGGTCATCGCCGTAATCATCAAGCAAGAGATCTTGCTTTTCTTTGTCGGCGGAATTTTCGTCATCGAAGCGCTGTCCGTGATCTTACAGGTCGGTTCGTTCAAGCTGCGGGGTAAGCGCATCTTCCGCATGGCGCCGATTCACCATCATTTTGAGTTGTTGGGCTGGAGCGAATCAAAAGTGATCGTGCGCTTTTGGATTGTTGCGCTAGTGTTTGCGCTGTTTGCGCTGACGACTTTGAAATTGAGGTAAGTATGCCAGGCCCGGTGGAGCTGAAAAATAAACGCGTGCTGATCGTGGGACTGGCGCGCACGGGAGTGGCAACGGCGCTGTTTTGCGCCGCGCGCGGCGCTGCAGTTACGGCCACGGATTCGCGCAACGAGGCTGAGATTGGGGACGCTCTAACTAAAGTGCGCGACGCCGGCGTGAAGCTGGAACTTGGCGGACACAACGAGAACACATTTTTGCAGCAGCATTTGATCATTCCCAGCCCAGGCGTGTCCGCGGACGCCCCGTTGCTGCAAGCCGCGCGCGCGAAGGGCGTGACCGTTTGGAGCGAGATCGAACTCGCGTACCGGTTTCGGCAAGGCAAGCTCATCGGCATCACCGGCTCTAATGGGAAAACAACGACCACTTCGCTGGTCGAGCACATCTTGCGGACTGCGTCGTTTCAAACGATTCTCGCCGGCAATATCGGTACTCCGCTGATTTCCTGTGTGGAGCGCATGACGCACGACACGGTTACCGTGGTGGAATTGAGTAGCTTCCAGCTCGAGCTCATTCAGGATTTCCGCACAGACATCAGCGTGTTTCTGAATCTCACGCCGGATCATTTGGACCGCCATCACACTATGGAGCTATACAGAAAAGCCAAAGCGCGCATTTTCGAGAATCAGGGCGAAGAAGATTTCGCGCTTTTGAATGCGGATGACCCTGCGACAACGCCGCTGGCGCCGACGCGTCCGCGTGTTTATTGGTTTAGCAGAAAACAGCGGGCGGCGCAGGGGGCGTTTCTACGCGGCGACGATATTGTGTTTCGCGATGACGGTAAAGAAGAGGTGGTGCTCAAGCGCGATGAAGTGCCGCTGCCCGGGGCGCACAATCTTGAGAACGTGCTCGCTGCAATTGCCGCGGCGCGAATCGCAGGGGCTAGCGCGAAAGCCGTGGCAGAAGGCGTGCGCTCCTTTGCCGGAGTCGAGCATCGCCTGGAACTCGTTGCCGAAATTAACGGTGTGCGCTATTTCAACGACTCGAAAGCTACGAATGTCGACGCGACATTGAAGGCTTTGGACTCATTCCCCGGCCGCATTGTGGTGATTCTCGGAGGCAAAGATAAGGGAAGCGACTATACCGCGCTGCAGACGCCATTGCGCGGAAGGGCGATTCTGGCGCTGCTAATTGGCGCAGCGGCTGACAAAATCTCTAACCAGATTGACGGCAGCGTCGCCATCGAGCGTGCGGGCACTCTCGAGAGCGCTGTCGAAATCGCGTCGCAAGCCGCCCGGGCCGGGGATGTCGTCCTGCTGGCGCCGGCCTGCGCGAGCTTCGACCAATTTGAGAATTACGAGCATCGCGGGCGTGTTTTCAAAGCGCTCGTTCACGAACTGAAACAGCGCGCGAACGAGCTGCCGAGTACGAGCCGCGGCGCGACTTCGCCGAAGAGGTGAGCATACGTGCCGAGACGTCTAGAAAATGATCGCTGGCTGTTTGTGGTGACGCTCGCACTGTGCCTGTTAGGGGCAGTGATGATTTACAGCGCGTCAGCCGTTACTGCGGACCAGCAGTACGGCCGCTCGTACATTTTTCTGCTGCGCCAGGCCGCATGGCTGCTTCTGGGTTTGCTCGGGATGTTCGCCTTGATGCGCACAGATTATCGCCGGCTGCGTGAGCCTGCCGTCGTGTACCCGACCATCTTCCTCGTGTTGCTGATGCTTGTCGGCGCGTTTTTCCTCGACAAATCACACGCCACGCATCGGTGGATCCGGTTTGGTCCCGTCGGCATTCAACCTTCCGAGCTGGCAAAGCTTGCTGTCGTGCTTTATCTCGCATGGTTTCTGGATTTGAAGCGCCGCAATTCGTCTTCAATGGAATTCCGCAAAGAAGATTTTTTGCACACGATCCTGCCCGCGGCCGGGCCGATTCTGGTTTGCGTTGTGCTCATTCTGTTGCAGCCGGATCTTGGCACCTCGGTCGATATCGTGCTGGTCGCCGCGGCCGTGCTTTTCGTCGCGGGACTTTCGTGGAAATGGCTTGTAGCGGGTGGCGTTGCAGCTCTGCCTATCCTTTATATGTTGATTACGCACGTCTCTTACCGGCAGGCGCGGCTTATGGCCTTTCTCGATCCCGGGTCTGATCCGCAAGGCGCAGGGTTTCAGTTGCTGCAGTCGTTGATTGCGGTTGGCTCGGGTGGATTCACGGGCGTCGGTTTGATGGAGAGCAAGCAGAAACTTTTTTACTTGCCTGAAGCGCATACGGATTTCATTTACGCCGTGATCTGCGAGGAGCTGGGCTTTCTCGGCGCGGTGATTGTGATCGCGCTATTCGCGGTTTATGGCTGGCGGGGATTGCGCGCGGCGTTCGGTGCACCTGACGGATTCGGCCGGTTATTGGCGCTGGGAATTACTGCCATGGTGTTGTGTCAGGCGCTGATTAATTTTGCCGTGGTGCTCGGCATGGTGCCAACGAAAGGGATTCCGCTGCCTTTTGTGAGCTACGGCGGCTCGAGTTTGCTGGTGATGCTCTTGGCGACCGGCGTGCTGCTGAACATTTCACAGCAGGCGAGAGAGCCCGCATGGTGATCGACCTTGCTCGGACGGGCGCAGCATTCCCTCGGCTTCGCTCGGGACAGGGCTGCGCCCCTACTTGGCCGGATTGCCAGCCATGAAGCTTTTGATTGCCGGCGGCGGCACGGGCGGCCACGTTTTTCCGGCGATTGCTATCGCCAAGGAATGGATGTCACGAGGAAGCGAGCGAGAAGTGGTGCTAGTCGGAACACAACGCGGAATCGAGATGAAGCTGGTGCCGCAGGCCGGGCTGCCGCTCGAGACGTTGCGCGTCGCAGGGCTAAAAGGCAAAGGCGGCACGACGTTGGTGAAGAATCTCGCGATGCTTGGCTCAGGTCTTACCGATGCACTCGGAGTGCTGCGCAAACACAAGCCAGTCGCCGCGTTTGGAGTCGGCGGCTATGCAGCGGGTCCGATGATGCTGGCCACATGGCTACGCGGCGTGCCAAACGTAATCTTCGAGCCTAACGCAGAGCCAGGTTTCACGAATCGGGTGCTCGCAAGAATCTCCAAGCGCATCGCGACAGGTTACGATGTCTCCGCGCGCGCCTGGGGCGAAAAAGCGGTTGTGACCGGGTGCCCTGTGCGCGCCGAGTTTTTCTCCATCCCGCCGCGCGCGCCGCGAAAACCGTTTCGCTTACTCATTACGGGCGGTAGCCAAGGCGCGCTCGTGATCAATCGCACGATTGTGGACGCCATGGACCGGCTCGCCGCGCGAAAAAATGAACTCGCCATCGTGCACCAGACCGGCGAACGCGATTATAATGCGGTGCGCACCGCGTATGCGCGGCGCGAATTTCCAGCGGAGGTCGTGCCCTTTCTCACGAACATGGCGGAGCGCTTCGCTTGGGCGGACATCATCGTTTGCCGGGCCGGCGCCATCACTGCGGCGGAAATAGCCGCTTCCGGACGCGCCGCCATCTTCATCCCCTTCGGGCACGCCACCGACAGTCATCAGTTGCGCAACGCCCAGGAGATGGCGCGCGCAGACGCAGGCCGCGTGATTCCGGAGCCGGAGCTCACGCCCGAGCGCCTCAGCAGCGAAGTTTTCTCCCTCCTCGACCAGCCCGGGGAAATCGAACGCCAGTCGTGTGCCGCGCGAAGCTTGGCCCGGCCAAATGCCGCACGCGACATTGTCAACATGATTGAAGAGGTCACACGAGGGTAAAGCCCGAGGATAAAAGGATGATGGTCTCGTTCCGCAATTTCCAGCGCATTCATTTGGTCGGCATAGGCGGCATCGGCATGAGCGGCATTGCCGAAGTGCTGCTGACGCTCGGCTATTCGGTTTCAGGTTCGGATACGAAGCCGTCGAATATTACCGAGCGGCTGCAGAATCTCGGCGCCACGATTCATGAGGGGCATAAAGCCGGGAACGTTGAAGGCGCACACCTTGTGGTGACTTCTTCCGCGATCAGGACCGACAATCCCGAGGTCGTCGAAGCGCATAAGAAAAAAATTCCGGTCATTCCGCGCGCGGAAATGCTGGCCGAGCTAATGCGCCTCAAGTACGGCATTGCTGTGGCAGGCGCGCATGGAAAAACGACCACGACCTCGATCGTTGCGTCAGTGCTTGCGGCCGCGCATCTCGACCCCACATTTGTGATCGGGGGACGCGTAAATCAAGCCGGCACCACGGCGCGGCTTGGTAAGGGTGAATTCTTCGTGGTCGAGGCCGATGAAAGCGATCGCAGCTTCTTGCTGCTGGCACCCGTCGTCGCCGTTGTGACCACAATCGACCGCGAGCACCTCGATCAATATTCCTCGCTCGAAGATATTCAGGACGCCTTCGTCCAGTTCGTGAATCGCGTTCCCTTTTACGGCGCCGCGATTCTCTGCTTAGACGAGCCCAACGTGCAGGCTATTATCCCCAACGTAAAGCGCCCGATAATCACGTACGGCACTTCGAGCCAAGCCGACCTGGTGATTAGCGATATCAAGCTGGAAGGGCTCGGCAGCGAATTTCTCCTGACCTACAAAGACGATGACCTTGGCATTTTCCAACTTTTTCATCCGCCGGGAATGCACAACGTGCGCAACGCCGCAGCCGCCGCCGCTGTCGCGTTGTATCTAAACGTGCCCGCCGAGTTGATCCGCGAAGGCCTCGGCAGCGAATTTCGCCTAACCTACAAAGGCGATGACCTTGGCATTTTCCAACTTTTTCATCCGCCGGGAATGCACAACGTGCGCAACGCCGCAGCCGCCGCCGCTGTCGCGTTGTATCTAAACGTGCCCGCCGAGTTGATCCGCGAAGGCCTCGGCAAATTCGCGGGGGTCGGTCGGCGCTTCGACATCAAAGGCGTGGTCAACGACATCACGGTGATCGACGACTACGGCCATCATCCTGCCGAAATTCGGGCCACATTGGAGGCCGCGCGCATCTGCAAATTCAACCGGCTGTTGGTGCTCTTCCAGCCGCATCGCTATACCCGCACACAGAGCTTGTGGGACGAATTCTGCCGCGCTTTCAATCAGGCCGATATCGTTGTGCTTACCGACATCTACTCCGCGAGCGAGCCGGCGATCCCCGGCGTCACCAGCGAAGCCCTCGCCAACGCTATTCTCGAAGCCGGCCACAAAAACGTGTTTTATTTCGGCTCCATGCAGAAAGGCATCGAATTCTTGCTGCGTGAAGCGCGTCCCCTCGACGCGATTCTGACCATCGGCGCGGGAAACATCAGCCGCGCAAGCAACGAACTCATGGTTCTGCTTGGAGCAGAGCACCCGACCACCCATGCGCATTGAAGACCCCAAAATCGCTGCAGCACTGGCGGACCTCGGTGTCGAGCTTCGCCGCGCCGCGTCGCTCGCGGAGCTTACGTCGCTAGGCATCGGTGGCACAACCGACCTGCTGCGCATTACGAAGCACGAATCGATTCCGAGCCTCCTGAACCTGCTCGATTCCCATGGCGTTCCGCATCGTTTTCTGGGCGGCGGATCAAACTTGCTGGTAGGCGACGGCGAACTCCCCTGGGTCGTGCTGCAGTTGGGCCAGCCAAATCCGGATTTAGTAATAGAAGGCAATATCGCGCACGTAGATGCCGCGGCTGACCTCGGCCGCACCGTTACCTACTGCGCCAAGCACGATCTCGGCGGGATGGAAGGGCTAATCGGCGTCCCCGGCACGGTCGGAGGCGCCCTGCGCATGAACGCCGGCGCGTACGGCATGCAGATCGGCTCATACGTCCGCGAGGTGAAGCTCTATGGCGCTGCGGCCCGCAAGATAGAAATCCTCAGGGGCGAGCAAATTTCCTTTGAATACCGTCACACTTCGTTTGCGCCTGATGATATGATGCTCGCGGTGAAGCTGGAACTTCCCTCCAAAGCGTACAAAGAAATTCTTCAAGGGATTCGTATCTGCAACGAAAAGCGGCGTTCGAGCCAGCCGCTCGGCCAAAAAAGCGCCGGCTGCATCTTCAAAAATCCACCAGGGGCATCCGCGGGACGCATGATCGACGAGCTCGGCCTGAAGGGCCAGAGCGTTGGCGACGCGCGCGTGAGCGACCGGCACGCCAATTTTTTCGTGAACGCCGGCAAGGCCAGCGCTAAAGACATGCTCGCGCTCATCGCCAACGTTCGCGAACGTGTGCACGCGGCATTTAATGTAGAGCTCGAGCACGAGGTGGTCATTTGGGACGCGTGAAGACCATGGCGCGCGGCACCGCGGCGGACGCCGACACGTACCGCCCCGAGTTGCTCGGCGACGAGGAGCCACGCTATTTGCGCCGCCAGAAGCCAGTCGAGATTCGCCGCAAAAAATTTGGCGGGCGTAGCTGGCCATTTTACCGGCGCATTTTATTCTATGGCGTGGTGGGAATCGCGGGCGCATTCGCCGCATGGACGGCCGGCCGCTTCTTGCTTTACGGGCAGCCGATGCTGCTGATCAAGCCTGAGCAGATTGAGATCAGCGGCAACCACATCATCAGCCGGGAAGCGGTGCTGCAGCAGTTTGTGCGCGACCGCGGCCGCAGCGTCTTGCGCGTACCGCTGGACTCCCGACGTAGCGCGCTCGAAGAAATTTCCTGGGTGGAATCCACTACGGTGCAGCGCATTCTTCCCAATCGCATCCGTATCGATTTAATCGAGCGGACGCCCATTGCGTTTCTGCGCAACGGCACCGAACTCGCGCTGGTTGACGCGCACGGCGTGATTCTCGACCGTCCGCGCGGCGAAGATTTGCAATTTCCGATTATTACGGGGCTCTCTGAAAACATGCCGCGCGAAGAACGCGGCAAGCGCATGCAAATCTATCAAGAGTTCATGAACGACATTGATTTGGTTCGCTCTGGCTCATCCGATCGGGTCAGCGAAATCGATCTCGCCAATCCCAAGGATCTCCGAGCGGTTATGACCGGCATCGCCAACCCGAGCGATCCGCAGGCGCTTACTATCCATTTCGGCGCCAGCGACTTTACCAGCAAGTACCGAATGGTCGTCGAAAATTTTGCGCAGTGGCAAGCCAGCAATGGCCGTGTCCACTCCATCGATTTGCAATACGCGAAGCAGGTGGTGCTGAACCCGGATACGACCAGCGCCTCTGCGACGAAAACGAGATAGCAGTAGAAACAGGAGCAGTCTTGGCCAAGAAAGACAAATATGTGGTTGGGCTGGACATCGGCAGCGTGAAGACTTCCGCGCTCATCGCGGAAATCGACGACGAGCAGGTGAAGTTTCTCGCGCTAGGCGCGGCCGAATCAAAGGGGCTGCGCAAGGGCTTGATCGTAAACCTGGACTCCGCCGTGAGCTCGATTCGTCGCGCTGTGGAAGAGGCCGAAGGCGTCGCTAATGTCCCCGTGGAAGCCGCAGTGATTGGCGTTGCCGGCGGACATGTGCGCGGCGTCAACAGCCGCGGCGGCGTGAGCATCGGCCATCGCCCGCGCGACATCGAACGCGAAGACGTGCGCCGCGCGATCGACGCCGCGCGCAACATTACTTTGCCACCCGACCGCGAAGTGCTGCACGTTTTGCCGCATGAATTTCTCGTCGATGCGCAAGAAGGCATTCGAGACCCTATTGGAATGGTGGGCCAGCGCCTCGAAGCCAACGTTCATTTGGTCACATCGTCGATTGCTGCGACGCAAAATCTCGTCACAGCGGCAAATCGCGCAGGGATTCTGATTAGCGACACCGTGCTCGAGCCGCTCGCTTCCGCCGAATCGTGCCTCACGCAAGACGAGCGCGACCTCGGCTGCTGCCTGCTCGATATCGGCGGTGGCACAACCGAAGTGATCGTTTACGGCGGTGGCGTGGTGCGCCACACCAGCGCGGTGCCCGTTGGAGGGGATCATTTCACCAACGATCTCGCGGTCGGCTTGCGCACGCCAATTCCCGAAGCGGAAAGAATCAAACGCCAGCACGGCTGCGCGGCTTTGTCGCTGTTGATAGAAGATCATCCAATCCAAATCGCCAGCGTCGGCGACCGCCCGCCGCGCACAATTTTCGCGCGCCAACTCACGGACATCATCGAGCCGCGCGCCCAGGAATTGCTCGCTTTGATTCGCGATGACTTGCAGCGCGCCGGGCTCGACCGGCAGATTCCCGCGGGATTCGTGCTGGCGGGCGGCGGCGCAAAGCTGAACGGTCTGCTCGATCTTGCGGAACAGTATTTCCACTTGCCCATGCGTATCGCGGAGCCTAAGGGCCTCGCTGATATGCCCGAGCAGGTGGCCCAGCCTGAATATGCAACGGTTGTCGGTCTCGTGATGTACGGCGCGAAAGCGCGGCGGGCGGCGCCGCAGCGTGCCGGAAATTTAGTATCGAAACTCAAATCCATGTTTGCCAGCGCGTCGTGACCCACCCGAACGGCGCGCAGTGACCGTGGAGAAGAACGAGGGGCGCATGAACAAAGAAGCAGGAATCCGGATGAGCTTCAGCGAGGAGCTTCAGCCGGCGAAGATCAAGGTTATCGGTGTGGGCGGTGGCGGCTGCAATGCCGTCAACCGCATGATTCGGGCCAAAGTCGAGGGTGTCGAGTTCATCACGGCGAATACTGATTTGCAGGCGCTGAAGTTGTCGCAGGCGCCGGTGAAGTTGCAGCTCGGCGCGAAGCTAACGAAAGGATTGGGCGCGGGCGCCAACCCCGAGGTCGGCCGCAAAGCTGCGCTCGAGGATACGGAGAAAATTATCGAGGCGCTCGAAGGCTCGGACATGATTTTCATTACGTCCGGCCTCGGCGGAGGCACGGGCAGCGGCGCCGCGCCGGTAGTGGCTTCGCTCGCAAGCGAGTTGGGTGCGCTCAGCGTTGCTGTAGTGACCAAGCCGTTCGCCTTTGAAGGCAAGCGGCGCATGCTACAAGCGGAACAGGCGCTGCAAGAGCTCATCAACGCAGTCGATACCGTCATCGTTATTCCTAACGAGCGCTTGATGGAAACGGTCGAGCGCGGCACGAGCTTTTTCGACGCGTTTCGTATCGCGGACGACATTCTGCGCCAAGCTGTGCAGGGGATTTCTGACATTATCACCGTGCCCGGCATCATCAATCGCGACTTCGCGGATGTAAAAGCCATCATGCACGGGCAAGGTTACGCCGTGATGGGCACCGCCGTCGCTACGGGCACAAACCGCGCTGTCGATGCCGCGAACCGCGCCATTGCCAGCCCGCTGCTTGAAGACAACACCATCCAGGGAGCGCAGGGCATTCTCATCAATATTTCCGGCAGCTCCAGCCTTACCTTGCACGAAGTGCACGAGGCTTCGTCTGTGATCCAGAAAGCCGCGCACGAAAATGCCAACATTATTTTCGGCGCGGTGCAAGACGATCAGATGAAAGACACCATTAAAATTACGGTGATCGCCGCCGGCTTCAAGGACGCCAACAAAAAACAAGCGCAGCAGCGTCCCACATTCTTGCCGAAGACCTGGAAGGCCGGCCGCGAAGTTGCAGAGGTGCCGGAACCGCCGCCGCAGCAGCACGTAAACGTTGTCCACCAGGTCCAGGAAAACGTGCGCGAAGTTGCCCGCGAGGTTCCTGCGGACGACCTGGATGTCCCGACATTTCTCCGCCGCCACGCGCAAAAAGCCTAAACAAATTTCACGCTGGTGTTTCACGAGGGGCGCAGTTTTCTGCGCCCTTTGTGCATTTGTGCCGCCTTTTTTGTGTGCCGAATAACCGGGCTGGTTCATCCATAAGAGCAGGGTCTTCCGCACCGGAGGAAAGCCGTGGCTCAAAAACCGATTCAGCTTGACGCGTTTGGAGTTTGGACATTTCAGCTGGACGTGTTGCCTGCGGCGCGCATGCAAGAGACCGCTGCCGAATTGGAAGAGCTGGGTTACGGGGCGGTTTGGAATGGCGAAGCTACTGGACGCGAGGCGCTCACAAAGGCAGCCCTGCTCTTGGCTGGAACGAAGCGCATCGTTATCGCCACCGGCATTGCAAATATCTACGGCCGCGATCCAGTCACTATGGCAGCAGGGCAGAAAACGCTGGCCGAGGCGTACCCCAATCGTTTCCTGCTTGGGCTTGGCGTGAGTCACGTTCCTTTGGTGGAGAAGGTGCGCGGCCATCAGTACGACAAACCGGTCCCTACGATGCGCGCGTATTTGGATGCGATGGATCAGGCTCCTTACCAGGCGGTGCCACCTCCGTTGAAACCGCCGCGCGTTTTGGCGGCGTTGGGACCGCTGATGCTGAAGCTTTCCGCCGAGCGCGCGGATGGCGCGCACCCATACAATACGACGCCAAAGCACACCGCCCAGGCTCGCGAATTGCTTGGTCCGGATCCGTATTTGTGTCCGGAGCAGGCCGTGGTGCTGGAGACCGATCCGGCCAAGGCGCGAGCCATTGCGCGGAAATTTTTCGCGATCTACCTGGGTCTGCCCAATTACACGAACAACTTTTTGCGGCTGGGATTCCAGGAAAGCGATTTCAGCAACGGAGGAAGCGATAGCCTTATCGACGCCGTGATTGCCTGGGGCGATCTGAAGACGGTAATGAGTCGAATCCGCGAGCATCACTCTGCGGGCGCGGACCATGTTTGCATTCAGGTCCTCACGGAGGATTCCAAAACTTTTCCCATGCGCGACTACCGCGAGCTGGCTTCAGCTTTTCCTCGGAAGTAGACATTTCGGCTCGACCGTTGGTTTTTCCTTTCTAGTGGCGCAGCCTGCCGCGCCATCACAGTGGATTCTCTTGATCATTAAAAACCGCTAATACAAATCCGCCGATTCTGGAACGTCCGGTGCATGTTCCTGGTCGAGGGAATCTGTATGACTGCGCCTCAAATGCAAGCGGATCTGCACCAGCGTGCGAAGGAGCTGTATCAGCAAGGCAAGCTCAGCGAAGCTGCGCAGCTCTTCTCCGAGGCCATCGCACAAAGCCCCACCAGCGAGCTGTGGAACGACTGGGCGGCGGTGCAGACTTCCCTTGGAGAGTTTAGGGATGCCGAGCGCGGTTTCCGCATTGCGCTGCGGCTGGACCAAGGATTCAATTTGGCAGCGGAAAATCTTGGCGCGCTGCTCTTCGCGCAGGGGCGATTCTCAGAGGCGCAACCGCTCTTACACAGGTCGGCGCATCTTGCTCCGGAAGAAAATCGCCTAACTATCGAAAAGATGCTGGCGCGGTGCGCCGATACTTTGGGTCTGCAGGAAGCCATCCCGCCTCCGGTCGGCGTGGCAGCACTCGACGAACCCACAAACGTCACTCAGGCCGCGGCTCGGCTCGCCACTCCTCGGAAAAGAAAGCTCTCGTATAACGAATGGTTCGCGTCGGTATTTCGCCAGCGTGTTCCAACGCCGAACGTGCGCGTCGCGACTAGCTGGCCTGACGATTCTCATTGGGGACGCCGAGCCTTTCTCGCCCTGTTCGAGCTCGAGTGCGAATATGCCACGCAATTACTCACGGAGATTCGCGACAAAAAAATCGAAGGTGACGTCGCGGAATTCGGTATTTTCGAAGGCGGATGGATTAATCGACTTTGGGACACTACGGAACAACTCGCGATGCCGCGCCGCATCTATGGGTTCGACAGCTTTGCGGGACTTTCGGAGCCTCACCCCCAGCACGACATAGCCTTCTGGCAAAAAGGGCAATACGCTTGCTCGTTAGAGCAGGTTGCCGTGAACGTTCAGCTCGCCGCTCGCCCCAGAATCAAGTTAGTGAAAGGCTTTTTTGACACGAGCCTGCGTGGAGCCGACGCCCAGGTTGCGGACAAATTCGCTTATGTCCGCATTGACTGCGATATTTACGAGCCAGCGTTGGACTGCCTGCGTTATTTGGCGCCGCGTCTTGCGGATGGCGCAATCCTGGTCTTTGACGATTGGCCACACATCCGCGGCTTCGGAGAGCAGAGGGCTTTTGAGGGATGGCTGCCCACCGTTCCGCACCTGAAATTTGAATTTCTATTTTACGGAGTCATCGGCCACTTCTACATGCGCGTACATCACCGGAAGTAAATTCTTCACGCGATGCTTGCCAGCTGGGCGGCCAGTTTTCGCACCTCGCGTTCAAATAACGCGTAATCTTCTTGCCCGTATGCGAGCACGCTGCCTAGTCCCGAATGGAGTTCGCGCGCGCCGCTCCGCTTCGCGACCTGCGATGCGTTGGAAGCGTTGATCCCGCCGCCCGGCAGAATGATCACTCGCTCCTTTGCGGCCCCTGCAAGGCGCGCAAGTCTCTCGATTCCGGCCGGCGCAGTAGCCGCTCCGGCAGACGTCAGAATGCGCGCAGCACCCGTCGCGATGACGTCTTCGAGTGCGGCGTCCATGTCAGCGACATCATCAAACGCGCGATGAAACGTAACTGGCAGCGGCTGGGCAGCGGTCACCAATTCCCGTGCGCGCCCGATGTCAATCTCCCGTTCTCGCGTCAGCACGCCAAGAACGATTCCGTCCATTCCCAGACGCTGGGCAGCCGCGATATCGTGGAGCATCTGCGCGAGTTCCTGCGGCGAATAAACGAAGTTACCGGCGCGCGGCCGAATCATGGCAAAAATCGGCACGCGCACGGACTCGCGCACCAGGCGCATTAACGCTTCGCCAGGCGTAAGCCCGCCCAGGCGCAATTCGGCGCAGAGTTCGATGCGTCGCGCACCGCCCCGCTCGGCGGCAACTGCGGCCTCCGCCGTCTCTACCGATATTTCAAAAAGAATTGAGCTCGCCACAGAACAGACAGAGTAGCAGGCCCCGCACAAAGCAGGAACTTAGTGGCGCAGCACGTCAAAGTGCGAAATGGCGAACCCCGCGGCCGCGCCAAAGGAAACGTCGGAAGGGAAGTGCGCGCCGGTGGTTATGCGCGAGAAGCTGATGGCCGTAGCCAACGTATAAGCAACGTAGGGCAAAAGGTTCGCGGCCGCTACGCGCGGGAGTTCGCAGTAGCGGTCTCTTTAATGAATGTTAGTCAGCCTTGCCGACGCCCAATTCCAATACATTCCCAACACGGCTGCGCCATTCCACGCCCACATGAACGCGCGCATTTGTCCGGGCGTGTACGGACGTTCTTTCCACACGACGCTCGCGTCCAGCACAAACCACAACACGCCCGCCACGAGAAATCTCGCAATGATAGCGTCATGAAAGAACCCCCAAACGATCGCGGTTTCTATAAACAGCAACGCGGCAATCAGGAATTTCGCGCCAACGGCGCCCATTTGTGTGGCGGTCGTTCGCCGCCCGCTTCTCCGGTCCGGCACAATGTCCATCACTTCTCCAAATACGTGAGAGTGCATGGCGAAGAGCGCGCCAAAGCCGAAAGTAGGCCAGGGAAGCTGCGGCACATGATTCAGCCAACTGCTCAGCGCAAAAACAAGTAGATAGCTCGCCTGGATCAGCACATCGAATGGCGGGTGTCCTTTCCAGCCGACGCGCGGAGAATTATAGAGACCAACCGCGACCGCGAGCGCCGCATACCAGAGCAATACCTTCGGTCCGATCAGAAAAAGAAACAGCCCCGGGAATGGCAGTTGCGCGACCGCAATTTCCCATCGGAGCGCAGCCAATTGCTCCTTCGCGCCCAAAGATCCGAAAAGAAACGTGCCCTTGCGCGGATTATAAATGTCGGCGTCCGCGTCCACGATATCGTTCACGCCGTAGAGCACAAGGCCTAACGGAACCAGCACATAGAAGAGGCCGGCCCAAAATATCCCGGAGCGAACAAATGCGCGATGCCCCAACGGCATCAGGTAGAACAGCGCTGTGGTTGTCCACAGGCCGGGCCGCGACACCTGCGTGAGAAATACTAGCTCTGACCATATTGTCCGCCTGGTCAGGGCCCCGGGCGCCTGAATCGTAGCCGTATCCATTGCTTACAGGAGACTACATAATTCAACTCTCGGCATTCGCTTCGTTCCTTTACGTCTCCTAATGGGCAAGGCCAGCCCGCAAGGACGCCACAATTAGGCTAGAGACTTGCCACAGCGATTTGTTGTGATAGGCTTGCGCTCCACACTCCGGGTCTCGGTCGGTTTCTTGCTTTGCTCAGCCCCAGTCCGGAAACGCAAAGGAGACCTTGCCATGAAAAACCTTCCCAAGCTCACGATGTGGCTGCTCATCTTCGCGACCGCCGCGTTGGCCGGCTGCCAGGAGTCTTACCACGAAAAAGAAGAGCGTTATGTGCTGATCGCGGCCAACATCAATCTGCCCTACTGGCAGGAAGCGGACGCGGGTCTGCGCGATGTGACAAAAGAAATAGGCATCGGCGTCAAAGGTGAAATGGATGGCCCGACCTCGTACGCTCCGAAAGAAGAAGTAGACGCGTTCCAGAAGGCCGTCGCCTCGCACCCCGCTGGAATACTCGTCTCCGTAACGAATCCAGAAATGTTTCAGGCGCCCATTGCCGCAGCCATTGCGAGCGGCATTCCCGTTATCTGCCTGGATTCCGACGCCCCCGATTCCAAGCGCGTCATGTTCATCGGCACGGATAATTTCCGCGCCGGCCAGGAGAGCGCCAAGCGCATGGCCGACATCCTGAAGGGGCACGGCGACATCGTGCTCGTCACTATTCCCGGCCAGCTCAATTTGGAAGAGCGCGTGCGCGGCGTGAATGAGGCGCTAAAGAAATACCCAGGCATCAAAATTGTTCAGACTCTGAACGACAGCGGCGATTCAAACAAGGCCTTTGATGCTGTCAACGCTCTGCTATCCGCCAAGAAGACCAAGGTGGACGGCATTCTGTGCCTGGAAGCTTCTGGCGGGGCAGGAGCAGCCGGCGTGCTGCATCGCATGGATTTGACCGGCAAGATCGCGATCGTGTCCTTCGATAAGGATCCCGACACATTGAGTTGGATCGAGCGCGGTGGGATTAATGCTACCGTCGCGCAGAAGCCGTACCTTATGGCGTATTACGGAGTGAAATTCCTGGACGACTTGCACCACAACGCCGTGCACGAATTCAAGGATTGGCGCACCGCTCCCGCTCCTCCGCTACCGTCTTGGGTAGACACAGGAACCGCCATTATTGACAAGAGCAATCTAGCGGCGTTCCGCGAAGCGCTCGCCGCCCACCCGAAACCGATGTAGCTGCAGTAAATTTTGTGTCTTAGTTGGCGTTGAATCAAAGGACAAAGAGCATAGGTCCATGAAGTTAACTCTGATTGCGCGAACGCAATTGTCGCTTTTCTGCTTACTGATCGTAAATTCCGTTTCCGCTCAGACCGTTCTTGTCGCGTCTGGAATTCAGGTGTGGAAGATCGATCCCCGTGGAACTATTGGCCGTGTCGACTACGATTTTGGTGGCCCTGCGGTACAGACCTCGATGCATGGCACGACGGGTCCAGTAGTTTCTCCTGACCAGAAGCGAATCGCCTTTACGCGAGGGAACGACCTTTGGGTGCTCGATCTCGCCGGCCTGAGATCAATACAAGCTACGAAAGTAGGGCGACCTGATACGAATCAACTTGCATCCGTGTTCGTACTGATCACGTCGTGGTCAGCCGACTCGCGGAAAATCCTCTACCACGTCGAAAGCGGTGAGACCGATGATCCCGATAGCACAGCGCCCGAGCGCAAGGTGAGAAAAGCGCCCTATGGTGACTATGTCTACGACCTCGAAACGCGAACTTCGAGCCGCACTTTTCTGCCCGGAGATTTTCGCGCTTGGCTTCTTGACGGCGATTTCCTTGTCCAGGCGGGCGAAGGAAAAAACGAGCAACTGCTGCGCGTGCATCCTGGCGACAAAAACGGGCAGTTTCTGGCTGCCGAGCCCGGTAGCTATGACCAGGTCGAAGTGAAGCCCAATGGCCAACAAATTCTCGCATCGAGAGACGCGGAGATCGTTTTGATTGACCTGGCCGACGGCAAAACGGATATCCTCGCGAAGGGAGTTTGGGCTGAGTACCAATGGCCACATTTCTCGCCCTCAGGAATACTGATGGCGCATCCAAATACCGCTCGGATAAAGATTTCTCGTTCTATTGGATTAATGACGACACGCTCGCCCTTATGGTTGACGAGCGTGACTCAACGAAGAACCCTACTTGGGTTTTTCTTTATTGGAAGAGCGGAAGGGAAAGTGTTTCGCCGGTGCCGGTTCGATGATTAAAATCGGAGCGGTCTCTCTCTAAACCAGGCCGAAGGAAGCGAACGTGGTAATCGCAGCGCAACCCAGCGCCACGCCCAGTACTATTCCCGCGAGCACGTCGCTGAGGAAATGCATGCCGAGCACGATACGCGACACGGCGATGCTGAAGGCTACGAAGAACAGCGTGCCCTCGAGCGCTGGATAAAAATAGCTGACCACCAGCGCGATCGAAAATGCCGTCATGGTGTGCCCGGAAGGGAAAGAAAATTTGTCTGGCGGCAAGACTTTAGACCAGCAGTGCGGCTCCAACTGGCAAGGCCGCGAGCGCTGGCTTAGCCGCTTGAGCAGTTTGAACACGAAGATACCCAGGATCGCCGACGATCCCGCCGTGCCAATCGCGGCAAACCTTTGCGGTCCGCCGTAGAGCAGCAGCATCGCACCCAAGGCGTACCAAAGCCAACCGTCACCCATACGCGTGGCGGCAATCATCCAATACCGGATCCATCGCGGCGCGCGCCACCGGTTCATCCGCCGCATCAGGCGGTGGTCGCGCTGCTCAATAAAACCCCAGACGGTTCGCGTGACGGTCATCGCGTCACCTCAATACTTCGTTCGTCCGAAATGCAAAAACGTCAGCTTGCCAAATTCGTCTCCAGGCCCGAATCCAACTGCCAGAGCAAGCGAGGCTGCTTTTCCTTGCTCTCCAGCTTCGCCGACCATGCGCGGCAGAAGCGAATTTCGTTCAGCCAGTGGACTGCTGTGAACGCCGGAACCAATGCGGCCAACGGCATCAGCGGCAGGGTCCACGGCTGATCGCAGAGCATCGACACAATGATGCGGTAAACATCCGCGGTCAGTTTCGCGTAGCTACCGTGCACGCCGCCTATTGCTCCGCAGCCCGCGCGCACTCCGGCAAGGAATTCCTCTGCGGTTCGCGCGCCCGGAACTTCCGTGTAGGTCCGTCCTACTCCTGCAATCGTGTGCGAGTCGCTTCCTGCTACGCCCACTTTTCCCAGCCGCTTCGCCAAGCGCTGCGCTTCCGAATTTGCCGAAAGCCACATCTGCCCATTGCGGATTTCAAATGCTGGAACATACGATGCAAACCAGCGGAAATCTTCTTCGTCGCGTCTGCCGGTCAGCCCGGAAAACACGTGGTTCACGCTGAAGAAAAGTTTACGCTCGGTCAGATACATCAATAGCGCGATAAAATCGTTACGACGGCGCTGAATTTCCGCATGATCGCGCTCGTTAATTCCGTAAACGCCCAGGTGCATCTGCGTGCCGCTGGGCATCTTCACGGTCACTTCTTCACTCAGAAAAAAATCAGGATATCGACGCAAGCTCTCCACCGCATCAATCGAGTCATGGTCGGTTATGGTTACAATGGACATGCCGAGGCGCTTGAGTCGCTCATACACTTCCGTCGGGTCGTTGTAGGACTCCCGACAGAGCCGGCTCAAGCCAGGTCCGTCGAACATTCCGGAAGCCACCGAGTGAACGTGGAGGTCGCATCGCATGGGTTTATTTTCCCTTGGTGATATGAACAATCTGTGAAGAGGTCACGAATTCTGCATGAATGTGCCCATGGAACTGCTTGAGCACACGGGACTTCCAACGTTATCCACATGGCATTAAGTGTGCTCTTCCCGGCGAAACTCAGGCGTATGTACAATGCCCGCCATGAAGAAAATACACGTTGTATTCCATGATGCGGGCGGCGGTCACCGCAACGCGGCTGTGGCCTTGCAGACCATGGCCGCCCAGCAGAAGCGGCCGTGGCAGTTGGAGCTCATTCAGTTTCAGGAGCTAACCGACCGCTTCGACGTGCTGCGCAGGCTCACGGGCATTCGCATTCAAGAGCAGTACAACGTGCTGCTGCAAAATGGGTGGACGCTCGGCAGCGTCTATCTCCTGCGGTTGCTGCAGGCGACCATTCGCCTGTTTCATCGCCCGCTGGTACATCTGCTTGAGAATTCTTGGCGCGAAAAGCCGGCGGATTTGCTCGTTTCCGTAATTCCGCATTTCAATCGCGAACTGTGCGAGAGCTGGAGCAAGGTTTATCCCGGCCGGCCGTTTGTCACGCTGATCACTGATTTGGCCGATTTCCCGCCCCGCTTTTGGATCGAGCCATTGAAAGAGCAATACGTTATCGCCGGCACGGAGCGGGCCGCGGAACAAGCTCGCGCGCTCGGTCACGACGACGCGCACATCTTCAAAACCTCCGGCATGATCCTGCGCCCTGATTTTTATACCCCGGACAATTCTGATCCCATCGCGCTGCGCAAAGAGCTCGGTCTGCGCCCCGATCTCACTACGGCCATCGTCCTATTCGGGGGGCATGGCTCCAAAGTGATGTACGAGATCGCGCAACGTCTCGATGCAGCGCAAGTCCCTCTGCAGCTCATCATGATTTGCGGCCGCAACGAAGAGCTCGCCGCCAAATTCAACGCCCAGCAGTGGCGAATGCCGATAAAAGTGATTGGCTTCACCAAGGAGATTCACAAATTGATGCGCGCCGCCGATTTTCTCATCGGCAAGCCCGGCCCCGGCAGTATCGCCGAAGCGATGGTGCGCAAGCTGCCTGTGCTGATCGAATGCAATTCGTGGACGCTCCCGCAGGAGCGCTACAACGCCGAGTGGGTCGCGGAAAAGCGTGTTGGAATCGTGCTGCACAATTTTCGCGAAGTGGTCAGCGGTGTCCAGCGAATCCTGGAGCCCGCAACTTTGGCCGAGTTACGTAAGAATGTAGATCCGCTTAACAATCGTGCCATCTTCGAGATCCCGGAATTATTGGACAAACTCCTGAGTGAATCCGGGGACGCGCAAGCATCTCGGTTGGGCGCCGGAAATCTGCAAACCGTACGTTAGCTCGGGATTTTGTAAGGAGTTCAGAGTCGCGCGCGCTCTGCGCGATCTTTATGCCGCAAATGCGGCCCTGCCCCTGGATTATCCCCGCTGTAATGGTTTCGCGACTTCGCGCAAGACGTTGCCCACCAGCGCGACGCGTATTTCGGCAGCTCGCACATTTTCACGCAGCTTCCCAGGCTCTTCGCACGGGGGCAATGGCAGTAGCAGCCTCCCGCTTGCGTCGATTTCAGCGGGCCAGGCGTGTCCGCCAGCAAACCCCAGGACACGGCCAGGAGCGCGCTGCCTAGCAGCAGCAATCTCCATAGGAGCTTTTTCGGCGATATCCCTGTATGTGGCACGTGCATGGACGGGCATTCTCTTGCTAGTTGTTAAAAAAACCGATAGCGCCGAATGGCTGGAAATTTTGTTACCGTAGTCCTGTAACCTGCTTCCAGAGTGGGTGCGATCGTTTCACCGCCCTATGCGAGGGAAGCGCCAGTGTGTGCTGGGGCTAAGGGCGTGTTTACGCGTGCAGCGCTGGCACAGTTCCAAACTGAACTCGCCAGACCGATTTGGAGCAAACGCGGAAATCTTCGCGGCGCCTAACTAACAGAAAGTAAGTCACTTACTTGTGTGCCGACAAGCAATCGCCTTGGCGCACTTCGTGCAATACACCTCGTTGTTGGCGCGTTTCCGATGACGAATCGAGGAAGGTGACGAGTGAGGGGGAAGGGGCTTGCTCGCCGCATTTCGAGGTTCGTTCCCACCTGCCTCTGAGAGGGAAGCTAGGATGGATGACCCCACGCGTCGGTGTGAAAACGACACTGACAAATGGAAACGCGCCACTCGGGGCTCTTGTTCCAAAGCAAGGGCCCCATTTTTTTCCTGAACTCTTTTCCCGTGGGACAGCCATTTGTGGCTGTCAGTCCCAATAGGAAATCCTTAGAAGTTCGCCCTCTAGTTCACTCTTCGCGTCACCGCAATATTCAACTGATGCAGTACGTGCGCCACCTCCGTATCCCGCAGGCGCGACGCGTCGTACTCGAACGACAAATGCTTGTTGTCGTCAATCCGGAAGCGCCGCAAACCATAAGTGTTCGCAAAAGTCCCGAGCGCCCGGAGTTGTTCTTCCGTTAGTGGCTTCTGTAATTCGTAAGTTGCTTCAACGAGTGTCATGGGCCGGCATTATAGCAGCCCACGCATAGGTAAGCCTGACAGCCGGACCTAAGCGGCCTTGGCCGAAACAACTTCCACTTCGCGCGGTTCCGTCGCGCGTTTGCGGCTCACAACAATCAACTGCCAGAACGCGATCAGCACGACACCGCTTCCAATTGAGATTTCTGCACCAACGGCGCGATCCCACGTCTGCGCGAATTTTATCTCCGTGCGACTCGCTCCCGCCGGCAATACCATCATGATTTGTCCGGTCTGCGGGTTGTCTTGCAGCGCGGCAGGTTTGCCGTTCACGCTAGCTTGCCACGCAGGGTACGCCAGCAACTTCAAATTGACCGTCATCGCGTGCGGCAAGTCCGCGCGGATTACCTTTCGTTCCGGCGACCAGACCTCGACGTAAACGCCCGACGGTGTCCCGGAGGATTGCAGGGAGAATGGGTCGACTGGCGCGATGAAGGGAGCGTCCGCCGGCAGGTAACGGCCTTTCCCCGCTAATGGCATGTACTCCAGCAGTCCGTCGTATCCGCGGCCTGAGTGAAATTTGTCGGCGATTTCCGCGACGAAGTGCGGATACACGTGCTTCGCGTAGACAATCGTGGCGTCAACCGCGACAAGCCCCAATCCCAGCACAGGCAATAGAATCCGCTTTCGCTTGGACTGAATGACCGCAAACGAAACTAACAGCGTAGCTGCTGCACACATTGGGAAAAGCCATCGCCAAGGAAATTGCACAAATCGAAGTTCCGGCAAGGTTCGCCAGATCGCCACACTCACGGGGAACATTAGGAAACCGGAGAGGATGCACAGAACGGTGAGCGACCACCATACCGCCGGTGTGCCGTATCGCATGTGCCGTGCGGCAATTGCGGAAGCGACCGCACCCAGGATCAGCAACACCGCGAGGGGTGACAAACGATGATTGAATATGTACATATTGGCGACGCCGAAGCGTGAAAATAGAAAGTTGGCTTCCGGAAGTTGGTTGGGCCGGATGACGGCATCGATATACACCCATTTTTGTTCCCATGCCGCGGGAAACAAAGCGAAGGCAGCCAGACCGAGCCCCGTAAGAGCGGCGGCCGCCCCATAAAGCAGCGGTTGAATGGATCGAAGCAAGACAGAAACAATCAAAAGGACTAGAGCTAGAGTGTACGTAGCGATTACGCCGCCTGGCAGATTTGCGAGCCATATACTGGCCAGGGAGATCGCCACGATAACGAAGCCTTTGCCCGGGTCACGCTGAATTCGGAAAGCTCCCCAGAGAAGGAATGGAAAGCTGGCGCTCGCCAGCAGTTCCGCGTAGGCGCAACGAGTGTATGCGGTTACCAACAGGTACGGATTCAGAGCATACAGGAGAGCGGCGATCATGGCCGCGTCCGGAGGCAGCCAGTCCGCCGCGAGCTTCCGCATGCCCACGGCCGCCAGTATCATGCTGAGCCACACGAAGATAGCCGGAACAAGTGTCCAGGGCAGGAGCACCCCGAGTATGCCACCCATCGCCCAAGAACCTGGCGGGTAGAAGATGAAACGGGGTTCGCCGAAACCGTAATTCGCTTCGCTGGCCCACCGAGGATACAAAATGCCTTGATGGAATTGCGTCGACGCATCCATCCAGGATTCAACGTGAAATCCCAGATCGTGTCCCCAGTGATAGCCGAGAAGAAGCATGGGCATCACGGGGATAGCCGTTACTAAGAGGACCAGCGCAAACTGACCCCTTCCCAAATCTCGCCACCAGAGCACAGGCACGTCCACCGCATGGACTAAGTTCCACCTCTCGTGATGCGCCTGCCAGGGTGCTGTGTTCCATACCATTGTTTGGGGAGGAATTGCGGTACTTACCTGAGATTCCCTGAGACGCGTTGGTCAGGAAAGCTGCCACATTGCATGTGAGTACGCTCAGAGCTTTGGCCCCATACACTGCATTGCCGCTCCCCGCAACCTCCGCCTCATAGTCATGTGGCAAGTGAGAAGCTACCCTGTGTGGTACGCGTGATGTAAATCGGGCCACCGGCACCACCGATACTGCCCTAGCACACCAAATTCCAAGTGCCCCAAGCAACGTAGTGTTACCCTTCCGGGGTCATCGATTCCGAAGGGTCCGAGCGAGCGGAATAAATTAGGGACGAACCGGTGCTAGAGCAAGGTCAAACCCGACTTTCATCTCGTCCTTGACCTTGAGCATACCCCCGAGAACGGCGATCGGTTGGATCCAGAAGTCTATTTGGGAAATGCGGATCTCCCCGCGGGCATGATAGACAGACGCCTCCCGAATCATTGACACATCCAGGATAATCGGGCGCAAGGTGCCCCGGATTTCCAAGTCGCCTTCCACCCGGTAGCGACCATCTGCCACGCGCTTGACTTCGCGAGATTGGAATGCGATCTCGGGGAATCCAGCGACATCCAGCACCTCAGGACCTTCCATGCGCTCCTGAACCTTGGCTCGTTTTGCATCGGGCAACTTCGGGTCCACAACCTTCAGCGAGGCCGCTGGGATGACCAATTTCACGGACGAATTGGTGTCATTTTGCTCGTCAAACATGACTTCGGCGCGGTAATCGGTCACGTGGATGACGTGATCATCACCTAGAAGCTTAAACACGCCGGAGTTGTCCACCTTGGCGATGAATTCACTTTTCTCCGGAGGAGAGCGGAGAAAAACAGCAGTCTCTGAGGTATGAGGTTGCGGGTCGTGCCAGGGTTTCCGTTTTATCACGGCATAGACGAGCGAATCGGCCGTCGCAAGCTGTTGAACTTCATAATCGGAGATAACAGCACGCATGAGCTCGTTGGGAAGGATGATCCCCTTCTTTTCAGCCCCGACCAGGTCCGACAATTTTTGGGCTGCGAAATACCTCGCGGCTCCAGGCCCGAAAGGTTTATGGGCAATGAAAGCCTGCTGCACCGGACGGTCGCTGTAGAATAAGGGCGCATTCCGGGGAGGAGTTTCGTAGTCAGAGCACAAGATCAAAGGATCGCGACGAGCGGAACTGTTGCTTCCAGCAAGACGGGCCAATTCTGCGATCGGCGAATCGAGTTTGTGATAAAGAGGGTCCCAATCGAGTAGCGCTCTCACACCCAGAAAGCGTTCTGGCTCCAAGAGCAACGCGCCCACAAAACAAATTGCAATCCCGAATATCAAGAAAACTCCATATCGAAACCGAGGATAAGCGTTGCGGACCCCATCGAGAAGGGCTCCGACCAGGACGGCAATTGCCGGATAAACTGGCAGGATGTACCAAGTGATCTTGGTCTTCGCCACGCTGTAGAGTCCGAAGGTCAGAGCTGTTAGTAAGAGGAGAATGCGAGAGCGCGATTCTCCTCGATTGATCTCTCGGATGCTGATTGCTATCGCGAACGGCGCCAAGAGAGACCAGGGAAAAAAAACTCTGATGAAAAGCTTCGGGTAATAAAGGAATCCGTGGCTGTGCCTCGGCAATGATGTAGCGGCGCGAGCGATGACGTGATATCCGACGTACTCCTCAAGGAAGTCGCGGCCGTGCAGCAGGTACATCATCACGTGCCAGGGCGCCACAATAGCGGTTGCGAGCAGGCACCCCAGCCAGAGATACCTTGAGCGAAGCGTGGCTACTAGTCGTTTGTCGAACGCGAGTTCCAAAGCGATGGCAGCGGGAATGATGAATGCGGCCGCTCCCTTGACCATTACGGCGAAGCCGGTGGCAACACAAACTAAATACCACCATTTTTCACCCTGGACTCTGACACGCATGTAGCCATAAATCGCCAAATAGACGAACAGGCAGAACATGACGTCCGTTATACCGAGTCGAGCGTAGTGGAGAAACTCGTAGCAAGTGAGGAGGATCAGCCCGCTGAAAAAGGCAACCGACTTCCCGTAGGTCAATCTGGCAATGGAATAGGTGAGGAGTATGAGCCCGATTCCGGACAGAGCGGAAGCAGCCCTTGCCGAAAACTCGCTCACTCCAAACAGCTGGTAGGAAACGGCGGTTGCCCACATCAGCAAGGGCGGTTTTTCAAACCACGGCTGATGCGCCCACTGCAACGTCAGCCAATCTCGTCCCTGGACTAATTCCTTGGAGATTTGGGCATAGATGGCCTCGTCCCAATCCATTAAGCTGCCCGTGCCCAGCTTCCAGAACAAGGCAAGAGCCGACAGGAAAGTCAAGGAAGTTAGTAGAGGCAGCTCGGAACTGAGGCCGACCTTCGGCTCGACGGAGTGTTTTAGAGCTTCAGTTGGCGCCGTTTGCATCCGAATGACTCGGTTCAAAAGCTGCGGTGCGAGTCCAGCATTTATAGGCTCCGTGTACCCACCGTGTACATCAGTTTGGCTTTTCTGCCCTTTTTCTCGGTTCTATCAAAACGTGGAAAAACACTAAAGCTAGCGCGTATGTGGCCATTACGGCTCGGAGATTTGCGAGCCATATCATAGCCAAGGCGATTCGCTACCATAGCGAAGCCTTTGCCCAGGTCACGCTGAATTCGAGAAGCTCCCCAGAAGGAACGGAAAGACGGATCAGCGCAAACTGACGCCTTCCCGAATCTTGCAGCCAGAGCACAGGTACATACACTGCATCGACTAAGTTCCATCTTTCCTGATGCGCTTGCCGGCGTGGCGTGTTCCATACCATTGTTTTGGGAGGAATTGCGCTACTTACCTGAGATTCCCCGAGACGCCCTATGTCACGAGAGCTGCCAAATTGCGGAGGACTAAGCTCAGAACGTTGGCCGAACGGTTTTGACAATGTATAGGGTAGGGGGGTATATATACTACGTTCGTGGAGATCAAAGTGGTGTCAAAGCACACGAAGGCCGGTCATCAGAGAGGCTCGCTGCAGGCCCGACGACAACATCCATCGAACGGGCATTGCGCTTGCGACACGCATGCGGGACGCAAAGCCATTGGCGTTGATCACGAGATCAAAGCGGCCAATCGGCATCGGCTTCGCCGCATCGAGGGGCAAGTCCGCGGCCTGCAGAAAATGGTGGAAGACGATCGCTA
>Ga0209131_1000270_pt1 | contig 37551 bp, 44 predicted proteins | sample GraSoi_2013_40cm_FD_185826 | JGI IMG/M metagenome (GOLD analysis project Ga0209131, IMG submission 185826) | Grasslands soil microbial communities from the Angelo Coastal Reserve, California, USA - Sample 9_17_2013_40cm (SPAdes) (version 2) | ecosystem: Environmental > Terrestrial > Soil >...
TATCGAGGCGTTCGAGCGTCGCGAACTGGCTCTTCGACAGGCCCAAATCCTCGCGGCGCGCGAAGCGCCGGCGCGCGGCAACGCTGCCGTTCGTCCTTCCGTTGCCGTTCGCCTTGCCGTTGCCTGGCGCCATTGCCGCTCCTAGATACGCACGCAAACCCGCCGCACTCCGCCGGCAGTCTCGACCTCGGCCACCTGCACCGGCACATCGTAGAGCCGGGTGAGGTTCTCGGCGGTGAGCGCTTCCTCGGTTCGGGCCAGCGTAATGGCGAAACCGCCGCGCAGCAAGAGGACGCGGTCGGCCACCTGGAATGCGTGGTCCGGATCGTGAGTGCAGAGCAGGATCGACACGCCCGCATCGCGAAGCTGCGCCACCTGGGAGAGCACCCGCGCCTGGTTGCCGAAATCCAGGTTGGCGGTAGGCTCGTCCATGACCAGGGCCGGCGCCTCGCTCGCGAGCGCGCGCGCGATGAGCGCCAGCTGGCGCTCGCCACCGCTCACGCCGCTCACGGGCCGCGTGGCGAGCGCGGCGATGCCCATGCGCTCGAGCGACGTGCGCGCGGCGGCGTGGTCGCGCTCGCCGGGCGCGGCGAAGGCACCCAGGTGCGCGGTGCGCCCCATGAGGACCATCTCCTCGAGGCTGAAGTCGAAGTAGCCGGACGACGCCTGCGGCACATAAGCCACCGCTCGAGCGATCTCGCCGCGCTCCATTCGTCCGATGGGCCTGCCATCGAGGGTGACTTCTCCGCCGAGCGCCGGCAGCAGCCCGAGCATCGTCCGGAAGAGCGTGCTCTTGCCCGAGCCGTTGGGACCGAGCACGCAGAGCACTTCGCCCTTCTGCAGAGACAGGTCGAGTCCGCGCCCGACGACGTGCCCCGGATATCCGAAATCGAGCGCTTTGGCAGCGATGGTTATCCAGCCCGCCGATAGGTTGCCGCGAGCAGCCAGATGAACACCGGCGTGCCGATGAGCGCGGTGAGCACGCCGGGCGGAAGCTCGGTGCGCGCGATGGTGCGGCAAAGCGTATCCACCAGAAGCAGGAACGCCCCGCCCAGCACTGCCGACATCGGCAGCACGCGCGAGAAATCGGCGCCCACCATCAGACGCGCCGCGTGGGGCACCACCAGCCCCACCCACCCCACGATGCCCGCGATCGCCACGCCGGCCGAGGTCGCGAGCGTCGCGGCCGCGATCACGAACATGCGGATGCGCGCGACGTCCACGCCCAGCGCCCGCGCTTCGTCGTCCGGCAGCGAGAGCAGGTTCACGCGCCAGCGCAGGAGCACCAGCGGCACGAGCGCCGCCGCGATGAGCGGCAGCGCGAGCACGAGATCGCGCGGCAGCACGCCGGAAAAACTTCCGAGGAGCCAGAACGTGATCGCGGGAAGCTGGTTGTAGGGATCGGCCACGTACTTCGCGAACGCGATGCCGGCGCCGAAGAGCGAGCCGACCACCACGCCCGTGAGCACCAGCGTGAGCACGCGATCATGGCCGCGCACCCACGCGCCGATGGCGAGCACCAGCGAAACCGCGGCGATGCCGCCCGCGAACGCGAGTCCCTGGATCGCCGCGATGGGAAGTCCCATGAAGATTCCCGCGACGGCGCCGAGCGCGCATCCGGCGGAGACACCGAGGATGTCGGGCGCGACCAGCGGATTGCGGAAGAGGTTCTGGTAGGCGGCGCCGGCGCAGGCGAGCGCCGCGCCGACGGCGAGCGCGGCGGCGACGCGCGGGCCGCGCACCTGCAGCACGATGGCGCGCACGTTGTCGGGCACGCCCGCGTCGCCGGCCGTGATCGCCGCCCACAGCACGCCGACCACATCGCGCACCGGCACCGGGAAGCTGCCGACCGCCATGCTGATCGCGGCCACAGCAACGAGGGCCGCAAGTGCAATGGTGAAGACGAGCGCGAAGCGCCCGCGGGGCGATGTCATGGCACGAGCGCGCGCTTTGCTAGAATTTCCGGCCCGATTGTACCGGCCGCACCGTGAAGCACGCCCTTCATCGCCTCGCCCTCATCCTGTTGGCCGCCAGCGCGTTGGCGTACGCCGACGAGGGCGTCCTGCGGCTTGCGACCACCACCAGCACCGTCGATTCGGGACTGCTCTCCGTGATCGTGCCGCGCTTCGAGGCTTTCAGCGGCCTGAAGGTGGGGGTCACCTCCGCGGGCAGCGGCGCCGCCATGAAGCTCGCCGAGGACGGCAAGGCCGACGTGGTGCTCGTGCACAGCCGCGCGGAGGAGGATCGCTTCGTGCATGCGGGCTTCGGCGTCGACCGGCGCGACGTGATGTACAACGACTTCATCATCGTGGGCCCGCCGCGCGACCCGGCGCAGGTGAAGAAGGCGCGCGGGCTGAAGGACGCGCTGCGACGCATCGTCGAGTCCGGCGCCACTTTCGTCTCGCGCGGGGACGAATCCGGAACCCACGAGAAGGAGAAGGCGTGCTGGCGCGAGGCGGGCCGTGAGCCTGCGCCGCGCCAGTACATCTCGACCGGGCAGGGCATGGGCGAGGTGCTCGTCACGGCGAGCAACCTGCGGGGCTACACGCTGAGCGATCGCGCAACCTACAGCGCCTATCGCACGCGCCTCGAGCTCGACCCCCTCGTGGAGGGCGATCCGATTCTCTTCAACCCCTACGGCGTCATCGCCGTGAATCCCGCGCGGAACCCGCAGGTGAACTACCGCGGCGCGACGCGATTCATCGACTGGATCACCGGTCCCGAGGGCCGGCGCGCCATCGCCGATTTCCGCGTGAACGGCGAGCAGCTTTTCTATCCCGCGCCGCAATGAGCTAGCGCGGGGCGACACCCGGCTCCGAGAGCAACGCATCGACCTGCGCGGCCGTGGGCTCGCGATGGTAGAAGAGCCTGTAGAACGTCGCGACTTCCTTCCCGAGGTCGGGACGGAAGAGATCGGGATAGAGGATCAACGTTCGCGGTGTTGCCGCGACCGGTGAGGCGCCCGAGCTCCGGAAGCCTCGCGTACTTCTCCGGTATCCACTGGGCCTCGTCCTCGCGGAAGCCCCGTGTCCAGCCGATCAGCTTGTCCGGGGCGATGGCGAACACGAGCACCGAGGCGGGGGGTCCCGCCGCATACACGCGCTCGACGCGGTCGGGAAGCATGACCTTGCGCCCCGCGTCGTCCGTGAATTCGCGCGCGGCGAACGCCGAGCCCGAAAACGCGATGAGTAGGGCGGCGAGGCCCGCGTGGACGGCGGCGTAGCGCACGGAACTAGGAACGCACCGAAGCGCCGGCGTCCAGCTCCGAATGGATATCGCCCGCGTGCCGCGCAGAGTATCCGGGCAGCGTGGCGACGTACTCGCGGAATTTCTCCGAGCGCAGGAGCGCGATCACCTCGCGCAAGGCCGGCGATTCGATCTGCCCCGCGCGGCAGGCGAGGTAATAGCGCTCGCGGCACACCGGGACGAATCCCAGGCGATAGTCTTCCGCGGCCGCCTGGACACCGAAACCGACGTCCGCCTGGTTGCCGGCGATGAGCGCGGCGACCGCGGCGTGCGTGAGCTCCTCGTCGTCGTAGCCGCGCATGCGGGCACGGTCCAGCGCATCGGCCGAGATCAGGAACTCGAGCAGCGCGCGCGTGCCCGAGCCCCGCTGGCGATTCACCATGCGCACGTCATCGCGCGCGAGGTCGGCCACGCTTCGGATCTCCTTCGGATTGCCGGCGCGCACGATGAGTCCCTGCGTGCGCGTGACGAACGAGATCAGCCGGTGCTGGGCCGGCGGCAGGCACTCGGCGTAGCGGCGCGCCATCAGCTCGCCCATGCGCCCTTCCGGGAGGTGGAAGCCCGCGAGGTCGCATTCGCCGCGGCGCAGCGCCGCGAGCGCGTCGAAGCTGCCGCGGTACTGGAGCTCGAGCGCGGGTTGCGACGCGTCGTGCATGTCGCGCAGCGCACCGATCGCGTAATCGTGGCTCGCGTGCACGATGAGGCCGGCCGCGGCGTCGGACAACGAAGCGTTCAGCGTGCGCGCGAATTCCGCGCCGAGGTTGTCGAGCTCGGGTGCCAGCCGCGCCTGCGCGCGCCCCGCGGCCCAGAGGAGCCTGCGCCCGAGCGGCGTGAGCGTCGTTCCCTTGCCTTTCGCCTTGTCCACCAGCGGCGCGCCGAAGAACTGCTCCCACTCGGCGATCATGTTCCAGGCGTGGCGATACGAGATGCCGGCGCTTTCGGCGGCGTGCGTGAGCTTGGACGTCGCGTCGAGGCGCTCCAGGATCGTGATGAGCTGGAAATCGAATTCGCGCTCGGCCCCGGAGGACCGGATGCGCCAGACCGGGCGGATGTCGATGCGGATCATGGCGACATTATCTCCCCGCGGGAAGTTCGAAGCCCGCGTCGGCGAGGACTCGCCGCCCACCCGTCGCGAGGAGGAACTGCGCGAAGCCGCGCCCGGTGGCGCTCGCCTCGTTCAGCACGGCGAGCCCGTATTCCGCGCCGACGGCGAATTCCTCCGGCACATCGATGCTCGTGAGCGATGGATCCTCGCGCGCCGCGGCCTTCGTGTTCGTGCAGTACGTTAGGAAGATGTCGGCCTTTCCTTCGGCGATGAGCATCGCGTAGAGGCTGCGCCCTTGCGGCGGTTCCGGCGTCTCAGGGCCGCCCACCAGGGCAGTGGCCTTGCCCGAGAGCGTTTCGTACGAGCCGGGCCGAACGCGATCGGCGCGCTTGAAGATTTCCCAGGCATAGTCGCCCGACGGATCGGCGCGCGGCGTCGAGGTTCCAAGCTTCACGGCGGGATGCAGCATGCGCTCCAGCAGGTTCTTCGTCGTCACGCCGGTGCGCTCGCGCGCCAGGGCGCACATGCGATTGCGCGCGAAGGGTCGGGCCTCCTTCGCCATGCCGAGCTGCACCAACGAGCGTGGATGCTCCATGTTGGCCGAAGCGAAGACGTCCGCGTGCCCGCCGTGCGCGAGCTGGTCGCGCAGCAAACCCGAGGGGCCGAACTCGAAGGCCACATCGCCGCCGCCCTCGGCCTTGAAGGCGGCCGCGGCGGCCGTGAGCGCCGCGCGCAAGCTTCCGGCGGCGTAGACCTTGGCGGGGGCTTGGGCCATCGAGGGCATTGCGATCGCGAAGAGGAGCGCGGCGCGCAGGATCACGGTTTGTAGTCGGGGAAGAAGAGCTGTTCCCCGTCGATCCTGTAGGCCGCGATCGCCTGCTGTCCGGCCGGCGAGACCAGCCAGTCGATGAACTTCTGGCCCATCTCCTTCTTCACGTGCGGATGCTTCGCGGGATTCACGAGCATCACGCCGTACTGGTTGAAGAGCTTCTCGTCGCCTTCGACGAGGATCGCGAGGTCGGCGCGGTTCTTGAAGGAGAGCCACGTGCCGCGATCGGTGAGCGCATAGGCGTTCATGCCCGCCGCGGCGTTGAGCGTGGGCCCCATTCCCGAACCCGTCTCGCGATACCAGCCGCCCTTGGGCGGCTCGATGCTCGCCATCTTCCAGTAGCGCTTCTCGGCGGCATCGGTGCCGCTCTTGTCCCCGCGCGAGGCGAAGGGGGACTGCTTCTCGGCGATCTTCTTCAATGCGGAAATGACGTCCCTGCCTTTCGCGCCGACGGGATCATCCTTCGGCCCCACGATCATGAAGTCGTTGTACATCACTTCGTAGCGCTTCACGCCGAAGCCCTCGGCGAGGAATTTCTCCTCGGCGACCTTGTCGTGGACGAATTCGACATCCGCGTCGCCGCGGCGCCCCATGTCGAGCGCCTGGCCGGTGCCGACGGCGACCACGCGGACGTCGAAGCCAAGCGCTTTCCTGGCCTCGGGCAGGAGGTGCCTGAACAGGCCCGACTGTTCGGTCGACGTGGTCGATGCGACCGTGATGAAGTCCTGCGCCTGCGCGCCCGTCGAGGCGAGGAGCGCGGCCACGATGAAAGCCGCTACGATCCAGGCGATGCTTACGCGCGCGTAGAGCCGTGCGAGATACCGTTCCATGGAAGCTCCCCTTTGAGGAATCTTTCGCCCTCCGGCGTTTCGGGATCGGTGAAGAAGCGCGCGGACGGCGTGCGCTCCGCGACCTCGCCGTCGGCGAGCAGCACAACCTCGTCGGACATGCGCCGCGCGAAGCCGAGCGCATGCGTGGCCACGACGATCGCGGTGCCGGACGCGTGGATCTCGCCGATTACGCGCTCCACTTCCGTCGCGGAGCGCGGATCGAGGCTCGCGGTCGGCTCGTCGAGGAAGAGCACGCGCGGGGAAAGGGCCCATGCGCGCGCGAGCGCGAGGCGCTGCTGCTCGCCGCCGGAGAGCACGCGCGCGGGACGTTCAGCGGTGTAGCCGAGGGCCACGCGCTCCAACGCCTCGCGCGCGCGTTGCCTTCGCTTCGGCCCGGACACGCCATTCACGGCGAGCGCGTATTCGATGTTGGCGAGCGCGGAACGGCGCAGGACCACGGGCCGCTGGAAGACCATCGCCTGCTCGCGTGGACGCCACGCGGAGCCGCCCCAGGTGATCTCGCCGGCGGTGGGCTCGATGAGGCCGTGGAGCGTGCGAAGCAGCACGCTCTTTCCAGCGCCGTTGGACCCGAGCACGGCGATGCGCGCGCCGTCGGCCAGCTCGAACGCGACGCGATGCAGCACCGTGCTGTCGCCGAACCGCACCGTGAGAGAGCGCGCGCGCAGCGGGAAGATGTCAGCCATGGCCGTGCGCGCTCCACTCGCGGATCGCGAACGCGAGGGCGTTCAATGCGAGGACGATCGTGAGGAGGATGACCCCGAGGCCCAACGCGAGCGGGAGATCGCCCTTGCTCGTCTCGAGGGCGATCGACGTGGTCATCACGCGCGTCACGCCGTCGATGTTGCCGCCCACGATCATCACGGCGCCCACCTCGGAGGCTCCACGGCCGAATCCCGCCAGCACCACCGTGAAGAGCGTTATGCGCAGGTCCCACAGCAGCGTGGGCACCGCGCGCGCGGGCGAAACGCCCAGCGACGTGAGCTGCTCGCGATATTCGCGCCACGCGTCCTCGGCGAACTGGCGCGAAAGCGCGGCCACGAGCGGCAACACGAGCAGCGTCTGCGCGATCACGATCGCGCTCGGCGTGAAGAGGATGCCCATCGAGCCCAGGGGTCCCGCGCGCGAGAGCAGGAGGTAGACCACGAGGCCCACCACGACCGAGGGCAACCCGAGCAGCGCGTTCAGCATCACCACCACTGCATGCCGTCCCGGGAAGTCGCGCACGGCGATGAAGGTGCCGAGCGGCAAGCCGATCGCGCATGCGAAGAACGCGGATGCGAGAGAGACTTCGAGGGAAAGAATGACGATGCGCCACAGTTCCGGATCCCCGCCCGCGATGAGGCGTACCGCGAGCGCGAAGCTCGCGAGGATGTCATGCATCGGACGATTCTCTCAGAGGGCTGGCGGGCGGGACATATGAACCCGTCTTCCTAGGCGAAGCCGACGCTGCGCCGGTCGATGGAGACAGCCTTGACCATTGCAAAAACGCGCGAGCCGGGCGCGAGCGCCAGGTCCGACGCGGCCTTGCGGGTGATGCGCGCGGTGAGTCCCGTGTCGCCGATGCGAACGGTGACATCCACGATCGCGCCGAACTCGTGGCCGATCGATACCACGTTTCCCTCGAGCACGTTCTGGATCGTGATGCCCGAAGGGCGGGCAAGTGCCAGCGAGACGTCGCGCGCTCGCACGCGCACGCGCACAGGTTCGCCGGGAAGCGCGTCGAGGTTCGGCACGACGAGCTCCCCGCCCGCGAAGGCGAGCGTGGTGAGCTCGAAGCCCGCATCGTGCGTGGCCACGCGCGCCTCGATCACGGCGCCCTCGTCGAAGCGGCCCGTGAGCGCGCCCATGTCGGCGCGCGAGAGCGCCTGCGCGGCGGGACCCTCGGCGATCACGCGGCCCTCGGCGATCACGACCACGCGATCGGCAAGGCGGGTCACCTCCTCGAGCGCATGGCTCACGTACACCATCGGCAATCGCAGCTCGTCGCGCAGCAGCTCGATGTAGGCGAGGATCTCGGCCTTGCGCGCGCCGTCGAGTGAGGCGAGCGGCTCGTCGAGGAGCAGGATGCGCGGGCTCGCCATCAACGCGCGGCCGATGGCCACGCGCTGCTTCTCGCCGCCGGAAAGGCTCGCGGGATTGCGATCGAGGAGTTCGCGGATGCCCAGCAGGGCGAGCACGCGCTCGCCATCGACGAAGCGCTCGGCCGGCGGCGTGAGGCCCTCGCCATAGGCGAGATTCGCGCGCACCGACAGGTGCGGAAAGAGGAGTGCATCCTGGAACACGTAGCCTACGCGCCGCTTCTCGGGTACCAGGTCGATGCCGCGGGCCGAATCGAAGAGCACGCGCTCGCCGATCACGATGCGCCCGCGCTGCGGCCGCACGATGCCCGCGATCGCATTCACGAGCGTGGTCTTTCCGGAGCCCGAGCGCCCGAAGAGCGCGACGATGGGTGCGTCGCTCGAGAATGCCGCCTCGAGACGGAAGGTGCCGCGAGGAACCACGACGTCGACTTCAAGCATGATGCCCGCTCGCGGGGCTGCGACGCACCAGCCACTCGGAGAATGCGAGCGCCGCGAGCGACAGCGCGACGGAGAAGAGTGCCAGGCGCATCGCCTGCGCATCGCCGCCCGGAACCTGGGTGAACGAGTAGATCGCAAGCGGCAGCGTGCGCGTCTCGCCCGGAATGTTGGAGACGAAGGTGATGGTCGCGCCGAATTCTCCCAACGCGCGCGCGAACGAAAGGAGTCCCCCCGTCGCGATGCCGGAAATGGAAAGCGGGAGCGTCACGGTGAAGAACACGCGGGTGCGGCTCGCGCCCAACGTGCGCGCCGCGAGCTCGATGCGCGGATCGACCGCCTCGATGGAGAGCCGGATCGCGCGCACGAGCAGCGGGAAGCCCATGATCGCGGCGGCAAGCGCGGCTCCCGTCCATCGGAACGCGAACACGATGCCGAGCGGCTCGAGCAGCCGCCCGATCGGGCCTTGCGTGCCGAACAACACGAGCAGGACGTACCCCACGACGACCGGCGGAAGCACGAGCGGAAGGTGCACGAACGCATCGAAGAGCGTCTTGCCGGGAAAGCGCTTGCGCGCGAGCACGAACGCGATCGCGATCCCGGGCGGCAGGCTCGCGGCGAGACCCGCGAACGCGACCTTGAGGCTTAGGAGCAGGATGCCGGTTTCGTCGCCGCTCACGGCATGCGGAATCCGTGGCGTTCGAAAATCGCGCGCGCGTCGGGCGAGGCGAGATAGCCTTCGAAGGCCCGCGCCACGGGCGAGGAGGAGCGCTTCAGCAGGACCACCGGATACACGATGGGCGGATGAGACGCGGCGGGAAACGCATCGACGATGCGCACCCCCTTCTCGGCGAGCGCGTCGGTGCGATAGACGACGCCCAGAGGCGCCTCGCCGCGCGCGACGAGCGCGAGTGCCGCGCGCACGGTCTCCGAAGGTGCCACGCGCCCCTCGACGCCCTTCCATGCGCCCAGCGACGTCAGTGCGGCACGCCCGTACTTTCCGGCCGGCACCGACTCGGGATCGGCCATGGCCAGGCGCCCCTTGCCGAGCGCGGCTGCGAGATCGACGCCGGGCGCGAGCTTCACTCTCACCTGCGACGCGGCGGGCGCGATGAGCACGAGGTCGTTGGCGAGCAGGTTGCGCCGCGTGCCGGGGGCGGCAAGCCCGCGCTGCTCGACGTAGTCGATCCAGTCCGTGTCCGCCGAGATGAAGATGTCGGCCGGGGCGCCGCGCTCGATCTGGCGCGCGAGCGCGCTGCTCGCCGCGTACGAGACATCCACGCGGCCGGCACGTCCCATCGCAAAGGTGCTCGCCACCTCATCGAGCGCTTCCTTGAGGCTTGCCGCGGCGAAGACGAGAGCGCTCTGCGCGTGCGCGGCGGGCGCGAGGGTGAGGCAGAGCAAGGCGGCGAGGAGGTGGCGCATGTCGGGGCTTGATGGCGACGCAGCCCGTAATATACCGCCGGATATAGCGCCTCGCGCGGCGCGGGACCTATTTCAGCAGGCCGGAGAAACGCGCTAGCTCGGGGTCGATGGCGCGGTCGATGCGCGACTGCATCGCCCGGTAGCGCCGCAGCACGCCGTGGCCGAAGGGCGTGACGACCGCGCCGCCGCCGCCCGACCCGCCCGTGGCCGAGGCGACCACCGGCTCGCGGAAGCAGCGGTTCATGGTGTCCACGAGGAGCCACGCGCGCCGGTACGACATGCCCAGGCGCTTGGCCGATGCGGAGATGGACCCGGTGGCTTCGATCGCCTCCAGGAGCTTGGCCTTGCCGGGACCGATCGCGATCTCGGCCCCGAACATCACGCGCAGCTTGGTCGGGCCGCGCGCGTGTCGCTTCACTTCTTCGCTTCGGCGATGAGCTTCTGGAGCTCCCCGGACTGGTACATCTCGCGCATGATGTCGCAGCCGCCGACGAATTCGCCGTTCACGTAGAGCTGCGGGATGGTGGGCCAGTTCGCGTATTGCTTGATGCCCTCGCGAATGTCCGGGTCCTTCAGCACGTCCACCGTGAAGAGCTCGTCCGCGCCGCACATCTTGAGCAATTGCGTGGCCGTGGCGGAAAAGCCGCACATCGGGAACTGCGGCGACCCCTTCATGTACAGCACGAAGGGGTGCGAGGTGACGGTCTGCTTGATCGTGTCTTGCGCACTCATGGAACGCTCCTGTGGCGATTTACTTGATCTTACCCCCAGCGACCCGCGGGATGCCCGCCAGGTCCTGCAGGGAAATGATGGAGCCGAATCCCGCGGCTTCAAGGAGCGCGTGGACGCTCTCGGCCTGGTCGTAGCCATGCTCGAAGAGGAGCCACCCGCCCGGTTTCAGGTGATCGGATGCGCCCGCGACGATGGCGCGGATGGACCCGAGGCCGTCGGGGCTTCGGTCGGTGAGCGCCTCCCGCGGCTCGAAGCGCAGGTCGCCGCGTCCCAGGTGCGGGTCGCCCGCGGCGACGTACGGCGGGTTCGACACGATGACGTCGAAGGTGCGGTTGCCCAGCGGCTCGTACCACTTCCCCTCGACGAACGCACTCACGTCCGTGGCGACCACGCGCGATTCGGGCCGCTGGCAGGCGATGGTGATCGCGATCGCGCCGCTGCCCGTTCCGAGGTCGAGAAGCGTGTCGCGCGGGGCCATGCGGGCGAGCGCCGCTTCGACCAGGGTCTCGGTCTCGGGACGCGGGATGAGGACCGAGGAGTCGAGGGCGAAGTCGCGTCCGTAGAACTCGCGGCGGTTCAGCAGGTAGGCGACCGGCCGCCCCAGGGCGCGCTGGGCGGCGAGCATATCGATGCGCGCGTCCTCGGTCTCGGTGAGGACCCGCATCGGGTTCGCGGCGATCCAGGCGCGGTTCACGCCCAGCACCTCGGACATGATGACGACCGCATCGGTGCGATCCATGGACAGCATCAAATCCTCGAGGGCGGACTTGACGGTCTGCATCAGCCGTTCTGTGCGAGCGAGGCGAGCTGCTCGGCCTGGTGCTCGGCGGCGAGCGCCGCGGTGATCTCGGACAGGTCGCCGTCCATGATCGAGTCGATCTTGTGCAGCGTGAGGTTGATGCGGTGGTCGGTCACGCGCCCCTGCGGGAAGTTGTAGGTGCGGATGCGATCGGACCGGTCGCCCGAGCCGATGAGGCCCTTCCTCTCGGCGGCTTCCTTCGCCTGCTGCTCCCGTGTTTGCTTGTCCTTGATGCGCGCGGCGAGGATGCGCCACGCCTGCTCGCGATTCTTGTGCTGGCTTCTCGCATCCTGGCATTCCACCACGATGCCGGTGGGCGCATGCGTGAGCCGCACCGCGGAATCCGTCTTGTTCACGTGCTGGCCGCCCGCGCCGCTCGCGCGGAACGTGTCGACGCGCACGTCCGCGGGATTGATCTGCACGTCGGAGACGTCGTCGGCTTCCGGCATCACCGCGACCGTCGCGGCCGAGGTGTGGATGCGGCCTTGCGTCTCGGTCGCGGGCACGCGTTGCACGCGGTGGCCGCCGGACTCGAACTTGAGCCTGGAGTACGCGCCGCTTCCGACCACGCGCGCGATGATTTCCTTGTAGCCGCCCGCGTCGCCCGGCGATTCCGAAAGGATCTCGACCTGCCAGCGGTTGCGTTCGGCGAATCGCGCGTACATGCGAAAGAGGTCGCCCGCGAAGAGCGCGCTCTCGTCCCCGCCCGTGCCCGCGCGGATCTCGAGGAACAGGTTGCGCTCGTCGTTGGGGTCCCTGGGCAGGAGCATCTTCTGCAGTCCGGCGGCGAGCTCCTCGATGCGTTTCCTGCCCGCGCGGATCTCGTCCTCGGCGAATGAGCGCATCTGCGGGTCCTTCGCCATTTCCTCGGCGGCGGCGAGGTCTCCTTCGGCCTTGCGGTACTCGGCGAACGCCTCGACCAGCGGATCGATCTCGGCGCGCTCCTGCGAGAGCTTGCGGTAGTTCTCGAGGTCGTTGGTGACGCCCGGATCCGAAAGCCGCGCGTCGATCTCCCTCAGTCTCGCGTCCAGGCTCGCGAGCTTCGCGGCGATGGACGGCTTCATGGCTCGCCCGTGTCGCGCTCCGGGAGGTCCGGGTAGAGCGTCTCGATCGCGCGGGCGAGCTGCTCGCGCTCGCCTTCGGAGGCGCGCGAGAGCGCCTGCGAAGGGTGATGCAGGAACTTGTTGGCGAGCCCGCGGGCGAGGGCATCGATCACGGCCGCGGGATCCTCGCCTTTCGCGAGGCGCGCCTTGGCCTTGGCGAGCTCCGTCTCGCGATACTGGTCCGCGCGCCGGCGCAGGTCGACGATCGCGGGGCCCGCTCCGCGCGAGGCCTGCCATTCGCTCCATGCGCTCACCTGGGCCGCCACGATGGCCTCCGCCTCGGCGGCGGCGGACTGCCGGCGCTCGCGTCCCTCGCTCACGACGCTTCCGAGGTCGTCGATGGTGTAGAGGAAGACGTCCTCGAGCTTCGAGACTTCCGGCTCGACGTCGCGAGGCACCGCGAAATCCACCACGAAGATCGGCCGGCGCCGGCGTGCCTTCAGCGCGCGCTCGAACATTCCCTTGCCGAGGATCGGGAGGGTGGACGCCGTCCCGGTGACCACGATGTCGAACTCGTGCAGGTGATCGGGAAGCTCGGCGAGCGAGATCGCGGTCCCGCCGAAGCGCTCGGCGAATTCCTCGCCGCGCGAGAGCGTGCGGTTGGCGACCTTCACGCTCGCCGGGCGCTGCGCGACGAAATACGTGGCGGCGAGCTCCACCATCTCGCCCACGCCCACCAGCACGAGGCTCGTTCGCGAGAGGTCGCCGAAGATGTTCTGCGCGAGCTTGAGCGCCGTGGCGGCCATGGAGATCGATTCGGCGCCGAGCGCCGTTTCGCTGCGCACCTGCTTCGCCACCGAGAACGTCTTGCGGAAGACCCCGCCCAGGAGCTGGCCCAGCGTGCCCGCGTTCTCCGCGTTTCGCACCGATTCCTTCACCTGGCCCAGGATCTGCGGCTCGCCCAGCACCATGGAATCGAGGCCCGCGGCCACGCGGAAGGCATGGCGCACCGCGGCTTCATCGCTATGCGCGTAGAGGTGCGGCGCGATGTCCAGTCCCGCCCTGGCCGCCTGCCCCTCGAGCCATCGGCGAGCGCCCGCCAGGTCGTCGGCGCGGAAGTAGATCTCGGTGCGGTTGCACGTCGAGACGAGCACGGCCTCGGCCACGCCCGGCTGGGAGGCGAGGTCGGCGAGCGCTTGCGCCTGGCGGTCGGCGGGAAAGGCGACTTTCTCGCGAACCTCCAGCGGCGCGCTGACGTGGTTCAGGCCGAGGACGTGAAGGGGCATGTTTGAGAGCTGTTGAGCGGCGATAAGTCCGCTCCAACAGCGGTCGCCAATTATATCCCGGCGGGGTAAGCTGATCTTTACAAAAAGATTGTAGAAGGTGCATTATGACTTTGATTTAGCGCAAATTTTCTATGGCCGCCCAACCTTCCACCTTCAGCGCCCTCGGGCGCGCGCTCGTCGCCCAAGGCAAGCTCGCGCAGAGCGAGGCGAACGCGATCCAGCTCGACGCGGTGAAGGCGGGCGTGTCCTTCGTCCAGCAGCTCATCGCCTCGAAGAAGGCAAGTGCCAAGGAGGTCTCGCTCTTCGCGGCCAACACGTTCGGCTACCCGCTGCTCGACCTCAACGCGGTCGACGTGGACCACCTGCCCCTCACGTTGATCGACAACAAGGTCGTGGCGAGCCATCGCGTCATCGCGCTCGGAAAACGCGGCAACCGCGTCTTCGTCGCGATGAGCGATCCGTCCAACGAGCAGGTGCTCCAGGAGGTGAAGTTCGCCACCGGCATGACGATGGAGCCGGTGGTGGTGGAGGACGACAAGCTCTCCAACATCGTGCGCAAGCTCACCGATTCGGCGAGCAAGACGATCGAGTCGATCACCGAGGAAGTGGATCTCTCGGGCATCGAGGTGACCGACGGCGAGGCGATGCCCGAAGTCGCCACCGAGGAGGTGGACGACGCGCCGGTCGTGAAGTACGTGCAGAAGATCCTCCTGGATGCCATCAACGGCGGGGCTTCCGACGTCCACTTCGAGCCCTACGAGAAGTTCTACCGGATCCGCTACCGTACCGACGGCATCCTCCAGGACGTGGCGCAGCCGCCGCTCGCGATCAAGGAAAAGATCGCCTCGCGCATCAAGGTGGTCTCCAAGCTCGACATCTCGGAAAAGCGCGTGCCGCAGGACGGCCGCATGAAGATGACCCTGTCGAAGACGCGCGCCATCGACTTTCGCGTCTCGACGCTGCCCACGCTCTTCGGCGAGAAGATCTGCATGCGCATCCTCGATCCCTCGAGCGCCACGCTCGGGATCGACGCGTTGGGCTACGACCCGGACCAGAAGGAGAGCCTGCTCGCCGCGATCGGCCGGCCGTACGGGATGGTGCTGGTGACCGGTCCCACGGGCTCCGGCAAGACCGTGTCGCTCTACACGTGCCTCAACATCCTCAACAAGCCGGGCATCAACATCTCGACGGCGGAGGACCCTGCGGAGATCAACCTGCCGGGCGTGAACCAGGTCAACATCAACGACAAGGCGGGGCTCAACTTCCCCGTGGCGCTGAAGGCGTTCCTGCGCCAGGACCCGGACATCATCATGGTGGGCGAGATCCGCGACATCGAGACGGGAGAGATCGCGATCAAGGCGGCGCAGACCGGCCACATGGTCCTTTCGACCCTCCACACCAACGACGCGCCGACCACCCTCACGCGCCTCATGAACATGGGGATCGCGCCGTTCAACATCGCCTCATCGGTGATCCTCATCACCGCGCAACGCCTGGCCCGCAAGCTATGCTCGTGCAAGAAGCCCGTGGAGATCCCGCAGGAGGCCCTCCTCAGGGCGGGCTTCCGCGACGATGACCTGGACGGGAGCTGGCAGCCGTTTGGTCCCGTGGGCTGCGAGCTGTGCAAGAATAGTGGCTACAAGGGGCGCGTCGGCATCTACCAGGTGATGCCCATTTCCGAGGACATGGAGCGGATCATCATGAAGAACGGCACGGCGATCGACCTGGCCGACCAGGCGGGGCGCGAAGGAATCAAGGACCTGCGGCAGTCCGGGCTCATCAAGGTGAAGAAGGGCCTCACGTCGCTGGAAGAAGTCGAAGGCGTGACCAACGAGTAGGGAGAGCGAACATGGCGGCGGTTGCCAAGAAGGACGTCAAGGACGCGGCGAAGCAGTACAACTTCGCCTGGATCGGGAAGGACAAGACCGGCAAGGTGGTGAAGGGGGAAGCTCGCGCCAGCGGCGATGCCAGTGTCGCTGCCAACCTGCGCCGCCAGGGCATCCAGGTCCAGAGCATCAAGAAGGTCAGCCGGCGCGGCGGCAAGAGGATCACCGAGAAGGACATCGCCATCTTCACGCGCCAGCTCGCGGTGATGATGAAGGCCGGCGTTCCGCTGCTGCAGGCCTTCGACATCGTGGGCAAGGGCCACTCGAATCCCTCGGTGGCCAAGCTCCTCTTCGACATCAAGACCGACGTGGAGACCGGCTCATCGCTCGCGGCGGCCTTCCGCAGATACCCGCTCTATTTCGATGCGCTCTTCTGCAACCTGGTCAACGCGGGCGAGCAGGCCGGTATTCTCGACACCCTGCTCGAACGGTTGGCGAACTACAAGGAAAAGATCCTCGAGATCAAGGGCAAGATCAAGAGCGCGCTCTTCTACCCGATCTCGATCATCGTGGTCGCGCTGGTCGTGACGGCGGTGATCATGATCTTCGTGATCCCGGTGTTCAAGGACCTGTTCAAGGGCTTCGGCGCCGACCTTCCGGGCCCGACGCTGTTCGTGATGAACATCTCCGACTGGTTCGTCGGCAACTGGTGGTGGGTTCTCCCGGGCCTCATCGGCGGCACGTGGTTCTTCTTCTACACCTGGAAGCGCTCGACCACCATGCAGCGGGTCATGGACCGCATCGCGCTGAGAGTGCCCGTGTTCGGCGACGTGATCCGCAAGGCGTGCATCGCGCGTTGGTGCCGAACCCTCTCGACGATGTTCGCCGCGGGCGTGCCGCTGGTCGAGGCGCTCGATTCGGTGGCGGGCGCCGCGGGCAACTTCGTCTACTACGACGCCACGAAGAAGGTGCAGGCGGAAGTCTCGAGCGGCACCAACCTCACGCTCGCCATGACGAACTCCGAGGTCTTCCCCAGCATGGTGCTGCAGATGGTGGCGATCGGCGAGGAATCCGGCGCGCTGGACGCGATGCTCAGCAAGGTGGCCGACTTCTTCGAGACGGAGGTCGACGAGGCGGTCGATTCGCTCGCGTCGTTGATGGAACCGATGATCATGGTCGTGCTGGGCGGCCTCATCGGCGGCATCGTGGTGGCCATGTACCTGCCGATCTTCAAGATGGGCCAGGCGATCTGAGAAGGCTTCGCGGGTGAGCGCCGGAAAGCCGCACTTCGGTGCGGCTTTTTGTTTACCGCCAACCGCTGACCGCCAACCGCGATCATGGAATTCCTCGACCTCCTCCGCACGACGCCTGCGCTGCTGTACGTGACCATGACCCTCGTCGGGCTGTGCGTGGGCTCGATGCTGAACGTGGTGATCCACCGCCTGCCGAAGATGATGGAGGCGGGTTGGCGCGCGGAGTGCGCGGCCCTCGAGGGACGCGAGGCCGCGCCGAGCCCGACCTACAACCTCTTCACGCCACGTTCGGCTTGCCCCCAATGCGGCACGCCGATCAAGCCGATCCATAACGTGCCGGTCATCGGATGGCTGGCGCTGCGCGGGAAGTGCGCGCATTGCAACGCGCCCATCAGCCCGCGCTATCCGCTGGTCGAGCTGCTGGGGGGCGCGGTGGCCGCGTTGCTTGCGTGGCGCTTCGGCTATTCGACGCAGCTTGCCTTCGCGCTCGTGTTCGGCTGGGCGATGATCGCGCTCGCCTTCATCGATTTCGACACGCAGCTGCTGCCCGACGACATCACGCTGCCGATGCTCTGGCTGGGACTGATCGCCAACACCTTCGGCACGTTCGCCGACCTGCGTTCCGCGGTCCTGGGCGCGGTCGCGGGCTACCTGCTGCTGTGGTGCGTCTACTGGGCCTTCCGCCTGCTGATGAAGAAGGAGGGGATGGGCTTCGGCGACTTCAAGCTCCTCGCCGCCATCGGCGCGTGGACCGGCTGGCAGGTGATCCCCGTCGCCATCCTGGTCTCCGCGGGCCTGGGCGCCGTCGTGGGCTCGCTCTTCCTGTGGATCTCGCGGCGCGGCGCGGACACCCGCATTCCCTTCGGTCCGTACCTCGCGCTTGCCGGCATCGTGTCGCTCGCCTGGGGACGCGAGCTCGTGGTCCTCTGGCTGGGCCGCTTCCCCGGGTGAACGTGATCGGCCTCACGGGGGGCATCGGGTCGGGCAAGACCACCGTGGCGGGATGTTTCGCCCGCCAGGGCGCCGCGATCGTGGACACCGACGAGATCTCGCGCTCCCTCACCGGCGCGGGCGGCGCGTCGCTCCCGGCGCTACGCGGGGCCTTCGGCGACCGGTACTTCCGCGGCGACGGCGCCCTCGACCGCGACGCGATGCGCTCGGCTGTGTTCGAGGACCCCAATGCGCGCGCGCGACTGGAGGCTGTCCTTCATCCGGCGATCCGTGCGGCGGCCGACTCGGCCCTCGAGAGCGCGCGCGGGCCCTACGCGATCGTCGTGGTGCCGCTGCTTTTCGAGACGCGGGGCTACCTGGACCGGGTTTCGCGCGTGCTCGTGGTCGACTGCCCGGAGGAGGTCCAGCTCACGAGGACCGTGGAGCGATCCGCCCTCGCCGCGGAAGCGGTACGGGCCATCATGGCGGCGCAGTGGCCGCGCTGGCGAAGGCTCCAGTCGGCCGACGACGTCGTCTGGAACGGCGGCGAAATGCGAAATCTCGACGCGCAATGCGAGCGTTTGCACAGGTTTTATTGCACAATCCCGCCCAAGCTACGGCGGCATCCGTGATCACGTACGAATACCCTCTCAACGAGCGCATCAGAACGCTCCTTCGACTCGAGGATCTCTACGATCGCGTGAGCTTCTTCCTCGGCGAGCAGGATCCGCACGGCCACCACGCGTGCCTCACCGGGATGTTCGAGATCCTCGAGGTGGCGAGCCGGGCGGACCTGAAGAGCGACCTGCTGCAGGAGCTCGATCGCCAGCGCACGTTCCTCGAGGCCCTGCGCAGCAACCCCGCGATCTCCGAGGAAAAGCTGAACGGCGTCCTGAAGGAGATCGCCAGCGCGTTCGCCGCCTTGCATGCCACGTCGGGCAAGACGGGCCAGGGGCTGCGCGAGAACGAATGGCTCATGGCGATCAAGCAGCGCGTGGGCATTCCCGGCGGCACGAGCGAGTTCGACCTTCCCTCCTATCACCACTGGCTGCACCATCCGGCCTCCCGGCGCCGCGCGGACCTCGAAGGATGGTTGAAGCCGCTCCTGCCGGTCCACGCCGCCCTCGCCATCGTGCTGCGGGTCCTGCGCGAGAGCGGCCGCAGCGCCTCCCTCATCGCGTTCCAGGGCGTCTACCAGCAGACCCCCGCCGAGCGCCCGGCGCAGATGCTTCGCCTGTGGCTCGCCGACGAGCTCGCGTGCGTGCCCGAGATCAGCGCCAACAAGTACGCGCTGAATGTGCGCTTCCTGCTGCCCGAGGGCGTGCAGAAGACACGGGTGTACGAGCACGACGTGCCGTTCGAGCTCGCGTTCTGCAACCTGTGAGCGATTCGAAGGCACCGCGCATCGTCGCGTGTCCCGCCTGCGGAAAATCGACTGCCTACGCCGCATCGAACCGCTGGCGGCCGTTCTGCAGCGAGCGCTGCCGCGTAAGCGACCTGGGCGCGTGGGCCACGGAGTCTTACCGGATTCCCGCCAAGCCCGGCGAGGAAGACGGCGCCCAGCCCGACGATCCCGCCGATCGGCTAAAATAGCGCGGCTCTACGGAGCGGCATCGGAGCGGCATCCCGGGAATTCCAGATGGACTCCACGCAGTACATTCATCATGCGGTGCCCAATCGCTCTCTCGGGCCCGCGGGAAGACGCTGGTTCCTCGGGTTGATCGGCGCCACGACGCTCGCGATCGCGGGCGGCGCAGCGGTGATCGGCGCGTGGCCCGTGATGCCCTTCGCCGGCGTGGAGATCGCGCTGTTGGTGATCGCGTTTCGCGTGGTCGCCCGTCACGATGCCGACTTCGAGCGGCTCGAGATCGGCGAGCACGAGGTGACGGTGGAGTCGCGCGACGCATTCCGGGTCACGCGCCTCGTCGCGAACCGGCCCTGGGCGCAGGTAATCGTGCGCAGCCGGGGCGAATGCTGCACGCTCGACCTCGCCTACGCGGGGAAAGTGGTACCGCTGGGGAGGCTCCTGTCCGATGAGGGCCGCAGGAAGCTTGCGCAGGAGCTGCGCGGGCGAATCGCAGTGACCGCGACTAGATAGCAACGTAAAAAAAAGGCCTGGCCATGTTTTCGAAATTCCTCCGCGCACCCGCCATCCTGGCGGCGAGCGCCTTCTCCGCGCTCGCGTCCGCCGACTACCACGTCGACATCCTGCCGCCCGTCACTGCGGTGTCGCGGGAGATCTACGTCCTGCACTGGGGAATCCTGTGGGTCTGCGTGGCGATCTTCGTGATCGTCTTCGGCGCGATGTTCTGGTCGCTCTTCAAGCACCGCAAGAGCGCCGGCGCGAAGGCGGCGCAGTTCCACGAGAACACGACCATCGAGGTCATCTGGACGATCGTGCCCTTCGTGATCCTGATCGGCATGGCCTATCCCGCCACCCGGACGGTGCTCAACATGAAGGACGCCGGCGGCGCCGACATGTCCGTGAAGATCACCGCGTACCAGTGGAAATGGGAGTACGACTACCAGCAGGACGGCGTGCGCTTCCTCTCGCACCTCGCCACGCCGCGCTCGCAGATCGACGAATACAACGCCCCCGGTGCGGCGAAGAACGACAACTACCTCCTCGAGGTGGACGAGCCGATGGTGGTGCCGGTCGGCAAGAAGGTGCGCCTGCTCATCACTTCCAACGACGTGATCCACGGTTGGTTCGTGCCGCAGTTCGGCGTGAACCAGTACGGCATCCCGGGCTTCGTGAAGGACGCGTGGATCACCGTCGACAAGGCGGGGACCTACCGCGGCCAGTGCAGCCAGATCTGCGGCAAGGAGCACGGCTTCATGCCGATCGTCGTGGTCGCGAAGGCGCCCGCCGAATACGCCGCGTGGGTGACGCAGATGAAGGCGAAGATGCCCGCGGAGCCGGCTCCCGCTCCCGCCGCCGAGAGCGCGCCCGCTGCCGGATCGCCGCAGGGCGCAGGCGAGAAGGTCGCGGCCGCCGCGCCCGCCAAGGCTGGCGACGGCAAGAGCACCTACGACACCACCTGCGCGGCCTGTCACGGCACGGGCGCGGCCGGCGCGCCGAAGCTCGGCGACAAGGCCGCCTGGGGCGCGCGCCTCAAGCAGGGCGTGGCCGTCCTGCAAGACCACGCCATCAAGGGCAAGGGCGCCATGCCGCCGAAGGGCGGGAACATGACGCTGTCCGACGCCGCCGTGAAGGCGGCCGTCGACTACATGGCCGCGGCGGCCAGGTAAACCGAACTCACGCAATCCAGAAGCGGAGCACCACATGAGCGCAGCCACCCACTCCCACGACCACGGCCACGACGACGCGCACGAGCACCACGGCCCGCCGCACGGCATCACGCGCTGGTTCTACACCACCAACCACAAGGACATCGGCACGATGTACCTGTGGTTCGCGCTCACGATGTTCTTCGTGGGGGGCACGATGGCCCTGGGCATCCGCGCCGAGCTCTTCAAGCCGGGCCTTCAGTTCTTCGACCCGCAGTTCTTCAACTCGCTCACCACCGTCCACGGGCTGGTGATGGTGTTCGGCGCGATCATGCCGGCCTTCGTGGGCTTCGCGAACTGGCTCGTGCCGATGCAGATCGGCGCGGCCGACATGGCGTTCCCGCGGATGAACAACTGGAGCTTCTGGCTGCTCATCCCGGCGGCAATCCTGCTGATGGGCTCCTTCCTCGTGCCCGGCGGCGCCGCCGCCTCGGGCTGGACGCTCTATCCCCCGCTCATCATCCAGCAGGGGATGTCGATCGACATGACGATCCTCGCGGTGCACATCCTGGGCGCCTCCTCGATCATGGGCTCGATCAACATCATCACCACGATCCTCAACATGCGCGCGCCGGGCATGACGCTCATGAAGATGCCGCTGTTCGTGTGGACGTGGCTCATCACGGCGTACCTCCTGATCGCGGTGATGCCGGTGCTCACCGACCGCCACTTCGGCACCAGCTTCTTCAACGCGGCCGGCGGCGGCGACCCCACGATGTTCCTGCACATCTTCTGGTTCTTCGGCCACCCGGAGGTCTACATCATGATCCTGCCGGCGTTCGGGATCGTGTCGCAGATCCTGCCGGCCTTCGCCCGCAAGCCCCTCTTCGGCTATGCCTCGATGGTGTACGCCACGGCATCGATCGCGATCCTGTCGTTCATCGTGTGGGGCCACCACATGTTCACGGTCGGGATGCCGGCCGCAGGCAACCTCTTCTTCATGTACGCGACGATGCTGATCGCGGTGCCCACCGGCGTGAAGGTCTTCAACTGGATCTCCACCATGTGGAAGGGCTCGATGACCTTCGAGACGCCGATGCTCTTCGCGGTCGGCTTCCTGTGCCTGTTCACCATCGGCGGCTTCTCGGGCCTGGTGCTCGCCATCGTTCCCGTCGACATCACGCTCCACAACACCTATTACGTCGTGGCGCACTTCCACTACGTGTTGGTGTCCGGCGCGCTCTTCGCCATCCTGGGCGGCATCTACTTCTGGCTGCCCAAGTGGACCGGCCATATGTACAACGAGGGCCTGGGCAAGCTGCATTTCTGGCTGTCGATGATCGGCTTCAACCTCACGTTCTTCCCGCAGCACTTCCTGGGCCTGGCCGGCATGCCGCGGCGCATCCCGGACTACGCGCTGCAATTCGCCGAGTGGAACATGTGGTCGTCGATCGGCGCGTTCATCTTCGGCTTCTCGCAGCTGCTCTTCCTCTACAACATCGTGTCCACCATCCGCAGCGGCAAGAAGGCCGACCAGAAGCAGTGGGAGGGCGCGGACTCGCTCGAGTGGACGCACCTGCCGACGCCGTTGCCCTATCACACGTTCGTGACGGCGCCGATCATCAAGTGAAAGACGCACGAAGGTGAAAGGTGGAAGCTAGAGGGATGGAACGTCACGAGGCCACGCCGAAGCAGCGCCGGAACGCCATCATCTCGGCGGTCCTGCTCGCGCTCGTCGCGGTCGGCATCTACCTCACCGTGATCGCGAAGTTCGTCGTCTACGGATGACCGCCGCCGACCTCGACCTGCGCAACCGCCAGCTGATGGGCAAGCTGCTCGTCATCGCCGTGGGCATGCTCGGCTTCGGCTTCGCGATGGTGCCGATGTACCGGCAGATCTGCGAGGCGATCGGCATCACGCAGTCCCGCGCCGTGGGCTCGGTCAACACGCAGGTGGACACCTCGCGCGAGGTGAAGGTGGAGCTGCTGGCGAACACCGCGGGCCTGCCGTGGCGCTTCGAGGCGTTGGACAAGGTCGTGACGCTCAATCCGGGGCAGCTCGCGACGGTGCGCTATCGCGTGGTGAACGACCTCGGGCGGCCCGTCACGGCGCACGCCGTGATGAACACCGCGCCCGCCATCGCCGCACGCTACATCGTGAAGCAGGAATGCTTCTGCTTCACCGACCAGACGCTGCAAGCGGGCGAGACCCGCGAGATGCCGGTGGTGTTTCGCGTGAGCGCGGAAGCGCCGAAGGACCTCACGACGATCTCCCTGTCGTACACGTTTTTCGAAACGGGCAAGCCGTCGTGATCGACGCGTTCAAGGCGGTGTTCTGGAGCTTCTTCGGCGTGCGCAAGCGCGACGACTACGCGGCGGACCTCCAGCGCCTGAAGCCCCAGCACGTGATCGCGGCTGGGCTGGTGAGCGCATTCGTGTTCGTGATGATTCTCTTCGGAATTGTGAAGCTGGTGACGCGGTAAAACAGAAAGACAAAAGGAGTGAACGTGCAACATACCCAACCGTCCGGTTACTACTTCGCGCCGCCCTCGCACTGGCCGGTGGTGGGCGCGACCGCGCTCTTCTTCCTGGCATCGGGCGCCGTCCTGCTCTTCAACGGCTACGGCGCGGGCTGGATCCCCCTGGCCATCGGCATCTTCACGCTGGTCTACATGCTGTTCGGCTGGTTCGGCACGGTGATCCGGGAGAGCGAAGGGGGCCTGTTCAACAAGCAGGTGGACCTCTCCTTCCGCTGGGCGATGAGCTGGTTCATCTTCTCGGAAGTCATGTTCTTCGCGGCGTTCTTCGGGGCGCTCTTCTACGCCCGCCAGTACTCCGTGCCCTGGCTGGGCGACATCGACAACAAGCTGATCTGGCCCGATTTCGCGGCGCACTGGCCCACGACGGGCCCGTACCGTCCGGCCGAGTTCACGCCGATGCACGCGTGGGGGATCCCGGCGATCAACACGCTCCTGCTGCTCTCCTCGGGCGTCACCGTCACCTGGGCCCACTGGGCGCTCAAGAAGAACGACCGCGCGAACCTCATCTTCGGCATGGCGCTCACGATCATACTGGGCGTGATCTTCCTCACGCTGCAGGCCTACGAATACAGCCACGCCTACTCGGAGCTGAACCTCAAGCTCTCCACGGGCGTCTTCGGCTCGACCTTCTTCATGCTCACGGGCTTCCACGGCTTCCACGTGACGCTCGGCGTGACGATGCTCACCGTGATCCTCTTTCGCTGCGTCGCCGGCCATTTCAAGCCCGACCACCACTTTGGCTTCGAGGCCGTATCGTGGTACTGGCACTTCGTGGATGTGGTGTGGCTGCTGCTCTTCATCTTCGTCTACTGGGTCTAGGGCGTAACCCCTGCCTTGGAAAGGGCGGCCTCGGGCCGCCCTTTTCGCTACTGCAGCCTGCCGGTGATGAATCCGAAGAGGAAGCCGCCCAGCAGGAGGGCGATGATGATCGCCTGCAGCGCCACGCGGATCGTGAGCGCCTTCACGGCGCGCGTCGAGTTCCCCTTGTCCTTGTAGACGAAGTAGAGGCCCGCGAAGAGGCTCACCACCACGCCGGCGACGAGGACGAGGATCAGGATTTTCATGGTCGCCAAGTGTATTACCTCCGGAAGGAGCGCGGCCTGTGAAGGCGCTCGGATTCGCGTTTACGCCGTCGCGCTGGCCCACCCTCGGCGCCGCCGCGCTCGTTGCGCTCACCGTGTACCTGGGCGTGTGGCAGACGCATCGCGGCGACGAGAAGCAGGAGCGCCAGCGCCTGCTCGAGGCGCGAATCCGTGAGACGCCCGTGGTGCTGACCGGTTCCGTCGACAGCGCCGAGCCGCTGCTCTATCGGCGCGTGCGCGCCTCCGGCGAGTTCCAGCTCGCGGGCCAGATCTACGTCGACAACCAGGTGCTCCACGAGCGGGCGGGCTACTTCGTCGTGACGCCGCTCAAGTTGCGCGATGGGGCGCTCGTCCTCGTGAACCGGGGATGGATCGCGCGCGGTCCCGCCTATCCGCAGCCGCCGCCCGCACCGCCTCCCGAGGGGACCGTCGAAGTCACGGGCCTCGCCTCGCTTCCGCCTGCGCGATTCCTCGAGCTGGGCGAGGCAGTGTCCGCAAACGTGTGGCAGAACCTCACCATCGCGAGATACCGCGAGACGACGAAGTCGAAGGTACTTCCCGTGATCGTATTGCCCGACGCGGCGGGAGCGGGACTCGAGAGCGTGCACGAGACACCCGACGCGGGGGTCGCGAAGCACCGCGAATACGCGCTCACCTGGTTCTCGCTCGCGGCGACGACATTCGCGTTGTGGATCGGGCTGAACATGAGGAGGGTGGGATGAAGCTCACGCCGCGCGTGAAGCTTGCGCTCATCGCGGGACTTTTCACGCTGCCGATCGTCGCTTCGGTCGTCACGTACGTCTACTTCCCGCCGCCGCCCACCGGCAACTACGGCGAGCTGCTGCTGCCCCCGGCGCCGGCGCCGACCGAGCTCATGGCGATGCACGAGCGCTGGGTTCTCATCGCGTGGGACCGTGCGCCGTGCGAGGGCGCCTGCCTGGACAAGATCACGGCCATGCGACAGGTGCGCCTCGCGCTGGGCCGCAACGCCTCGCGCGTCGATCGCGTCCTGTTGCTGGGAAATACGAACGGCACGCCCGCGCCGCCCGAGGGTTTCGAGGGCATGTACCTGATCGGCGCGAGCGGCGTTCCCAACGGCGGCCTCATCGGCGACGCAGAGCGCATCTACCTCGTGGATCCGAACGGCAACGTGATGATGCGTTGGCCGGCACACCCCGACATGAAGCGCATGCTGAAGGACCTGGAGCGCCTGTTGAAGGCGTCCCAGATCGGTTGAGTGGGTTAAAATTGCAGGGTTCATGCTCCAGCAAGGCACCTTCCAACAGCCCGGTATCGGCGTCCAGTTCTGGCGCCTCACCAAGCCGCGCGTCGTCTCGCTCATCGTCTTCACGGCGGTGATCGGCATGCTGCTCGCGGCGCCCACTTTGCCGCCGGCCGGCTTGCTCGCCGCGGCGACCGCGGGCATCGCGCTGGTGGCGGGCGCGGCCGCCGCGTTCAATTGCCTCGTCGAGCAGCGCATCGATGCAGCCATGGCGCGCACGCGCGGGCGCCCGACGATCGTCGGCACCATCACCGATGCGCAGATCCTGCTTTTTTCCGGCGTGGTGGGCGGCCTGGGGCTCGCCATCCTGTGGCACGCGGTGAACCCGCTCACCATGTGGCTCACGCTCGCAACGTTCGTGGGCTACGCGATCGTGTACACCGTGATCCTCAAGCCGCGCACGCCGCAGAACATCGTGATCGGCGGAGCCTCGGGCGCCATGCCGCCGCTGCTGGGCTGGGCCGCCGTCACCGGTGACGTGACGTTCCAGCCGCTGCTGCTCTTCCTCATCATCTTCGCGTGGACGCCGCCGCATTTCTGGGCGCTCGCGCTGTATCGCCGCAACGAATATGCGCGCGCCGGCGTGCCGATGCTGCCCGTCACCCACGGCGAGGAGTTCACGCGGCTGCAGACGCTGCTCTACACGCTGCTGCTCACGGCGGTGACGCTGCTGCCCTTCGCGACCCAGATGGCGGGCTTCTTCTACCTCGGCGCGGCACTCGTCCTCGACGCGGTGTTCCTTGCATACGCCGTGGCGATCTGGAAGCGCTACAGCGACGCGCTCGCGAAGCGCGCCTTCGGCTACTCGATCTTCTATCTCGCGGCGCTCTTCGCCGCGCTGATGGTCGACCACTATCTCCCGTTGTTCACCTCGTGAGTCCCGTGTCGCGCGCCGCGGCGGCGATCCTGGTCGCCGTGCTGGCCGCCGGTTGCGACAGGCTCGGCGCGACGAAGTCGCCCTTCAAGGCGATCGACGTCACCGGAGCGCCGCTCGGTGGCGAGCTGCGCCTCACCGATCACAACGGAAAGGCGCGCTCGCTCGCCGATTTCCGCGGCAAGGTGGTGCTGGTGAACTTCGGCTATACGCAGTGCCCCGACGTCTGCCCGACGACGCTCGCCGACCTCGCTTCCGCGATGAAGAAGCTGGGCCCCGATGCGTCGCAGGTGCAGGTTCTCTTCGTGACGGTGGACCCGAAGCGCGACAAGCCCGAGCTGCTTCGTGAATACCTGCCGGCCTTCGACAAGTCGTTCCTCGGCCTCTACGGCGACGCGGACGCGACGAAAAAGGTGGAGAGCGAGTTCAAGATCTACGCCGCGGAACGGCCCGGCAAGACGCCGGATACCTACACGGTCGACCATGCCGCGCAGACTTTCGTCTTCGACCGGCAGGGCAAGCTGAGGCTGGTGATGGGCTACGGAATGGCGCCGGACGCGATCGCTTCCGACGTGCGGATCCTGCTCAACTAGCCCGAAGGCCCGCTGACGGAAATGGTGTCCGACGCCTAGTTGATCTGCGCCAGTTGCTTCTTCATCTTCTGCATCGCCTTCGCCTCGATCTGGCGGATTCGCTCGGCGGAGACGCCGAACTCCGCGGCGAGCTCGTGCAGCGTGAGCGGATCCTTTTCCGCCAGCCAGCGCGCCCGGATGATCCGGCGGCTGCGCTCGTCCAGGCTTTCCAGCGCGCGGCCGAGGCCCGCGCTCTTGAGCGATTCCGTCTGCTCACGTTCGAACGTCTCGGCCGGGCCCTCGGAGGCGTCGGTGAGGTAGGCGATCGGCGTCACGATCTCGTCGCCGTCGTCGGGAGACGGCTCGAGCGCCACGTCCCCGCCCTGCAGGCGCTGCTCCATCTCGATCACGTCGCTCTCCTTGACGTTGAGCGTTTGCGCGACCTGCGCGATCTCCGTGGGCGTGAGCGCAGTGCTGGACTTCTTCATGCTGCGAAGGTTGAAGAAGAGCTTCCTTTGCGCCTTGGTGGTGGCGATCTTCACCATCCGCCAATTGCGCAGGATGTATTCATGGATCTCGGCCTTGATCCAGTGGATCGCGAAGGATGCGAGGCGCACGCCGCGTTCCGGGTCGAAGCGCTTCACGGCCTTCATCAGGCCGATGTTGCCTTCCTGGATGAGGTCCGCCTGCGGCAATCCATAGCCAAGGTAGTTGCGCGCGACGGACACCACGAGCCTCAGGTGCGACGTCACGAGGTGGCTTGCGGCCGTGAGGTCGGACTGGTCGCGCAAGCGCCGGCCCAGCTCGACTTCCCGTTCGGAAGTAAGCATGGGAACAAGATTCGCGGCCTGGACGTAGGCCTCCAGGCTGGATACCGGCGGAAGCGCCGGAAGGGTCATGCTGGTCATTCGGGCTTTTCCTCTCTGGAGAGTGCGATTTTAGCACTCGTAGCTTTTGAGTGCTAAACGGGCTAGGGGTTCCGCCCCGAGGGAGAAAATTGCCGAAGCTCGCGGCCGACCGCCCACCATGCGCCGGCTAGCCCCAGGAAAGCGCAAAGACCCAAGACCAGCCAGATCCTCTCCCGTGACAGAAAAACAACCTTTAATTCAGTAGCATATGCGGGAGTAAGCGCTATCAACTCCGCTCCCAACCAGGCTGTTGCGGCCCAGCCCAACACGAGGGCCACCGCGCCCGCGGCCGCCCCCTGCAGGAGGCCGTGGTAGAGGAACGGCCGGCGCACGTCGGATGCCGTGGCGCCCACAAGTTGGCTCACCTCGATCTCCTCCCGGCGCGAGACCACCTGCAGGCGGATCAGGTGGCCCACGATGAAGGTGACCGCGGCGCCCAGGACGACGGCGATCACGGCCATCACGCGGTCGCCGAAACGGATCCAGCCGCGCAGGCGCTGCGACCACTCGAAGTCCGCGACGACCTGATCGACCGCGGGCAGCTTCGCCCACGCCTCGCGGGCGGCGGTGAGCTTCGCCACATCGTCTGCGCGCACGCGTACGGTGAATGCGTGCGGCAAGGGATTGCGGTCGAGGCTCGCGAGGACTTCGGCGAGGTGCGTGCTCGACTTGAGCTCCGCCAGCGCGTCCTCGCGCGAGATGAAGCGAACCGACGCCGTTTGCGGATTGGATCGCAAGGCCGACTCGATGCGCTTCACGTCGGCATCGGTCGCATCGAGCGTGAGATAGACGTTGACGTGCGGGTCCGTCTCGACGCCGGAGGTGAGCGCACCTGCGCTTCGCAACGCGACCGCGGCGATCACCGGCAACGCGATCGCGACGGCGAGCACGAGCACGGAGAATGCCGCGCCCAGCGGCTGCGCGGCCATGCGCCGCAGCGCGTCGCCCAACGCGTGGCCGTGCAGGCGAAGCCAGACGCTCATGCGGGCTGCGCCTCGCCGGCGACGCGGCCCGCATCGAGTGCGATGCGCCTGCAGCCCAGGCGCCCCAGGCTCGCCTCGTCGTGCGTGGACATCATCACCGTGACGCCCACCTGGTTGAAGGACGCGAACAGGTCGACGATCGCCGCGGCGTAGTCGGCATCGAGGTTGCCCGTGGGCTCGTCGGCGATGAGGATTGACGGGCGGTTCACGATGGCGCGGGCGATGCACAACCGTTGCTGCTCGCCGCCGGAGAGCGCGACCGGGTTCGCCTTCTCGCGCGCGAGCAAGCCCACCTTGTCGAGTGCCGCGCGTACGCGCCGTCCCGCCTCGTCGCGGGCGAATCCCGCGACGCGAAGCGGAAGCGCCACGTTCTCGAACGCGTTGCGGTCGAAGAGGAGCTTGTGGTCCTGGAAGACGAAGCCGATGCGCCGGCGCAGGACCGCGAGCGCCGTCTCGCCCAGCGCGCCCACGTTCTGGCCATGGACGACCACGCTTCCGCTCGTGGCGCGCTCGATGCCCGCGGCGAGCTTGAGGAGCGTCGACTTGCCCGCGCCCGAGCGTCCCGTCACCGCGACCATCTCGCCCTCGGCCACCTGCGCGGTGACACCGCGCAGGGCTTCGAGCCCGCCCGGATAGCGCTTCGCGACCGCGGAGAAACGGATCACGCGAAGAGCGCTTCGACGAAGTCGGCGGCGACGAACGGGCGCAGGTCCGCCGCTTTCTCGCCGATGCCGATGTAGCGGATGGGCACCGGGTGCTCGCGCGCGATCGCGGCGACGGCGCCGCCTTTCGCGGTGCCGTCGAGCTTCGTGATCACGAGGCCCGTGAGCCCGAGCGCCTCGTCGAAGGCCTTCACCTGGCGCACCGCGTTCTGTCCCGTGTTCGCGTCGATCACGAGCCACGTCTCGTGCGGCGCGCAGGCATCCGCCTTGGCCATGACGCGCTTCACCTTGCGGATCTCGTCCATGAGGTGCAGCTGGGTGGGCAGCCGCCCCGCGGTATCGGCGAGGACGACGTCGATGTTCTTCGCGCGCGCCGACTGGATCGCGTCGAAGATCACCGCGGCCGAATCCCCCTTCTCCTGCGCGACCACGGCGACCTTGTGGCGCCGCCCCCATTCCATGAGCTGCTCGACCGCGGCCGCTCGGAACGTGTCGCCCGCGGCAAGGAGCACGGACTTGCCTTGCGACTGGAAGAGGTGCGTGAGCTTGGCGATGGTCGTGGTCTTGCCCGCGCCGTTCACGCCGGCAAGAAGGATCACGAAGGGCTTGGGGATCCTGTCCGGCAGGGTCTTCTCCAGCGGGGCGAGCAGCTCGATGAGTGCGGCCTTCAGCTCCGCCTCGAGCTGGCCCGCGTCCTCCAGGCGCTTGTCACGCTGAGCCTTGCGAAGCCTCTCGATGAGGCCCTGCGTGGCGGCAACTCCGACGTCCGCGCCGAGGAGCTCGCTCTCGAGATCGTCGTAGACGGAGTCGTCGATGGGCGGCCGCGCGCGCAGCACGTCGAGCGCGCCTTTCCAGCGTTCGCGCGTGCGCTCGAGGTCCTTCTTGAGGAAACTCTTGAGGGATTGCATACGGGAGGGAAGCGAATATTTTACGGTATGATCGATCGGCGATGACCGCCAACCGCAACCGCGTGCGCATCATCGGGGGCAAATGGCGCAGCCGTCTGCTCAGGTTCCCACCCGCGGCGCAATTGCGCCCGACTCCGGATCGCGTTCGTGAAACGCTCTTCAACTGGCTCGGCCAACGGCTCGACGGGCTCGAATGCCTCGACCTGTTCGCCGGCAGCGGCGCGCTCGGCTTCGAGGCACTCTCGCGCGGCGCCGCGCGCGCGGTGCTGGTGGACAGCGACCGTGCCGTGGCCGACGCGCTTCGCGAGAACGTGAAGGCGCTCGAGGCGAACGGTGCCGAGATCGTCCAGCGCGACGCGATGGTGTATCTCGAGGGCGCGGCCGACAGGTTCGACGTCGCGTTCGTCGATGCGCCTTTCGCGAGCGGCCTCGCGCGCCGCGCGATGGAGCGCCTGCCGCGGCGGCTCAAGCCCGGCGCGCGCGTCTACGTCGAGAGCGCGCAGCCGCTGGATCTCGGCGCGCCCTGGGCGGCGCTTCGCGAGGATCGCGCCGGGGCGGTACGCTATGCCCTTTACGAGCTCACCCCATGACCATCCGCGCCGTCTATCCCGGCACCTTCGACCCGATCACCAACGGGCACGAGGACCTCATCCAGCGCGCCTCGAAGCTGTTCGACGAGGTGATCGTTGGCGTGGCCCAGAGCCAGGCGAAGCGGCCTTTCTTCTCCATGGATGAGCGCGTCGGAATCGCCCACGAGGTGCTCGCGCCCTACCACAACGTGAAGGTCCTGGGCTTCGCGGGGCTGCTCTCGGAATTCGTGAAGGAGCAGTCGGCGAGCGTGATCCTGCGCGGCCTGCGCGCGGTCTCGGATTTCGAGTACGAGTTCCAGCTGGCCGGCATGAACCGGCGCCTCGCGCCGGGCGTCGAAACGCTCTTCCTCACGCCTTCGGACAAGTACCTTTTCCTCTCCGCCACGATCGTGCGCGAGATCGCGGTCCTGGGCGGCGATATCTCGGCCTTCGTTCATCCGGTCACCGCGAAACGGATGCTCGAGAAGATCGGCCGCGGCGAGACTGCGGCGTAGCGATGGCGCTCAGGATCACCGACCAGTGCATCAACTGCGACGTGTGCGAGCCGGAATGCCCGAACGACGCGATCTCCATGGGGCCGGAGATCTACGTGATCGATTTCCGTCGTTGCACCGAATGCGTGGGGCATTTCGAGGCGCCGCAGTGCCGCGAGGTCTGCCCCGTGGACTGCATTCCGCTCGATCTGGAGCACGTGGAAAGCCGCGAGGACCTGCAGGCGAAGTACGAGCGGCTTGCCGGGGAGAAGAAAGCGGCCGCCTAGGCGAGCGAATGCTCGCGCTCGATGTCCAGCATCGCGGCGACGCGCGCCTGGTGCGAATCCAGCAGCTCCTTCTGGGCGACGAGGTCGGCGACGAGCTTGCGCAGCTCCTCCATGCGCGCCGCCAGCTCCGTGTCGGCCATCTGGATGCGTCCCATGCCCTCGATGCGGCTGTTGGATTGCTCCTGGTAGGTGTTGATCTGCGCCTCGAGCGGGCGGATGAAGCCCGCCATCCACGCGCGCGTCTCGCGGTCGGCGATCTCGAAGATGTTGATGACCTTCAGGCCCACCGTGTCGAAGAAGAGGGTGCCCAGCGACTTGCGGCTCTTCAGCATGAAGCCCGAGCCGCCCTTGAACTCGCGCTCGCACTGCTCCTCGATGCGCCCGAGCTCGACGACGAAGCGTTCCGTGCCGAAGTCGGCGATCTCCACGATCGCGATCTTGTACTCCTGGGTAAACTTGCGCCCGATGCTCGACATCATCAGCTTCGCGTCATGGATCACGGCAATGGCCTGCTGCAGGCGCTCGCGCGATTCGGCGAAGAAGGCGTCGAGCGCCTCGCCGATGCCTTTCGAGAACGAGCTCGCGGCGACGGCTTCGCGCGCGCGCATTCCCGACGCGCGCGCGGCGTTCGGATCGAGCAGCTTCGCGAGCTCGTCGGCGTGCCGGTAGTGCGCTGTACGCAATCCCCCGAAGGTGGCGCGCGCCTGCTCCAGGCGCCCGCGCTCGACGCCCGACTTCTTCGCGAGCAGCTCCACCAGCTTCTGGTTCTTGCCTTGCAACGCGGTCAGCTCCTCGAGCTGCTCCTCGGCGAATCCCAAACGGCTTTGCAGCAGCGCCCTCGTTTCGTTGATGACGCCGCGCGCTTCCGCGCGCACCGCGGTCGCGTGGTCCACGCGCCGCTGGTGGACCATGCCGCGCGCGAGCGCCTGCTCCAGGCGGTAGATCCGGCTGCGCAGCAGCGCGTCGCGATCGCCGACGAGGCGCGCGTTGAGGCCCTGGCGCGCTGAAAGCGCGAAGATCCGCGTGGGCGCCACGCCCAGCGTCTCCGCCGCGCGCCGCACCTGCCGGTCGATCTCCACCAGCACCTCCGCCTCGCTCTTGCCGCCTTCGCGCAGCCCGTCGATCTTGTTCAGCGCGACGAAGCAGGTCGCGTCGATGCCGGCGATCGTGCCGACATGCTCGTTCCAAAGCGCCTGGTCGTGTCCGGTGATGCCGTCGGCCGAAAGCATGAAGACGATCGCCGCGGCGTCGGGCACGCGATGAAACGATAGCTCCGGCTCCGTGGCGAGCGTGGTGTAGCCGGCGGTATCGAGGATCACGAGCCCGCTCGCGAGGAGCGCGTGCGGAACGTTGATCACCGCGTAGCGCCAGCGCGGCGTCTTCGCGTCCACGGCGTCGAGAAGGACCTCGCACGTCTTCGCGAGCGATTGCGGCTGCAAGGGGTCGAGCGGGACTTCCTGCCACGTGTCGATCTCGTCGAGCAGCTCGCGAAGCGCGCGCGGGCTCTCGCGCGTCTGCGAGGGGAGGAGCCGGATGGAAGGCCTGCGCGTGTCATCCCACAGGATCTCGGTGGGGCACTGGATCGTCTTGCCGACGATCGAGGGCAGAAGGCGCGCGCCCGACTCGGCGAAGAAGAGCGCGTTGATGAGCTCGCCCTTGCCGCGCGCGGCCTCCCCGACGAACGCGATCGTGAGCCGCTCGGTGGCGAGCCTGCGCTCGAGGTGCGCGAGCCGCGCCGCGGCCTGCTCGTCGATGAGGCGCGCGGACGCGGCCCACTTTCGCAGGCCGGCGAGCGTTTCCGCGGCGTTGGCGCGCCAGTGGCGAAGCTCCGCGAGGGTGGTCTCGAAGACGTTCACGTCTGGCACCGGGGGCAGAAGAACGTCGAGCGCTGGCCCTGGCGAATCGCGCGGATCTTCGCGCGGCATCGCGGGCAGGCCTTCCCGGCACGGTCGTACACGGCGTGGCGATGCTGGAAGTATCCGGGGCGGCCCTCGGCGGAAACGAAATCTCGCAGGGTGCTGCCGCCCGCATCGATCGCGCTCTCCAGCGTGTGGCGGATCGAGTCGGCGAGCCGGTCCCAGCGGGGCGCCGAGATGCGCCCTGCGCTTCGCGCCGGATGGATTCCCGCGCCGAAGAGAGCCTCGGAAGCGTAGATGTTCCCCACGCCGGTCACGATGCCGCCGTTCATGAGGAATTGCTTGATCGCGACGCGCCGGCCCCGTGCGCGTTCGTGCAGCGCGGCGCCGCTGAATGTGGCATCGAGCGGCTCGAGTCCGAGGCCGCGCAGCAGCGCGTGCTTTTCAGCGGGCGAGTCGAGCCACAGCACGGCGCCGAAGCGGCGCGAATCGTTCAGCCGCATCGCCTTTCCATCGTCGAGGACGATGTCGACGTGATCATGCTTGCGCGGGGCTGTCCGCGCGGGAACGACGGTGAGCCTGCCCGACATGCCCAGGTGGACCAGCAGGTGTCCCCGCGGGAAATCGAAGAGAAGGTACTTGCCGCGACGGCGAATGTCGCTCACGCGCTCGCCTCGCAGGCGCCGCGGAAGGTCTTTCGGGACAGGCCATCGCAGGTTCGGGTTGCGCACCACCACGTCTCGGACGCTCCTCCCCACGACGTGCGGCAGCAGGCCCCGTCGGGTTGTCTCGACTTCCGGTAGCTCCGGCATGCCCCGGAAGTATACGTGCCAGCTTGCGGGGGCCCGCCCCGTCCTACAACGCGACGAATGAAATCTCTACGCCCCGTAGCTGCCGCTCGAATCGTTCTATGATAGGTCCGTGATTCCGCGCCGGAATCATGCAACTTGAGGGAGGCAGGGCATGGCGAGCAAGCGAGCGTGGTGGGGTGTGCTGGTGGCCGCGATGGCCTTCGGCGTGGTCGGGCCCTCCGTGGCGGATGACACGCCGGCGGCGGACGGCGCGGCCGCGGTGGACGGCGGGTCGGCGAATTCCGAGGCGATCTACGAGTTCCTGGTCGCGGAGATGGCTGCCCAGCGTGGCGATACGGAAGGCGCGCTCGCGGTATTCCATCGCCTCGCGCGCGAGCTGAAGGATCCCGCCATCGCGCGCCGCGCGGTGGAGACCGCGATCCGTGCACGCGCTTTCGGCCCCGCGCTGGAGAGCGCCACCCTTCTCCTCGAGCTCGATCCCGAATCCTCTCTCGCACGCGAGATCATCGCGGCCCTGCTCGCCAACGAGGGCAACCTCGCGAAGGCCCAGGATCGCCTGGGACTCCTGCTTGCGAAGAATCCGAACCGCGGCCCGATCGTGATGCAGCTTTCCGACCTGCTCGCGAAGTTCCCGGACAAGGCCGCGACGCTCGCGGCCACGCAATCCATCGTCGAGCCGTACCTGAGGACGCCCGAAGCGCACTACGCGATCGGCGTCGCGGCGCTCGTCGCCGGAAAGGTGGACCTGGCGGCCAGGCAGGCCGATGAGGCCCTCGCCATCCAGCCGGCCTGGGAGCAGGGCGCGATCCTCAAGGCGCAGGTGCTTCGCAAGGCGTCGCCGAACGATGTGCTGCCTTTCTACGAGCAATTCGTCGCCGCGCATCCGCGCTCGCAGGAAGTGCGCATGCAGCTCGGGCGCGAGCTGGCCGCCGAGCGCAAGCTGGCCGAGGCGCGCGAGCAGTTCCGCGAAGCCGAGAAGCTCACGAAGTCCGACCCGCAGGCCGCGTACGCCATCGGATTGCTCTCGCTGCAGCTCGAGGAATATCTCGAGGCGCAGGTCGCGTTCACGCGCGCGCTGAAGCAGGGCTATCGCGAGCCGACGTCGATCTACCTGGGCCTCGGCCAGGCAGCCGAAGGGATGAAGCGCTACGAGGAAGCCATCGGCTGGTACCAGAAAGTAGAGGCGGGCGACTGGGTTCGCGCGCAGCTGAAGATCGCGACCCTCATCGCGCGCCAGCAGGGCCTCGCCGCCGGACGCGAGTACCTGCAGCGCATCGAGGCGCGAAGCGAGGACGACAGCATCCAGATGATCCAGGTCGAGGCGCAGCTGCTGCGCGATGCGAAGGCCTGGAACGAGACGTACGAAATGCTCTCGCACGCGGTCGCGAAATACCCGAATTCGTTCGAGCTCCTCTACGACCGGGCCATGGCGGCCGAGCGCATCGATCGGCTCGATGTCCTCGAGGCCGACCTGCGCAAGGTCATCAAGATGAAGCCCGACTATGCGCACGCCTACAACGCGCTCGGCTACACGCTCGCCGACAAGACCAAGCGCCTCACCGAAGCGAAGGACCTCATCGAGAAGGCGAACAAGCTGCAGCCGGATGACCCCTTCATCCTCGACAGCCTCGGATGGGTGTACTTCCGCATGGGGCAGATGCAGGAGGCGATCAAGCACCTGCAGACGGCGTACGGCCAGCGTCCCGATCCCGAGATCGCGGCGCACTACGGCGAAGTGCTGTGGAGCGCGGGCAATCACGACGAGGCGCGCAAGATCTGGAACGCGGCGCTGTCCGAGAACCCGAACCACGAGACGCTGCTCGCCGTGATGGCGAAGCACCAGCCCTGATCCGTCACCTCGTCGCGTGCGCGGCGGCGTTCCTCGCCGCCTCGTGCGCGATCACTCCCGAGCCCACCACGCTTCCGTCGCTGGAAGGCGTTCCCGCGTCCTTCGAGATGAGCGGGCGCCTGGCCGTGCGCCAGGGCGATCGCAGCGACATCGCGAAGCTTCGCTGGACGCACGAACGGGCGGGCGACACGTGGATCATCTCCTCTCCGCTGGGCAATGAAGTCGCGCGCATCGAGTCCGGCGCGCGTGGCGCGACGCTGCGGCGCGCGGGCGCGCCGCCCGAATCGGCCTCCGACTTCCCGTCGCTCGCGCAGCAGCTGCTCGGGGTTCCGCTCGATCCCGCGGCGCTCGCGCAGTGGCTGCATGGCTCGCGAACGAGCGCGCCGGGCGGGTGGAGCGTGGCCGTGGAGGAGACGCAACGCGCGGGCGCCATCGACATCGCGCGCCGCATCACCGCATCACGCGGCGACGTTTCGGTCCGTCTCGTCGTGGACGAGTATCGCGCGCTCGGCGAGTAGACATGCGCCTTCCGGGCCCCGACTACCCCGCGCCGGCGAAGCTCAACCTCTTCCTTCACATCGTGGGGCGGCTGCCGGATAACGGCTACCACCTCCTGCAAAGCGTCTTCACGCCCATCGACCTGTGCGACCGGATCCGCATCCAGGTGCGCGACGACGGCCGCATAGAGCGGGCGAATGATGTGCCCGGGGTGGCTGCTGCCGACGACCTCGCCGTGCGCGCTGCGAAGCTGCTGCAGGAAGCGACCGGCACGGCGCTCGGCGCGAACATCGAGCTCGACAAGCGCATCCCCATGGGCGGCGGCCTGGGCGGCGGAAGCTCCGATGCGGCCACGGTTCTTCTC
>Ga0209131_1000271_pt1 | contig 37460 bp, 39 predicted proteins | sample GraSoi_2013_40cm_FD_185826 | JGI IMG/M metagenome (GOLD analysis project Ga0209131, IMG submission 185826) | Grasslands soil microbial communities from the Angelo Coastal Reserve, California, USA - Sample 9_17_2013_40cm (SPAdes) (version 2) | ecosystem: Environmental > Terrestrial > Soil >...
GCGAAAGCGGGCGAGAAGTTCGCCTCGATGATCTGCGCGGGGCCGAACCCGAAGCCGCCATTGCCGGTAATGGCCGCATGCATGTTCGGGATCGCCATCAGCGTGCCGAGCAGGAAGATGCCGCCGATGATGAAGGCGCCGACGATCGAGAAGAGCACGGCCTTGGGTGCAGCGCGCCGCGGGTCCCTGGTCTCCTCGGCCAGCGTCGACGCGGTGTCAAAGCCGTAGATGACGAACAACGACATGAACATGCCGACGAAAAACGTGTTGGCGGAGATGTGCAGGCCGGGGTGCTCGTTGACCACCTTGAAGCCCTGGTGGTTGTGGAACGCCATCATGATCAGCGCGAACACGACCATGCCGAGAATCTCGAACAGCACGCCGGTATTGTTGATGATCGCGACCAGCCGGACGCCGTAGATATTCAGCACCGTGATGATCACGAGAATGATCAGCGCGACGACCAGCTCGGTGCGCAGGGTCAGGCCGAGGCTGTGCCAGCCCAGCCCGTTCAGCGCCGGGATCAGCGCCAGCGGGATCGTGGCCACGACGGACGTCACGGTCAGGATGCCGGCGAACAGGTAGATCCAGCCGGAGAACCACGCGTAGGTGCGGTTCGCCAGGTACTTGGTCCACTGGAACACCGATCCGGCGATCGGGTAGTGACTCGATACCTCGGCGAAGTTCAGCGCGATGATGAACTGGCCGAGAGCCACAATCGGCCAGGTCCAGATCAAGTCACCGCCGATGGTGATCAGGCCCAAGGCGAACAACGTAAAGATGCCGGTCGACGGCGAGATATAGCTGAAGGCGACCGCGAAGGAACTGAAGGTGCCAAGGCCGCGCCTCAGTTCCTGCTTATAGCCGAACTGGGCAAGGTCGGCGCTGTCGCGCTCCCCGCCGGCCTGTTCAGTGGTTGCGCTCATCGGAGGTCCTCCAACCAGACGGGCGCGCAAGGCGCCGGGGCGCAGTTTGAGGCGCAAGCGTAGGGCTCAGCGGGGCTAACTGTCCATACCCTTTGGCTGTCGTGACCTGGGAACCTCGGGACCTTTCCGGAAAGTACCTCAGGATAGATCTAGACCTTTTACCGTCGACTACCTACGCTTCGCACCATCCACCCGCGGGAGGCGAGCTTGGAAACTACGGCTGCCGAAGACCTGGACGGGGTCTTCGACCAGGTGCCGAGCATTGCCGCCCGGCCGCGCACGGTTACCGAGCTGCCCGGTGGGCTGACGAACAGGAACTTCAAGATCTCCACGATCAACGGGACGTTCGTGGCGAGGGTCGCTTCCGGAGGCAGCGAGCTGCTGGCGATCGACCGGCAGAACGAGTACCGCAACTCGATGCGGGCCGCCGCAGCCGGCGTCGGCGCTCCGGTGATCGACTACCAGCCGTCGGTCAGCGTGCTTGTCCTGGGGTTCCTCGAGGGCCGGACTCTCGCCAATGCCGATGTGGCTGACCCGGACCGGCTGCGCAGGATCGCGCGAGCCTGCCGCCAGCTGCATGGGGCCGAGCGCTTTGACGGCAACTTCGATATGTTCGAGATCCAGCGCAGGTACCGGTCCGTGGTGGCCGAGCGCGGCATCGCGATCCCGGCCGGCTATGACGACCTGATGGACAAGTTCGACGCGGCGGCCCGGGCGCTCGCCGTCGGCGACGAGGGCACCGTCCCGTGCAACAACGACCTGCTCGCCGCCAATTTCATCGAGAACGGCGAGAAGATCTGGCTGATCGACTACGAGTATGCCGGCAACAACGATGCCTGCTTCGAGCTCGGCAATATCTGGGGTGAGTGCCAGCTACCTGACGAGGCGCTCGCCACGCTGGTCGCCGAGTACTACGGCCGCCCGCTGCGGAACAAGATCGCCAGGGCCATGCTGCTCGGCTTGGCCGGCAAGTACGGCTGGACGCTGTGGGGAGCCATCCAGGCCGCGGTCAGTCCGATCGACTTCGATTTCTGGTCCTGGGCGATGGAGCGGTTCGAGGGCGCCGTGGCCGGATTCTCGGCGCCCCGCTTCGACCGGCTGCTCGATGAGGTTCAGCGCACGGACTGAAGCGTCTTCCACGACTGAGCAGCCCAGCAGGACAGGGATGAGGCAGGATGACCGAGACGGATTGCCGATGAAAGAGCAGAACCCGGGGGGCGGAGGCCCGGGGGGCGGAGGCCCGGGCGGGGTAGTGCAGGCTGGTGCGGGATCACGGCCGGCGCTGCCCCGCCGGGCACGCGTGGTCATCATCGGCGGCGGTGTCATCGGCACGAGCGTGGCCTATCACCTGACCCTGCGCGGCCTGGCCGACGTGCTGCTGCTCGAGCAGGGGCAACTGTCCTGCGGCACGACCTGGCACGCGGCAGGCCTCGTCGGCCAGCTGCGGGCGTCGGAGAGCGGCACAAAGCTCGTGCAGTACTCGACACAGCTCTACGACCGGCTGGAAGAAGAGACCGGGCTGGCTACCGGCTTCCGGCGATGCGGCGGCGTGACGGTCGCCAGGACGGCCGACCGGATGATGGCGCTGCGCCGCACCGCCGCGACTGCGGAGGCCTTCGGGCTCGAGTGCGAGCTGATCAGCCCGGCCCGAGCGGCCGAGCTGTATCCGGTCATGGATGTCTCCGGCCTGGTCGGCGGGATCTGGCTGCCTGGCGACGGCCGGGCCAACCCGACCGACCTGACCGCCGCGCTGGCCAGGGGCGCCAGGACGCGCGGCGCGGTGATCAGGGAACGCACCAGGGTTACGGGAATCGCCGTGGCTGGCGACTCGGCCGCGGGACCAGCGGTGAGCGGCGTGCGGACCGACGAGGGCGACGTCGAGGCCGAGATCGTGATCAACTGCGCCGGCCAGTGGGCCAAACAGGTCGGCGCCATGTGCGGCGTCACCGTCCCGCTGCACTCGGCCGAGCACTTTTACGTGGTCACCGACGAGGTATCCGGCACGCACAGGGACCTGCCCGTGCTCCGCGACCCCGACGGCTTTATCTACGTCAAGGAGGAGGTCGGCGGGCTGCTGGTGGGCGGCTTCGAGCCCGACGCCAAGCCCTGGGTGGCGCCGGACGAGCTGCCCTATCCGTTCGAGTTCCAGCTGCTGGCCGAGGACTGGGACCATTTCGCGATCCTGATGGACAGCGCGATCGAGCGGATCCCCGCGCTGGCCAGCACCGGCATGAAGAAGCTGTACAACGGGCCGGAGAGCTTCACCCCCGACAATCAGTTCATCCTCGGCGAGGCACCGGAGCTGCGGAACTTCTTCGTGGCCGCCGGATTCAACTCGGTGGGCATCGCCTCGGCCGGCGGGGCCGGCAAGGCGCTGGCCGACTGGATCACCGACGGCGACCCCGGGATGGACCTGTCGGTCGTCGACCTCCGGCGCTTCGCCGCATTCAACGGCAACAGCCGCTGGCTGCGGGACCGGGTTGGTGAGGTGCTCGGGCTGCATTACGCGCCGCCGTGGCCCAACCGCGAGCTGGTCACGGCACGGCCGTTCCGCCGGTCGCCGGCCTATCATCTGCTCCGGGCCGCGGGCGCGTGCTTCGGTTCCAAGATGGGCTGGGAGCGGGCGAATGTCTTCGCGCCGGTGCTGGCCCGGGGGGACGACCCCCCGGAGCCCCCCGCCGAGGGGAAGCAGCCTGTCATCGAGTACTCATGGGACAAGCCGAACTGGCTGCCTTGGTCGGCTGCCGAGCAGCTGGCAACCCGCGAGGCGGTGGCTGTCTTCGACCAGACTTCGTTCTCCAAGTACCTTCTCACCGGCCCGGCGGCGCTGGCCGCCTTGCAGTGGCTGTGCACCGCCGACATCGACGTGCCGCCGGGGCGGACCGTCTACACCGGCATGCTGAATGCGGGCGGCAGATACGAGGCCGACATCACGGTGACCAGGCTGGCCGCTGACCAGTTCCTGATCTTCAGCAGCGCGGCGTCGACCGAGCGGGACCTGGACCACATCAGGCGCAGGCTACCCGCCGCAGGCGCAGCCCTGGTCGACGTCACCTCCGCCTATGCCGTCTACGGCGTCATGGGCCCGAGGTCGAGGGAGCTGCTTTCCAGGCTTAGCGCTGCTGACCTGGGCAATGAGGCGTTCGGATTCGCGCAGAGCAGGCAGATCGACCTCGGTTACGCGACAGTTCGGGCGACGAGGCTGACCTATGTGGGCGAGCTCGGCTGGGAGATTTGCGTTCCCGCTGAATTCGCGGTCGGCGTGTACGAGGACCTGATGGCGGCCGGCGCGGACCTGGGCGTCGTGAACGGCGGGTACTACGCGATCGAGTCGATGCGACTGGAAAAGGCGTACCGTGCGTTCGGCCGCGAGCTGACGCCGGACTACAACCCGGTTGAGGCCGGGCTGCTGTTCGCCTGCAAGCTGAAGACCGACATCGGCTTCCTCGGCCGGGGTGCGGTAGAGCAGGCCCGGACCGCAGGGCCGCGGCAGCGGCTAGTCTCGGTGGTGCTCGACGATCCGGCCGTGATGATGTGGGGCGGCGAGCTGCTGCTGCGCGACGAGCGTGCCGCTGGCCTGGTGACGTCCGCCGCCTGGGGAGCTACGATCGGCGCGTCGGTCGGGTTGGCGTACCTCAGGTGCACCGGCGGCGACGTGGTGACGCCTGACTACATCAGGTCGGGCCGGTATCAGGTCAATGTCGGGGGCCAGGTGTGTGAGGCGAGGATGTCATTGCGCCCGCCGGTCGACCCCGATGGGGAGAAGGTGCACCGGTGACCGTTCCGGCGGAGCTAGGGGCGGCCGGCGCGAAGCCGGACGGCACGATGGCTATCAGCGTGTTCGACTTGTTCAAGATCGGGATCGGACCGTCGAGCTCGCACACGGTCGGCCCGATGCGGGCTGCCGCGATGTTCGCCCGCTCACTGGTCTCCGACGGACTGGCCGACCGGGTAGCGGCGATCCGGGTGGAGCTGTTCGGCTCGCTCGGGGCGACGGGTCACGGGCACGGCAGCGTCGCCGCGGCCGTGCTCGGCCTGCTAGGCGAAGACCCCGAGACCGTGGATCCGTCGGCCACCACGTCGATCGTCGACCGGGTGCGCCAGACGGGGAAGCTGGCGCTCGGCGGGTCGGCTAATTCGGCGGTGGCCCGGGAGATTGACTTCGACGTTGATAACGACATCGTGCTGCACCGGCGGAAGCGGCTGCCATTTCATTCGAATGCGATGGTGTTCAGCGCCCAGGACGCGAGCGGCGGTGAGCTGAGCCGCCGCACGTACTACTCCGTCGGGGGCGGCTTCGTGCTCGGCGATGACCAGGCGGGCGGCCCGCGGCTGATGCCCGATTCAGCGGCTGATGCCCGATTCAGTGGCGGTGCCCTATCCGTTCGCCAGCGGGGCCGAGTTGCTGAAGCGCACGCGGGCGAGCGGCCTGCCGATCAGCGGCGTGATGCTGGCCAACGAGCTCGTACGCCCCGGGGGGTCGCCCCCCCGGGCCAGTACCGATGAGGCGGCGATCAGGTCTGGCCTGCTGCGAATCTGGTCGGTCATGCAGGATTGCGTCGCGGCGGGCTGCGAGGCCGGCGGCGTGCTGCCCGGCGGGCTTAAGGTACGCAGGCGCGCCCGCAACCTGCGGGACAAGCTCGAGCGCACGTCAGATTTGACCGATCCGCTGTATGCGATGGAGTGGGTGACGCTGTACGCGCTCGCGGTCAACGAGCAGAACGCCGCAGGCGGCCGGGTAGTAACGGCACCGACCAATGGCGCGGCCGGCATCATCCCCGCAGTGCTGCACTACTACACCAGGTTCGTTCCGGGCGCCAGCGATGACGGCGTCATCGCTTTCCTGCTGACGGCGGCCGCGATCGGTGTCCTGTTCAAAGAGAACGCGTCTATCTCCGGTGCTGAGGTCGGCTGCCAGGGCGAGGTCGGCTCCGCCTGCTCGATGGCCGCTGCCGGGCTGGCTGAGGTGCTCGGCGGCACCCCCGAGCAGGTCGAGAACGCCGCCGAGATCGGGCTTGAGCACAATCTGGGGCTGACCTGCGATCCAGTCGGCGGCCTCGTCCAGATCCCGTGCATCGAGCGGAACGCGATCGCTTCGGTGAAGGCGATAACGGCGGCACGGATGGCGATCAGGGGTGACGGCGAGCACCACGTGTCGCTCGACAAGGCGATCAAGACGATGCGCGAGACCGGTGCGGACATGAAGGAAAAGTACAAAGAGACCTCGCGCGGCGGCCTGGCGCTGAATGTCGTGGAGTGCTGAACAAAGCTACTTTGCCAAGCCCGTAGCCCGTGTCCAATCTCGCCCTCCGAGTCGCACCGAGAAGTGGCTGTTTGATGACCGACTCGACTAGGCCCGCGTTCTCTGCATGCGGGGGCGCTGGTCGCGGCACCGCGCGAGCGCGTTCGCTGCGGCTCCCCGGCACGTTGCTACTCGCCGGAGCCGGGGTCGGCGCCCTGCCGCTCCCGTCGGTTGTGAGCTCGCGGGCCGACGGCGGGCTCGGACACGCAGCTCACCCCCGATAAGACCAATCAGGCCGGCGCGGTCGTCTACGCGGTCCCGGTGCGGGCAGCCGGCCTGAAAGTGACGTTCGACGCGCAGCTCGGCGGCGATGGCGGCCAGGGCGGCGACGGACTCACGTTCGCGCTGCTGCCGGAGTGCTGCGGACGAGCGGGCGACCGGCCGGGCGGGGTAGGCTGTGGCGGGTCCGGCTTGAATGCCGGGCCATGCGGGACTAAAGAATCGCCCCTGCGGGTTAGGATTCTTGTCCGCGGCGGAGTAGCTCAGTCAGGCAGAGCAAGCGGCTCATAATCGCTGTGTCGCCGGTTCAAGTCCGGCCTCCGCTACGAACACCGGGGAAACGCAGGTCCCGCGGCTTTTGCTGCGGCTGTCCTGCCAGTTACCCTTGAGGCCCACACCCCAACAGGAGAAAGGCGCTCCACCGTGGCTGCGACCGACATCAGGCCCAAGATCACCCTGGCCTGTCAGGAGTGCAAGCACCGCAACTACATCACCAGGAAGAACCGGCGCAACGACCCGGACAGGCTCGAGCTCAGCAAGTACTGCCCGTTCTGCCGCAAGCACCAGCCGCATCGCGAAACGCGCTAGCATCCCGCGCCTGGCAGACGTGATCGTTTCTCTAGGCTGGAGCGAGCTTGGCCATCAACCCCGACTTCCTCGGCAAGACCTTCCCGCCCGGACCGGCCTACGAGATCAGCAGGGTCAAGCTGGCCGAATTCGCCGATGCGATCGGTGACCCGAATCCGGTCTACCGCGATCGGTCGGCCGCCGTGGAGGCAGGGTTTCCTGACGTAATCGCGCCGCCAACGTTTCCGTTCGTGATCAGCATCGCGAGCAGCGCGCGTGCGCTGGCCGATCCCGGCCTGAACCTCAACTACGCGATGGTGGTGCACGGCGAGCAGCGGTTCAGCTACGTCAGGCCGCTGCATGCTGGAGATGTGGTGACGGCGCAGGTCACGATCTCCGACATCAGGGAGGTCGGCCGCAACTCGACGATGACGACGACCACGCAGATCAGCACGGTAGACGGCGAGCACGTGTGCACCGCGTACTCGACCCTCGTGGAGCGGGGAGGCGCCCAGTGAAGGGGGATGGGGAGGTGGGTGGGGATCAGGTCAGCTACGACGACGTCGAGGTCGGCACCGACCTGGCTGCGGTCAGCTATCCGGCCACCAGGCTGAGCCTGGTGAAGTACTGCGGCGCTTCTGGCGACTTCAACGTCATCCACTGGAACGAGCGCATCGCCAGAGCGGTCGGGCTGCCGGATGTCATCGCGCACGGCATGTTCACGATGGCGCAGGCAGGCCGCTTCGTGACCGACTGGGCCGGGCCGAAGGCCACCGTCGTGGACTTTGGCGTGCGATTCTCCTCGCCTGTGGTGGTGCCGGACGACGATGTCGGGGCCGCCATCACCGTGAGCGGGCAGGTCGAGGAGAAGCTGGACGGCAACCGGGTCGCGTTGGCGCTGACCGCTCGGTCGGCGGAGACGAAGGTGCTGACCAGGGCCCGCGCCGTCGTCCGTCTGCCCTAGCCCCCGCGATCGTCAACTGGACCCCGTAAGCTCACCTGGTGCTCATGATCAGCAAGCAGGTTCCCCTGTCGGGCATGACGACGCTGCAGGTGGGCGGGCCTGCGGCGCGGTTTGCCGAAGCGCGGACGGCCGAGGAGCTCGTCGAGGCGGTGCTGGCCGCCGATAACGCCGGCGAGCCGCTGCTCGTGCTCGGCGGAGGCAGCAACCTGGTCGTGTCCGACGACGGCTTTCCTGGCGCGGTGCTGCGGGTGGCGACGACCGGCGTAGCCGCGCGGGGGGCAGACGACCGGGTCCTGGTCACCGTCGCCGCTGGCGAGCACTGGGACCGGCTCGTCGAGTGGTCCGTCGCCGAAAAGCTCGCCGGGCTGGAGTGCCTGGCAGGCATCCCCGGGCTGGCCGGCGCCACCCCGATCCAGAACGTGGGCGCGTACGGCCAGGAGGTCGCGGCAACCATCATCGTGGTCACGGTGCTCGACCGGGCCAATGGCTCGGTCAGCTATCTGGCCCGCGACGAGTGCGGCTTCGGCTACCGGACCAGCCGGTTCAAGCGGACCGTCCTGCCGCAGGCCATGCCCCCCGGCCCGGGTCAGGGGCCGCCCGGACCCGGGCCTACGGGCAGGTACGTCGTGCTCAATGTCACGTTCGCGCTCGAGCGCGACCCGATGTCGGTCCCAGTGAGATATGCCGAGCTCGCGGCGATGCTAGGAGTGGCGACCGGGGACCGGGCGCCGCTGGCCGACGTCAGGGACGCTGTGCTGGAGCTGCGCCGCGGCAAGGGCATGGTGCTCGACCCCGCCGACCCCGACACCGCGAGTGCCGGGTCGTTCTTCACTAACCCCGTTCTGGGCACCGGCGAGCTGGCCAGGCTGGAGCGCGTCGTAGCGGTCCGCCGCCCGGGGACCCGCGTGCCTACCTTTCCTGTCGCGGCCGAGCTCGGCCAGGGCGGGGATTCCGGTCGCGGCCTGGCCAAGGTGCCAGCGGCCTGGCTGATCGAGCAGGCCGGGTTCGACAAGGGCTATCCAGGCCGTGGAGCGGCCAGGATCTCCTCGAAGCACACGCTGGCGCTGACCAACGCCGGCGGGGCGACTGCCGCCGACCTGATCGGCCTGGCGCATGAGATCGCGGCTGGCGTGCGTTCGGCGTTCGGAATCGAGCTGGCTCACGAGCCTGTGCTCGTCGGCCTGAAGCTGTAGCGGCCGGCTCCGCGGGCTAGCGGGCCGCAGGCCGCGGTACTGTCAGCGGGCGGCTGGCCGGGGTACCCTCAGCCGGGTCAGGTTCGGCCAGCCAGGAGTCAATGCCGGACAGCAGCCTGGCCCTGACGGCGGGCGGGGCCGCCGATCCTCCCACGGACATCCTCGCCAGATCCGCCAGGCGATCATCGGCCAGCCCGTGCGCGCCCCTGGCTAGCTCGTATTGCGCCGTCAACCGCGACCCGAACAGCAGCGGATCGTCGGCGCCGAGGGCCACCTTGACGCCGGCGTCGAGCAGGCGAGTCAGCGGCACCTCAGCTGGCGTCGCTGCCACTCCGAGCGCGACGTTCGACGCGGGGCAGACCTCCAGCGTTGTCTGCCGCTCCGCAATCCGGCGGACGAGGGCAGCCTCACCGGCGGCCGCCACGCCATGCCCGATCCGGTCGGCGTTCAGCTCGTCGAGGCAGCCGCGTACGCTCTCCGGGCCTGCCAGCTCGCCCCCGTGCGGCACTGCGAGCAAGCCTGCCCTGGCCGCGATCCTGAACGCGGCGGCGAAGTCGGCTGGCCGGCCGCGGCGCTCGTCGCTGGACAGGCCGAAGCCCGTCACGCCGCGCCCGGCGTACCTGACAGCCAGGCGCGCGGCGGTCCTGGCGTCGAGCGGATGCCTCGTCCTGTTCGCCGCGATGATCACGCCGATGCCGACGCCAGCCGCGCTGGCAGCCCCGGCGGTCGCGTCGAGAACCAGCTCGACGAACGCCGTCAGCCCGCCGAACCTGGCCGCGTAGCCGGATGGATCTACCTGGTACTCGAGCCAGCCCGAGCCTTCTGCCCGCTCGTCCTGTGCCATCTCGGTCACCAGACGGCGCAGGTCGGCTTCGGTCCGCAGGACCGCCCTGGCACAGTCGTAGAGGCGCTGGAACCTGAACCACCCGCGCTCGTCGGTGCCGCGCAGCCTGGGCGGCCACTCGCTCCCGAACGCGTCCGGCAGCGTGATCCCGTGCAGGTCGGCGAGCTGGATCAGCGTGGCGCGGCGCATTGCGCCGATGAAGTGCAGATGCAGGTGCGCCTTGGGAAGCAGGTCAAGCCGGCGTGCCATCCGCCTAGTCCGCCGCCGGGCAGCCGTCAGCGGGCCTGAGCAAGGAAGTCGCCGAGCCGGGTCAGGCCGACCTCGAGGTCCGCATCGGCCAGGGCGGCCGACAGCCGGAAGTAGCCCGGCGCCCCGAACGCCTCGCCAGGAACGACCGCCACCTCGGCCTCGGCGAGCACGACCTCGGCGAGCTCGGCAGAGGTCGTGATCTGTCGGCCGGCCAGTTCCTTGCCGAGCACGCCCTTGACGCTCGGGAAGCAGTAGAACGCTCCCTCTGGCAGCGGGCAGATGACCCCAGGGATCTTGTTCAGCATGATGGTCATGAGCTCTCTGCGGCGGTCGAAGGCCTCGCGCATCCGTTCGACCGCGGACAGGTCGCCGGAGACCGCGGCCAGCGCCGCCGCCTGCGCGACGTTGCACACGTTCGAGGTGGCGTGCGACTGCAGGTTCGTCGCCGCCTTGATCACGTCCTGCGGCCCGATCATCCAGCCGACGCGCCAGCCGGTCATCGCGTAGGTCTTAGCGACGCCGTTCAGCACGACGCAGCGATCGGCCAGATCAGGAGCGGACACGGAAATCGAGGCGAACCTGGCTTGTCCGTAGACCAGGTGCTCGTAGATCTCGTCGGTGACCACCCAGAGCCCGCGGCCGCCCGCCCACCGGCCGATCTCCGCTACCAGTTCAGGCGGGTAAACCGCGCCGGTCGGGTTCGACGGCGAGACGAAGACCAGCATCTTGGTCTGGTCGGTGCAATGCGCTTCGAGCCTCTCGACCGTGGTCAGGTAGCCCGAGCTCTCGTCGGTCCGCACCGGTACGGTCACGCCGCCCGCCAGCGCGATTACCTCGGGGTAGGTCGTCCAGTACGGCGTCGGCAGCAAGACCTCGTCGCCGGGGTCAAGCAGCGCGGCGAACGCCTGGTAGACGGCCTGCTTGCCGCCGTTGGTGACCAGTACCTGGCTCGGCTGCACGGCGAGGCCGGAGTCACGGGCCGTCTTGGTGGCGATGGCCTCCCGCAGCTCGGGCAGTCCCGCGGTGGGGGAGTACTTGTGGAAGCGCGGGTTCGCGCAGGCGCGCTGGGCCGCCTCGACGATGTAGTCAGGCGTCGGGAAGTCAGGCTCGCCGGCGCCGAAGCCGATGACCGGCCGGCCGGCAGCCTGCATCGCCTTGGCCTTCCCGTCGACTGCCAGCGTCGCCGACTCGGCGATGGCGGATATGCGTGCGGAAAGTCTGGGCTTGCTCGGTGCCATGGCTAGCATCTTTTCACCTCTGGCCGGTCTGGCCGGCAAGGCGGGCGATATGCTGCGCGGTTCGACGCGGGGGGCGCCGGCAACGTACACTTCAACATCTGGTGGTTCTCCGTCAGGCTGCGCAAGCGTGCCTGCGGTTCCACGCAGAGGGCAGTAGCTCAATTGGCTAGAGTCCCGGTCTCCAAAACCGGCGGTTGGGGGTTCGAGTCCCTCCTGCCCTGCGAGTTGGCCCGTAACCCGCGGGCCCCGCACCGGCGCGAGCCGGCCGTTTGACCAGCGCTACAGGTGAGGACATGGCGACTCAGGTACGTGGCCCGCAGGCCAGAAGGCCGGTTAAGTCCGGGGGTTCGGCGAAGCCGGAGCGGACGAGCCCGGTCGTCTTCGTGCGGGAGATCAGGGCCGAACTCAAGAAGGTGATCTGGCCGACCCGCAAGGAGCTGATCACCTACACCACGGTCGCAGTCATCTTTATCCTGATCATGGTGGGGATCGTCACCGGCGTGGATACCGTCCTCACGAGGCTGGTGTTCGCCGTCTTCGGTCGCTGATGGCTGAAGGGCTGAGTCGTAACCGTGCGCTAAGCGTGGCAGCATGATCACGGGAGGTTAATTCCTCTCGGTCCGCTCATGCGGGGGACATCGGCCAGGACGAGAGCGCAAAGGCCTGCGCGCGCGGAAGCCGCGCAGGAAGCAGCAGAGAGAAAGAGTAATCGTGTCCGACTCCGAACAGGTCGGCAGGCCGCTGGCCGGGCCTAACGACGAAGACCAGGCCGACATGCTCGGCGAGTCAACCGCGGTCGCGGACGGCTCAGCCGACGGCGCCGGTGTGGCGCGGGACGCTGCGGAAGCCGCGGAGGCCCAGCAAGCGCAGGAGGCTGAGCAAGCCCAGGAGACCCAGCAAGCCGAGGAGGCCGAGGAAGCGGATCCGGTCGCCGCGTTCGAGGCAGAGCTTCGGCAGCTGCCAGGTGAGTGGTACGTCGTGCACTCCTACGCCGGATACGAGAACCGGGTCAGGGCCAACCTGGAGAGCCGCACCCAGTCGCTGAACATGGAGGACTACATCTTCCAGATCGAGGTCCCCACGCATGAGGTGATCGAGGTCAAGGGCGGCAAGCGACAGCAGGTGCAGGAGAAGGTTCTGCCCGGATACATCCTGGTGCGGATGGACCTGACCGACGAGTCATGGGCAGCGGTGCGCAATACCCCTGGCGTGACCGGCTTCGTTGGCCTGTCCAGCCGGCCGTCGCCGCTGAGCCTGGACGAGGTCATGTCCCTGCTCGCGCCGGTGCCGGAGGAGAAGGCGGCCAAGAAGGCCGAGACGCTGCGGGCCGCCGCCGTGGACTTCGAGGTGAACCAGTCGGTTACCGTTATGGACGGCCCGTTCGCGACGCTGCCAGCGACGGTCAGCGAGATCAACCCCGATACCCAGAAACTGAAGGTGCTCGTGTCGATCTTCGGCCGAGAGACGCCGGTGGAGCTGTCCTTCGACCAGGTCAGCAAGATCTGAGCAACTCAAGCACGACAACGATAAGGATTTCAGGCAGATGGCTCCGAGGAAGAAGAAGATCGCCGCGGTCGTCAAGGTCCAGCTGAACGCCGGCGCGGCGACTCCCGCTCCGCCTGTGGGCACGGCGCTCGGCCCGCACGGCGTCAACATCATGGACTTCGTCAAGCAGTACAACGCGGCGACCGAATCGCAGCGCGGCAACATCATCCCGGTCGAGATCACGATTTATGAGGACCGGACGTTCTCGTTCATCACCAAGACGCCCCCGGCCGCCGAGCTGATCAAGAAGGCGGCCGGTGTGCAGAAGGGCAGCCCGGAGCCTCACAAGACCAAGGTCGGCAAGATGACCAAGGCGCAGGTCAGGGACATCGCGCAGACCAAGATGACGGATCTGAACGCCACCACCATCGAGGCGGCCGCGCAGATCATCGCCGGAACCGCCAGGTCGATGGGGATCACCGTCGAGGGCTGACCGGCCCCCGGCACACCCGATAGTGGCAGAGCCAGGCGCTGGCCCGCAGACCACGACTTCTCTGACAGTCAGAGGGAGAAAGAACATGAAGCGCAGCAAGGCTTACCGCAAGGCTGACGAGCTGATTCAGCCTGAGAAGCTATACACGCCCGTGCAGGCGGTCGACCTGGCCAGGAAGACTTCGACCACCAAGTTCGACTCGGCGGTCGAGGTGGCGATCAGGCTCGGCGTTGACCCGCGCAAGGCCGATCAGATGGTGCGCGGCACCGTGAACCTGCCGCACGGCACGGGCAAGACCGCCAGGGTGCTGGTCTTTGCGGTCGGCCAGCGCGCCGAGGAGGCGCGCGCTGCTGGCGCGGACATCGTCGGCTCTGACGAGCTGATCGAACGAGTCCAGGGCGGCTTCCTCGATTTCGACGCGGTCGTCGCCACGCCTGACCTGATGGGCAAGGTCGGCCGTCTCGGCCGGGTGCTCGGCCCGCGCGGCCTGATGCCGAACCCGAAGACCGGCACGGTGACCGCTGACGTCGCCAAGGCCGTCACCGAGATCAAGGGCGGCAAGATCGAGTTCCGCGTTGACCGACACGGCAACCTCCACTTCATCATCGGCAAGGCGTCGTTCGACGACCGGGCCCTGGTGGAGAACTACGCGGCGGCAATCGACGAGGTCGTCAGGCTGAAGCCGGCCGCCGCGAAGGGCCGGTACCTGAGGAAGATCACCTTCACCACGACCATGGGCCCTGGCGTTCCCGTCGACCCGTCAGTGACCAAGGGCCTGACGGCCGAACTCGAGGAAGCCGCCGCCAGCTAGGTTCGCCCAAGGCTGGCTGCCCCAGGGCGGCTTCCCCGGGGCGGCTACCGCGGCTACCCCGGGGCGGCTACCCGGGGCCAACCCCCCGGCGAAGCCGGGCAGGAGCCACAGGTGCCGCCTCACGGCGGCACTTTGCGAGGCATCTGCCGCAAAGTCTGATTCCGGGGCCCGGTTCCGCCTTTGACGTACGCCGTACGTGTAAAGTTCGGGTCTTATATGGTCCTTTCTCTTCACGTAGTACCAAGGTCTTCAGCTAGTCCGTAAGCCTTCGCTGAGTGGGCCCAGTATCCAGCGATTTGGCGGAAAGGGCGTCGGCGCGTACCCTTGGTGTCGCCAAAGACCGTCGGCTGCTGCCGTGCGACGCGCACTGCAGCCGAAGGCCCGGAATCTCCGGGCGGCCCGCGCAGGTGAACTGAGTTGTTCCGCATGCGAGGCGAAGTTCGGTTGTCGCCAGATGCGGTTCCGCCCCGGTGAGTCTGCGCCCGGGGCGTTCGTGTTTTCAAGGGCTATCCGCCGGTCGTGATGATTTCGTCCGGAGCGGCTCGTCAACGGGCCGGCTCCTCAAGGCAGGAGGGATGCCCATGGCGAGGGCAGTAAAGGAGGCGAAGGTCGCCGAGCTGACCGAGCGTTTCCAGAACTCCGCAGGCGCTGTGCTCACCGAGTACCGCGGGCTGACGGTCGCCCAGGTCAGGGAGCTCCGCCAGGCGCTGGGCCAGGACGCCACGTTCGCCGTGGTAAAGAACACCCTCACCAAGATCGCGGCCAAGGACGCTGGAGTCTCGGCTGACTTCTCCGAGCTGCTGGTCGGGCCGTCGGCGATCGCGTTTGTCGAAGGCGACGTGGTGCAGGCGGCGAAGGGGCTGCGCGATTTCTCCAGGGCAAATCCGCTCCTGGTTATCAAGGGCGGTGTCCTCGAAGGCAAGACGATGTCGCCCGACGAGATCTCCAAGCTCGCCGATCTCGAGCCACGGGACGTGCTGCTCGCCAAGCTGGCCGGCGCCATGAAGGCGACGATGGCTGGCGCGGCGGCGACATTCACCGCGCTTCCGGTCCAGATGGCCAGGCTGCTGGCGGCGCTTCAGGAGAAGAACGCAGCCGAGGGACCGGCCGGGGCGCCGGCTCAAGACGCCGGCCAGGCGTCAGATGCCGTGCCAGCGGGCGAGGCCGCATCGACCGAAGCGGACGCGCAGGCCGGCGATGAGCCCGCGCCGGAAGCTGACAGCGACCAGTAACTGGGACTTGCGGATGGCCGGAACGCCAGCCGCCAGGATCGACCCACAGGGAACGGAAGAGGGAACACAATCATGGCGAAGATCAGCACGGGCGACCTTCTTGAGGCCTTCAAGGAGATGACGCTCATCGAGCTCTCCGAGTTCGTGAAGCAGTTCGAGGAGACTTTCGACGTCAAGGCCGCCGCCCCGGTTGCGATGGCAGCCGCGGGTGCGGCTGCCGGCGGCGAGGCCCCCGCTGAGGCAGAGGAGCAGGACGAGTTCGACGTCATCCTCGAGGCCGCCGGCGACAAGAAGATCCAGGTGATCAAGGAAGTGCGGCCGCTGACCGGACTTGGCCTCAAGGAAGCCAAGGACATCGTTGACGCCGCCCCGCAGCGGATCCTGGAGAAGGTTAACAAGGAGACCGCACAGAAGGCCAAGGCCACCCTCGAGGGCGTTGGCGCTACCGTTACGGTCAAGTAACGATTCCTGACGCAGGGTTCGAGCGCCGGGCGGCAGCTACCGCCCGGCGCCCGGCCCTGCCCTGGCGGGGGTCCCGGACGGCTTCTGTCAGCGCGGTGGTTACAAAAGCCGCGGTCAGCAGGGCGAACAAATGTTGATCCCCGCAGCTGAGCTAGCTAAACCTGGGAGGCAGTGTGATTCTCGTCACGTCGCCGAACGTGACGACACATGGGCTTCTGCTCTTGACGTTTTCGCTTTGAAGAGCGATGCTGCCTTCAGCCGTGAGTATCAGGGTGCTGCTAGCTTGACCCGCAGTGTGTCCGTCGACTACACTGCGAATTTGCGCTGCACCCACATGTCCTCGGCAACATCCTAACCCGTAGCGGCGAAGCCGCAGGGCGTTTTGCGTGCGCGCGGTGACCGTTCCACCACGAGCTCGGAAGGACCCCTGTTGGCAGCCTCGCGCAGCGCCTCAGCTATCGCTCCTGGTCCACATCGCATTTCCTTCGCCCGCATCAAGGAACCACTCGAGGTTCCCAGCCTTCTCGCCCTGCAGACTGACTCGTTTGACTGGCTGCTCGGGAACGAGAAGTGGCGGGAGAGGGTAGACGCCGAACATTCGGTCGGCCGAAGGGACCTGCCAGAGCAGTCCGGCCTCGAAGAAATCTTCGAGGAGATCAGCCCGATTGAGGACTTCACGGGAACGATGTCGCTCTCGTTCCGTGATCACCGGTTTGAGCCTCCGAAGTACTCGGCTGACGAGTGCAAGGAGAAGGATATGACCTTCTCTGCGCCCATGTTCGTCACCGCCGAGTTCATCAACAACTCGACTGGTGAAATCAAGAGCCAGACCGTGTTCATGGGTGACTTTCCACTGATGTCGCCCAAGGGCACCTTCATCATCAACGGCACCGAGCGTGTCGTTGTCAGCCAGTTGGTCCGCTCACCTGGCGTCTACTTCGACCGGCAGGTGGACAAGGCCTCGGACAAGGACATCTACAGCTGCAAGGTCATCCCGTCACGGGGTGCCTGGCTGGAGTTCGAGATCGACAAGCGGGACAGCGTCGGTGTCCGGATCGACCGTAAGCGCAAGCAGAGCGTGACCGTCCTGCTGAAGGCGCTCGGCTGGGACGAGGCGAGGATCCTCGAGCGCTTCGGTGCCTACGAGTCCATGCGCGCCACCCTGGAAAAGGACCACACCCAGGGCCAGGACGACGCGCTGCTCGACATCTACCGCAAGCTCCGTCCTGGCGAGCCGCCCACGCGCGAATCCGCCCAGGCCCTGCTCGAGAACCTCTATTTCAACCCGAAGCGCTACGACCTGGCGAAGGTAGGCCGGTACAAGGTCAACAAGAAGCTTGGCCTGAACCAGCCGATCACGCAGGGCACGCTGACCGAGGAAGACATCGTCGCCACGATCGAGTACCTCGTCAGGCTGCACGTCGGCGAGGACGAGATGAAGTCCGGCGACGCGCTGATCCCGATCGAGACCGACGACATCGACCACTTCGGCAACCGGCGGCTTCGCACCGTCGGCGAGCTGATCCAGAATCAGGTCAGGCTCGGCCTGGCCAGGATGGAGCGGGTCGTCAGGGAGCGGATGACGACGCAGGACGTCGAGGCGATCACGCCGCAGACGCTGATCAACATCCGGCCGGTCGTCGCGTCCATCAAGGAGTTCTTCGGTACCAGTCAGCTCTCCCAGTTCATGGACCAGACCAACCCGCTGGCGGGGCTGACCCACAAGCGGCGGCTGTCCGCGCTCGGCCCTGGCGGCCTGTCCAGGGAGCGGGCCGGCTTTGAGGTCCGCGACGTGCACCCCAGCCACTACGGCCGGATGTGCCCGATCGAGACCCCGGAGGGCCCGAACATCGGCCTGATCGGCTCGCTGTCTTCCTACGGGCGGGTCAACGCGTTCGGGTTCGTCGAGACGCCTTACCGCAAGGTCAAGAACGGCAGGGTCACCGACCAGGTCGACTACTTGACCGCCGACGAGGAGGACAGGCACGTCATCGCGCAGGCCAACGCGCCGGTCGCGGCCGACGGCACCTTCGTGGAGAACCGTGTCCTGGTCCGCCGCAAGGGCGGCGAGATCGACTACCTGAAGCCGGACGAGGTCGACTACATCGACGTGTCGCCGCGCCAGATGGTGTCGGTGGCCACCGCGATGATCCCGTTCCTCGAGCACGACGACGCGAACCGGGCCCTGATGGGCTCGAACATGCAGCGCCAGTCGGTTCCGCTGCTGCGCAGCGATTCGCCGCTGGTCGGCACCGGTATGGAGTACCGGGCCGCGACCGACGCCGGTGACGTTATCGTCGCTTTGAAGGCGGGCGTCGTCGAGGAGGTCAGCGCGGACGAGGTCACGGTCGCCAATGACGACGGCACCAGGACGACCTACCTGATCGCCAAGTTCCAGCGGTCCAACCAGGGCACCTGCTTCAACCAGAAGCCGATCGTGACCGGCGGCCAGCGGATCGAGGCCGGCCAGGTCGTGGCCGACGGGCCGTGCACGGACAAGGGCGAGATGGCACTGGGCAAGAACCTGCTCGTCGCGTTCATGCCGTGGGAGGGCCACAACTACGAGGACGCGATCATCCTGTCTCAGCGCCTCGTGCAGGACGACGTGCTCTCCTCGATCCACATCGAGGAGCACGAGGTCGACGCACGGGACACCAAGCTGGGCCCTGAGGAGATCACCAGGGACATCCCGAATGTCTCCGAGGAAGTGCTCGCCGACCTCGACGACCGGGGAATTATCAGGATCGGTGCCGAGGTTGTAACCGGCGACATCCTGGTCGGCAAGGTCACGCCCAAGGGCGAGACCGAGCTGACTCCGGAGGAGCGGCTGCTCCGCGCAATCTTCGGGGAGAAGGCCCGCGAGGTCCGCGACACCAGCCTGAAGGTGCCCCACGGCGAGTCCGGGCGGGTCATCGGCGTCCGGGTGTTCTCTCGCGAGGAAGGCGACGAGTTGCCGCCTGGCGTAAACGAGCTGGTCCGGGTCTACGTCGCCGCGAAGCGGAAGATCACCGACGGCGACAAGCTGGCCGGACGGCACGGTAACAAGGGCGTCATCGCCAAGATCCTGCCGGTCGAGGATATGCCGTTCCTTGAGGACGGCACCGCGGTCGACATCGTGCTCAACCCGCTCGGCGTGCCAGGCCGGATGAACGTCGGCCAGGTACTCGAGACGCACCTGGGCTGGGTCGCGGCATCTGGCTGGGAGGTCGACGGCAAGGACGGGGACTGGCAGGAGCGGCTGCGGCAGATCGGCGCCGACGCGTCAGCACCGGGCACCAAGGTCGCGACCCCGGTCTTCGACGGCGCCCGCGAGGAGGAGATCACCGGGCTGCTCAGGTCGGCGCTGCCGAACAGGGACGGCGTCCAGCTGGTCGGGACCAGCGGCAAGGCGCGGCTGTTCGATGGCCGTACCGGCGAGCCGTTCAAGGACCCGATCTCCGTCGGCTACATCTACATACTCAAGCTGCTGCACCTGGTGGACGACAAGATCCACGCCAGGTCCACGGGCCCGTACTCGATGATCACCCAGCAGCCGCTCGGCGGTAAGGCGCAGTTCGGCGGCCAGCGGTTCGGTGAGATGGAGGTCTGGGCGCTCGAGGCGTATGGCGCGGCCTACGCGCTGCAGGAGCTGCTGACGATCAAGTCGGACGACATCCTCGGCCGGGTCAAGGTCTACGAGGCCATCGTCAAGGGCGAGAACATCCCTGAGCCAGGCATCCCTGAGTCGTTCAAGGTGCTGATCAAGGAGATGCAGTCGCTCTGCCTGAACGTCGAGGTGCTGTCGAGCGACGGCGCGGCGATCGAGATGCGCGACACCGACGAAGACGTCTTCCGTGCGGCGGAGGAACTAGGAATCGACCTGTCCAGGCGCGAGCCGAGCAGCGTCGAAGAGGTCTGATCCGCAAGTCATCAGGGGATTAGGGGAATTACATCGTGCTAGACGTCAATTTCTTCGACGATCTACGAATTGGCCTGGCCACGGCCGACGACATCAGGCTCTGGTCGCACGGCGAGGTCAAGAAGCCAGAGACGATCAACTACCGCACGCTCAAGCCGGAGAAGGACGGGCTCTTCTGCGAGAAGATCTTCGGTCCGACCAGGGACTGGGAGTGCTACTGCGGCAAGTACAAGCGGGTCAGGTTCAAGGGCATCATCTGTGAGCGCTGCGGCGTCGAGGTCACCAGGGCCAAGGTCAGGCGCGAGCGGATGGGCCACATCGAGCTGGCCGCGCCGGTAACGCACATCTGGTACTTCAAGGGCGTGCCCAGCCGGCTCGGCTACCTGCTCGACCTGGCGCCCAAGGATCTGGAGAAGGTCATCTACTTCGCCGCGTACATGATCACGTACGTGGATATCGAGGCGCGCGACCGTGACCTGCCTTCGCTTGAGGCGAAGATCACGAATGAGAAGAACCAGATCGAGCAGCGCCGCGACGTCGACATCGCGGCCAGGCAGGCCAAGCTGGAGAAGGACCTGGCCGAGCTCGAGGCCGCTGGCGCCAAGGGCGACGCCAGGCGGAAAGTCAGGGAGAGCGCCGAGCGCGAGTGCAAGCAGATCAGGGATCGGGCTCAGCGCGAGATCGACCGGATCGAGGAGGTCTGGAACAGGTTCAGGAACCTGAAGGTCCAGGACCTCGAGGGCGACGAGCTGCTCTACCGCGACATGCGGGACCGGTTCGGCCGGTACTTCCGCGGCGGCATGGGCGCCCAGGCCATCCAGGAGCGGGTCGGCAGCTTCGACCTCGAGGCCGAGGCGGCCAGCCTGCGCGAGACGATCAGGACGGGCAAGGGCCAGCGCAAGGCGCGGGCGCTCAAGCGGCTGAAGGTCGTCTCGGCGTTCCTGAACACCACCAACAGCCCGCTCGGCATGGTGCTCGATTGCATCCCGGTGATCCCGCCGGACCTGCGGCCGATGGTGCAGCTGGACGGCGGCAGGTTCGCCACCTCGGACCTGAACGACCTGTACAGGCGCGTCATCAACCGGAACAACAGGCTCAAGCGGCTGCTTGACCTAGGTGCACCCGAGATCATCGTGAACAACGAGAAGCGGATGCTCCAGGAGGCCGTGGACTCGCTGTTCGACAATGGCCGTCGTGGGCGGCCCGTGACTGGTCCTGGCAACCGCCCGCTCAAGTCGCTGTCCGACATGCTCAAGGGCAAGCAGGGCCGGTTCCGCCAGAACCTGCTCGGCAAGCGCGTCGACTATTCGGGCCGGTCGGTCATTGTGGTCGGCCCGCAGCTCAAGCTGCACCAGTGCGGGCTGCCCAAGGAGATGGCCGTCGAGCTGTTCAAGCCGTTCGTGATGAAGCGGCTCGTCGACCTGAACCACGCGCAGAACATCAAGTCGGCCAAGCGGATGGTCGAGCGCGCCAGGCCGGTGGTCTGGGACGTGCTCGAAGAGGTCATCCGCGAGCACCCGGTGCTGCTGAACCGCGCGCCGACCCTGCACCGGCTTGGCATCCAGGCGTTCGAGCCGCAACTGGTCGAGGGCAAGGCAATCCAGATCCACCCGCTGGTCTGCACCGCTTTCAACGCGGACTTCGACGGCGACCAGATGGCGGTGCACGTGCCGCTGTCCGCCGAGGCGCAGGCCGAGGCCAGGATCTTGATGCTGTCGACGAACAACATCCTCAAGCCTGCCGACGGCAAGCCGGTGACCATGCCCACCCAGGACATGATCATCGGGATTTACTGCCTGACCAGGATGGCTCCTGACACCCCGGGTACCGGGCGGGTGTTCGGCGGGCTCGCCGAGGCGCTCATGGCTTACGACCGCGGCGAGCTTGACCTGCAGGCCGAGATAACGGTGCGGCTCCGCGACGCGGCGCCGCCGGTCGGCTTCACGGCTCAGGACGGCTGGGAGCCAGGTCAGCAGTTCAGGCTGACCACCACGCTCGGCCGGTGCCTGTTCAACGAGACGCTGCCAGACGACTACCCGTTCGTGAACTACGAGGTCGGCAAGAAGCAGCTCTCGGTGATCGTCAACGAGCTGGCTGAGAAGTACCCGAAGGTGGAGGTTGCCGCCGCCCTTGACAAGCTCAAGGACGCGGGCTTCCACTGGGCCACCAGGGCCGGGGTCACGATCGCGATCGAGGACGTGGTGGCGCCGCCGAACAAGGCGGCCATCCTTGACACCTACGAGAAGCGGGCCGACAAGGTCCAGCGCGAGTACGAGCGCGGGCTGATCACCGACGACGAGCGGCGGCAAGAGCTGATCGAGATCTGGACGCACGCCACGGCTGACGTGGCGCAGGACATGGAGGCGGCCTTCCCCGAGACCAACCCGGTCTGGATGATGGTCAACTCCGGCGCCCGAGGCAACCAGATGCAGGTCAGGCAGATCGCTGGCATGCGGGGCCTGGTCTCCAACCCGAAGGGCGAGACCATCCCGAGGCCGATCAAGTCGAGCTTCCGCGAGGGCCTGTCCGTGGTCGAGTACTTCATCTCGACCCACGGCGCGCGCAAGGGCCTGGCGGACACGGCGTTGCGCACCGCGGACTCGGGCTACCTGACCAGGCGGCTCGTGGACGTGGCGCAGGACGTGATCGTCCGCGAGGAGGACTGCGGCACCGACCGGTCGCTGGCCATGCGGATCGCCGAGCGGGACTCCTCAGGCTCCCAGTCCCAGCCAGCACTGCGCAAGCTGCCCAACATCGAGAACACGGGCACCGGGCGGACGCTGGCCGAGGACGTAACCGACGACGATGGCAAGGTTCTGGCCACGGCCGAGACCGACCTGACCGAGTCGATGATCGAGGCCATGGTTAACGCCGCGATCGAGTCGGTCCGCACCTACAGCGTGCTGGTCTGCCAGGCCAAGGTCGGCGTCTGCGCCAAGTGTTACGGGCGGTCGCTGGCCACGGGCAAGCGGGTCGACGTCGGCGAGGCGGTCGGCATCATCGCCGCCCAGTCGATCGGCGAGCCAGGCACCCAGCTGACGATGCGTACCTTCCACACTGGCGGCGTGGCCGGCTTGGACATCACGCACGGCCTGCCGCGCATCCAGGAGCTGTTCGAAGCCAGAATCCCCAAGGGTATGGCGCCGATCAGCGAGGTGGAGGGCACCGTCAGGATCGAGGAACCAGACAAGGCGCGGAAGATCATCATCACGCCGGACGACGGTTCAGAAGAGGTCGTCTACCAGGTGTCGATCAGGTCGCGGCTGCTCGTCAACGACGGCGACCGCGTGAAGGTCGGGCAGCAGCTCATCGCCGGCGCCGTCAACCCGCACGAGGTACTGCGGATTCTTGGCTCCCGGGAGGTGCAGCTGCATCTTGTGCACGAGGTCCAGGAGGTCTACCGGTCGCAGGGCGTCTCGATCCACGACAAGCACATCGAGATCATCATCAGGCAGATGCTCAAGCGGGTGAACGTGCTTGAGTCCGGCGACACTGAGCTGCTGCCCGGCGAGCTGGTCGAGCGGCCCAGGTTCGAGGAGATCAACCGCTCGGTCGTCGAGACGGGCGGCACCTCCGCGGCTGGCCGGCCGGTGCTGATGGGTATCACGAAGGCCTCGCTAGCCACTGAGTCGTGGCTATCGGCTGCCTCGTTCCAGGAGACGACGAGGGTGCTCACCGACGCGGCCATCCATGCCAGGTCGGACTCGCTCGTCGGCCTCAAGGAGAACGTGATCATCGGCAAGCTGATCCCCGCGGGCACCGGCATGCAGCGCTACCGGTCGCTGCGGGTCGAGCCCAGGGAGGATGCCAGGGCGGCGGCGTACCCGGCCGCCACCTACACGACCGAGGTCAACTACCCGTTCGCCAGTTCGTCTGGCGAGTCTGTGCCGCTCGAGGAGTACGACTTCGGCGCGTACCACAGGTAGTTCAGCACGAGCGGCGAGAGCGCGGTCCGGATCCCGAGCCGCGCTCTCGCCGTGTCAGTAAACCCGGTCAGCCCGTTCCGGTCACCACCTTGCCGTCGAAGTCGACGGCCGCGCAGAACCCGACGGACGGGCACGAGACGCCCGTGAACCCGTAGGGGACGGTGACGCCGGGATCCGCGTTGACCGGTGCCGACCACGTCCCGTTGTAGTCGGTGACGAGGTTTCCTTGTTCGTCAACCGCGACGCAGAACTGCGCGGACGCGCAGGAGATCCCGGTCATCCCGCCCGAGTTCTCAACCCCAGCCGGCCCAGACCATGAGGTCCCGTTGTAGGTGAACGCCTGGCCGAAGCCGTCGATGGCGGTGCAGAACGTGGCCGCCGGGCAGGAAATGGCAGCCAGCGGCTGGACGACGCCGGCGTCGATAGTGTGCGGCGATGACCACGATGAGCCATTGAACGTCAGCACGTTGCCGCCGGTGTCGGCGACAGCGCAGAAACTGGGGCTCGCGCACGACACGTAGCCCGAGCCGGGCGGCGGGCTGACGCCCAGCGGCGAAGCGGACAGAGCACTGCGGAATCGGAGGCCGGGCAGTCCTGTTATATACGGAAGAATTGGTCCGCATATGGCAAATTACCAAATGTTCAGGCGGCGCACTGGGGAACAGGTCGGGCGGCGCGCAGAAGAGGGGCCCGCGCGTCCCTGCCTGACCGCAGCTGCCGGTACCGGCCACCTGGTCGGCATACATCGGCTATCATGGAGCGTCGCTGAGGCAGGACGCCAGCCCGTTTTGACCACCGCGGTCAGCGTTAGGTATTCTGGTTCTCTGTGCCCGTGATTGCGGGCACGCGCGTCTGTGAACCGGGATCCGGCCGCTGGATTGGCAGCTGATCGCAGGGCCGGGCGCGCGGCACTTCCTCCCCGTCATCTGGGCCGTTCCTCGGCCCAGATGCGTCGCGAGAGCGGCGACACGCCCGAGCGCGGGGGTCGGGCAAACAGACCACAGTCTGTGCAAGTGACGCCGGTCGCTGCCCTGGCTCGCCGTAGCCGGGTGGCCGGCCGCGGAGCGGAGCAGGCGCGAACGACAGCAAACGGAACGACAGCACGCTGAAGAAAAAAGACAGCACAGCAACGGACAGAAGACGGAGACGCGGTGCCCACGATCCAGCAGCTGGTCCGCAAGGGCCGGCAGGACAAGGTAGCCAAGAACAAGACCCCGGCGCTGAAGGGGAGCCCCCAGCGTCGCGGCGTATGCACGCGCGTCTACACAACCACGCCCAAGAAGCCGAACTCGGCGCTCCGCAAAGTCGCCAGGGTGAGGCTGACCAGCCACGTCGAGGTCACCGCCTATATCCCGGGCGTTGGCCACAACCTGCAGGAACACTCGATCGTGCTGGTGCGGGGCGGCCGGGTCCGTGACCTGCCCGGTGTGCGCTACAAGATTATCCGCGGTTCGCTCGACACCCAGGGCGTCCGCAACCGCAAGCAGGCCCGCAGCCGCTACGGCGCGAAGAAGGAGAAGAGCTGAAATGCCGCGTAAGGGCCCCGCGACCAAGCGCCCGCTGGTCACCGATCCGGTCTACGGCTCGCCGCTTGTCACCGCGCTCGTGAACAAGGTGCTGCGCAGCGGCAAGCGCTCGCTGGCCGAGCGCATCGTCTACGGCGCGCTTGAGGGCTGCCGGGACAAGACAGGCAACGACCCCGTGGTGACGCTCAAGCGCGCGCTCGACAACGTCAAGCCGACGCTTGAGGTCCGCAGCCGCCGGGTCGGCGGCGCGACCTACCAGGTTCCTGTCGAGGTCCGCGCGTCCCGCAGCACCACCCTCGCCTTGCGCTGGCTGGTTTCGTATTCCAAGGGCCGCCGCGAGAAGACGATGACCGAGCGACTGACGAACGAGCTGCTTGACGCCAGCAACGGGCTCGGCGCGAGCGTCAAGCGCCGCGAGGACATGCACAAGATGGCCGAGTCCAACAAGGCATTCGCCCACTACCGCTGGTAGCGGGCAACACACCACGAGCAGGGAACGGGGATCATCCACAGTGGCCGCCACAGCTACCGCCACCGAGCTGGCCAAGGTCCGGAACATCGGGATCATGGCCCATATCGACGCGGGCAAAACGACGACGACTGAGCGGATCCTGTTCTACACCGGCATCAATTACAAGCTCGGTGAGGTCCATGAGGGCGCCGCGACCATGGACTGGATGGAGCAGGAGCAAGAGCGCGGCATCACGATCACCTCGGCAGCGACCACCACCATGTGGCGTGATCACACGATCAACATCCTGGACACTCCAGGTCACGTGGACTTCACGGTCGAGGTGGAGCGCTCGCTGCGGGTGCTCGACGGGGCCGTAGCCGTCTTCGACGGCGTTGCGGGCGTCGAGCCGCAGTCCGAGACGGTCTGGCGGCAGGCCAACAGGTATGGCGTGCCGCGAGTCTGTTTCGTCAACAAGATGGACCGGGTCGGGGCCGAGTTCCACCGTTGCGTGGAGATGATCAGCGACCGGCTCGGCGCCACGCCGCTGGTCATTCAGCTGCCGTGGGGCGTCGAGTCCGATTTCCGCGGCGTCATCGACCTGATCAGGATGCGCGGGCTGCTCTGGCAGAGCGAGGGGAAGGGCGAGGCCTACGAGGTCACCGACATCCCCGCCGACCACGCCGAGGCAGCCAGGCAGTGGCGCGACAACCTGCTCGAAGCCATCGCCGAGAACGACGAGGAGATGATGGAGCTGTACCTTGAGGGCTCTGAGCCCGACGAGGAGCAGCTCGTCGCCGCCATCCGGCGGGCCACGATCGCGAGCGCCGTGACGCCGGTGCTGTGCGGCTCGGCGTTCAAGAACAAGGGCGTCCAGCCGATGCTCGACGCGATCGTCGACTTCCTGCCGAGCCCGGTCGACATCCCGGCGATCCACGGCCACTCCGTCGGCGCCGATCCCGCTGATATCGAGCGACACCCTGACCCGTCCGAGCCGTTCTCCGCGCTCGCCTTCAAGGTCATGTCCGACCAGCACCTAGGCAAGCTGACCTACTTGCGGGTCTACTCGGGCACCATGGAGGCCGGCTCCTCGGTGCTGAACTCGACCAAGAGCCGCAAGGAGCGGATCGGCAAGATCTACCAGATGCACGCCAACAAGCGCGAGGAGCGCCCGTCCGCGGTCGCCGGCCAGATCGTCGCCGTCATGGGCCTGAAGGACACCACGACCGGTGACACGCTCAGCGACCCGGGTCAGCCAGTGATCCTGGAGTCGATGACGTTCCCGGCCCCGGTCATCCACGTGGCGATCGAGCCGAAGACCAAGGGCGACCAGGACAAGCTCGGTACTGCCATTCAGCGGCTGGCCGAGGAGGACCCGACCTTCCAGGTCAGGACCGACGAGGAGACCGGCCAGACGATTATCGCCGGGATGGGCGAGCTGCACCTGGAAGTGCTGGTCGACCGGATGCGCCGCGAGTTCAGGGTCGACGCCAACGTCGGCAGGCCGCAGGTCGCCTACCGCGAAACCGTCCGCAGGAAAGTCGAGAAGGTTGAGTACACCCACAAGAAGCAGACGGGTGGCTCCGGCCAGTTCGGCCGGGTGATCATCAACCTCGAGCCGACCGGCGGCGACGGCGGCGGCTATGAGTTCGAGAACAAGGTCACCGGCGGCCGGATCCCGCGCGAGTACATCCCGTCCGTGGACGCTGGCTGCCAGGAGGCCGCCGAGTTCGGTGTCCTGGCCGGCTACCCCATGGTCGACGTGAAGGTCACGCTGACCGACGGCGCCTACCACGAGGTGGACTCCTCCGAGCTCGCCTTCAAGATCGCCGGATCGATGGCTTTCAAGAAGGCCGCGTCGCGGGCCGACCCCGTCCTGCTCGAGCCGATGATGGCGGTCGAGGTCACGACTCCTGAGGACTACATGGGGGAGGTCATCGGCGACCTGAACAGCCGCCGCGGCCAGATCCAGGCCATGGAGGAGCGGTCTGGGGCACGGGTGGTTACCGCCCTCGTGCCGTTGTCCGAGATGTTCGGCTACGTGGGTGACCTGCGCAGCCGCACGCAGGGCAGGGCGAACTACAACATGCAGTTCAACTCGTACGCCGAGGTCCCGCCCAGCATCGCCAAGGAGATCATCGCCAAGGCACGAGGCGAGTAGCCAGCACAACGAGCAATCAGATAGCAGCCAACAGCAACCGGCGCCCCACGTGAGCGCCAGACCCCACAAGGAGTGGGGACCGATCGCAACGAGGAGACACCAGTGGCGAAGGCCAAGTTCCAGCGGACCAAGCCGCACGTCAACATCGGCACCATCGGGCATATCGACCACGGGAAGACCACTCTGACCGCGGCGATCACCAAGGTGCTCCACGACAAGTTCCCTGACGTGAATCCCTTCACGCCCTTCGACCAGATCGACAACGCGAAGGAAGAGAAGGAGCGCGGGATCACAATCTCGATCTCGCACGTGGAGTACCAGACCGAAAAGCGCCACTACGCGCATGTTGACTGCCCGGGTCACGCTGACTACATCAAGAATATGATCACCGGCGCGGCGCAGATGGACGGCGCGATCCTGGTGGTCGCGGCGACTGACGGCCCGATGCCGCAGACCCGCGAGCACGTGCTGCTGGCCCGCCAGGTCGGGGTGCCGTACATCGTGGTCGCGCTCAACAAGGCCGACATGGTCGACGACGAGGAGATCCTCGAGCTCGTCGAGCTCGAGGTCCGGGAGCTCCTGTCCACCTACGAGTTCCCCGGCGACGACGTCCCGGTAATCCGGGTCTCGGCGCTGAAGGCGCTCGAGGGCGACGCCGAGTGGGGCGAGAAGGTGCTCGAGCTGATGACCGCCTGCGACGACTCGATTCCCGAGCCCGTGCGCGACACAGAGAAGTCCTTCCTGATGCCGGTCGAGGACGTGTTCTCGATCACCGGCCGCGGCACCGTGGTGACCGGCCGGATCGAGCGCGGCGTCATCCACACCGGAGACGAGGTCGAGATCATTGGGATCAAGGAGAAGGCAACCAAGTCGACGGTGACCGGCGTCGAGATGTTCCACAAGATCCTCGACGAGGGGCAGGCCGGCGACAACGCGGGCCTGCTGCTGCGCGGGATCAAGCGCGAGGAGGTGGAGCGCGGCCAGGTCATCATCAAGCCGGGCACCAACACCCCGCACACCCAGTTCGAGGCCCAGGTCTACATCCTGTCCAAGGACGAAGGAGGCCGGCACACGCCGTTCTTCAACAACTACCGTCCGCAGTTCTACTTCCGTACCACCGACGTGACCGGTGTCGTCAGCCTGCCGGAGGGCACCGAGATGGTGCTGCCCGGTGACAACACCGAGATGAACGTGGAGTTGATCCAACCGATCGCTATGGAAGAGGGCCTTCGGTTCGCCATCCGCGAGGGTGGTCGGACTGTGGGTGCGGGGCGGGTCACGAACATCCTGAAGTAGTTGGGCGCCCGGTACGGAGGAGCTCCCGGCACAGCCTGAACAGCTTGTGCCGGGAGCCCTAACCACCGCGCTGACACGGCAAGACCATCCAGCACCACCGGACAGAGGTAAGGACAGAGGCCAACGATGGCGGGAGAGAAGATCCGCATTCGGCTGAAGAGCTATGACCATGAGGTCATCGATACTTCGGCGCGGAAGATTGTCGACACCGTCGTGCGGACGGGTGCGAAAGTGGTTGGTCCTGTGCCGCTGCCGACGGAGAAGAACGTGTACTGCGTGATCCGGTCGCCGCACAAGTACAAGGACTCGCGGGAGCATTTCGAGATGCGCACGCACAAGCGGCTGATCGACATCATCGACCCGACGCCTAAGACCGTCGACGCCCTGATGCGGCTCGACGTGCCAGCGGGCGTTGACATCCAGATCAAGCTTTGAGGGAACGCACGGAGATGACGAAGCAAGGCGGTGTCACCAAGAATGTCCGGGGGGTGCTGGGCACCAAGCTCGGCATGACCCAGGTCTTCGACGGTGACGGGAAAATCGTTCCGGTCACCGTCGTGGCAGCGGGTCCGTGCGTCGTGACTGCGGTCCGGAGCGCGGATTCTGACGGCTACGCGGCCGTCCAACTCGGCTTCGGCGAGGTTGACCCGCGCAAGGTGACCAAGCCAGTCGCGGGAGTCTTCGCGAAGGCCGGAGTTACCCCCCGCCGGTATCTCGTTGAGCTGCGCACCGACGACGCGGCGCAGTACACCCTCGGCCAGGAGGTCACCGCGGAGACTTTCGAGGCGGGCGAGCTGATCGACGTGACGGCGACGAGCAAGGGCAAGGGATTCGCGGGCGTCATGAAGCGGCACGGCTTCCATGGCCTGTCTTCCTCGCACGGCACGCAGCGCAAGCACCGCTCGCCTGGGTCGATCGGCGGCTGCGCGTTCCCCGGTCATGTCTTCAAGGGCATGAAAATGGCCGGCCGGATGGGCGGCGACCGCACCAGCGTGCTGAACCTGACCCTGCACGGCGTCGTCGCCGACAAGGGCCTGCTGCTGATCAAGGGCGCGGTTCCCGGTCCGGCTGGCGGCCTGGTCCTCGTGCGCAGCGCGGTCAAGGCCCCGGCCGGCGCGAGGACACGAGAGGCGGGTGCGGCCCGATGAGCCCGGCATCGCACGAGGAGAACCCGACCCAGCCGGAGTCGGCTGCGGAGGAGGTACAGCAGACGGCCGGGGAAACTGTCGCGGCTGATGCGGAGGATGCGGGACCGGAGGCCGCGGATGCGGGAACGGAGGCCGAGGATGCGGGACCGGCAACCACGGACGCGGCACCGGAGGCCGCGGACGCCGCAGGCGAGCAACCGGCCGAGGCCGAGCAAGCCAAGCCGGCCAGGCGGCGCTCGGCCGCCGGATCGGGCGAGGCGGATAGGCCGGCCGCTGCCCGCGGCGGACGCGGTACGCGCTCGGCGGCCAAGGCTACGGCAAAGAAGGACAGGCCGGCCGCGGCCAGCACCGAGGTGCAGGTCGAGCTGCCGGCCGAGGTCTTCGACGCGACCGTGAACGTGCCGCTGATCCACCAGGTCGTCGTGGCACAGCAGGCGGCGGCCAGGCAGGGCACCCACGCCACCAAAACCCGTGGCGAGGTCCGCGGCGGCGGCAGGAAGCCATACCGGCAGAAGGGCACCGGCCGGGCCAGGCAGGGTTCGGTCCGTGCGCCTCAGTTCACCGGTGGCGGCATAGTGCACGGGCCGGTGTCGCGGTCACACGCGCAGAAGACGCCGAAGAAGATGAAGGCCGCCGCGCTGCGCGGCGCTTTGTCGGACCGGGCCAGGCACGGCCTGGTGCAGGTGGTCAGCGGATTCGTCGATGGCGAGCTGCCGAAGACCGCCGACGCGATGTCCGTGCTGAGCGCGGTCACCGGTGCCGCAGCTGGCGCGTCGACGGTGCTCGTCGTGGCCGACAGCTCGGATCAGCTCACCTGGAAGAGCCTGCGCAACGCCAGGGGCGTGCACCTCATCGATCCCGGCCAGCTGAACACCTACGACGTGCTCACCAATGACCGCGTGATCTTCACGAGGGCCGCGTACGAGTCCTTCGTCGCCAGGACCGGCGCTGCGGGCGGGCAGGAGGAGTGATGAGCAAGATCTTCAACCACCGGGACATCCTGCTCAGGCCGGTCATCTCGGAGAAGAGCTACGGGCTCCAGGACGAGTTCAACAAGTACACGTTTATCGTGGCCCCGGACGCCAACAAGACGCAGATCCGCCAGGCTGTCGAGGCGATCTTCAATGTGAAGGTCACCGGCGTGAACACGCTGAACCGGCCGGGCAAGCGACGCCGCACCCGCCAAGGCTGGGGCAAGCGCCCTGACACTAAGCGCGCGATCGTCAGCCTCGCGGCAGGCGACCGGATCGACATCGGCGGCCTGGGCAGCTAGGCACGACGAACATAGGAGCTTAAGCAGATATGGGCATCCGCAGGTACAAGCCGACCACGCCGGGCAGGCGCGGCGCGAGCGGCTCGGACTTCGCCGAGCTGACCCGCGACGAGCCGGAGAAGTCGCTCGTCCGGCCGCTGCACGGCCACGGCGGCAGGAACGTGCACGGCAAGATCACCGCGAGGCACCAAGGCGGCGGGCACAAGCGCGCCTACCGGGAGATTGACTTCAGGCGCGCGGACAAAGACGGCGTTCCCGCCAAGGTCGCGCACATTGAATACGACCCGAACCGGACCGCCAGGATCGCGTTGCTGCACTACGCCGACGGCGAGAAGCGCTACATCCTCGCTCCGGCCGGCGTGCGGCAGGGCGACGTTGTGGAGAACGGGCACGGCGCCGACATCAAGGCGGGCAACTGCCTGCCGCTGCGCTCGATCCCGACTGGCACCGTGGTGCACGCGATTGAGATGCGCCCCGGCGGCGGGGCCAAGATCGCGAGGTCGGCGGGCTCCGGAGTCCAGTTGCTCGCCAAGGAAGGCAGGCATGCGCACCTGCGGATGCCATCCGGTGAGATCCGGCTCGTAGACGCGGCCTGCCGGGCCACCATCGGCGAAGTCAGCAATGCCGAGCAAGGCAACTTCAAGCTCGGCAAGGCAGGCCGGAGCCGCTGGAAGGGCCGTCGGCCAAGCGTCCGCGGGGTCGCGATGAACCCGATCGATCACCCGATGGGCGGCGGCGAGGGCAAGACCTCAGGCGGTCGGCACCCGGTTAGCCCGTGGGGCAAGCCGGAGGGGCGCACCAGGCGGGCGCACAAGCCAAGTGACAAGCTCATCACCCGACGGCGCGGCAAGAAGAAGCGGTAGGAGCAGCAGGTAATGCCACGTAGCCTTAAGAAGGGCCCGTTCGTGGACCTCCACCTCATTAAGAAGGTGGAGGTACAGAACAGCAAGGGCACCAAGAATGTCATCAAGACGTGGTCGCGTCGATCGATGGTCATCCCGGCGATGCTCGGCCACACGATCGCGGTGCACGATGGCCGCAAGCACGTGCCAGTGTTCGTCACCGAGTCGATGGTCGGTCACAAGCTCGGTGAGTTCGCGCCGACCCGCACGTTCCGCAGCCATGTAAGGGACGACAGGCGGAGCCGTCGCTAGCGACGGCTTGGCGGCTGCACGCTGACCGCAGTGCCGCTAACCACCGGGCACATTAACTAGCCACCGGCCACATTAACCACGGGCGAGAGAGCGAAAGGCAGGACCGATGGAAGCGAGGGCAAAGGCGCGGTATGTGCGCGTCACGCCGCGGAAGGCCCGCCGGGTGGTGGACCTGATCCGCGGGCTGCCTGCCGAGCAGGCGCAGGCGGTGCTGGCCTTCGCGCCGCAGTCTGCGAGCGATTCGGTCGGAAAGGTGCTCGCGAGCGCCATCGCCAACGCCGAGCACACCGGGCAGGCCAGTGCGTCCGCTCTCGTCGTGAGCCGCGCGTGGGTCGACGAGGGCCCGACGTTGAAGCGGTTCAGGCCGCGGGCGCAGGGCCGCGGCTACCGGATCAACAAGAAGACGAGCCACATCACGGTGATCGTTACGGACGGCGGCGCGGGCGCTACGGCGCGGGACCGCGGCGCCGGCAGTCGCAGGGAGAGGACCCGCTAGTGGGCCAGAAAGTGAACCCGCACGGGTTCCGGCTTGGCATTACCACCGACTTCAAGAGCCGGTGGTTCGCCGACAAGCTGTACAAGGACTACGTCGCGGAGGATGTCGCCATCCGCAGAATGCTGCAGCGCGGCATGGAGCGGGCCGGCATCTCCAAGGTGGAGATCGAGCGCGAGGACAAGGACAAGGTCAAGGTGTGGATTCACACTGCCAGGCCGGGAATTGTCATCGGCCGGCGCGGTGCTGAGGCCGACCGGATCAGGGGCGACCTGGAGAAGCTGACCGGCCGCCGGATCGAGCTGAACATCCTGGAAGTGAAGAACCCAGAGATCGACGCTCAGCTGGTCGCCCAGGGTGTCGCCGAGCAGCTGTCGAGCCGGGTTTCATTCCGGCGGGCGATGCGCAAGGCGATGCAGACCGCCATCAAGGGCGGCGCGAGGGGCATCAGGGTGCAGTGCGCGGGGCGCCTCGGTGGCGCCGAGATGTCGCGGTCAGAGTTCTACCGCGAGGGCCGGGTGCCGCTGCACACGCTTCGCGCCGACATCGACTACGGCTTCTACGAGGCCAGGACTACATTCGGCCGGATTGGCGTGAAGGTGTGGATCTACCGCGGCGACGCCGCGCCGACGCGCGCCGAGCGCGAGGCGGCAGCGGCGGGCCTGCGGGCTGGCCAGCGCCCTGGCGGCAGGGACCGGCCGCCTGCCGCGCGGCGCGGGCGCCGGCCAGGATCACCAGACGGCACGGACCGCGGGTCGCGGGCGGCGGACCAGGCGCCGGCTGGAGACGCACGCGGCCGGGCCGAGCCGGCCACACCAGGCGCGCAGGCGGCCGCTGCCACGGGCGAGGAGGGCTGAGGCATGCTCATCCCCCGCAGGACCAAGCACCGCAAGCAGCACAGGCCTGACCGGTCGGGTGCTGCTAAGGGCGGCACCAGGGTGACGTTCGGCGAATACGGCATCCAGGCCCTTGAGCACTCGTACGTGTCCAACCGGCAGATCGAGGCCGCTCGTATCGCGATGACCAGGCACATCCGCCGTGGCGGAAAGGTCTGGATCACGATTTACCCGGACCGCCCGCTGACCAAGAAGCCGGCCGAGACCCGGATGGGCTCGGGCAAGGGCGCGCCGGAGTGGTGGATCGCCAACGTCAAGCCAGGGCGGGTCATGTTCGAGCTGTCCGGCGTTCCTGAGCCCATCGCCAGGGAAGCGCTGCGGCGTGCCATGCACAAGCTCCCCATGAAGTGCAGATTCGTTAAGCGTGAGTTGGGTGAGGCGTGATGGCTAAAACACTGGCGGCGGCCGATCTTCGAGCCTCGAGCGAGGAAGAGCTGGACGACAAGCTGGCGGAGGCGAAGATCGAGTTGTTCAATCTGCGCTTCCAGGCCGCGACCGGCCAGCTGGAGAGCCACGGACGGCTCCGAGCCGTACGCAAGGAGATCGCCCGCATCTACACCGTGATGCGGGAACGCGAGCTCGGCATCGTGACGCTGGAGCAGGAGGCTGAAACCGATGAGTGAGGCTACCGAGGCGCCCACGGCGCAGGCTCCCGCCCGTGGCTACCGCAAGGTCAGGGAAGGCCTCGTGGTCAGCGACAAGATGGATAAGACGGTCATCGTCATGGTGGAGGACCGGGTCAAGCATCCGAAGTACGGCAAGGTCATCCGCCGGACCAGGAAGTACGTGGCGCATGACGAGCAGAACGCCTGCGGCGTGGGCGACAGGGTGGTCCTGACCGAGACCAGGCCGCTGTCGGCTACCAAGCGGTGGCGCGTCGCCAGGATCGTGGAGAAGGCGAAGTAATGACATCAGGCCGCGCCTGACAAGACCACAAGGACCCCGTGCGGGGCCGCCCGGAGCCCGGCAGGGCGGCCTGGCCGGGCCCTTACGGCAGAGACAGAGTAAGCAGGAGTTGACGTGATCCAGCAGGAGTCGCGGCTCAAGGTCGCCGACAACACAGGTGCCAAGGAGCTCTTGTGCATCCGTGTGCTCGGCGGGTCGAGCCGGCGATACGCGGGCATCGGCGACGTCATCGTGGCCACCGTCAAGGACGCCCTGCCTGGTGCGGGCGTCAAGAAGGGCGATGTGGTCAAGGCCGTCGTGGTGCGCACCCGCAAGGAGCGGCGCCGCGGCGACGGCTCGTACATCCGCTTCGACGAGAATGCGGCGGTCTTGATCAGGGACGGCGGGGACCCGCGCGGTACCCGCATCTTCGGGCCCGTCGGCAGGGAGCTGCGCGAGAAGCGGTTCATGCGGATCATCTCGCTGGCGCCGGAGGTGCTGTGATGGCAAAGAACGGTGCTGGTCGCACAACAGGCAAGGCGCGGAGCATGAAGATCAAGAAGGGTGACCACGTTGTGGTAATCGCCGGGCGCGATCGCGGCCGCGAGGGCACCGTGATTCATGCCGACCCGGCGAGCCAGCGCGTGCTCGTCCAGGGCGTCAGCATGATCAAGAAGAATACGAAGGTGAACTATCAGGGCCGGCGCGGTGCCAAGGAGGGCGGCATCGTGAACCAGGAGGCGCTCATCCACGTCAGCAACGTCGCCCTGATCGACCCAGAGACGAAGAAGCCAGCCCGGGCCGGCTACCGGTTCGACGGCGAGAACAAGGTGCGGGTAACCCGGCCTGGCGGTAAGGACATCTGATGGCTGCGACCAAGACGAGCAGAGCGCGCGGCCGCGCCGATGCGGCGGCGGCCGCGCCGGACGAGGCAGCGAAGGGCGGCGGCGGAACCGCCGTGGCCGAGAAGGTGCCGCCCAGGCTCAAGGAGCGGTACGTGACTGAGATCGCGCCCGCTCTCCGCGAGGAGTTCGGGTTCGCTAACGTCATGCAGGTACCCACGGTCACTAAGATCGTGGTGAACATGGGTGTAGGCGAGGCAGCCAGGGACGCCAAGCTGATCGAGGGTGCGGTCAGGGACCTGACCCTGATCACGGGCCAGAAGCCCGCGGTCGCCCGGGCGCGCAAGTCGATCGCGCAGTTCAAGCTCAGGGAGGGCATGCCGATCGGTGTCCACGTGACGCTGCGCGGCAACCGGATGTGGGAGTTCTGCGACCGGCTGCTCTCGCTGGCGCTGCCGAGGATCCGCGACTTCCGCGGATTGTCCGACCGGCAGTTCGACGGGCGCGGCAACTATACGTTCGGCTTGACCGAGCAGCTGATGTTCCACGAGATCAACCCCGATCAGGTGGACAGGCAGCGCGGCATGGACGTCACCCTCGTCACCACCGCGACCACCGATGAGCAGGGCCGCTCGCTGCTGCGACGGCTCGGCTTCCCGTTCAAGGAGAGCTAAGTAGTGGCGAAGAAGAGCCTGATCGCCAAGGCAGCGCGCAAGCCCAAGTTCGGGGTGCGCGCCTATACCAGGTGCTCACGGTGCGGGCGGCCACGTGCCGTCTACCGCAAGTTCGGCCTCTGCCGGATCTGCTTCCGCGCCCTGGCGCACCGGGGTGAACTGCCCGGCATCACGAAATCCAGCTGGTAATTCACACGTAAGACCGACCTGGGCGCCGCCGGCGCCCACCGACCACGTCGTAGGTCCGCGAGGAAACCGCGACGAGGAGGGCCACCAGGCCATGACAATGACCGACCCGGTCGCGGACATGCTGACTCGTCTGCGCAACGCCAATTCCGCGTATCACGACGCCGTGACAATGCCGCACTCCAAGATCAAAGTGCACATCGCCGAGATCCTCCAGCAAGAGGGCTACATCGCCGGCTGGCGGGTCGAGGACGCGGAGGTCGGCAAGGCGCTCGTGATCGCATTGAAGTACGGCCCGACGCGGGAGCGCTCGATCGCCGGGATCAAGCGGGTGTCGAAGCCGGGACTGCGGGTCTATGCCCGCAAGGACAACCTGCCGAGGGTGCTCGGGGGCCTGGGCGTCGCGATCATCTCTACGTCGTCCGGCCTGATGACCGACCGGCAGGCCAAGAAGCACGGCGTGGGCGGGGAAGTCCTCGCCTACGTCTGGTAGGGGAGCAGACGATGTCACGAATCGGACGGATGCCCGTCGTCGTGCCCTCCGGGGTGGACGTGACGATCAGCGGCCGCGACGTCACCGTGAAGGGGCCGAAGGGCACCCTGAGCCTCGAGGTCGCCGTGCCGATCGAGGTCAACCAGGACGGCGGCGTGATCACCGTGACCAGG
>Ga0209131_1000274_pt1 | contig 37419 bp, 29 predicted proteins | sample GraSoi_2013_40cm_FD_185826 | JGI IMG/M metagenome (GOLD analysis project Ga0209131, IMG submission 185826) | Grasslands soil microbial communities from the Angelo Coastal Reserve, California, USA - Sample 9_17_2013_40cm (SPAdes) (version 2) | ecosystem: Environmental > Terrestrial > Soil >...
TCCGTCTCCACTTCCAGGGCCACGCGGGTACGCATCCTTGCCGACGGCAAGCTCGCGCTCGACTCCAAAATTTCAGCCGGACAGAACCGCCATTTCTCCGCACAAACCGCCTTCGAGGTCACCGCCGCCGACTCCAGTGCGGTGTTGCTGGAATTGAACGGCCAAGCCATGCCGCCGATTGGTTCGCGGGGCAGCTCCGGTACAATAGTGCTCAGCCAAAGAGATTTGAGGCCGGCACCTAGTGGAAACTCTCAGCCCTGAACTCATCGAAGCTCTGCGTCAAGGACGCGCCACGCGCGAGCGCAAGATCGCCGTTTGCAGTGGCGGTGCACACGTTGGCGCGGCGGATCGCGCGGAAATCCTCGCCGTTCTGGCGCATGATGCGGATGAAGTAGTCGCCAACCGCGCGCAAAACGCTTTGCTCTCGCTACCCATAGAATCAATCATCGAAGCCATTGCCCGCGAAACGGCTCTTCCCGCGCTGTTCGCATACGCCGCGAAGAATCTCGGCGACAAACGCGGCATCGGCGACGCGATGGTGCGCAACAAGAACTGCGGCGCGGAATACCTAGTCCCAATGGTGCGCTCGCTCTCCACCGAGAGCATTCAGATGCTGATGGAAGAACTTGACCGCGTCAGCGAATCGCTTCCGTTAGCTGCCGCTCTCGAGCACAACTCCTCGGTTACCGCCGACCAAAAAGCGCAGTTGCACGAGCTGCGCAGTACTGGGATTGACAATGGCGCGCTAGCGGAAGCGGCTCTGGAGGCCGAACCCGACCTCGGCAAGCGCCAGACTTTGCTTCAGCGGCTTGCCACGATGACCGTTTCGCAGCGCGTGCAATTCGCCATCAAAGGCGGCGCCGAGGCGCGTCGCACCCTGATTCGTGACTCCAACAAAGTGGTACAGCGCGCCGTCCTGCAATCCCCGCGTTTAACGGACCAGGAAGTGGAAGCCTTTGCGGCAATGTCCAGCCTGACGGATGAGATCCTTCGGCTGATCGCCAAGAACCGCAACTTTCGCAAGAACTATGTGGTCGTCCGCAATTTGATGAACAATCCGAAAACGCCGCTCGATGTGAGCCTCCACATGCTCCCCATCCTCAACCCGCTTGACCTCAAGCGTCTGTGCACGAACAAGAATGTTCCGGAGACGCTGCGCACCACGGCGAACAAACTTCAGCGTCAGAGGCAGGAAAACAAAAAGTAATTTAAGTGCGCGCCCGCGTGGGAATGCGGGCACCTTGCCGGCGCATTTGTCGCTTCCGTCTACGGCTCAATTCAGCTCAGCGTCGGGTGCTTACGGTGAAAACCGGTGGCGTCCTGATACGCGCGCGCAAACGCCAGCAACTCCGCCTCGCGATACAAATTTCCGAGAAACGTCAGGCTAACCGGCGTTCCCGGACCGCCAATGTTATCGCCGTTATCTTCTGCCGGAGGCCGCGGCGCATCGTCGCCGCGAAACCCGTTGGGCAAAATGAGCGCCGGATGCCCGGTCAAATTTGTGATCACCAATTGCTCGCTGCCGGTGGGCGCGACGACAATGTCTACCGTGTCAAAGACTTTCGCCACTTCGCCCATTGCCAATCGCCTCGCGCGGCTGGCTTGAATGTATTCGACTGCGGGAATGAAGCGCGCGGAGCGAAACGTGTTCGGCCAATCGTCGGCGGATTGCGCGGTCAACATTTTGTCGCGCCCCGAGCGCGTCAGCTCGTCGAATGCCGCCGCGGCCTCCGCCGTCAACATCGTAACCATCGGGTCGTAAGGAAATTTCGGCATCTCCATTGGAATGAGCGCCACGCCCATCTCTTGCAGCTTCGCCAGCGCCGCCTCAGCAAACCGGCGGTCATACTTTGCGCGCTCCTGGAATGCTGCCCGCTTCTTCCGCTGCTCTTCACGTTTTTTCTTTTCTTCTTCGGAGACCGCCGGCTCTTCCTGCTGCGCGTCCTCCTGCGGCTGCGGCGTGCGTTCGAAATCGCTCTTCAAATATCCAACGCGCAACTTTTTCCAATCGAGTTCCGCGTCCCAGTTAAAGGCCGCATTTTTCACCGTACGATCTTTTCCATCCGGTCCATAAATGGCGCTCAGGACGAGCGCGCAATCTTCCACCGAACGGCAGATTGGACCCAGCTTGTCCATGCTCCACGACAAAGCCATCGCCCCAGTGCGCGGCACCAGCCCGAATGTGGGGCGCAAGCCCGTGCACCCGCACCGCGTCGACGGCGAAGAAATCGACCCCAGCGTTTCCGACCCGATGCTGAAAGCCACGCAGCCGGCCGCCGTAGCAGATGCCGGTCCCGCCGAAGATCCACTCGAGCCCTGCGCCGGGTTCCAAGGGTTGCGTGTTTTTCCGCCGAACCACACATCCCCTTCAGCCAGCGCACCCAGCGTGAGCTTCGCGACCAAGACCGCGCCCGCGGCGTCCAGCCGCTGCACGACAATCGCGTCTTCATCAATCGTCTGTTTCTCGAACCCAGCCGCGCCCCAAGTGGTGCGGTAACCCTTTACCGCCAGCAAGTCCTTCGCGCCCCAGGGCAGGCCGTGCAGCGGCCCGCGATATTTCCCGGCCGCGATCTCCCGATCCGCATCCCTGGCCTGCGCCCTTGCGCGCTCATCCGTCAGTGTCACCGTGAATTTTAGTGTGGAACCGTAACGCTTTAATCTTTCCAAATACATTTCCGTGAGCGCACTGGACGAAACTTTCTTCGTACGCACCAATTCGGCTAGTTCTCGGGCACTCGCAAACGCCAACTCGTCCAACTTCTTCGGCACCGCCATGTTTGGCGCGGCGGAAATTCGCTCCGCCTTCCGTTCCGTCTCGTACTTCGTCCCGTTCACTACGGGATCAAATAGCAACGCCGGCTCGACCGAGTTTGGGATGTGCAGCGCGTAGATGGCCTCATAGCCCTTGGACTGGTCGTTCAAATTGTCGAGCATCATCTGCTTGTATTCTTCGGAAATGGTCACACCGGCCAGCGCCGCCGCCGCGTCAATCATTTCTTTCGTAATCTTTGCCCCGCCCTTTGCCTGCGCTTGTGCCCAGAGCACCCCTGGGAACAAGGTCGAAGCTAAACCCAAGCCGCCGCACGTTGCCATAAAACGCCGCCGATCTATCATCCGGTTGCCCCCTCGCGAAACCACGAGCGGGCGGCACTATACCATTTTGTCGGCAGCCGCGAGTTGTCGAAAGGCGGCCAAGTCAAAACGCGCCACAAAAAACGAAGAGCCGCCTCCCCTCCGCGAAGGGGAAGCGGCTCTCGCACCGCGAAGCAAAACTTATGTCGAGTGACTTACCTTCGCGAAGAGCCTCCGCTGCCCTTGCCTGCGCCTTCACGAAACCTGTGCCTGCATTTGCTTGGCTTCTTGCAAATGCGACTCCAGGGTGGGCAGCGTCTCTTGCGCATACTGTTTCAGCGAATTGTTCTTCGCCGTCGAAGTGGCGCGCTTATATTCGTTGATGTCCTGTTCATGATCCTGGACCATATCGCGCGCGTATGCCTTGTCGAATGCCGGCCCTGAAAGTTTCGCCAGTCGGTCATATGTCTCAGCATGTTTACGGCTCCAGTCGGTCGGCAGATTGATGCGCTCGCGAGAACCAATCTGCTTCAGCTCGTCCTGAGCCTTGCCATGGCCCTCGACCATGCGCTTGCCGAATTTCTTCACTTCTTCGCTCTGCCCTTTTTCCTCGGCCAGTTTGCCAAGCTTCACTTCCGCGATATTTCCTTCCGCGGCATTCCGCAAAAAGAGTTCATCCGTGTTCCCCGCGCTTGCACGATGTGTGCTTTGCTTCTGCGTCTGCGGCGTGTTCTCTTGATGCGCCAGGACCGCCCAGCAGCCTAAAAATGTGCAGAAGTGGTCACACCGGCCACATAGAGCACCTTTGCCAGAGATTGATTCATGGTTCCTCTCCTGAAACCCGAAATGTTAGAGGCTAGCTGTCTGGACAGTATCGATACCCGGCAAATGCAGCAATCCGGCGATGCATGTAGAACTTACTCTAGGCCAGCTGTATTCACCTTTAGATACAATGACTTAGAGGAATGTTCGACAGGGCATATCGGGGTGGAGCCAAATACCCGCCCGACGCTAGGGCGGTTTCCTTCCAACGCCATGACACGAAATGAGAAATGCGAGCCTATGCTAGCTCGGTCCGCTAGCTTCGCTCAGCCTAACCACTGCGGGTTGTGCGCGGTACCGTCAAAATTGGTCGTCGTCTTGTATCCCTCGAATTCGCCGTTCTGCGCGGCGTCTTTTGTCTTCGCCAGCAGCGTCGCTATTTGCGTCTCGCTCAACGGTTTGAATGTTTTCGCCGCCGTAACCGCCTGCTCCACCAGCTGCACGGTATCGCATCCGGTAATCACCACGCTGGTCGGCAGACCCATCGCATAATGCAAGCACTCCATCGGTTCCACGGTCTTGCTCCGCAGAATAATCCCCGCACCCATCGGCTTCATCCCCAACACGCCGATCTCCTTCTTCACCAGCACCGGCAGCACCTTCTTTTGAAAGCTGTTGTAATGCGCGTCCATCACGTTCAGGGGCATCTGCACCGAATCGAAATGAAACTGATGTGCATCCGCCGTCTGCAGCATCTTCAAATGAATGTCCGGGCTCTTGTGCCCGGTAAATCCGATGTAGCGCACCTTACCCGCTTCCCGCGCTGCGACAACAGCCTCCATCCCCCCGCCCGCGGCAAACACCTTGTCCGGATCTTCCATACGAATGATTTCATGAAATTGCAGCAGGTCGATGTGATCGGTCTGCAACCGCCGCAGCGACTCTTCCAATTGCTGCGCCGCGGCTTTCTTCGTCCGCCCATCGATCTTGGTCATGACAAAGGCACGCTGCCGATATCCATCGCGCAACGCCTTGCCCATGCGCACTTCGCTCTCGCCGCCGTTGTAGTCCCAGCAGTTGTCCAGAAAATTGATTCCGTTGTCCAAAGCCGTTCGAATGATCCGTATGCTCTCCTGCTCGTCTTTCTGGCTCCCGATGTGGTATCCGCCAATCCCTACCATCGACACCTTTTCTCCCGTGCGCCCCAGCGTTCGCCTAGGCACTTCGGCGTTAGTATCTGCAGCCCACGCAATTTTTTCGGCGCCGGCGGCCAACGTCGCAGCCACGCTCATTTCCAAAAACTCGCGCCGCGTGACACCTCCGCCCTTCTCTTGCAGTCCTCCGCGGTTTCGTTCGCTGTCTTCGAATTCGCGCATGAGCTGTTCTCCTCAATAATTCAGAGGGCCGAGAACTCTAGCGTACACCCGTGTGCCTTTCCAAATAAAACAGAAGCACGGCGTCGAAGCGCCATTTACCGGTTAACTCGCCCACGGCCGGACTCGTCGAAACCGTTCGGGTGAGCTTCCCCACGGCCTAACTTCTGGCATATTTCTACCGCTTGAACGACAATAATCCCGCTCCGAATCGCTCCGGTAAGGAGGTACGGCATGTCTCTTCGTCGTGCGTTGAGCGTCGTCTTCTTTTCTCTGGTCGCCTTTCTGCTGGCGAAAAGCGGCAACTCCGCGCCGTCCTCCGGCGGTGTGCTCGTCGTCGCCAATCAAAAAGAACATACGCTGCTGATCGTCGATCCGGAGAGCCGCCGCGAGCTCGCCAAGATTTCCGTTGGCGTCAACGGTCACGAGGTCGCTGTTTCGCCCGACGCGAGCTTCGCTTATGTCCCGATTTACGGCAACTCTGGCGTGGGAAGGCCCGGCACAGACGGTGCGACAATCGATATTATCGACCTGCAACAGCGCAAGCTCGCCGCCACCATCGACCTCGGCAAGCCTTTGCGCCCGCACGAACCGCTCTTCGGACCCGACGGCCTTCTCTACGTCAGCGCCGAGCTTGCCCAAGCTCTGGATATCATTGACCCAGCGTCCCGCAAGGTCGTCGCGGAAGTTCCCACCGGCCAGCCCGAATCACACATGTTCGTTTTGAGCAAAGACGGCCGCCGCGCCTACACCTCCAACGTTCACGCCGGCACCGTCAGCGTTCTCGACATCGCGAATCGCAAGCTCATCACCACGATTTCTGTCGCCAAGCAGGTCCAGCGCATCTCCATCTCTCCGGACGGCGCCCACGTTTTCACGCACGATCAAGACGCTCCGCGCATCGCCGTCATTGACACGGCCACCAATAAAGTCACCGACTGGATCGAGATTCCCGATTTCGCCTATGCTTCCGAGCCTACTCCCGACGGCCGTTTTCTTCTTGCTGTGCTCCCGCGCGCCAATCGCACTGTCGCGATAGACATAAAAACGCTGAAGGTAGTGAAGTCTTTCGACGTTCCCCAGCAGCCCGGCGAAATCCTCATCCGTCCAGATGCCGCCGTCGCCTACATCACCTGCATGCCCGCGGGAAAAATCGCGGTCCTCGACCTTCGCACTTGGCAGCTCCAACCCAGTATCGACTTAACTCCCGGCGTGGACGGCATGGCCTGGTCAGCAAAATAGCTGCTCTCCGCGCCCCACTTTGCGCTCGGGGCTCTGCGCCGCCCGCGTCCTATGTGTTAAATTCGTTCCTTCGGATGCGTCGAACCATCATTATCTGCGCCGCGTTCCTTGCAATTGCGCCCGCGATTGCCCAGAAATCGCGCCCGCATCACCGCATTGCGACAGCTATCGCAAAGCCGCTCTCCACTCATGATTGCGGTCACAACGTTACCCTCCATCTAAGCGTCCCCGACCCCACTCAAGGCAGCCTCCTGCTCCTGGAACTCCGCAGCGCAACGCAACCCGTCTCCGCAGTAAAAGCCACTTGGGACAACCATGAAATCCCCTTCTGGCAAGAGCTCAAGCCAAACGAAAAATCTCCCGACGTCTGGCACGCGCTCCTCGGCGTTGACCTTGACCTAAAGCCTGAAAATTACCCGCTTGCGCTCGCCACAAAAACCGAATCTGCCGAAGAAATCTCCTGTTCGGCAACGATTGACGTTCAGGAAGGCAAGTTCGCCACCGAAAGCCTCAAAGTCGCTCCCAATTTCGTCGAGCCCAATCCCGAGCAGCTCGCCCGCGCCGAAGCCGAGCGGCAGCGCCTGCGCACGATTTTCGCGACCGTCACGCCGGAGCGACTCTGGGACGGCAGCTTCCGTTACCCGCTTACCGGAATCACCACCGGCGGCAACTTCGGCAAGCGCCGCATCCTCAATGGCAAACCCGGCTCGCCCCATAGTGGCGTTGATTTCCCTGCTCCCGCGGGCACGCCCGTGTACGCAGCGCAGCGCGGCCGCGTCGTCTTAGCCGAGCCGCTCTACTTCTCCGGCAACACCGTGATCGTCGACCATGGCCTCGGCCTCTACACCCTCTACGCCCATTTCGAATCGATCTCCGTCCAGCCCGGCGAGTTCGTCGACACCGGCGCCATGCTCGGCAAAGTCGGCGCCACCGGCCGCGTCACCGGCCCCCACCTACACTGGGGCGCCACTGTAAACCGCGCCCGCACGAACCCGCTCGACCTCATCTCTCTTCTAGGAGTCGGCGCTCACTAGTTCCAACTCACCTCCTTGTTCGACCGACGTCGCCATCTTGTTCTCCTAAGCAACCCGTTCTGTTTTGTGAGCTATCAATTTTGGGAAAGAACCGAAGTTAGGCGTGCCTAAAACATAATAGTTACGTGAGCACACGTTACCCTCTGTTTGATTGATTCGCAGTAAACCGAACCGTACTCTCAGGCCCAGATAGTGCAACGCTTCTCCGGCGTAAGTGCGTGCAAACCCGTTCCGCGCTCGCGCCGCCGTATTCGTAATACGGCCGTGTGATTTTTCGGACACCACAAGGTGAAGCAGTTTCGAGCTACGCGTCGGATCGTCGAAAAAGCTAAGGAGCAAGGCATCAATGAAGCCCGCTACAAAATTCTTGTGGTTTGTCCACGTTGTGATCGCCGCACTTGTTCTAGCTTCCTGCAGCGGTCTGAAACAACCGCCAGGTTCCGGTGGTTCAGGCGGATCAGGCGGGTCCGGTGGTTCGGGCAGCTTCACCATCGGCGGCACGGTTAGCGGTATGACGGGCACCGGGATGGTTCTGCAGAATAACACCGGCGATAACCTGACAATTTCCGCTAATGGCCCCTTCACCTTTCCAACACCCGTCGCCAGCGGCAAAGCCTTTAGCGTCACAGTAGCTACCGCGCCTTCCAACCCGGCGCAAACCTGCACGGTGGTTAACGGCAGCGGGACGGCGACCGCGACAGTTACGAATGTCCAAATAACATGCACCACCGGCACCGTGGCCATCGGAGTAACGGTTGCTGGCCTGACCGGCACCGGCCTGGTTCTGCAAAACGGCACCGATTTCCTTACAATAACTGGGACTACTACCAGTACCCAGTTCAAAAACGCCGTCCCACTCGGCCAAGCGTATAACGTTACGATTTCTACTCAGCCAACCAGTCCGGCACAGACCTGCACCGTGACCAATGGCAGCGGCACAGCCACCTCGGGCGTTGCCGTCAATGTTCAGGTCACCTGCTCCCTGGGAACGATTTCCATTGGCGGGTCGATTAACGGGTTCGCCGGAGGTAGCGGCTTTACTTTGCAAAACAATGGCGCCGATAGTCTCAAGATTACGCAGAATGGCACGTTCACGTTCCCGACCCTCGTCCCCGTCAACGGTCCATATAATGTCACGGTTTCTGCGCAACCTTCTGGCCCCAACCAAACTTGCACCGTGACCAACGGCACCGGTACGGCTGCCTCCAATGTCACTAACATTACCGTGGTCTGCCCCGCCGTCTTCCATCCTATCGACGTGAGCGTGGTCGGAGTCCTCGGCACCAGTGGCGCCATGCAATTGCTCGACAACGGCGGCGACAATCTCAAGACCCCCGGCAATGGCTCCTACACCTTTGCCACGCAGATCGCCCACGGCAGCTCTTACGATGTAACGGAGTTCGTGGCGTCTGGTACGCAAGCCCAAGGCTGCATCGTCTGGGGTTTCAGCGGCGTCGCCCTCACCACCCCTGTTAACCCCATCCCGGTGGTCGATTGCGGGCACAATGATTGGACATGGATGGCCGGAACCAATACCACCGATCAATTTGGCAAAGCTTCTTCAACTCCGCCGGCCTGTCCGCCCGTGAACACCGACACTCCTGGCGGGAGCAATTATTCAGCAACTTGGACTGATTCGACCGGCCACCTATGGCTCTTAACCGGCAACGGGTTTACCAGCACGACCCCGCCACCTTCGACTCTGCCGGGATTCTTCGATGAATTGTGGGAATATACCGGAACCAATAATTACCGCGCCGGCTGCGGCAACTTTTGGACGCGTGTCGGCTTCGGGCCCGGAGGGCGCTGGGGAGCAGTCACTTGGACTGACCCAGCGACCGGCAACCTCTGGCTCTTCGGGGGTCAGGATGGCGGCTTGCAGTTCCTGAACGATCTGTGGGAATACAACATTGCAACGAAGACTTGGACGCAACATGGCGGCGGTGGCAACCTGCCCGGACTCTATGGGACGCAGGGAGTGGCCTCGGCCAGCAACCTGCCCGGTGGACGCTGGGGAGCGAGCGGCAGGCTTGACGCATCCGGCAACGTGTGGATTTTCGGAGGATTTGGCTGCGACTCAAAAGGCCCCGGCTGTTCAAATCTGTTGCTGAACGACCTCTGGAAGTACAGCGGGGGCCAATGGACTTGGGTCAGTGGTGCCAACACTGGGAATCAGGCTGGCCTCTACGGCACACAGGGTACGGCCGCAGCGACGAATGTCCCCCCGGGGCGACAAGCATCGGTCGCTTGGATCGACAACCTGGGGAATTTCTGGATGTTCGGTGGATTTACGAGCGGGACAAACGGGTTCAACGACCTGTGGAAGTTCGACCCTGTCGCCAGCCAGTGGACCTGGGTTAATGGATCGAAGGGGGCCACAAATACTCCTGGCAATTACGGCACCAAGGGTATTGCGGCCGCTAGCAACGTGCCTGGATCGCGGTGGATCTCCGCGGCCTGGAGTGATGTCCACGGAAACCTCTGGCTCTTTGGCGGACAAGGCTTCGATACCACGGGCAATGGTTCGCTCAGCGACCTTTGGGAATTTACCCTGGATACGACAACCGATCCGGGGAACCCGGCAAAGATAGCATTGAACCAGTGGACCTGGATAAGAGGCCCCAATTCCGTCAGCCAACCAGGTATCTATGGATTAACGGCCGACCCAGCGGTCTGGCCTCATGTCACCAGCGATCCCGGCACACGCTGGGCGCCTTCCTACTGGACCACCACTCCTGCACAAACGGGTGAACAGGAGTTCTGGATGTTCGGTGGCGAAGGCTTCGATGCGACGGGATCGACCGGCAAAGGCTTTAAGCTCCTGAACGATTTGTGGCGATATCTGCCTTACCCATAAGGTGCGGTTAGCGCTTGATCGCGAGGTCGAGAATTGCTGTCAGGCACGAGTTGTTGCGATTTGCGTACGGCTTCCTGACCGTCGCGCGTCTCCGCACCGGGCCCAGCCGCTCGCAGGACTCAAGCGAGAGTTGGGGAAGCTGCGAACGACATCGCTACGTTTGCAATTAAAATCCGGATTACGCTGCGCCTGGGGCACCGGATCATCCCGCGCCTGGGGCACCTAACATTTATCGGGCTTATTCGAGCGAAAACCGATGGCCCCGCCCTTCAACAAGGCGGGGCTTTTACTTGATCAATTGACTTTCGGGGGAGCGTTTTCTCCTTCGTCCGCGGCTTCTGATTCTGCCGCATCACTAATTTGGCGAGCCGTTTCTTCGAGCAGTGCCGCCACGCCTCGCGGCCTCATGTCTAGCTCCTCCTGTATCGCGTTCAGCAGCCGGTCTCCATCCACGCCCTTGCCGAGAACACGCCGAATGCCGAACTTCTTGGCCTCCGCCACGACCGCCGGAATATTGTTCACCGTGTGCAAGAGAATCGGAACGCTTGGCAAATTCTTGGAAATCTCACGTGCCGCAAGCAGACCGTTCAGCCCTTCCATCGCCAGGTCCAGAATAATCGCATCGGGCTTGAGTTCGTTTGATTTGCGGACGGCGTCCTGGCCATCTTTGGCTTCGCCGCAAACCACCCACCCCGATCGAGACTCAATCAGCAGCTTGAGAAGTCTCCGAACAACATCGCTTCCGTCCGCTATCAGGATTCGCGTCATTCTGAGCCGCTGTCGCCGAGCAGCCTATCCAGACATTCCAGCAGCGGCGCCAAGCCATTGACCTTGGACAGAACTGTCACGACGCCAAAAGCTGAGGATCTGGGCCCATGCACTTGCTCCGCATATAGCGTGAGCAGAACTATGGGAACTCCGGGCAATGCATTCTTGATTACCGTCGCCGCCTCAAGGCCATTCATCAATGGCATCGCCAGATCCATCACCACCAAATCCGGCTTCAGCTGCGCGGCCTTTTCAATGGCTTCAACGCCGTTCGCCGCTTCACCGCACACCCGAAACTGCGTGAGCCCCTCCACCGCCGCCCGGATGGTGAAGCGCTCAAAATCGCTGTCGTCAACGAGGAGAATGTTCCGTGAGGGGCTGTCCTGCCCAGGCTGCGAGCCGAGTTCACGCGGCGACTGTGTAGAATCCGACATTTAAACATAGTCATCTACTGTGTCTATTCAAAACAATACAGGGAAGACCCGAGTTGTAAAACGGGACGCCAACAGCGGCTCAGTAAGGTAAACACCTGATTGTCGCTAATCGCGCCTGGTTTAACATTTCGTTTAACACCATGCGTGAAAACGCTCAACGGCGAGACCGACCCTCGCCGATAGACAGGTGCCTGCCTCCTCCTCACACCGAACACAGGCACCTGTCTCCCCTTTCTTTTAGTTCCCGAAGGCGCAAGCGTCGAGGCGCCGGGATTCCGTTCAGCCCATCCGAGACTTTCATCCCTTCGAGCACCTGTAACTGCTGGCTAACCGCGTGCGGTCCGCTACTGCTCGGCGCGGAGCCCGCGTAGAATTCCAGAACGTTTTCCTTCAGGTCTCGAGGGAGGACTCGTTCCGGCTTGGAAGTAACACGCGCGAGCAATCGCGCGTACGTTCCGTCGGTGAGAGGATAATCTCCGCGCTTGACGCGATTTCCGGTATCGAGATCAATGTTTGCTAATGGAAGAGGCGTATCAAAATTCGCCTTCAATTTGTCCAGCGTTCCGCGAAATGCATCCACAGTGTGATTGGCGCTCCGCAGGTACAATTCTTCCGTGTCCGGAGTGGGAATCTTTATGGCCAGGTCGGAAGCTGCGCCAATCTTTGAAACGATGAACACCAGAATCGCCAACAGGTGCACCTTGAAGCCCGGGCCCTTGAACGCGTGCTTCCAACGCCGCTCATAGTTCGTGCGAGCGACGCGTTCGGCGAAGACGCGATAATCTTCGGTATTGGGGTGCGGCGGAAACTGATGGCGATGTAGTACGACTTCTGCTTCCGCAAATGCTGGGATAAAGCTGCGCACGGAGATGCGGTAGCTTCGCAAAGCCGGCTGAGCTCGATTACCGAGCAGTTCGTGAATATCGAATCCATACGTATTTATGAAAGCGCGTTCCAGGAATTTGCCTGGCACCTGGAAACCGATAGCTTGCAGATATGCTGGAGGTGCAACAGCATTGTCGGTCAGTTCGTCAACGTCAAAAGCGAATTCGGTCCGGATATGGCCATGCGGGCTTTCACCGTAGGTGACAAAAGGTCCAAGCTTGCGGCGCAGCTTGGGAAATTCGATACCCGTTGCGGGATTAACCGCCTCCGAATGTCCGATGGAGTCGCCCAGATAGTGGGACAAAGCTCCGATGGCGAACCCATATTCATCGATTGTGCGAGCACTCCGAAAAAGCCAAGTGATGAAGTCGCGGGTGCGCACGTAGTGCGTAAGATTGCTGAAAAATTTTTCGCCGAACGGGTAATAACCCATGTCTTGAATCGCACAACCACCGTAGGCATATGCGTGCGCCTCGCGCAATTGTGTGCCCGTTGCTCCGGAAATCGCGCAATCAGCAACGGTCGAATCGAATCGTTCCACGCCAAATCGATCAGCTCTTCGTGTGTAAGCACGGAGTACGCGACAATAGTGGGCGCGCAAAATGTTGCGGCAAACAGCAGTGTCGTTCCCACGCCGCATAATCGCAGCAACCTTGTCATCGCTGCCCTCTAGGTATGGCATGCCCAGCATGATTGGATTAAGCGCCTTCGCTGGGCCGCCATTTAGATGCTGTATCAGCATACGAGAATCGGAAGCTCTGTGAGAATTGAAGTTGGAGTACTTCCCACACCCGGGTGTTTTGCAAGAGAGTGCGGAAATGCGTGACTGCAAAGGACCTGACTTTGTTGTTGACGCCAAGGAGTTTGTAATAGCGTCAAAAGAGAGGGCTTGCCGCAGAATGCCCGACCGAATCGCGGCACAAGCAGCGCACGGCTCCAATGCCCCGCTTTTCGAGATGGCGTGGATGCGGGACAATGGAAGACCATGCGGCTGAAAATTGTTCAATCGGGCGAACCCGTCTTGCGTGCTCCGGCACGCCAGCTAACGCGCGAGGAGATCCTTGGGGAGGAAATACAGCGACTGATCCGGGACATGCAGGAGACTATGCGGGACGCTCCGGGTGTCGGACTTGCGGCGCCGCAGGTGGGTGTGGGACTGCAACTCGCGGTGATCGAAGATCGCGAAGAGCTGTTGAGCAGCTTGCCTGCAGAGGAGCTCGCTGAAAAGGAACGCAAGGCAGTGCCACTCCACGTCATTATCAATCCCGAGATCACGCTTCTCGGAGACGACACAGCCGACTTCTATGAAGGCTGCCTCAGCTTGTCTGGATTTTCGGCGGTCGTGCCGAGAGCCCGCCGGGTTCGCGTCGCATATTTAGATGAACATGGAGAACCGCAATCCGTCGAAGCTTCTGGATGGTATGCCCGGATACTCCAGCACGAAATTGATCACCTGAGAGGGACGCTCTATATCGACCGGATGGAGAGCCGTACGTTCACTTCGCTCGACAACTGGAGTCGTTTCTGGAAAGGCAAGGCGGTCCGGGATGTCGTCGAAAACATATCCAATCCGCTGAGACCTGTGCGGTGAACCAAATAACCGGCCACAATTGGTTTTTTGATTTCACAGGACTTATCGGACGTGAATTTGTGACTACCGATGACTCGTCCCAAGGCCGCATTCTTTCGCTTTCTCTCCGGCTCTACTGTAGATTGCCGTCTACCCGGAAGCTACCCGAAAAGCATCAAACAACGTCGACCCAAACATGTCGAATTCTGGCCTGTTCATGATCACAGCAGTCAGCTAAATTCCCTGCCGTAAGGCGGTTAGAATGGCCACGCCTGCGCCAATCACGATACCCACCGAGCCAATCGGGAGTATCCCAAGACCGGCAGATCTCATCGCACGAGTCGCAAAAGGCGACAGTGATGATCCCCATCTAGCCCTTCTCTATGAAAATGCCATTCAAGACACCATTGAACGGTTTGAGGCTACAGGGTCTCCGGTTGTCACGGACGGCGAACAGAGGAAGTATCACAATTTTGCGACGTACTGTGTACATGGGCTTCCGAACACGGCCCCGGATGGTTTCATAATTCCGTTCTCGGACGGCCATACGCGCCGGCTGTCGCGGCTGACACGCGGCCCTTTCCGTTACAAGCAGTACGCGGACTCTTACCTGGATGTCGCGATGCACTACGCGCACGTGCCGGTCAAGCAGGCGGTGATATCGCCTTCAGCCTTGAGCCTGATGTACCCAGCCGAGAGCATTCCAGATTATTCGCGCGGGCAATTCATCGACGATCTTCTGAACGAGCATGAAACGGAGATACGGCGCTGCCTGAAAAAGGGCGCACATAAGGTTCAGGTGGACTTCACCGAAGGACGGCTGGCCGTGAAAATCGATCCCTCTGGGAACCTGCTGAGCAGCTTCATTGACTTAAACAATCTCGCGCTCTCGCGGTTCTCGCCGGAAGAGCGCAGGCGTATCGGCGTCCACACGTGCCCTGGGAACGATCTCGATTCGACGCACAGCGCGGACGTCGATTACGCAGAGTTGCTGCCCAGCTTGTTTGAGCTGAAGGCGGGTAATTTCTACATCGCGCTTGCGGGCGAGCGGGACCGCCGCCACGCCCTGAAAGTGATTCGCAAATACCGGAAACCGAATCAGCGGGTTTTCGTGGGAGTCACAGCGCCAGTCGACCCCCACATTGAGACCCCCGAAGAAGTGCGGGACCGTGTACTTGAAGCGTCTGAGTACATACCCGTCGAGCACCTCGGTACTACCGACGACTGCGGGTTCTCGCCTTTCAGCGATGACACTTCCACGAGCCGGGACACTGCTTTTGCCAAGATCCGGGCGCGTGTGCTGGGGACGAAACTAGCGGAAAAAGCTATCAGAGGTGGACTGTGACCACGAAGGGCGACGAAAACGAGCTATTGCGATCGGTTGCCCTGCAGAATGCGACCAGTATTCTCAGCGCCCGTCAGCGTGCCGAACGGCGAAGCGAGGCGTACTTGGCGGAAGCGCAACGGCTCAGTCACACGGGGAGCTTCGGCTGGACGCCCTCGACCGGCGAGATGTTTTGGTCAGGCGAAACGTTTCGAATCTTCCAATACGACCGAGCGACGAAACCGACACTGGAACTTGGTCTCCAACGGGTTCATCCGGACGACGCGGCGTTACTTCAGGAGACACTTGAGCGTGCGTCGCAGAATGGGAAGGATTTTGAGCAGGAATGTCGCCTGGTGACGCCGGATGATTCCGTCAAACATGTCCACATTGTGGCTCATGCCGAAAAAGATGAGTCGGGTGAAGTCGAGTTTGTCGGAGCGATAATGGACATCAGCGACCGTAAGCGCGCGGAAGAGGAGCTGCGGCGAAGTGAAGCGCTAGCGGAACAGCGTCTTCGGCTTGTGGTGGATACAACTCCCGCGCTGATAAACAGCTGTCGTCCTGACGGTTACCTCGACTACGTCAACAAAGGTTGGCTGGATTATTTCGGGTTCTCTTTGGAAACGGCACTGGACCGTGCGGACGTGATGAAAATGTCCGCGCCTTCGAAGACAGAGCGCGGTTCGGAGTGGAAGCCGGTGATCCATCCCGATGATCTCGCGGGCTTTACGGAGCAATGGAAAGCGATGCTGGTGTCGGGTAAACCGGGCCAGCGCGAGGCACGCGCTCGCCGATTCGATGGAGTGTATCGCTGGCTCCTGTTTCGCGCTGTGCCTCTTTATGACGAGACAGCAAAATTGGTCAAATGGTACGCATCCGCCTTTGATATCGAGGACTTCAAGCGGGCGGAAGAAGCGTTGCGCCGAAGTGAGAGCAATCTGGCGGAAGCGCAGAAGCTCACGCATACGGGAAGTTGGGTCTGGCGGATACCCGAAAGAGAGGCCTCCCATTTATCCGAGGAATGGTACCGCATGTATGGCTTCGATCCGGAAAAGGGTCGGCCGTCCTGGGAGGACCGGCTGCAGCGCATTCATCCGGAGGATCGAGCCAAGTGGGAAGGGGCAATCGATCGAGCTATCGCCGAAAAGTCAGATTACGAAGTGGAATTCCGAATCCTTCTTCCCGACGGCACTATCAAGTACATCCACACCGTCGGCCATCCTGTTTTGAACGCGTCCGGAGATTTAGTGGAATTCGTGGGTAGCTCGACGGACATCACCGAGCGAAAGCAGGCCGAGGTGTTGCTGGCCGGGGAGAAACGGCTTCTGGAGATGATAGCCAGGGGCGCTTCTCGCGCCCTGATCCTCAACGGCGCATGCCTCCTCGTCGAAGAATTGGCCAGCGGATCTCTGTCTTCGATCCTTATGTTCGACGCGAGGGCCAAGTGCCTGCGGCACGGCGCCGCGCCCAACCTGCCGGTAACCTACACCAAGGCAATCGATGGTGCCGTCATCGGCCCGTCTGCGGGCTCATGCGGGACAGCCGCTTACCGTGCAGAGCCAGTGATCGTCTCCGACATCGCCACCGATCCGCTATGGGCGGATTATCGCGATCTGGCGTTGCCGCACGGACTGCGAGCGTGCTGGTCGACCCCGATACTTTCCTCCACAGGCAGGGTATTGGGGACCTTCGCGACTTACTATCGCGAACCGCGCAGCCCGAGTCAGCAAGAGCAGAATGTCATAGAGCGGATCACGCATCTGGTGAGTATCGCCATCGAGCGCGAGCAAGCAGAAGAAACGCTGCGGCGCAGCGAAAGCAATCTTGCGGAAGCGCAGAGGCTTACGCATACGGGGAGTTGGGCCTGGCGAGTAGCGGGAGGAAACGCGTTATATCTCTCCGAGGAATGGTACCGGATCTATGGCTTCGATCCAGAAGTGGGCTTGTCGGCTTGGGAGAAGCGGCTGCAGCGCACCTATCCGGAGGATCGAGGCAAATGGCAAGCGGCAGTCGATCGAGCAATCGCTGAAAAGTCGGATTACGAAGTGGAAGTCCGAATCGTTCTTCCGGACGGCGCTCTCAAATACATCCACGTCGTCGGCCATCCTGTCTTGAACGCATCCGGGGATCTGGTCGAATTCTTAGGTAGCTCGATGGACATCACCGAGCGCAAGCGCGCGGAAGATACCCTGCGGCGGAGCGAGGCCTCTTTACATGAGGCTCAGAGGCTAGGGCAGCTCGGCAGTTGGATGTGGGATCGTTCCTCGGGAACCGTATTTGCCTCGCCAGAGTTGTTGCGAATCCTTGGCGCAGAAGCTGAGGAAAAGAGTGGAACCAGGGGAATGATGATCGAGGTGGGCGAACGCGAAACATTCGCGCGGCACGTTCATCCGGAGGATCGGCTCGCTCTCGACGAAGTCGCGCACACGGCTGTCACTGAAAAAAGAGATTGGGAGTTCGAGTATCGAATTGTTCTTCCAAACGGATCGATAAGATTCGTCCACACAAGGGGCCGGCCTGTCTTCGACGATTCAGGTGAGCTCGTTGAGTACATTGGCACGATCATGGACATCACCGAGCGCAAGCAGGCGGAAGAGGCGCTGCGGCGGAGCGAGGGTTACCTGGCGGAAGCACAGCGGTTGGCCCGCACAGGCAGTTGGGCCTGGGACGTGGCCACTAGACACAGTGTCTATTGGTCGCAGGAAAATTACCGCTTGTTTGGCTTCGATCCCGAAGAGGGTATACCGTCCGATGAAGCATTTTACCAGCGCATTCATCCCGCGGATCGCGATAGGGTGAGCAAAGAAGTTTTTGTCGCAAGGCCGGACGAAGGCTCGCACTTTGACGTGGAATTCCGAATCCTTCTTCCAGGGGGAGCAATTAAGTGCGTTCGCTCGACAGGTCATCCTGTTCGCGACATGTCCGGCGATGTCGTTGAATACGTCGGTACATCGATAGATGTGACCGAGCGCAAGCGGGCGGATGAAGAGCGCGAGAGGTTGCTGGCCAGCGAGCGAGCGGCCTTCGCGGAAGCCGTGGCTGCGCAGCAGCGGTTCCACGACCTGGTCAATTCGGTCGAGGGAATTGTTTGGGAAGCGGATGTGCCGAGTTTCCAGTTTTTGTTCATCAGCAAGGAGGCCGAGCGCGTCCTGGGCTACCCGGTGGAACGCTGGCTGTCCGAACCGACATTTTGGAAGGACCACGTTCATCAGGAAGACCGAGAGTGGGCTGTGCAGTTCTGCCAAGCCGCAACCGCCGAGAAACGCAACCACGAATTTGAATACCGCATGATCGCTGCCGATGGAAGCGTGGTCTGGCTGCGCGACCTGGTAACTCTGATTGTGGAAGGAGATCGCGCAACGCGCGTGCGTGGCGTCATGATCGACCTCACCAAACGCAAGCGGGCGGAAGAGGCGCTGCGCCAGGCGCAGGCCGATCTCGCGCACGTCAGCCGGGTCACCACCATGGGAGAGCTGACGGCCTCCCTGGCGCACGAAGTGAATCAACCGATCGCTGCCGCCGTCACCAACGCGAATACGTGCTTGCGCTGGCTTACGCGCGATCGCCCCGATCTGGAAGAGGCGCGTGCGGCGGCGATGAGAATTGTCAAAGACGGAACGCGTGCCGGGGAAATCATCAGCCGAATCCGCCTGCTCTTCAAGAAGGGCGCTCCGCAAAGGGAGCTTATGGATGTAAACGAGGTTATTCGGGAGATGATCGTTCTTCTGCGCGCCGAAACCGCGCGATACAACATATTCGTCGGGACGGAGCTGGCGGCAGATCTTCCTCCGGTCATGGGAGATCGCGTGCAATTGCAGCAGGTGCTGATGAACTTGATGATCAATGGCATTGATGCAATGAAGGACGTGGACGGGATGCGCGAGCTCGCCATCAGGTCGCACCGAACAGAAAACGAGGAAGTGGTGGTGTTTGTCACCGATAGCGGCATTGGGCTGCCCTCCGGGCAGGCGAAGCAGGTCTTCAATGCCTTCTTTACTACGAAGCCCCACGGCACCGGGATGGGACTTCGCATCAGTCGCTCCATTGTGGAATCACATGGCGGGCGTTTATGGGCTGTCGACAACTCGCCGCGCGGCGCAAGCTTTTGTTTCACCCTACCCGCGAAAGCCGAGACACATGAATGACACACGAAGCCGCTCCCGCGGTGTTCGTGTTTCACGAGGTGCGGCCGTGCATGCGGCTATCCAGGGGCGCGCCACCGGGCGATACAGTGGCAGATGGCTATGCGGTCAGGGCTTGGCTACTGGGTATTTGGGCCTGGGCGGAAGGCCTTTGTAATTTTTTAGGGCTTCGTTAGCCAGGTCAATGGCTTTTTCTAGCTGCGGGTCGTGGCCGCTGACTACGAGGTCTGGGCGCTCGGGTACTTCGTAGTCGGGATCAACGCCGTGATTTTCCACGATCCATTCGCCGCCGTTGTCGGTGGACCAGAAGGCGAATTCGGGCGCAGTGACGCCGCCACCATCGCGCAACGGAATGCCGCGAGAGATGCCGACGAGGCCGCCCCAGGTGCGCGTGCCTACGATCGGGCCGATTTTTTCGCGGCGGAAGAACCACGGGAAGGCGTCGCCGCCGGAGCCGGCGAGCTCGTTGGCGATCATTACTTTCGGGCCGTAGATGGCGACGGGAGGCCAGCCGATGTCAGCGCCTTCGCGAGGAGCGAGCACAGCAAGGAGTTGGCGCTTGAGTTTTTCTGTGTAGAAGTCGGGGATTTGGCCGCCGGAATTGTTGCGCTCGTCGACGATGATTCCATCCTTGTCGAGCTGGCCGCTGAACTGTTTATCGAAGGCGATGATGCCGGCGATGCTAGTGTCCGGCACGTGCATGTAGCCGATGCGGCCGTGGGTGGCGTCCGCGACTTTGCGGCGATTGGTATCGATCCAATCGAGGGCCATTCTCGTTCGCGATGGTCTTGACGGTGATATCCCACGCGCCGTCTGGGGAAGGCTTGGAGTTGATCTTCAGGGTGACAATTTTCCCCGCAAGATTCTGGAAATACGCGTAGACATCGAGATTGGCGCGGACTTCGCGGCCGTCTACTGCGATTAAATAATCGCCGGCTTTGACCTTGAGACCGGGCTCGGTGAGCGGCGAGCGCGTGGCTTCGGCCCAATTTTCACCGGGATAAATCTTGACGATGCGATAGTAGTTGCCGGCAGGCTCGAAATCGGCGGCAAGCAAGCCCACACCAATTTTCGGAGGCTGCGGCTGGTCGCCACCACCAACGTAGGTGTGCGAGGTGCTCAGCTCAGAGATCATTTCGCCGATAAGATAATTCAGATCGGCGCGATGCGCGACCCAGGGCAGCAGCGCTTCATACCGATCGCCGATCTGCTTCCAGTTGTGGCCGGTCATGGCGGGATCCCAATAGAAATCGCGCTCAATGCGCCAGGCTTCGCGGAAAATTTGGCGCCACTCTTCCCGAGGGTCGACCTGAACTTGCAAGCCGCCCAGGTCCAACTTGCCTTCACCGACTTTCTTACCGGGGGCGGCTTCGATGACTCCGTAAACGGGGCCAGCTTTGTAGATTAACTTTTTGCCTTCTTTGTCGAGGTCGTAGCCGTCGATGCCCTCAAGCAGAACTTTGTCTTCACGCTTGGTGACATCGTACACGTGGAGGATGTTGCGAGGCTTTTGCTGGTCGTCGGTGCCGAATTGGCGCGCTTCCTGCGGGGTGGAAAGGTAAAAGAATTTGTCCTTGCGAGCGGCCAGGCCGCTAAGAATGGCGGCCGGAAGAGGCACGGGAGCGACGTGATTGCCGATGCCGTCCAGGTCGACTTGAATGGGCTTGATGGGTTCTTCTTTTTTCTCTTCGTTCTTCTCGTCTTTTTTGTCGTCTTTCTTTTCGTCGCTCTTCTTTGCGTCTGAAGTTTTCTTTTCGTCCTTTTTGTCGCTGTCGTCTTTCTTTTTCTCCTCACCGGCTTTTTCTTCATCGCTCTGCGGCTTGAACGGCGATTCCTCGTCGGCCCTTAAAGTGACGGCGAAAATGCCGTCGGTGGAGTAGTAGTTGTAGCGCTGATCCAGCTGGCCAATGCTGGGATAGAAGAAACGAGTGGAGACGAAATAGAGGTACTTCCCGTTGTGGTCAAAAACGGGGTTGTTGTCGTTGTAAAAGCCTGAGGAGATCCGCGTTGGATTTTTGGTTTCGAGCGAATAGATAAAAACGTCGTTGGCGCCGCGGCGGTGCGGTTTGGAATAGGTGAGCCAACGGCTGTCCGGCGACCAAGTCGCGTCGGCAATGTCTCCGTAGTCGCTTCTATCGACCTCAATGGGCCTTTTCTCGTCGATGCCCACGTACCAGAGACGATGCGTTTTGTCCCAATACAGAAGCTTCTTGCTATCCGGCGACCAAGACGGACCGTAGCGATAAACACCTCCGTCGGTGGTGATGCGCGTGGCTTCACCGCCCATCTGGGGACGGGTGTACAGCTCGTACTCGCCGGTTTTGTCGGATAGAAACGCGATCGATTTGCCATCGGGCGACCATGCGGGATTGAGCTCGTGGACGCTGGAAGTGTCCGTGCTCAGGTCGCGAATGCTGCCGTGTTCGGTGGGCACCGTGAAAATATTTCCGCGGGCCTCGAGAAGGGCGCGTGCGGCAGAAGGCGAGAGCCCGAAGCCGCCGATATTTTGCGCGACGTTCTTAAATTCGGGCCGCGCCTCCAGGTCTTCGGCGTGCACCTGGATGGGAATATTGCGAGGCTTTCCGTTTGGCAAGGGGAATTCATAGAGAAGGCCGCCGTTTTCATAGACGATGGCGTCCGGGCCAAGGCTGGGCCACTTGATATCGAATTCCTTGTAGTCGGTGAGCTTTTTGGTTTGCTTGGAGGCAAGGTCGTAGCTGTAAAGATTCATCACGCCATCGCGGTCGCTGATGAAATAGATGCTGTTGTCGTGCCACATGGGAAACATGTCCATGCCGCTGGACTTGGGCAACTCTTCGTACGTGTTTTTCTTCAAGTCGTAGATGGCGATGGGAAGATTCCAGCCGCCGCGATAACGCTTCCAAGTGCGGTTTTCCTGGGAGCTTTCGATGTAGGCGATTTTGGTGCCATCGGGAGAGAAGCTGGTGAGGTCGCCGCGAGGAACGGGCAGGGCTTTTGGAAGCCCGCCTTGTGTGGAGACAAGATAAAGTCGGGTTGTGCGACTGGGCGGAGCGACGGCGCGATCGGAACGGAACAGAACATTTTTGCCATCGGGGGACCAACCTAGAACTATGTCGGCCGCGGGATGATAGGTGAGGCGCTTCGGCTCCCCGCCCTCCGCGGGAATAATATAAACATCGGGATTGCCGTCATAGGCGGCGGTGAAGGCGATCCGTTTGCCGTCGGGAGAAAATTTGGGGTAGAGCTTGTCGCCGGCGCTGGAAGTGAGCCGGCGGGCGGAGCCCCCTTCGCGTGGGGAAGTCCAGAGATCGCCGGCGTAGGAGAAGACGACTTTGTCTTTGGAAATGTCGGCGTAGCGGAGAAGGCGCGTGGGGCCGGAAGGAACCTGGTCAGCGGGCGCGGACTGGCCGTGCGAAGAGGAGTAGACGCTGAGCAGCACGGTGAGAAAGATTGTGAACGCGAGAAGCAGACGGGTGTGTTTAGTTCTCATTGCGCCTTCTCCGATTTGAAGGGATTTTCGGTTTGGTCTGCACGCAGGGAAAGTGCATCCGGCGTTGCGCAGGCATTATATTGGACGAAGAGTTTAGAAGAAAGTTTACGCTTTTTGCCGGGAGCGTGCGTGTTGCTCGGCAGGCAACGGTTCGAACGGGGACTTTTGCTGATGGCGCTCTCAGGATATGCTTCGGTGTACAACATGAACACTTATTTTCAACTCGTTTGGAAAACGTGCGGCTGCTCGGCGCGGGGAACGCGGGGATGAGCTTCCGGGCCAAGCTGTTTCTGATTTTCCTGCTGACTGTGCTGTCGTCGGTGTCGGTTGTCGCGTATGGCGTTGCGCACTACACGCGCGCGGCGTTCGAGGAAATGGACACGGAGCGTACCGATGCGCTAGTCGCGCAATTCAATAAGGAATTTGAACAGCGCGGCAGAGATGTTGCACAGCAAGTCGAGAACGTGGCTAACGGCGAAATTACGCTCAGAGCGGCCATGGACCTGGCGCGGCCGAATGCGGACCAGTCGCTGTATGTGCACGATGCGATCGGCGTGTCGCAAGATCACGGGATGGATTTCGTAGAATTCGTAAACTGGGACGGCACGATTATTTCTTCGGCGCAGTATCCGGCACGAGTTGGATATAAGAATGATTGGGTTACAGCAACCAAGGACTGGCGCGGGACGCCTGCGTTTTTGAAAAAGGAAGAATTGCCGGATGGACTAGCCTTGTCGGTTACGGCCGTACGCACGGTTTCCGGCGGCAACGACAAAAGCCTTTACATTATCTGCGGGTGGCGGCTTGACCAGAATTTTCTTGCAGCATTGGTCCTCCCGGCGGGGATGCGGGCGCTGCTCTATCGGAACGTGGAGCCGGCATTCGTGTCGGCGGCGCTTACGGATGTGAACGGCACCGCGGATTCGGCGGAGCGCTTTAGGCCGCTGATTGAGCAGCTTCAGAAAAGGCCGCAAGAGGTTGTGGAGACGATTAATTGGAAGGCCGACGCAGCTTCCGCCGAGACTTTCCACGCGATGCCTCTGCTGGGGCGGAACAAAGAGTTGCTTGCGGTGCTTTTGGTCGGCAGCTCGCGTAGGGAACTTGTGCTGTTGACGCAGCGCATTGTGACGATTGCGGCGGTAGTTGCTGCGGCGGCGATTCTGGTGGGTTTGCTGGTGACCTTGTGGGTGGCGGCGCGCATCACGCGTCCGGTGGAAGAGCTTGCGGAAGGTGCGCGCGAGGTGGCGACCGGTCGCTGGGATACGCGGATCGATGTGCGCGGGACGGATGAGATCGGGCAATTGGGGACCGCGTTCAACGATATGACGCGCACTCTGGCGGTGCAGAAGGAAAAGTTGGTGCAAACGGAGCGCGTGGCAGCGTGGCGCGAATTGGCGCGGCGGCTGGCGCATGAGCTGCGCAATCCTCTGTTTCCGATGCAAATCACAGTGGAGAACATGCAGCGGGCCAAGCAACTCGAGGCGAAGCAATTTTTGGAAGTGTTCAACGAGTCTACGGCCACGTTGAAGACCGAACTGGCGAACCTGAACACGATTGTGGGGCGCTTCAGCGATTTTTCGAAGATGCCTACGCCGCAATTTACGAAAGTAAATGTGAATGAAATCTTGCGCACCTCAGTTCGATTGTTTGAAGCGCAGTTCAATGCGGTCGGAAAACCGACGATTACGACGGAATTTTTCTTGACCGAGCCGCTGCCGGAAATTGACGCGGACGCGGATCTTTTGCACAAGGCGTTCCAGAATTTGGTGTTGAATGCTCTGGATGCTATGCCGGCGGGCGGGACTTTGACGCTGCGCACGTTCGAACGCGAGCGCAATATCCGCATCGAGGTGGCAGACACAGGCAAGGGACTAACGCTCGAAGAATGCTCGCGGCTGTTCACGCCGTACTACACGACGAAGCAGCAAGGGACGGGCTTGGGGCTTGCCATTGTCCAAGCAGTTGTGAGCGATCATCACGGAACGATTAGCGTTACTAGCGATGAGGGGCGCGGAACTTCTTTTAAGATTGAATTGCCACAGCGGCAGGCCGGGCAGCGCGTGACTCCTACTGTGGATGAGGCCGCCGATGCCAAGACTTCGCCGAAGACTCTAGCGGCGGCAAGCGACTGACTTACGCAGCGCAAAGGACCGATGCTTGCCCCGCAAAGCTCACCTGCTACTCGTTGACGACGATCCCAATACTCTAGCTTCTCTTTCCCGTGCCTTCCGTTTGGCCGGCCATGAAGCAACGGTGTGCGACAACGCAAGTCGCGCGCTGGATTTGTTGCGCACGGAAAATTTCGATCTGATTCTTTCCGACGTGGTGATGCCGGGGAAGAGCGGGCTCGAGCTTCTGGAAGATTTGAAGAAAGCCGGTGTAAAGACTCCGATCGTGCTGATTTCCGGGCAGGCGAATATCGAAATGGCGGTGCGCGCGACGAAGCTTGGGGCGTTGGATTTCCTGGAAAAGCCGCTTTCGAGCGACAAGTTGTTGGTCACGGTGGAAAATGCGCTGCGGCTGTCGCGGCTGGAAGATGAAAATCGCGAGCTGCGGCAGCGCTTGGGCAAGCACGAGTTGATCGGATCGGGAGCGGCGATGTCGCGGCTGCTGGCACAAATTGAACGCGTCGCCGCGAGTGAGACACGTGTTTGCATTCTCGGCGAAACTGGAACGGGAAAAGAGTTGGTGGCGCGCGCGATTCATGAGAACTCGGCGCGGCGGGAAAATGCCTTTGTGACGCTGAACTGCGCCGCCGTGCCCGCTGAGTTAATCGAATCGGAGCTGTTTGGGCATGAGAAGGGCGCGTTCACGGGAGCGGCCGCGAAACATGCGGGAAAATTCGAGCAGGCGGATGGCGGCACGCTGTTTTTGGACGAGATTGGCGATATGCCTCTGGCGATGCAGGCGAAATTGCTGCGCGTGCTGGAGGAGGGAGAAGTCGAGCGAGTCGGAGGCGACAAGCCAATTCGTGTGAACGTGCGCGTTCTGGTGGCGACTCACCGCAATCTCGAAGAGTTGGTGAAGCAGAATGGGTTTCGGCGCGATCTTTTTCATCGCGTGTACGTTTTTCCTTTGGCGCTTCCGCCATTGCGCGAGCGGCTGGAAGATTTTCCGGAACTGGTGCAACACTTTGCGCGGCAAGTTGCGGCGCAGAATGGATGGAAAGAGAAAACGTTTGCGGAAGATGCGATCGTGGAGCTGCGACGCTACGGCTGGCCGGGAAACGTGCGCGAGCTGCGCAACGTGGTGGAGCGGCTAGTGCTGCTGGCGGGCGAAGGCGCAGTGGGCGCTGCAGATGTGCGGATGATTCTGCCGAGTGCCGGCGGCGGCACGGAGAGACCCGGCGGTGCGGGCTCATCAGAACCAGCATCCAGCGGAACGCTTGCCGAGCGAACCGAGGCATTTGAAAAGGAAGTGCTGCTCGCTGAGATTCGGCGGCACAATTTCCATATGACGAACGTGGCGCGGGCGCTCGGGCTGGAGCGCAGCCACCTTTACAAGAAGTGCCAGCAGCTGGGAATCGACCTGCAATCCTTGCGTCGACCTGAATAATTCCACAATTGAAGCTTCTAAGCACAACAAAACACGGCACATTTTGTCCTTGACATGATATTGCATATTGCGATATACACATCGCAGATAGCAATAGGTGCTCCTCACATGACTCTAGGCGACAAACTCCGCTCCCTACGCTCGGTGGAAGGTTCGCTGCGCGGCCTGAGCAGGCCCATGACTCAGTTTGAACTGGCTACGGCCATGAAGCGCGAATTGGGCCGCGGACTTAGCCAGGCGTATCTCTCGCAAATTGAGAGTGGCGCGCGCCCGCACCTGACGCACACCACGCGCGAGCTGCTGGCGCGGTTCTTTAAAGTTTATCCAGGCTTTCTGGTGGACGATCCGGAAGGCTATACGTCCGGCCTGCAATCTGATCTGCGGGCCGAGGACGCGAAGATCGATTCGTGGATCTTTGGCGGCGTCGAGCAGTTCTCCGCCGATCCCGCGCTCAGCGATGCATTGTTGACCATCGCCGAGGTGGAAGATTCGCGGCGAGCGCTGTTGCTGTTGGGCGAAATTCTTCGGACACCGGGCCTTGCGGACCGGCTGCACGAAGTGCTGCGGCCTGGCGCTGATATCGATCAGAGTAGGCAGCAGGGTAGCGGGCATCCGCCACCGTCCCCGAACTGAAGCAAGTGGTCTGCGTACCGGGATTCCAGCTCGCGCACGAAGGTGCGCCCGAGGTGCCGTATGACCTGGTCTGATTTTTATCTCTTCTGCTTCATCGTGGGATTCGCGCTTAGCTTGGTGTCGTTTTTTGCAGGCGCGGTCCACATCCATCTTCCCTTCAAGATGCACCTGCCGTTTCACTTGGGGCACCACGCCGGAGCGGGCGGAGGTATGCGCGGCGGGTTGCGTGGCGGCGTGCATCTTTCCTGGTTCAACGCTTCCACGGCCATGGCGTTCCTGGCTTGGTTCGGCGGAACCGGATACTTGCTCACGCGCCACGCGCATCTGGTCGCGCTCGCATCTCTGGCGATTTCTACAATAGCCGGAGTCGTGGCCGGTGCGGTCGTTTTCAAGTTCATGGTAAAGCTGATGCACTCGGATCCGCCTTTGAAAAGCGAAGATTACCGAATCGAAGGCAATGTAGGAACGATCAGCATGCCTATTCGCGAGAACGGCGGCACAGGCGAAATAATTTTTTCTCTGGCAGGCGCACGGCGCTGTGCGGGTGCGCGCTGCGACGACGGAAAGCCGCTGGAAAAAGGTGCCGAAGTAGTGATCGAGCGCTATGAGAAGGGCATCGCCTACGTCAAGCGGTGGGAAGAATTCACGCGGTGAACGATTTTCGGACTGAGGCTCGAAGCCGACAGTCTCCGGATAGAAAAGGGAGGTTCGTATGTTTGGGTTGCCGATGGAAGTGGTGGTAGGTGCGGGGCTCCTGGTTCTTGTGCTGCTGATGGTGATGATGGTAGTTGCCAGAATGTATCGCAAGGCGGGCCCCCACGAAGCGCTGATCGTATACGGAATGGGCGGCACACATGTGTACACCGGAAGAGGCGCCATCATTTTTCCGATGGTGCAGACGTGCAAGGATTTGTCGCTGGAGCTGATGTCGTTTGACGTCGCTCCGCAGCAAAACCTTTACACCAATCAGGGCGTGGCCGTCACCGTGGAAGCGGTGGCGCAAATCAAGGTGAAATCGGACAAGGAATCGATTCTCACTGCTGCAGAGCAATTTTTGACCAAGCGGCCGGAACAGCGCGAAGCGTTGATCCGGCTGGTAATGGAAGGGCATCTGCGCGGAATCATGGGCCAGCTTACGGTCGAGCAGATCGTCAAGGAACCAGAGATGGTTGGCGACCGCATGCGTTCCACATGCGCGGATGACATGAGCAAGATGGGACTTGAGGTGGTGAGTTTCACCATTAAGGAAGTCCGCGACAAGAACGAATACATCACCAACATGGGACGGCCGGACGTGGCGCGCATCAAGCGCGATGCGGAAGTAGCCACGGCGGAAGCGGATCGCGACATTGCCATCAAACGCGCGGAGATGTCGCGCGCCGCGGCGGTCGCCAAAGCGCAAGCGGATCAGGAGCGGGTGGCGGCGGAGACTGCTTCGTTGGCGAAGCAAGCCGAAGCGCAACGCGACCTGAACATCAAGCAGGCTGCTTACCTGGAAGCGACTAAGAAAGCGCAAGCGCAGGCGGACAAAGCCTACGAAATCGAAACCAACATCCAGCAGCAGCAAGTGATCACGGAAGCGGTGCGGGTGCAGCAAGTGGAGCGCGAAGCGCAGGTGAAGGTGCAAGAAGCCGAGATTGCGCGCCGCGAACGCGAACTGATTGCCACGGTACTGAAGGCGGCGGATGTCGAGCGGCAGCGCATTCAGACGCTTGCGGAAGCGGAACGGCAGCGCCTGATCAGCGAAGCGGAAGGCCGCGCATCTTCTATTCGCGCGCAAGGCGAAGCGGAAGCCGAGATCATCTTCAAGAAAGGCGAAGCCGAAGCCAGGGCGATGAACGTTAAGGCCGAGGCCTATCAGGAATACAACCAGGCGGCGGTGGTCGACAAGCTGATCACCGGACTGCCGGAAGTCGTGCGTGCTCTCTCTGAGCCGCTCAGCAAAATTGACAAGGTGACTATCGTATCGACCGGCAACGGTGACGCGGCCGGCGCGTACAAGCTCACTGGCGACATAACGAAGATTGCGGCGCAGGTGCCTGCGTTGTTCGAGGCGCTCTCCGGCATGCAGATGTCGGACCTGCTCGCCAAGGTGCGTTTGATCGGCGATCACGCGGCCAAGCCGGCGCCGCCGTCGCTGCCGAATAACTCCTAGTAATTCGGTCCGTCTGGGCAGGTCGCGGGATCTGCCCAGGCGCTTCTTTGTGATTGGGGAGCCGGGGGAGTGTCATGACGATGAAAGAGAAATTGATGATGCTGCTGGTCTTCGTCCTTGTGATCGTCGCCTTCGTGGTTACACACGTTGCGGATCACCTGGCGTTTGTGCTCGAGCATTGTTTCGCATTTGTCTTGCCGATGCTGGATTTGTGAGATGACGCAACCGATGGAGACGCGCTGAGCGCGCCGCCATAACGTTGCGCGGTGGCATTGGTTGATTTTGAAAGGAGAAACATCATGGGACTTTTGGAACGAGTAGGCACTCTAATTCGCGCGAATCTCAACGACATGATTGACCGTGCCGAGGATCCGCAGAAGATGATCAAGCAAGTGATTCTCGATATGGAGAACCAATACTTGCAAGTGAAAACGCAGGTGGCGGTATCCATTGCCGATCAACATATGCTGGAGAAGAAACTGAAGGAAAACGAAGACAATGGAAACGACTGGATGCGCAAAGCGGAGCGGGCCGTCGACAAAAGCGAAGACGACTTGGCGCGCGGGGCGTTGGAACGCTATCAGACCGCGCTGCGGCTGGCGCAGAGTTTTCGCGAGCAGGTGGATGATCAGAAGGCCCAAGTCGAGACGCTGAAGGGCGCCTTGCAGAAGCTGGAGCAAAAATTGGATGAAGCAAGATCGAAACGCGATCTGCTGCTCGCGCGGCAGCGCCGCAGCGTGGCGCTTGGCAAGGCGGCGCGAGCGCAAACGGCGATCGGCGATCATGCAAAGGGTGCCACATTCGACCGGCTGAAGGATCGCGTACATCACAGTGAAGCGGTCGCAACCGCCGAAGTCGAGCTGATCAGCGACGATGTTGGGGAGCGCCTACATCGTATGGAGCGCGATACAGAAATCGAGCGGCTCCTCACAGATTTAAAGGCTCGGCGGCTCTTGCCGGGCTGAGCCTTTCCTATTTACCTATCTGCTCCGTCTACGTGCGACAATACCGCCCGTGAATCCCTGGCTCATGGGAGCGCCGGCGATCGGCGCTGCGGCGGCCGGAATCGCCGCTTATGGCGGCGTTCATCCGCGCGCACAGCTTTTTGGTCCCACAATTTGCCGGACGGATTCGCCTCGCAAGCTGGCCATCACGTTTGATGACGGGCCTAATCCGGCGATCACGCCGAAGCTGCTGGACCTGCTCGATCGTTATCGAGCATCGGCTACTTTCTTTCTTATTGGGCGCTACATTCGCGAGTGCCCTGAACTGGTCACTGAAATTGCCGCGCGGGGACACGTTGTCGGCAATCACACGGAATCGCATCCAAATTTATTTTGGAAACGCTCGGCGGAGATACGCGTCGAGCTACGCTTGACGCATTCCGCGATCAAGAACGCGCTGGGTGCGCCGCCGAAATGGTTTCGTCCGCCGTTTGGCTTGAGAAATCCGTGGCTTGCCGCGGAAGCGCGAGAGCTCAACATGCGCGTGGTGATGTGGTCGTTGCTGCCGGGAGACTGGCGCGCGCCTTCCGCCGAATGGCTGATCCGGCGAATGCAGCCGATCGCGGAGCGGGCACAACGCGCGTTGAAGGGCGGTTCCGGCAAGGGGGAAATCCTCTGTTTGCATGACGGGAGCCATCGCGAGCAGGGGGCGGATCGCACGCGTACGCTGGCGGCGCTGGAGCATTGGCTGCCGCGCTGGCGCGACCTGGGCCTTGAATTTGTTACAATCGATGAAGCGGTGAGCGCGCCCGCACACTGAATATGGACGAGAGAGCTTTCTACACAGAAAAAGAAGAGACGCGGAAGGTCAAACTCGTGTGCCCGAGTTGCCGCGGCGAGTTTGAGGCGCCGGTGCGCTGGAAAGTGTGCAGGAAGCGAAAAGAGCTTCCGCGCGGCGCGGGCGAAGAAGACCGCAGAAAATTTGCGAAGGCCGCTTCGTACATGGTGCGGCTCGACGATTTAGTGGCGTGCTATAAGTGCCGCAAGCGCTTTGAGCTCACCGGACAATCGACGGTGCTCATTAATGATGCGTTAGGCGATCCAAGCGTCGACCCGGAAAATTTCGGCAATCGCTGAAATTCACCTTCCCCTAAATCTCAGGATACATGTCGAAAAAAGCTTCGATCGATTGACGAAACGTCGACTCGATTTCTTCCTTGCTGCCCTCAATCAAGTGCATGGTGACACGCGCCGTGCGCCCGTTCTTTAGCACGATGGTGGCGTCTTTCACTTCGCCGAGGTCTTCCTCCGGCAGCAATCGCATCCCGTAGACGAGCGCCAGTTTCGCCATGACATCCTCCAGCCGCAGGTCACAGCGTAGACGGCGCCAATCGGGCGGTCAATGTGCGGTGAATGAAGGTAGGTGTCCACGCATGCCAACGACGCTGGCCTGGTTTATGGCTGGGCCGGGCACCAGTGTCTTGGGTGGGGGCCCCCGCGGCCCCCCTCCCCGATTTTTCATAAGTGTTCATTATAAAGAACTTGCGCAGCCCGCAGAGCCTCTTCAAAAGCAAAACGCCAGCAGAGATGCTGGCGTTACCGGAGTCCTCGGACGCACAATTATCCGGCAGTCATAGTACACGACGAGTAACTCTCTTGTCAAGGAAAAAGCAACAGGAAAAAGCAAGTACTAGAGCCCGGATTGTTTGGGGATTGCTGGCTGTCGCGGCTGGGAAGCCAAGGCGACTGACCCAGAGTGGATGAATTGATTTGGGCCTATGCTTGTGCAGCAAGATATACTACAGGCATCCGCACCTCTGCTGCTCGCATCGCAGGACAGCATGGAGGGAAACCGTGATCTGCACGCGCCCGCTTTTTGCCCTTCACCTCTTATTTTTCACGTCCTACGGCTTAGCCTTCGCGCAGCAGCCGGAAGGTCCGCAAACGTCCGCGCCGCCGCCGATTGCTCTAGAAGCGCGGCCTGCGGCGGAAAGACGCGCGGCAACGAACGATAAAATCACCGTTCCTGCCGGCACGCGCGTTGCGGTTGTTCTGGAAAACGGCATTTCCACGCGCAGTGCTAAAGCGGGTGATTCACTCTACTTCCGGACTTCGTTTCCCATCACGCAGAATAATCGTGTGGTTGTTCCGGTCGGTTCGTATTTACGCGGCGAACTGCTCGAATCCAAGCGTCCCGGGCGCATCAAGGGTCGCGGTGAATTTCGCATGAAGCTGAACACGTTGATTTTTCCGAATGGATATACCGTCGACTTGAATGCCGCGCCGCGTAGCGCGGATAGCGGCGGTAATGAAACGATGGATCCGGAGGGCAAAGTCACCGGTGGAGGCGGCAAAGGGAAAGACGTCGGAACGGTGGCGACCACGACGGTAACGGGTGCGGGCATCGGAGCCATCGCCGGCGGAGCAAAAGGCGCGGGGATTGGGGCCGGTATTGGCGGACTTGCCGGGCTCGGCGCTATATTGCTGACGCGCGGGCCAGAGGCTCAACTGCCGCGCGGCTCAACGCTGGACGTGGTTCTCGAACATGCCCTCATTCTGGAGAATGATCAGATCCAATATCGGTATGTGGGCGATTCGTCGCCAATTGTCGCGCCACCTGGGCGGCCTGACTAAATTTCTCCTAAGCCGTAGTTTCCTTGCGTGCTTCCATGAAGCGCGATGGAGCGAAGCGATCCCAATCGACGGAGACGCGCTGCTCCGTGACCCATTCGCGGATAAGCCGCGCGGTAATGGGCGTGAGCAAGATGCCGCTACGAAAGTGGCCCGTTGCTAGTAACAGCCCCTCGATATCCGTCGGTCCCAAAATTGGCAAGTGATCAGGAGAGTCGGGGCGAAGCCCAGCCCAGGTTTCCTCCACCTGAGCGTTGGCAAGATCCGGCGCGAGTTCGATTGCGCCGCTTAGTATTTTTTCCAATGCGCCCGCGGTCACTTTCTTGTCGAACCCAACGTACTCGACGGTAGCGCCGGCCAAAATCTTGCCGTCATTTCGTGGCACCAGATAAATTTTGTCGGACCACAGCACGCGCTCGATTTTCGTACCCTTGCTGCGCAGCGAGACCATTTGTCCTTTTGCGGGACGCACCGGCGCATATGTGGCCACTCCCGCGATACTTGCGGAGAACGAGCCGGCCGCGATGATGGTCCATTTAGCGGCAATTTTATCGTCTTTAAGCAGCAGCCCCGCGCAGCGATCCTTCTCTCGCCAAACTCCTTGCACTTCGCGATGCGAGAGAATTTCGGCGCCGCTTTTCTGCGCCGCTTCCAAGACCGCGTGAGTCAACGCGCGGTTGTCCACCGACGCTTCGTCGGGCCGGAGCACTGCAGCTTCCAGTTCTGGACTGAGCGCAGGCTCGAGTTCGCGTGCGTCTTCGGCGCTAATTGCTTCAGCTTTCAATCCCAAGCCATGATGAAGAGCAACATGCGTGCTCAACTCGCGCGCTGTATCCCGCGAAAACAACGCTTCCAAGGCCCCTTTGGCGCGGAAGCCAACATCCTGGCCGGAAATTTCCTCGACGCGTGCTACGAAGTCGGGATAAAGCGCCATGCTGGCCTTGCCAAGCGGCACCAGCGGAATGGTTGCGGGATTTTCTGGAGCAGGCGACAGAATTCCAGCGCCGGCCCACGACGCTTCACGTCCCGGCTCACCTTGCTCAAAAATGGCCACGCGGACGCCTGCGAGCGCAAGCTCGAGCGCGATGGCTCCGCCGATGAGCCCTCCTCCGGCGATGACGGCCTCGAACTTTTTCGTCATTTTTTTCTTGGTAGCCCTTCAGCCTGCCGCGCGGAAAATTCGATCGCTTTAGAGCGAGCTTGCCAGTTCCTGCGAGAGCACTTCTGCTTTCTTGGCAGCAGCTCGCGCGCGCGTCCAGTCTCCGTTGCTCGCTGCGTCGCGCGCTTCGGCCATGAAGCTGCGCACTTTTGACGCGAGATCCTGCTGCGTAGCGTTCAGCGCTTTTCCCTCGGCGGAGCCAATGTTGCGTTCCGCGATGCCCAAGCTCTGTGTCATTTGCTGCTGCGCCGCGCCGGTTTCCGCAGCAGTCAATTGTGGAGCGATCTGAGGGACGTCAGGTTTGCTGCCGCCATTATCGTTTTGCGAAGAATTGCCCACCGGCACGCGCGGCCGCGCTGGGACGCTGCGCGCGATGGCCACGACTGAAGGCGGGGGCGCAACATCGAGCGTCGCGTCTTCTAGCGGATCGCCGTCATCAATCTGCGTTTGAGTCTGAGTTTGCGAAAGAGACGGCGCCAGGGGGCGCGCGTATGCAAACGTACTCCACGGAAATGTCTTAGCCTTCACCTTGCGTTCGGCGCACCCGCTCAACAACAGAATCAGCGCGCACGAAATGGCCACGCCAAGTCGCGCGAACCACTGTGAATGCCGACAGAGCTGAGTAGTTTCCGTCATTCTTAGGCCGCGAGCGGCAGCTCGATACGGAATGTTGTTCCCCGGCCAACCTCCGATGTAAAGTCTATCGAACCGTTGTGAAGCTGTACAATTCGGAAGGTGCTAGCCAATCCGATGCCACTGCCGCCGGGGCGCGTTGTAAAGAAAAGCTGGAAGATTTTCTGGCGATTTTCCAGCGGAATTCCTTTGCCCGTATCCTCGACCGTAATTTCGGCCATTTCGCCGCGGCGGCTAAGCATCAATCGGAGCTGTCCGCCGCCCGGCATGGCCTCGACGGCGTTGAGCACCAAGTTGAGGACCGCTTGTTTCAGCAGCGCGCGATCCACGTAGACTTCCGGAACATCAATCGGTAAGAGCTGCGCCACGTGTATCTTCGCTTTCTGCAACTGTGGCTTGGCTATCTCGACCACATCTTTCAACACGTCGGCGATCTGAGTGGCTTCGAGACGTACCTCCATGGGCCGGGTGAAATCAAGGAAGCGCTTGACCACAGCGTCGAGGCGATCGATCTCCTTGTCCAGCACCTGCACCGCTTGCTGCGAGCCGCTGTCCGGCTCAGGCGGCAACGATTCCTTTAGATTTTCGAGCCATAAACGCATGGAGTTCAGCGGATTCTTCACTTCATGCGCGACACCCGCGGTGATACGGCCCAGCGCGGCGAGGCGTTCGCTCACTTGCAATTGTGTATTGATGCTTTCGATGGAGTCCAGGTCGCGCAGCGTCACCAACGCTCCCATGCGCTCGCCATTTTCCTGAATCGCTTGCACGCTGACGCTGACGCGCCTGGTCCCTTCGATGGTATCCAGGTCCGTCTCCGCCGCGATTTCGCTTAGTTCGTCGCCCTCCACGTGCAGGACTGCATGTAGCGGATGCCCCAGCGGAAAAATTTCATTCACGCGACGGCCGAGAAAGTGCCCAGCGGGAGCGCCGAGAAATTTCTCCGCCGCCGGGCTGACCATCACGGCGCGCGCATCACGCGTGAACAGCAGCAGTCCATCCTCCAGCCCGGCCATTACCGAATCCATGTTTTCGCGCAAGGTGCTGAAAATTTCGTGGACGCCGCGAAGCTGCTGCCCGACTTGCCTAATTTTTCGGCTCACTTGCCCGAGTTCGTCGGTGCCACCGGTGAAGGTAAAGCCCTTTGCATCGCCGGTCGGTGCGTCGTATTGCCCGGCGGAAATTCGATCCAATTGCGCGGAGATATCGCTCAGCGGCGCCAGCGTCGCCCGGCTCACCACCGCGGCCAGCACGGTGGAGATCACCAGCGCGAGCAAAACAATTGTCCCAAATTGACGCACGCTGGAGGAGATGTCGTTCAGTAACAAGCCTGACGAAACCACCACGCGTACTTCCCCAAATGGCTGGTCGCCATTGGTGAATGGTAGATCCAGTTCGTAAACTTGTGGCGGGCCGGCCAGAACCTTGGCTTGATGCAGGTAGCCCCGCTGCGTCAGTTGCGAGATCTTTGTTCGTCGCGCAAGGAATTTCCCCGTCAAAGATTCGTCCGTGGAGATTAGAACCTTTCCATCGTTGTTGGTGATTGACACTTCATAAATGGAAGGCGTATCTACTTTGGCGGCTTTCAACTGAGCGCGGAGCCCTTCGCTCATTCGGAACGCCTTTTGCACGTACTCGTTGATGTCGTTTGGATCGTTTGACGCAGGAAGCAGCCCGCGCCTCTCGGCTTCCTTCAAGGCCCGCCGAGCCTGCTCGAAGACCTGATTTGCAATCTCAACCGTGCGTTTATCGGTTTGCTGGAGGACCTGCTCAAACAGTTGCGCGACGAACACCGCGGACAGCACTGCCACAACGAGCAGCACCAGGCCCGTCATTATTAGCGTGAGTTTCGTGCGCAGCCGCAGCTGCATTACGCGTCTCTACACCGTTTCGGCGCGGTCGCCGCCATATTCTTTTAGTTTATTGTGCAACGTCTTCAGGCTGATGCCCAACAAGTCCGCTGCGCGAGTCTTATTGTTCCCCGTGGCGTTCAGCGTTTGCAGGATGAGCTCGCGCTCCATGGCATCCACCGTCGTGCCCACAGGAAATCGGATGTTCGACAGATCACTCGGCCCCTTGGCCTGCGACTTGCCAAACTCATCAGGCAAGCAGCTCCGTGTAATCATATCCTTTTCGCACATGATCGTGGAGCGCTCCAGGACGTTGCGCAGTTCGCGGATATTGCCCGGCCAGGTATGGCTCATGAAAATGTCCATTACTTCGGCGCCGATCCCGCGAACGTGCTTGCCATGTTTTTCATTCACGTCGTGGAGGATATATTCCACCAGCAGCGGGATGTCGTCTTTGTGATCGCGCAACGGTGGCAGGTGAATGTGAAACACATTCAAGCGAAAGAAAAGATCCTGGCGCATTTGCCCTTGCCCAACCGCGTTCTCCGGGTCCTTGTTGGTCGCGGCTAGTACGCGCACATCCACGGGAGTTTCGCTCTTGCTTCCCAGGCGCCGCACTTTGCGATCTTCCAGCACGCGCAGCAACTTCGCTTGCGTCGGCGCGGGCATCTCTCCGATTTCGTCGAGCAGCAGCGTTCCACCGTCGGCCAATTCGAAGCAGCCGATGCGCCGTTCCGCTGCGCCGGTGAACGCCCCGCGCTCATGCCCGAAAATTTCGCTCTCCATCAGTGTCTCGGGAATCGCAGAGCAATTGATGGCCACGAATGGCCCGCCCGCGCGCGGCGAAAGCTTGTGAATCGTTCGCGCGACGATCTCTTTGCCCGAGCCAGTTTCGCCGGTAATCAATACCGAGGCTGAGCT
>Ga0209131_1000276_pt1 | contig 37298 bp, 28 predicted proteins | sample GraSoi_2013_40cm_FD_185826 | JGI IMG/M metagenome (GOLD analysis project Ga0209131, IMG submission 185826) | Grasslands soil microbial communities from the Angelo Coastal Reserve, California, USA - Sample 9_17_2013_40cm (SPAdes) (version 2) | ecosystem: Environmental > Terrestrial > Soil >...
GGCGGGCAGGAATCCGTCGCCGAGAAATCCAATCCCGATCGCCGCGCCGGCGATCGCGCCGCCCGCGTAGGGACGCCGGTGCGCGAGTGCCAGGCCCCACAGCGCCATCGCCGAAGCGGCGAGCGAGGTGAGGTCGCTCGTCATCTCGTGCGCGCGGATCAGCAGGCCCAGGCATCCGATGAGCAGCAGGACGGAAACGCGAATTCCCCGCTCGCCCAGGAGCTCCATGCCCGCGCGCGACAGGAACACGATCGTCGCGGCCACGAACACTCCGGCGGAAAGGCGGGCCGCATCATGCACGGCAAGAACGCCGCCCAGTAGCTTCGCGAGGAGCGCCGCGGTCCACACGAAGAGCGGCGCCTTGCCGAAGAACGGTTCCCCGGCGATGCGCAAATGGATCCAGTCGCCCGTGCGCAGGATCTCGTTCACCGCGCCGAACACCACCGCCTCGTCGTACTTCCACGGATCGTGGCCCACGAGCCCCGGCAGGAGCCACGTGACGCACACCACGAGGAAGAGCGTGGTCTTGAGCGGCGTGCGCGTGCCGTCCCAGGCGATGCGGCCGACGGCGGGATCGTTAGTGGCCATCACGCGTCATTGAAACAAAAAAGGCAGCCCGGAGGCTGCCTTTCTCGCTCGAAGGGCCCGGATTACTCGGCCGCTTTCGCGGCGCCCTTGCGGGCATAGCGCTTCTTGAACTTGTCGACGCGACCGGCGGTGTCCACGATCTTCTGCTTGCCGGTGTAGAAGGGATGCGACTCCGCGGAGATCTCGATCTTGTAGACGGGATATTCCTTGCCGTCCTTCCACTTGATCGTCTCGTTCGTCGCAACGGTCGACCGCGTCACGAAGCCGAAATCGCAGCTCGTGTCGAGGAAAACGACCTCTCGGTAGTTCGGGTGGATGCCTTCTTTCATTGTCGTCGTCGCCTTGTGGGTGGGCACCAACACTGAGCGGTGTGCCCCGGGAAACGTCAATTATCCCGGAAAAGCCCAATCAAAGCAAGGGGTTGGAGCCACCGTTGGGGGATATGCAGGTCATTGAGCGGACTGACTTTTTTCGGCTATCCGCCGTTTAGCGTCAGTCCGAACGGCACGGTTCTTGTCCCCACGGACGGCCGACGGTAGACGGTGGAGGGTGAAAACCTCCTGCCCTTCACCCCTTCTTCATCGAATCGAAGAACTGGTCGTTGTTCTTCGTCGCCCGCAACTTGTCGAGCAGGAATTCGGTGGCCTCGAGCTCGTCCATGCCGAACAGGAGTTTGCGCAGGATCCAGACCTTGGGCAGGATGTCCGGCTTGATGAGCAGCTCCTCGCGGCGCGTGCCCGATCGATTCACGTTGAGCGACGGATAGATCCGCTTCTCGGCCATGCGCCGGTCGAGGTGGATTTCCATGTTGCCCGTGCCCTTGAATTCCTCGTAGATCACGTCGTCCATGCGCGAGCCCGTGTCGATGAGGGCCGTCGCGATGATCGTGAGCGAGCCGCCTTCCTCGACGTTGCGCGCCGCGCCGAAGAAGCGCTTCGGGCGCTGCAGTGCGTTGGAATCCACGCCGCCCGTGAGCACCTTTCCGGATGCTGGGACGACGGTGTTGTAGGCGCGCGCCAGGCGCGTGATCGAATCGAGCAGGATCACCACGTCCTTCTTGTGCTCGACCAGGCGCTTGGCCTTCTCGATCACCATCTCGGCCACCTGCACGTGGCGAGTGGCCGGCTCGTCGAAAGTGGAGGCGACGACTTCGCCGCGCACGGTGCGCGTCATCTCGGTCACTTCCTCGGGGCGCTCGTCGATGAGCAGCACGATGAGGACGGCTTCCGGATGGTTCGCGGTGATGGCGTGGGCCATGTGCTGCATGAGCACCGTCTTGCCCGCCTTGGGCGGGGAGACGATGAGGCCGCGTTGGCCCTTGCCGATGGGCGCGATGATGTCGAGGATGCGGCCGGTGAGGTTCTCCTCGGCCTTGATGTCGCGCTCGAGCTGCATCACCTCGTCGGGGTGCAGCGGCGTGAGGTTCTCGAAGAGGATCTTGCCCTTGGCGGCCTCGGGCGGCTCGCCGTTCACCTTGTCGACCTTCACCAGCGCGAAGTAGCGCTCGCCGTCCTTTGGCGTGCGGATTTCGCCGTCGATCGAGTCGCCGGTGTGCAGGTTGAAGCGCCGGATCTGCGAAGGCGAGACGTAGATATCGTCCGGGCCGGCGAGATAGGACGTATCGGGTGAGCGCAGGAAGCCGAAGCCGTCCTGCAGGACTTCGAGCGTGCCGTCGCCGAAGATCGCTTCGCCCTTCTTCGCGTGGCTCTTCAGCAGGGCGAAGATGAGCTCCTGCTTGCGCAGTCGGTTGGCGCCTTCGAGCTCGCCGGTATTGGCGAGGTCGACCAGCTCGGATACGTGCTTCAGCTTGAGATCGGATAGATGCATTCGGCGGGGGATGCCTGGGGAAGGATGGTTGGAAGAACGGACCCGGGAGACCACACGGGCCGGCGCGCCCTCGGAAGGCGCGCGGAAACTGCTACAGGGGACAGAATGAGGTTAGCGGGTTTTAGATATTGCTGTCAATGAAAGCGGCGAGCTGGGTCTTCGAGAGCGCGCCCACCTTCTGGGCCTCGAGGCTTCCGTTCTTGAAGAGCATGAGCGTCGGGATGCCGCGCACGCTGTACTTGGGCGGCGTCACCGGGTTTTCGTCGATGTTGAGCTTGGCAACCTTCAGGCGGCCTTCGTATTCCTTGGCGATCTGGTCGAGCGCCGGGGCGATCATCTTGCAGGGTCCGCACCACTCGGCCCAGTAGTCCACCAGGACCGGGGTCTGCGACTGCAGCACCTCCGACTCGAACGTGTCGTCGGTGATGTGAACGATCTTCTCTGCCATTTTTCCTCGCTGCTGGATTCTTGGGTCTGCCCGGGAGATGAGGTTCGGGGGTGAACCGGGGCATCGATGAGTGCCATCGTAGCCCAAAACAGCCCTCCCCGGCAAAGCCGCGGGTTGGGGCGTGCCCCGACCTGATGTTAAAATATTGGTCTTTTTTCAAGCCGTTCAAGAGCTTCAACCTCCGATGCCGGACGAAAAACGATGACGTACGTGGTCACCGAATCCTGCGTGAAATGCAAGTACACCGACTGCGTGGATGTCTGCCCGGTGGACTGCTTCCGCGAGGGGCCCAACATGCTGGTGATCGACCCCGACGAGTGCATCGATTGCACGCTGTGCGTGGCCGAATGCCCGGTCGAAGCGATCTTCGCGGAGGACGACGTGCCGGCCGCGCAGAAGGAGTTCATCCCGCTGAACGCCGAGCTCTCGAAGGTCTGGAAGGCCATCGTCGAGCGCAAGCCCGCGCCGCCGGATGCAGACGATTGGAAGGACGTGAAGGAGAAGAAGCACCTCGTCGAGAAGTGACGCAATCCGGACGTCGGCGTTTCAACGACGGCCCGATCCCCTACAATCGGAAAAACACGTAACAACACTCCGGGAAGTCCTCCGCTACGGGGGAGGTGGATGGAAGAGTCTCAAGGCGACATCGCCTCCGTGCTGGCCGTTCTGGGGACCCGTCGCGACGACCTGCGCATCGCGCAGGAGTTCATCGAAGTCCTCCCGATCCCCGTCTTCTTCAAGGGCCGCGACGGAAAATACCTCGGCGTGAACCGCGCCTGGGAAGCGTTCTTCGGGCTGGAGCGCGGCGACATCATCGGCGGGCGGGTGACCGACCTCTACCCGAACGCCCCGGCCGTGGCCACGCGACATCGCGAGATGGACGAGCAGCTCTGGAACAGCCCGGGCGACCAAAGCTACGAGATCCGGCTGCCGTTTCCCGACGGCCGCGTGCGCCACACGATCTACTACAAGGCGACGTACGCCAGCCAGGACGGCGCGGTCGGCGGCCTCATCGGCACCATCGTGGACATCACCGAGCGCAAGCAGGCCGAGCAGCGCGAGGCGATCGAACACGCCGTGCAGCGCTACCTCGGCAGCGAAGAATCGCTGGGCGAGGCGATCCGCGGAATCATGCGTGTGATGTGCGAGCGGCTCGACTGGGCGTGCGCCGCGCGCTGGTCATTGGACGAAGCGAACAACCGCCTGCACTGCGTCGAGACCTGGAGCGAGGACGACGATCGCATCCGCGCATTCCTCGAGTCGAGCCGCCGCGAGACGTTCGTGCCCGGAACGACCGGAATGATCCGGCGCGTGCTCACCACTGGAGAATCCGTGTGGGTCGCCGACGTCCTGGAGAAGAAGGACCTGCTGCGCGGCCCCATGGCCGCCCAGGCGGGATTGCGGGGCGCCTTCGCGCTGCCGGTGCGCATGGGCGACAAGGTGCTGGGCGCGATCGAGTTCTTCTCCCGCGAGCCGCGCCTCCCGGACAAATGGCTGCTCGTCACCACGGTCAGCATCGGCAACCTCATCGGCCAGCTCATGGCGCGCCGGCAGGCCGAGACGGCGATGCGCGAGGCGTTCCAGGAGCTCGAGCAGAAGACACGCGAGCTCACGCGCTCCAACGAGGAGCTGCAGCAGTTCGCCTACGTGGCCTCGCATGACCTGCAGGAGCCGCTGCGCATGATCTCGAGCTACACCCAGCTCCTCGGGCGCCGGTACGGCGACCGGCTCGACGGCGACGCGCAGGAGTTCATGGGCTTCATCGTGGACGGCGCCGCGCGCATGAAGCAGCTGATCGAGGACTTGCTCGCCTACTCGCGCGTGGGAACGCGCGGCAAGGAATTCCAGGAGGTGGACAGCGGGGCTTCGCTCGCTCGCGCCCTGGCCAACCTGCGCACGGCGCAGGAGTCGAGCGACGCGGTGGTCACGCACGACGCAATGCCGAAGGTGATGGCCGACGGCGCGCAGCTCGCGCAGGTGTTCCAGAATCTCATCGGCAACGCGATCAAGTTCCGGGCCGAGGAGGCGCCCAGGATCCACGTCGGCGCGGAAACGACCGGCACGGTTTGGGTCTTCACCGTGAAGGACAACGGCATCGGCCTGGACACGCAGTACGCGGACCGCATCTTCATGATGTTCCAGCGACTGCACAACAAGGCGGAGTATCCGGGAACCGGCATCGGCCTGGCGATCGTGAAGAAGATCGTCGAGCGCCACGGCGGGCGCATCTGGGTGGAGTCCGAGCCTGGCAAGGGGGCCACGTTCGGGTTTACCATCGCGCGCCAACAGGAGAACAACGGAGAAAAGACGCCCCGCCGGTCGAGATCCTCCTCGTCGAGGACAATCCGGGCGACCATCGCCTCACGAAAGAGGCTCTGCACGAGGGCAAGGTCTACAATAACCTGCACTGGGCCCAGGACGGCGTCGAGGCGATCGATTTCCTCAAGCGCCGCGGCAAGTTCAAGGATGCGCCGCGCCCGGACATCATCCTCCTCGACCTGAACCTGCCGAAGAAGGATGGCCGCGAGGTCCTGTCCGAGATCAAGCAGGACGACGACCTGCGCTACATCCCGGTCGTGATCCTCACCACGTCGAAGGCCGAGGAGGACGTGCTGAAGAGCTACCACCTGCACGCCAACTGCTACGTGACGAAGCCCGTGGACCTCGAGAAGTTCATCACGGTCGTGCAGTCGATCGACCGCTTCTGGCTCACCGTCGTCACGCTTCCCAACTCGAAGTGAAATCCGAGACCCTGGGCAAATCGGTCCTCCTCATCGAGGACAACCCCGGGGACGCACGCCTGATCCGCGAGATGCTCGCGGAGGATTCCACGCAGCCTTTCGAGCTCGCGCATGCCACGCGCCTGTCCACAGGCATCGAGCAGCTCTCGCGCAAGGCCGTGGACCTGGTGCTGCTCGACCTGTCGCTTCCCGACAGCCAGGGCATCGAGACCTTCTCCAAGATCTACGCGCATTCGCCCAAGGTGCCGATCATCGTGCTCTCGGGCAACGACGACCAGCAGCTCGCGCTCTACGCGGTGAAGAGCGGAGCGCAGGACTACCTGGTGAAAGGCAAGATCGACAGCGCCCTGCTGCTGAAGGCAATGCAGTACTCGATCGAGAGGAAGCGCTACCAGGAGGAGCTCGAGCGCCAGGCGAACTACGACGCGCTCACGGGCCTGCCCAACCGGCACCTCCTGAACGACCGGCTCAAGCAGGCGGTGTTCACGCAAAGGAGCGCGAAGTCGATCGCGGTGGTGTTCATCGACCTCGACCACTTCAAGGTCATCAACGATTCCCTCGGCCACAACTTCGGCGACGAAGTCCTGCGCCACGTGGGCGAACGGCTCACCGCCGCGGTGCGCGACGGCGACACGGTGGCGCGGCAGGGCGGCGACGAATTCGTGCTGATCCTGTCGGACCAGACGCGCGAGGACGTGATCTTCCGCACCATGCGCCGGCTTATCGGCAAGGTGAGCGAGCCGATCATGATCGGCGAGCGCGAGCTCAACATCACGTGCAGCGCCGGCATCAGCCTCTATCCGCAGGACGGCCCCGACGTGCAGACGCTCCTCAAGAACGCGGATGCCGCGATGTACCGCGCGAAGTCGCAGGGGCGCAACACGTTCCAGTTCTACACGGCGGAGATGAACGAGCTCGCCAACGAGCGCCTGTCCATGGAGCAGAGCCTGCGCCGCGCCATCGAGCGGGGCGAGCTGCTGCTGCACTACCAGCCGCGCGTCAACATGCGCACCGGCAAGACCGATGGCGTCGAGGCGCTGCTGCGCTGGCAGCATCCGGAGCGCGGCTTGATTTACCCCGACCGCTTCATCCCGCTCGCGGAGGAGACGGGGCTCATCGTGCCGATCGGCGAATGGGTGCTTCGCACGGCGTGCGCGCAGGGCCGCGCCTGGAAAAAGGCCGGCTACTCGCCCTTCATCTCCGTGAACCTTTCCGCGCGCCAGCTCTGGGGCGGTGGGCTCGTGCGACTGGTGAGCGAGGTCATCAACAGGACCGGCATGGCCGGGCGCCTGGAGCTCGAGCTCACCGAAAGCATGGTGATGCACGATGCCGAGAACGTGATCGCGACGATGCAGGCGTTGAAGGCGATCGGCGTGCGCCTATCGGTGGACGACTTCGGCACCGGCTATTCGAGCCTGTCGTACCTGAAGCGCCTGCCGCTCACGTCGCTCAAGATCGACGGATCGTTCGTGCGCGACACCACGAGCGGCGGCCCGGACGAGGGCCTCATCGCCAAGGCGATCATCTCGCTCGGCCACAGCCTGCACCTCAAGGTCGTCGCCGAGGGCGTCGAGACGCCCGAGCACCGCGCGTTCCTCGACGCGCACGGCTGCGACGAGATCCAGGGCTACCTCATCAGCAAGCCGGTCCCGCCCGAGGACGCGCAGAAGTTCTTCGCTTGATCTCGCAGCGCGCCGCATGGGTGCTGGTCGCCCTCATGATGGCGTGCTACGTCGCGGGCTACGCCTACAGCGCGCCGCATACGGACACCGCCGACGAGATCATGCGTGCCTTCGAGATTCGTCACGGGCTCGCGTACCCGATCGAGGGCCCGTTCCTCGGCAATGCCTTGCATCTCGGGCCCGCATGGTTCTACCTGGTGGCGATTCCGCTCTGGTTCTCCGAAACCTGGCTGGCGGTGGTGCTCTTCATCGGATTCGTCGCAAGCCTGAAGTTTGCGCTGGCCTACTGGTGCGGCCGCCGGCTGATTGATTCGGATTTCGGGCTCGCGTGGGCGCTTGCGATGTTCGTTCCGGGGTGGAATTCGATCGAGCAGCTGACGGCGCTCAACCCGAATGCCGTGGCCGCGGCGCTGTTGCTGGTCCTGGCGATCTTCCTGCAGGGAATGCGCGTGAGGGCCACGACCGGGTTGTTCTTTGTCCTGGGCCTCGCGTTTGCGCTGGCCATCCACGTCCATCCGACGACGTTGCCCGCCGGCGTGCTGGTCGTTGTCCTGATGGCGATCCATCGGCGCCGTGGAGGGTCGCTGGTGCGCGCCATCGCCGCTTCCGCGGCCGGATTCGTCCTGCCGTTTCTTCCCTACGTGGCCAGCCAGCTCGTGAATGGCTTCCCGGACTGGAAAAGCGCAAGTTCCTACGCGACGGACCAGATCTCGCTCTCGAATATCGTCAATGCGCCATCGGTGATCCTGAACTACCTCATGGAAGGCCCAGCGCTGATCGGACGCTATATCCTTGGCTGGAGTCAGGACGCGTCCCACGCACTTGGGATTGCCCTCGTGGCGCTGTCGCTCACGTCGCTGGCGACCCTCATCAGGGCGCCGGCGTTATCGCCGGCACGGCGCCTTTTCATTCCATTCTCGGGCGCGCTGATCCTGGTGGCCGCCTGGATCGCATGCGCCCGGCCGGCGACGCCGGTGCAGTTCGTCTGGATTCTTTGTCCGCTCGTCGCCGCGCTGGTCGCGCTGGGACTCTGGTCACTGAGCCGATTTCGTGCGATCCGTCCGCTGGTGATCGTGATCGCGGTCTCGGCACTCGCATTCAACTGCGTTGCGATTCGTGCCGTGGCCTTCGTGGTGCGCGACGGCGAGTGGCGCTTGCCGATGCGGGTTCTCGACATCAAGGGCGGCCTGCCGCCCACCGAAGCCAGCGGCACCTGGTTTCCGGCCCTCGCACATACGGAGCTGGGCCGGCTCCTCTGCAAGACGCCGGGAACGATCGACCTCCATGGACACCTCGCGGAAATCGTCGACAAGGACCTCGGCCTGGATACGCTCCTGGAATGCCACGATCGCTCGAGGCTGTCGCTCGCTGGCGATCACGGCCAGGCCCGCTATGCGGGCATGACGCGCGCGTTCTGGCGTGCTCTCGATTGGAAGGCGCCATGCGTCGTAGGCTCACTCGGCATTACGCGCAATGTCGTTCCCCTGTCGCGGCATGAAGGGCTTGCCGTCGCCGACGGTTCGACGTACTTGCCGCGGCGTCACGGTACCGCAAGCCCCAAGGAGGTCCTGTTGACGGGGAAGGTGCCGCCGGGCCACGCAGTGCTCGTCACGAACGTCCTCGGCCCTTACGAGACATTCCATATCGCATCGGCGCAAATGGATGGCAAATCCACCGTGCCCCTCATCGGGAACGACCTGTCCCAGCTCTATATGTCGCCTCGTTCCTCGGCGGATGCGGTGCCATTCCGCTTCGTCGTCCTCACCTCCAACCCGGACGCGGTCGATCTCATATCGATCGCTGCGCCGGCCGCCGTCGACGGCACCTGCGGGGCGACCTAGTCGTAGAGCTTGCCGCTCGTCTTGCCGCCGAAGACGCGGTACGCGTACACCGTGTAGCCGACGAGGAACGGCAGGACGATGACCACGCCCACCAGGACGAACCTGAGGCCCGAAGGATGCGCGGCCGCATCCCAGATCGTGAGGCGGTCGATCACGACGTAGGGAAACAGGCTGTATGCGAGCCCGAGGAACGAAAGCGTGAAGATCGACACGGCGGCGAGGAACGGCTTGCCGTCATCGGACGATCCGCCGCTTCTCAGCTGCCCGGTCGAATGCCAGAGCCACCAGCCGCATGCGATCGTGGCGGCCGGCAGGATCATCAACCACAGCGTGCGCGGGAAATCGAACCACTTGTCGCGCACCGTCTCGCTCACCATCGGAGTCGCGAGGCTCACGAGCGCCACGCCGAGCGCGACCCACAGCAGGCCCCAGCGCGCCCAGCCGATCGCCTTCGCCCGCACTTCGCCTTCGGTCTTGAGGATGAGCCACGTCGAGCCCATGAGCACGTAGCCGCCGCACAGCGCACCGCCGACCACGAACGCGAAGAGCCAGTAACCCAGCCCCGCTTCGAATCCCGTGATGTAGCGCCCGAGCATCACGCCCTGGAAGAACGACGCCACGAACGAGCCGGCCCAGAAGAGCCAATTCCACAGCTCCCGGTGCCAGCCGCTCGCCTTGATGCGCATCTCGAATGCGACGCCGCGGAACATGAGGCCCACGAGCATCGCGACCACCGGCAGGTAGAGCGCGCCGAGCACCACGCCGTGCGCCTGCGGGAACGCGGCCAGCAGGATGCCGATACCCAGCACGAGCCAGGTCTCGTTCGCGTCCCAGAAGGGGCCGATGGAAGAGACCATGATCGATTGCTCCTCGTGAGACGCGGCCGGCATGAGCATGCCGACTCCGAGGTCGTAGCCGTCGAGGATCACGTACGCGAGGACCGCGGCGCCCATCAGCACCATGAAGATGACCGGAAGCCACTCGTTCATGCGGCCCCCTTCGCCTTTTCGCTCGACGACGGACCCGGCGCTCGGTCGTCGCCCGAGCCGGCCAGGTGCGTGAGAACCACGAAGTAGGCGATGAGCAATGCGAGGTACGTGAGCACGTATCCGGTGAGGCTCGCGCCCAGCGCAGCGGCACCCACTTCACCTACCGCATCGCGCGTGCGCAGCACGCCCGTCACGAGCCACGGCTGGCGGCCGATCTCCGTGACGATCCAGCCCGCGAGCGTGGCGATCCATCCCGAGAACGTGAACGCCGAGAGCAGCCACAGGAGCCATCGCGGCGCCGCCTGTCCGCGCCGGGTGCGCCATGTCGCGTACCACGACACCAGCAGCATCGACACGCCCATTCCCACCATCACTCGAAAAGCGAAGAACACCGGCGTGACGGGCGGTACGTCCGGAGCGAAGGCATCGATGCCTTTCACCTCGCCGTCCATGCTGTGGGTGAGGATGAGGCTTCCCGCGTACGGCAGCTCGATCGAATAGTTGTTGCGCTTGTTCTCCTCGTCCGGAATCGCGAAAAGCACGAGCGGCATCCGGCGCTCGGTATGCCACAGCGCCTCCATCGCCGCGATTTTCGCGGGCTGGTGATGCAGCGTGTTGAGGCCGTGCTGGTCTCCTACGAAGACCTGGATCGGGACGAGGATCGCGGCGGTGACGATACCCGCGCGCAACGTTCGGGCGGCGCCTGAATCGGACGCGGCATGCAGCAAGCGCCAGGCGGAAAGCCCCGCGATCGCGAAGGACGCGGTGATGCCCGAGGCGAGAAGCATGTGAACGAGCCGGTACGGGAACGACGGATTGAAGATCACGCTCCACCAGTCGGCGGCGATCCATTGGCGGCCCTCCATCACGTGGCCCGCGGGTGTCTGCATCCACGAGTTGAGGGCGAGGATCCAGAAGGCCGAAAGCGTCGTGCCCACGGCAACGGCGAGCGCCGAGACGAGATGCACGCCGGGACTCACGCGATTCATTCCGAACAGCATGATTCCCAGGAACGTCGCCTCGAGGAAGAAAGCCGTGAGCACCTCATACGAAAGGAGCGGTCCCGCGATCGCGCCCACATGGTTCATGTATCCGGGCCAGTTGGTGCCGAACTGGAACGACATGGTGATGCCGGTCACCACGCCCATGGCGAACGTGAGCGCGAAGACCTTCACCCAGCGCTTGTACGTGGTTAGCCACGCTTCGTCGCCGGTGCGGCGGTACCTCCAGAGGAACGCCACCAGGAACCATCCCAGCGCAATCGTGAGCGTCGGGAAGAGGATATGGAACCCGATGTTCAACCCGAACTGGGTTCGCGCCAGGAGCAGGGCATCTTCCATGGAGAACGAAGCTTAATCGAATTGGTAAAATGGAGCATGGACGAGGCCGCCCGCTCGCCGATTCCCGCCCCCGGGCATGCCGGTGACGTGAAGCGCGGCAAGCTGAAGGTGTTCTTCGGCGCCTTCCCCGGCGCCGGCAAGACCAACGCGATGCTCACCGCGGCGCAGCGCATGCGCGATGCGGGGAAGGATGTCGTCGCGGCAGTCGTGGACACGCATGAGAGCGTGGACCGCATTCTCCTCGACGGGTTCGAGCGATTGGCGCCGCCGGCGATCGACGGCAAGCCCGCGACAACCGAGCTCGATCTCGATGCGGCGCTGCGCCGCCATCCGGAAGTCATCCTCGTCGACGACCTCGCGCACGCGAACCCGCCGGGCGCGCGCCATCCCAAGCGCTGGAAGGACGCCGACGAGCTTCTCGCCGCCGGCATCGATGTGTTCACGACGATGAGCGTCCAGCACCTCGAAAGCCTGAACGATGTCGTGGGCGAGATCACCGGCGTTCGCGAGAACGAGACCGTCCCCGACACGTTCTTCGACACGGCCGACGAGACGATCATGGTGGACATGTCGGCCGACGAGCTGCTGGTGCGCCTGCGCGAAGGGCGCGTGCACATGGGCGACCTCGAGAAGGGCGTGGCGCACACGTATTTCACCAAGGGCAGCCTCCTCGCGCTTCGCGAGATCGCGCTGCGGCGCACGGCGGACGTGGTGGAGGACGAGGTCCAGAAATACCGCGTCGAGAAGTCCGTGGATGCGGTCTGGAAGACGCGCGAGCACCTGCTGTGCTGCATCGGGCCCATGCCGGGCGCCGAGCACGTGGTGAGAAGCGCGGCACGCTTCGCGAGCCACCTCGATGCCTCGTGGACCGCGGTCTATGTCGAGACGCCGCGCCTGCAGCGCCTGCCGGTGCACGAGCGCGGTCGCATCCTCAACGTGGTGAAGCTCGCCGAGGAGCTGGGAGCGAAGACCGCGATCCTCACCGGCGAGATAGTGCGCGAGGCGATCGTGGACTACGCGAACGAACACAACATCGCCACCGTGATCGTGGGACGCGGCCCGGCGCGGCGGTTGCCGTGGATGCGTTCGCTCAGCGAGCGGATCGCCTCCACGGACGAGAGCCTCGACGTGATCGAGATCGGGCGCGGCGGCGCGGATGCGGGCAATCCCATCGAGGCGCCGGCGATGAAGCCCGCCGACACCGAGGGCGCGCGCGTGGCGGAGAAGCGCTTCCGGTATTTCTGGACGGTGATGGCGAGCGCGCTCACCACAGCGGTGGCGAGCGCCCTGTATCCCAGCTTCGAGCTCGTCACCATCGCGATGCTCTTCATGCTCACGGTGGTGCTGCTCGCGGTGCGCTTCGGCCGTGGGCCGGCGGTCGTGGGCGCGGTGCTGAACGTCGCCGCGTTCGACTTCTTCTTCGTGCCGCCGCGCTTCGGCTTCGTGCCCACCGATCCGCAGCACTACCTCACGTTCGCCGTGATGGTGGTGGTGGGCGCCTTCATCGGCCAGCTCGCCGGGCACCTGCGCTTCCAGGCGCGCGTCGCATCGCATCGCGAGAGGCGCGCGCGCACGCTCTACGAGTTCGCGCGCGACCTGGCGATGCTGCGCACGACTTCGCAGGTGATCGAGAAGACGGAAGAATTCATGTCGCGCCAGTTCAAGTCGCGGGTCGCGGTCCTGGTACCCGATGCCACCGGCATGCTGGTGTCGCCCACGGGTCGCGGCATGACCAATCCCTTCGACAGCACGGCGGCGCAGTGGGCCTACGACCAGGCGCAGCAGGCCGGCGCGGGCACCGACACGCTCGCGGGCAACGAGTACCTGTTCCTTCCGCTGAAGTCCCCCACGCGCACGCGCGGCGTGCTGGCCGTGAGGCCCGAGCGAACACGCGATCTTTTCATCCCCGAGCAACGCCACCAATTCGAGATTTTCGCGGCCCTCGTGGCCACGGCGCTGGAGCGCGTGCACTACGTTGATGTCGCGCGCGATGCCCTCCTGATGGCGGGGCTGCAGAGCGGGGAAGTGGAGCTGGAGCTCTCGCGACAGCTCCTCGGGCAGGTCGTCGAGGGCGCCATCAAGTCGCTGGGGACCATTCTCGCGAAATATCACGTCATCATCGAGGTCCCCGAGGACGTGCCGCCCATCACGGGCGATGCGCAGCTCCTGCAGCGCGTCTTCCGCAGCCTCATCGGCAACGTGGCCAAGCACACGCCGGCCGGCACGCACGTCACGATCTCGGCCGCGCGATCCGGCGACAGCGTCGAGATTGCCGTCGAGGACGACGGGCCGGGGCTGCCCAAGGGGCGTGAGGAAGAAGTGTTCGAATCCTTCGCCCGCGGCGAGCAGCAATCCACACGCCGTGGCGCGGGCCTGGGCCTGGCCATCAGCCGCGCCATCGTGCAGGCGCACGGCGGCGAGATCCGTGCCGAGAGCGGCCGCGAGCGCGGCACCCGCATCGTCGTCAAGCTGCCGCTCAAGCCCCGCCGCTAGAAGAAGCGTGAGCCTCCGAGGATCGAGTCCACGTCGCAGCCTTCCGAATTGGTGAGCTTCATCTGCAGGCGCACCTGCATCTCCGTGGGCGTGATGAGGAATCCGCGCGAGGTGAATGTGGCCTGCTTCCCGTCGCTGCAAATGAGCGAGCCGGTCCACACGGGCTGGAACCGGTCATCCGTGTACGCGCCGTCGTAATCGCACGTGAGGTTGGATTCCGTCGTCTCGTGGATGTGCAGCGTGCCTCCGCCGGTGGCCGAAGGGCTCGCGCTGAAAAGGTATTGCGCATAGGTGCCGTGGATGCCGTTCACGCCGGCAGTGGCGCAATTGGAGCGGTTCTCCAGGTTCGCGCCGTTCCAGAACCCGTTGAGCGAAAGAAGGCCGGCGGCACTGCGGCGCGCGGCGGGATTGTCCTGCGCGGCCGCGGGCAGCGCCGCGAGCGCAAGGATGGCAAGGCACTTTGGATCGAACATGGGGTCCTCTCGTGTATAAGACCGTTTTCCCCGCATTGATTCCTGATCCGGACAGGCTACTTCCATGGACCTGCAGATAGACCGCATCCGCCGCGCCGATCCTCCCGCGGGACGCTCGCAGTCGCACCGCGCGCGCCTCGTCGTCCAGCCCGATGATTTTCCAGGCACCTCGCCCTTCCTCCTGATGGCCGAGGACTGGTTCGCACCACCCGAAGGATTCCCCGACCACCCGCATCGTGGCATGCAAACGGTGACGATCGTCCTCGAGGGCGGACTCGAGCATCGCGACCATACGGGCGCGCACGGCGTGCTGGGCGCGGGCGACATCCAGTGGATGACCGCCGGGCGCGGCGTCGTGCACAGCGAGATGCCGTCGGCCGCAGGCGTCCATTCGTTGCAGCTCTGGCTGAACCTGCCCGCGTCGCAGAAGATGTCGGCGGCAACCTATCGCGACCAGCGCGCCGCCGAAACGCCGTTGAAGTCGGGGCCGGGTTACCAGGTGCGAGTCTATGCGGGGCGCCACGACGATCTCGAGCATCCGCACGGCAGCCTCTGGCCGCTCACGCTGCTCGACGTGAAGCTTCAGGGAGAGAAGCGCGTCGAGCTCGTGGCGCCGCCGGGGACGCGTGCATTCCTCTACGTCGTGGCGGGCCATGGCCGTATCGAAGGCGACGACACGGCGGTGACCGACGAGGACGTGGTGTGGTTCAAGCCGGTCTCCGCGGATGCGAAGGAGCGCGCGGTGCTGGGCCTGGAAGCGGACATCGACATGCGTGCGCTTTTCTTCGCCGCGCCCGTGATCGACGAGCCGGTGGTGGCGCACGGCCCGTTCGTGATGAACACGATGGACGAGGTGCGTCGCGCGTATGCCGACTATCAGGCGGGTCAATTCGTCGAGCCGCCGCGGAGGTCCGCATGAAGCGCCGTCCGCTCGGGCGCAGCGGCATCGAGGTCGCGCCGCTCGCATTCGGCGCGAACGTCTTCGGCTGGACGGTGGACGAGCCCACGGCCTTTCGCCTCCTCGACACGTTCACCGATCGCGGCTTCAGCCTCGTCGATACCGCCGACGTGTACTCGAAGTGGGCGCCGGGCAATTCGGGCGGCGAGTCGGAGACCATGATCGGGCACTGGATTGGGTTGGGAGGCGGGCGGCGCGAGAAGATCGTGCTTGCGACGAAGGTCGGCATGGAAATGCCGGGGGGAAAGAAGGGGCTGTCGCGCCAGTACATCGCGCAGGCGGTCGAGGATTCGTTGAAACGACTGAAGACGGATCGCATCGACCTCTACCAGGCGCACGCGGAGGATCCGGCGACGGCCCTCGACGAGACGATGGAAGCGTTCTCGCGCCTCGCGCGCGACGGAAAGGTGCGCGCCATCGGCGCCTCCAACTACGCCGCGGAGTCTCTCGACAAGGCCGAGAAAGCGGCGAAGTCCGCGGGAATCCCGCGCTACGAGACGCTTCAGCCGGGATACAACCTCTACTTGCGCCAGGATTACGAGGAGAAGCTGGCGCCCGAATGCCAGCGCCTCGGAATCGGCGTGATTCCCTACTTCAGCCTCGCGAGCGGATTCCTCACGGGCAAGTACCGCACGGAGGCCGATCTCGCGCAAAGCCCGCGCGGCGCCGGAATCAAGACGAAGTACATGAACGAGCGCGGCATGAAGATCCTGGACGCGCTGGACCGGGTGGCGAAGGACAAGAAGGCAAAGTGCTCGCAAGTGGCACTCGCGTGGCTCATGGCGCAGCCCACGATCACCGCGCCCATCGCGAGCGCCACCTCCATCGCCCAGCTGCGCGAGCTGATGGCCGCTGCCGAGCTCTCGCTCGACCGGGCGTCTTTAACCGTCCTGGATCAGGCCAGCGCTTACTAAGCCGCGGCGTTCACGCCCTCGTTGGAGGCGAGGAAGTTGGCGGCGTGGATGGGGCCCACCGGGCGCGAGAGCAGGAAGCCCTGCCCGAACTCGCAGCCCAGCGCGCGCAGCAGCTCCAGCTGTTGGCCGGTCTCGATGCCCTCGGCATAGACCTTCTTCGAAAGCGCCTGGCCCAGCGTGAAGATCGCCTTCACGATCTCGCCGCCGTCCGGATCGCGGCTCATGCGGTCGATGAACGAGCGGTCGATCTTGAGGTTGTCGATGGGCAGCGTCGCGAGGTACGAAAGCGACGAATAGCCGGTCCCGAAGTCGTCGATGGAAAGGATCACGCCCATCTTGCGCAGCTCCGTGAGAGTCGCGACTGCGTTCTCCACTCCGTTCATCAGCACCGATTCGGTCACCTCGAGCGTGAGCTGCGAGGGGCGCATCTCGGCCGCCTGGATCGCGTGTCCCACCGTCGAGACGAAGTCGGGATGCATGAGCTGCAGGCTCGACACGTTCACGCTCATGTTGAGGGTGGTGCCCTCACGGATCGAGCGCCACTCCCGCATCTGGCGGCACGCCTCGGTGAGCACCCAGCTGCCGAGCGGAACGATGAGGCCGGTCTCCTCTGCGACGGGGATGAAGCTCGCCGGCTCCAGGAGGCCGCGCTCCGGATGGTTCCAGCGCACCAGCGCCTCGAAGCCCGTGAGCTTGCGGTCGGCGAGCGTGCAGATGGGCTGGTATTCAAGTGTCAGCTGCCCCTGGCCCAGGGCGCGGCGCAGCTCCTGCTCGAGCTGCAGCTGCTCGGAGACGTGGCGATGCAGGCTGGAATCGAACACGGCCGTCTGCGCCTTGCCGCGGGACTTCGCCTTGTACATGGCGATGTCCGCGTCGCGGATGATCTGGTCCGAGCTCTGGTAGTTGTTCGAGCTGAACGTGACCCCGATCGAGGCGCTCACGGTCACTTCCATGGAGCCCAGCTTCACCGGGCGCTCGAGCTCGCGGTGGATGCGCTCCGAGAGGTCGATGGCGTCGCGCTCGCGGTGGAGGTCCTCCACGAGGATCGCGAACTCGTCGCCGCCCAGCCGCGCGAGCAGGTCCGTCGGGCGCAGCATCTGGCGCAGGCGATTGCCCACGTTCACCAGCAGCTCGTCGCCGGCGCGGTGGCCCAGGCTGTCGTTCACCAGCTTGAACCGGTCGAAGTCCAGGTACATCACCGCGAAGCGCTGCGTCGTATGGCGCTGCACACGCGCGATGGCGCGACTCAGCTGCTCGTCGAAGTGCGCGCGATTGGAAAGCTGCGTGAGGCTGTCGTGATAGGCGTTGTGATAGAGGTTGGCCTCGGCGCGGCGACGTGCGCTCACGTCCTGGGCCTGCACGATGAGGTTGTGCGTCTTGAACTGCCAGTCGCGAGCGAGCGAGATGTTGAGCGACATCCACACGTCGGACCCGTCGAGGTGGCGGCCGCGAAGCTCGGTGTGCACGGAGGCGAGCTCGCCCTTCACCAGCTTGTCCACGGGACCGCGCAGCGCGGCGAGGTCGTCCGGGTGCACCAGCGTCTCGAGGTCCGCTTCCAGCAGCGCGGACGTGCCGCGGCCCAGCATCTGCGAGAACGCCTTGTTGGCCTGGATGAACTTGCCCTCGGTGGTGACCAGGGCCATGCCGATGGCGGCGTGCGTGAACGCGCTGTGGAAGCGGCTTTCGCTTTCCTTCAGCTCCTCAATGTGGCGCTCGTCGGATTCCTTGCGCTGGAAGTAGTTGTGCAGCGTGGACAGGAACATCGCGATGACCGGCGCGGCGATCATGAGCGCCGGCAGGCCGAACTGCTTGAAGCCCAGGTAGAGGATGCCGGCTATGGAGGCGCCCGCGACGTACGCGAGGCCCATCCAGCCCATGTCCTTCAGCCAGCGAAGCGGCGTCACGCCCGAGTCGCGCTTGAGCGCGATGAGGGCGGACGTGAGGAGCGTGTTCGCGGCCCAATAGGCGACGGCGAGCGCCAGCGCAAGCGCGAGGAGCGCCGCGCTATTGAGCCCCATCGGCACCAGCTGCGCGCGGGCGATCTCGAAAAGGGTTCCGCAGGCGAGCATCGCAAGCGATGCCATGGCAGGCGTCACGATACGGCTCGTCCAGCGCGTGGACGCGCGATATGAGGCGACGAAGCCCTCGAGCGCCGCGGCAAGCACCGCGGCGGGCGCGCCGTAGACCATCAGGATGAGGAAGATGAAGATCTCGCCGCCCGCGACCGCGGTCTTGGCGCCCGGAATGCGCACCGGGAAGAGGCCCACGATGGCGGCGATGCCGGCGCCGACGAGCACCTGCAGCAGGACCGCGCCCTGGAGATCCGCGACGCGCGCGACGGCGTAGATCAGCGCCCAGACACCGAGGAAGACGACGGTCCACCAGTAGCGGCGGGCGGCCGGCGTGTAGTCCTTCATGTCGATCAGCATCAGGGATCCGTTCCCGTTCTTGATTGCGTTCATGTCATTCCCCCGCCATCGGGCCCTGCTCGGCCACGACGACACCTTCCGCGATGACCACGCCCTCGGCGATGACCACGCCTTCGGCGATGACGACTCCCTCGGCGACGACGATTCCCTCGGCGACGACGATTCCCTCGGCGACCACGATTCCATCGCCGCCCGTATCCACGCCCTCGGCGATCACGATGCCGCCGCCCGAGACGACCTTCAGCGTCACGCCCGCGGTGGGCGTGAAGATGCCCGTACCCGAGAGGAAGCTCGACACGCCGAGCGCGCCGCTGACATTGATCACGCCTGCGGTAACGAGCTTGCGCGCGGACGGAATGCGTTCGTCGAAGCCCGTGATATAGGTCTTCGTGGTGTCGTAGTAGAGGACTGCGTTGGTGCGAACGCTCCCGCGGACCCACGTGAGCTTCGGCTGGTAGATGCCCTGGTACTTGGTGAAGAGCGCGTCACCCGAGTAGATCCGGTCGCCGCCGAGGTAGACGATGCCGCTCCACGGCACCACGCGCCCATCGATGATCGACGTGGGCGCGGGCATCGACTTGCCGGCCGCGAGGATGGAATCGCCCGCAGTGATAGCGCCGGCGGCGATGCGCGAAGAAATGTTCGTGGCGAGCGCGTCGGAGAGCTGAAGCGCGCCGAGCACGTTCACGAGGCCCGCGCCCTGCTCCATGAGGTTCTGGTTGGGCAGCGCCTCGGCGGTGTACTGCAGGATCGCCTTCACCATCGGCGGCGTGAGCCCCGGATTCTTCTGCAGTATCAGCGCGACGGTGCCGGAGACGACCGGCGCCGAGAACGACGTGCCGCTCGCCACCATGAGGCCGGTGTTCAGGCCGCGTTGCACCACGAGCTGCGGGAACACCTGCGCGAGGCGGCTCGTGTTGAGGCCCGGCGAATCGGTCGACAGCGCGGCGATGTCCTGGTTGCCGGGCGCGACGAGGTCGGGCTTGAGGAGGTTGTCGGGGTGGCGGATGCCGGAGGAATCGAGCCAGCCGCCGCGTGTGGGACCGCGCGAGCTGAAGAAGTTGACGGTGTCGTCGCCGCGCCCGGATGTAGCGTGCGGGTTCGCGGAGCCCACGGTGATGACGGACGGCTCGTTGCCCGGCGACGTGATCGTGCCGTAATTCTCGCGCCCGTCGGGGCCCAGGCCGTAGTTGCCGGCGGCGACCACGACCGTGACGCCGGCGGCGACCGCGTTGCGCACCGCGCGGCACAGCGGATCCGTGAGGTACGACTCGGTCGAATCCGAGGCGAGGCTCACGTTCAGCACGCGGATGTTGTATTCCTTCGCGTGGAAGACGACCCAGTCGATGCCTGCGAGCGCGTCGGCGACGTCGCCCATGCCTGTGCCGTTGAGCACGCGCACGTCGTAGAGGGAGGCGCCCGGGGCCACCCCGGTCGTGTCCGTGGACGACGCGACGTTGCCGCCCGCGGCGATCGACGCGACGAGCGTGCCGTGGCCGTACGGATCCTGGAACGTGGACAGGGCGTTGTTGATCGACGACTCGAGCCACGCGAGCGCGGAGCTGCCCGGGTAGATAGACTTGCTGAAGTCGTAGCCGCCCTTCCAGTCGAGCGAGCCGAGCAGCGTGGACTCATTCACCTTGGTGAAGTCGACGCTCTTCTTCACGCGCGAACCGACGCTGCCCGCGAACGCCGCGTGCGAGGACATGATTCCCGAGTCGAGGAAGGCGATGCCCACGCCCGCGCCATCCACGTCGAGCGCGCCGCCCGTTCCGCGAACGTCCGCCACGCCCGTCGCCTTCTCGAGGAGGCTCTTGGTGCGCGCGGTCAGTCGGTTGGGCGAAATGCTGTCCACGTCCGTGCGCGCGGCGATGTCCATCACGCGCGAGACCGGAAGCATCGCGAGCACGCCGTTCACGGAAATGAAGCGGTAATAGACGGTGCCGCCCGCGGCCACGACTGCGCCACGAAGCGGGGAGAGGTCCGGATCGACGCCCGGCCTGGCGATCACCAGCACCTTCGCCATGCGCCCGGCGCTCGTGTCCTTCACCCACGAAACACCCGCGATGCTCCCGCCGGACATGACCTGCTGCAGGTCGGCCGAGACCGTGGCCCGCGTGCCGCTCGTCTGTGCAAATGCGGACGACGCCGCGAGGAGGAGGGCGAAGAGGGCGCCTGCGATACGGCCGAACGTGAGGTTTTTCATTCGAGTCTCCGTGTGCGCCTGTGAACTACCGCACACTCCGACCCGAGGTTATGCCCGTACTCCTTTTGGACCCTGTGAGATTTCGCACACTCCGGGGGGCCGTCGGATTACAGGCGTCGCGGGATCGATTACAGCCGTAAGAAACACCAACTTTTGCCGCGTAGCTCATGCGGCGAGCCACCCGCCCGATATGATTCCGGACATGCATCGCGACCTGCCCCGCCTGGAAAAAACCGAGCTGCTGGCGAGACTTGCCGAGGGGCACGGGGCCCGCATCACCGTCGTCACCCCCAACCGGCGCCTGGCGCAGTTCCTCCGGGCGGAATTCGACCGGGAACGGGTCGCCACAGGTGCGAAGTCCTGGGAAACATGCGACGTCCTGCCCTTGGAAGCGCTGGTCGAGCGCATGTGGGAGGACGCTTTGTTCTCCGAGCTGGCATCCGAGATGCCTGTTCTCCTATCCCCCGTACAGGAGGGCGCGCTGTGGCACCAGGCGATCGCCGCTCACCGCCCGCCGGAACGGGGCCTCTTCTCCGCGGAGGCCGCGGCGGCCCAATGCGCGCAAGCCTGGCAGGTCGCGCACGCGTGGCGGTTGGAGTTGCGCACCGACCCGTTCTGGAACGAAGACGCGCGCGCTTTTCTCGAGTGGGCCACGGAATACCGCCGTGCGACACGGGAGCGCGGCGTCACCGATCACGCGCGGCTTCCGGATGTCGTGATTCCGCATGTGGGCCACCCGGCGGTCCGGCGATCGCAGATATTGGTCCTCTACGGCTTCGATCTACTCACGCCGCAGGCGTGGGACCTGGCCGAAGCCCTGAAGACCGCGGGCACGTCGATCATGGTTGTCGATGCGCCGCCGAAGGCTGCGCGCGTTCAACGCGTGCCGTGCGTCGATGCGCGCGACGAGATCCTTTGCGCGGCGCGGTGGGCGCGGGCGCGCCTCGAGGCCGCGCGCGCTGCCGGCGCACCGACCCCGCGCATCGGAGTCGTCGTGCCCGATCTCTCCCGCGATCGCGGCCGTGTCGGGCGCCTCTTCGCCGATGTGTTGCAACCGGATCACGCCGTCGCGCCGCCCACCGCGTTGCCCTTTGATATTTCCCTCGGTAATCCGCTGGCGAAATATCCGCTGGTCGCCGATGCACTGCGCATCCTCCAGCTGGCGGGCCGCGAGGTGAGCTTCGAGGATGCAAGCCGCGTCGTACGGTCTCCCTTCATCGCAGGTGGGGACAGCGAGCGCGAGGCGCGCGCGCGCGTCGATTTTCGTCTACGCGAGCGTTCGCCGTCAGTCACCGCGCTGGAAAGGCTCGTGCGCCAATGCGCTTCTCCGAAGTCGCCTTCGTCTCCGGGACTGGTCGACGTCCTGGAAAGGCTCGCCAAGGCGCGCGCTGCGATGCGCGAGGCGAAGCGATCCGCATCGCAATGGTCTCGCGCATTCTCCGAATTGCTCGGTGCCGCCGGCTTCCCCGGCGAGCGCACTCTCGATTCGCACGAGCACCAGGCCCTGGAGCGCTGGCACGATCTGCTCGCCGAATTCGCCACGCTCGAGCGGGTCACGACCCCGTTCGGCTACAACCGCGCGTGCGAGCTGGTCGCGGCCATGGCGCGCGACACGGTCTTCCAACCGGAAGGCCACGAAGTGCCGATCCGGATCCTCGGAATTCTCGAGTCCGCGGGCCTCGAGTTCGACCACTTGTGGGTGATGGGTCTCACGGATGACGGGTGGCCGCTTCCCGCGCGTCCCAATCCTTTCCTCCCGGTCCGCCTTCAACGCGTCGCCGGCGTTCCTCAGGCGGATCCGGTCACGTCGCTGGAGCTCGATCGGCGCATCACCGAGGGCTGGCTGCAAGCCGCCAGCGAAGTGGTGGTGAGCCACGCGCGCATGCGCGACGAGGCGGAGCTTGCGCCCAGCCCGCTGATTGCTTCGCTCCCGCAGGTCGTGTTCGAAGATCTCGCCGCGAGCCCGCTGCGCCTGATGCGTGATGGCGTTCGCGCCCGGCTGGAGTCGGTGATGGATGCGGCCGGGTCGACGCCGGCCGTCAACGCCCCGGGCGGAGGGACGCGCCTCTTTCGCGACCAGGCGGCTTGTCCCTTCCGCGGTTTCGTGGCGTTTCGCCTGTACTCGAAGCCGATCGAGACGCCGCGCCCGGGCCTCGATGCGCGCGAGCGCGGCACCCTCGTGCACTGCATGCTCGCCGCGGTGTGGCGTGAAATCGCCGATGCGCAGAAGCTTGCGGCGCTATCGGAGCGTGACCTCGAAGGAGTGCTGCACCGCGCCGCGGACGAAACATTCTCGCAGCGCCGTCCGCGCACGGATGCGCTCGATGGCCGCTTCGGCGAGCTGGAGCACGCACGCCTCATGAAGATCGCGCGCGAGTGGCTTGCCCTCGAGCGGCGCCGCGATGCTTTCGAGGTTGCCGCGGTCGAGGAAAAGCAGGAGCTCACTTTCGGCGGCGTGACGGTGCAGGTGCGGTTCGACCGCATCGATCGGCTGCCGCGCGGCACGCACGTCGTGCTCGACTACAAGACCGGCGCCTGCGCCGTGCGCGATTGGCTCGGCCCGCGTCCAGAGGAGCCGCAGCTCCCGATGTACGCACTGGGAGCGCGCGCCGTCGATGCCATCGCTTTCGCGCAGGTTCGCGCGGGCGACATGGAGTTCAAGGGGCTCGCGAGAGACGGCGGCATCCTTCCCGGGGTCGAACCGGTGGAAAAGGACCGCAACGCGAAGAAGGTCGGAATCCACACGTGGAATGCGCTGCTTGCGAGCCTGCGCCGGGAGCTCGATGCCATCGGCATCGGATACATGGCGGGCGATGCGCGCGTCGACCCGAAGCGCGGCAAGCAGACCTGCGCGAATTGCGACCACCGCATCGCATGCCGCGTCGCCGAGAAGGCGAGTTTCGGCGCGGTGGGAGGCGACGATGTCGACGACTGACCGCGCCCTCCCTCCGGATCATCGCGAACGCGAGCGGGCCCTCGATCCGGCCACTTCGTTCATCGTGCAGGCGCCGGCCGGCTCGGGAAAGACGGAACTGCTGATCCAGCGCTTCCTCGCGCTGCTTGCGCGCGTGGATCGGCCGGAAGAGATCGCCGCGATCACTTTCACCATCAAGGCCGCGGCCGAGATGCGCGGCCGCGTGCTCCAGGCGCTTCGCCGCGCGCGCACCGAGCTGTGTCCCGATTCGTCCCACGAGGCTCGCACCTGGAACCTCGCGCGGGCCGCGCTCGAGCGCAACGACGCGTGCGGCTGGAAGCTGGAGGAAAGCGCGGAGCGGCTGCGCGTGCAGACGATCGATGCGCTCTGTGCTTCCCTCACGCGGCAGATGCCCGTCCTGTCCCATTTCGGAGCGCAGCCGGAGAGCATCGAGGATGCGAGCGCGCTTTACGGGGAGGCGGCGCGCAGCCTGCTCGACCGGCTCGAGGAAGCGGGCGACGTCTCCGCGCGCGTCGAGCGGCTCCTCACGCACTTGGACAACAACGCCGGCCTCGCGGAGCGGCTCATCGCCGACATGCTCATGCGCCGCGACCACTGGATCCGCACGCTCGCCCGCGCCGACAACCGGCCCGCGATGGAGGCTGCGCTCGACGAGGCGCGCGAGGCGGCGATCGCCCGCGTGAAGGCCGAGTGGCCCGCCGAGCAGAAGCTGCCCCGGCTTCCCGACGTGCCTTCGTGGATAGCGTTCGCGAAGCGGATGATCACGACGGGGAAGACATGGCGATCGAACGATGCGCTCGCGCAAGCGGTGTCCGGAAACGAGCGCCTGCGGGTCGCATTGATCGCGTTGCACGACCTTCCCGCGGAGACGTACTCGGACGCGCAGTGGGAAACGCTCGAGGCGATCGTGCGTCTCGCACCGCTCGCGGTGGCGGAGCTGCAGTGGGTGTTCGCGCAGCGGCGGCAATGCGACTTCGTGGAAGTCGCGCAGGGCGCGCTGCGCGCGCTCGGCGACGCGGACTCTCCGACCGATGTCATGCTCGCGCTCGATTATCGCATTCGCCACGTGCTCGTCGACGAATTCCAGGACACGTCGTACACGCAGTACGAGCTCCTCGAGAAGCTCACGTCCGGCTGGGTCGATGGGGACGGCCGCACGCTCTTCCTGGTCGGCGACCCGATGCAGTCCATCTACCGTTTCCGCGAGGCCGAAGTTGGACTCTTCCTGCAGGCCCGGCAGGAGGGGATCGGCAGCGTGCATCCCGAAACGCTCACCCTTTCGGCCAACTTCCGTTCGCGTGAGGGCATCGTCGACTGGGTGAACCACACGTTCGAAAGGTTGATGCCGCAGGAGGAAGACATCCGCAGCGGCGCGGTCAAGTACACGCGGTCGGAGCCGGTGCACGGGCGGGAGGCGGAAGCGGTGCGCGTGCACGCGTTCTACGAGGGCGATGCGGCGGGCGAAGGCGCGCGCGTGGCAGGCGTGGCGCGCGATGCGCTTGCGATGCCGCCGCTGGCGGACGGGCGCAAGCCCAGCGTCGCGATCCTCGCGCGAAGCCGCAGCCACCTGGTCGAAATCATTCGCAGGCTGCGCGAGGAAAACCTGCCGTATCGCGCGATCGAAATCGAGCCGCTTGGGCACCGCCCGGTCGTGCTGGACTTGCTCGCCCTTGCCCGCGCGATCTCTCATGGCGGCGATCGCACCGCCTGGATCGCGGTGCTGCGCGCGCCGTGGTGCGGATTGATGCTCGCCGATCTCGAGGTGGTGGCTGCGGACCCTGATGCGCGCACCGTCTGGGAATCGATGAACGACGCGTCGCTCGCACTTTCGCCGGACGGTGCGCGACGCCTCGAGCACACGCGGGACGTGCTCGGCCGCGCGCTTGCCGGCCGCCTTCGTTCGTCGCTGCGCACGACGGTGGAGGGCGCCTGGATCTCGCTGGGCGGCCCGGCGTGCGTCGAGAACGCGACCGACCTGGAAGATGCGGAAATCTTCCTCGACCACCTCGAGCAGTGGGAGGACTGCGGCGGTATCCGCGACCTGAAGGCGTTCGAGGAGTCGCTCGGCAAGCTCTTCGCGCTGCCGGACCTGGCCGCCCCCGAAACGCTCCAGGTGATGACCATCCACAAGGCGAAGGGCCTCGAGTTCGACGCGGTGATTGTCCCGGGCCTGGGACTCGGCACGGGCCGCGACGACAATAAGCTCTTCATGTGGATGGAAACGCCGTCGCGGTCGCTGCTGCTCGCGCCGATCAACCCGGCGGGCGGCGAGGAGGACGACATCTACAAGTTCATCCGCCGTCTCGACAAGGAGAAGGGCGAACACGAGATCGCGCGTCTGCTCTACGTCGCCGCCACGCGGGCGCGCCGTCGCCTGCACCTGATGGGCGATGTGAAGCTCGATCCGAAGAATGGCGCGCCGAAGAATCCGACGAAGGGAACGCTCCTGCACACGCTATGGCCCGTCGTGGCAGGCGAATTCGCCCAGCCGCCGCAGGCGCGCGCTCGCGCCGAAGCGGGGCCCGCAGTGCCGGTAAGCAAGCAGGGCGAGTTGCGGCGGGTCGTCGCGGGCAGCGTGCGGATCGATCCGCCGGTGCCAGTCGCATGGCTGCAGCCGCCCGAGCGCTCCAGGGACGCTCCGATCGAATTCTCCTGGGTCGGCGACGCTGCCCGGCGTGCCGGAAGCGTAGTTCACCGCTGGCTGCAGCGCATCGCGGAGGAGGAAGCGAAAGGCTGGACGCGCAAGCGCATCGAGGGCGAACGCGAGTCCATCCGCCGCGAGCTCGCCGCGCGCGGCGTCATCGACGCGGAGCTGGAGAGCGCCTGCGATCGCGTCATCAAAGCGCTCGGCGCGTGCCTCGAGGATAAGCGCGGCAGGTGGTTGCTCGGACCGCAACGCAATGCGCAAAACGAATACCGGCTTTCGACGATCGTCGAGGGAACCACGCGCATGCTCGTGATCGACCGCATGTTCGAGGACGACGTGGGCGACACGTGGATCGTCGACTACAAGACCAGCACGCACGAGGGCGCGGACCTCGAGGCGTTCCTCGCGCGCGAGCAGGATCGCTACCGGGAGCAGCTCGAGCGTTACGTGGTCGCCGTCGGCAACCCGAATGCGCGCCGTGGTCTCTACTTTCCGCTGCTCAACGGCTGGCGGGAATGGTAGGGGACAGCCTGTCCCCTAACTGATCCCCAGCTCCCTGCAAAGCCGCGCGACCGTCGCTTCCAGCGCGTCGATGCGCGCCTTCATCGCGGCGAGCTCGCTCCCCGAGACGGATGCCTCGGTCACCGGAGCGTTCGTGGCCGGCGCGGCGGCGAACGCCGGCTCGCCCGACAGCAGGTGTGCCCAGCGCGTCTCGCGCGCGCCCGGCTGGCGCGCCAGCTCGCGCACCAGTGCGCCACCGGCACGTTCGGCCAACTCGTTCAGGAAGCCCTCGACCGCGAGGATGTCCCCGAACTTGTGCAGACGGTCGCTGTTGATCCTGAGTTCCCCCGCGGTCTGCGATCCACGCAGGAAGAGCGTGGCGAGCAACGCGACCGACTGCGGCGGTATCGCGAGCACTTTTCCCGTGTTCTGGGCGTAGCGCATCACGCGCCCGCCGCTCGATTCGACCACGAGCGAAAGCGTCTTCAGCCGGTCGATCGCAGCCTGCACCTCGGTGTCGGTCGCCTCCATCACCGGGTCGCGCGAGTTTTTCTGGTTGCATCCCGACACCAGCGAATTGAGGGTGAGCGGATAGCTGTCGGCAACGGTGTGCTGCTTCTCGGAGAGGACGCCGAGGACGCGCGTTTCCAGCAGGGAAAGAACGGGATTCATTCGCGCATCATACGGTCGAAGCGCGATGAGGCGATTTCCTGCAGTCCTCGTTGTAGCTGCGCTTGGCATGGCGCCCTTCGCGGGCGCCTACGCGGCGGCCACTTTCCCGCGCGCCGTGACGCTGCCGCAGGTCCCCATCGACAAGCAGGCCGTGGACGTCCATGCGAAGGGCGAAAGCGAATTCATCCTGCGCGACAAGACCGAGGTCCACCGCGGCAAGGTCTGGCTGGGGTATCTCGCCTACAGCGAGCCGTGGGGCCCGGACAGGCGCGCGGCGCTCGGCCGGATCGTCGATTCGCTCAAGAAAGGCGGGTGGGAAGTGATGATGATCGACGAGCCGCGCCAGCCGCCGCTCGCGACCCTCAAGCTCACCACGGACGACAACCGGGTGATGTGGGCGAGCGTGGAGATGTTCGAGACCGCCCGCCTGCTCGTCCTCGAGCAGGACGAAAGCTAGAACCTGACCGTCCCCAGCAGTCCGATCACGCCGATCGCGATGAGGTAGACCGCGACGATGTAGTTGAGCAGGCGCGGCATCACGAGGATGAGGATGCCGGCGATGAGCGCGATGATGGGTCCGAGGGTGAGGTGCAGGTTCATGGTGTTCTCCTTGTTGGGTGACACCTCAGACCCGAACCGCGCGCGACCGTTCAGCCGCCTCCCAGCCAGTCGATGAGCAGTTTCGACACATGAGCCGGCCGTTCGAGCATGGACGTGTGGCCGCAACGCTCGACGATCACGAGGCGGGCGCCGGGAATGCCGCGCGCGAGCTCTTCGAGCATCTCGACGGGCATCAGCGCGTCCTCGCGGGCCGCGACCACCAGCGTGGGGCAGCGGATGGCGCCCAGGTGGGGCCGCGAGTCGATGCGGCGGATGATGGCGCGCTGCTGGCGCAGGAACGCGTCGCGCCCGGTCGCGAGCGCCATCTCGGTGATGGTGCCCACGATGCCCATGTCGTTGCGATGCTCCTCGTGCAGCAGCTTCGGCATCAGCGTCGAGATCACGGCGGGGAAATCCCTCTCCGCGAGCCCCATGAGCCGCTTGCGGTTGTCGGTCGCCTCCGGCGAATCGGCGCGGGCGTGGGTGTTGAGGAGGGCCAGTCGCTCGACGCGCTTCGGCGCCTGCCGCATGAGCTCGAGGGCGACATAACCGCCCATCGAGTGGGCGACGACGGAGAGTCGCTCCGTGTCGCCTGCCTGCGCAAGCGCGTCCCTGGCGAGCGCGGCCACGGTCTCGGATCGCGTGAGGTCGGCCACCCGGCAGGTGGCGCGGGACCCGATCGAGTCGATCTGCTTCTGGAACCCGTCGGCGTCCTCGAGGAGGCCCGGGAGGAACAGCACGGTCGGCGCGGCCATGGCGCTTGGTCCACGGCCGGCCGACTAAGTTGCGTTCAGCGGTGCGGAAGCGACCTGCGGAAGAGCGCGTCCACCTGGAGGGCATGGATGTCGCGCTCCAGCCTGATGCCGTGGGCGAGGCCCGCGCGCATCTGCTTGAATCCGTGGATCACTGCCACGACGGCATCGGCAAACATGTGCGCGATGGCGACGCTGCGCTCCGCGTGGGCGCGCCGGATGTGTTCCTCTATGGAGCTGTATTCGGGGTAATCGGTGTTGAAGCTCATTTGGTCTCCTTTGTATCCGCGGGGCTTGAATCCATGCCCGCAAACAAAATATAGTGTTCATGTTGCACCGCAACAACCGATTTGTATTCACGCGACAACTGAGGAAAGTTGGGTCATGGCCAAGGGCAATGGACGCTTCCCGCCACTGAATGCGCTGCGCGCATTCGAGGCCGCCGCGCGCCATTCGAGCTTCAAGATCGCCGCGAAGGAGCTGCACGTGACGCCCGGCGCGGTGAGCCACCAGGTGAAGCTGCTCGAGGAGCATCTGGGCGTGCAGCTCTTCCGCCGCCTCACGCGCGCGCTCGAGCTCACCACCGAGGCGCACGCGATGCTGCCCAAGGTGCGCGAGGGGCTCGATGCGCTGCATGCGGCCGTGGAGCGGGTGCGCTCGCGCGAGGAGGTGGCATCGCTCACCGTCGTCACGCCGCCGAATTTCGCCGCGCGCTGGCTCATGCCGCGCCTTTCCGGGTTCACGCACGCTCATCCGAAAATCGAGCTGCACCTGGCCGCGCGCCAGTCGATGGTGGACCTGCACGAGAACGGCGCCTTCGTGATCCCCGAAGCCGACACGCGCGCCGACTCACCGGCCGTGATGGTGCGCTTCGGCGGCGGCCACTACCCGGGCTCGCACGTGGACGAGGTCTTCTCGGCGGTGTACGTGCCGGTGTGCAGCCCGCGCCTGCTCGAGGGCGAGCATCCCCTGCGCAAGCCCGATGATCTGCGCTACCACACGCTGCTGCACGACGACACGGTGATCGAGGAGGGCGCGAGGCCCTCGTGGAACGACTGGCTCCAGTCGGTCGGCGTGACCGACATCGACGCGACGCGCGGCCCGCATTTCAGCAATGCGGCCCTCGCCATGGACGCGGCGATCGAGGGCATGGGCGTGACCCTCGCGATCAAGTCGCTCGTGAAGAGCGAGATCGAGACCCATCGCCTGGCGGTGCCGTTCGACATCGCGGCGCCGACCGGATATGCCTACTACCTCGTGAGCCCCGAATCCGCGGTGGAGAACCGCGCCGTCTCCGCGTTTCGCGAGTGGCTGCTCGACGAATCGAAGGAGGAAAGGGTCATAGCCATCCGATCCGCCGGAAGCGTCGCCACAACAGCGCGTCGATGATCGCCATGACGACGATCGACAGGAGATAGCCCCACTCCCAGTCGAGCTCGGGCATGTGCTTGAAGTTCATGCCCCACACGCCCACCAGCAGGGTCGGCACCGCGAGCAGCGCGCCGTAGGCGGCGAGCCGCTTGGTTACCGCGTTCTCGGCGAGCGAGATCATCGAGATGTTCACCTGCATGGCGGTGTTGAACATGTCGCGCAGGCCGTCCAGCTGCGTGCTGATGCGAAGCAGGTGGTCGTAGACGTCGCGGAAGTATTCCTGCGTGGTGGCGCACGGCTGCGGCACGCGCCCGCCGTAGAGCTTGTGGATGCCTTCGATCAGCGGCTCGATCGAATGGCGCACCGTCATTCCCTTGTGCTTCAGGCGATAGAGCGCGCGCAGGTTGGCTTGCGCCTTCTCGCCGACTTCGCCCTCGAAGATGTGGTCCTCGATCTTCTCCAGCTCCACCTCGAGCGCGTCCACGATCGGGAAGTAGCGGTCCACGATGTTGTCGATGATCGCGTAGAAGACGAATCCCGAGCCGCGCTGCAGCAGCTCGGGCTCGCTCTCCGCGCGCTCGCGCACGGCGGCGAATCCCGGCTCGGTCTCGCGGCGGATCGAGAGCACGAAATTCGGGCCGACGAAGAGGTTTACCTCGCCGGAATGGATCTCCTCGCCGCGCATCTCGATCGTGCGCAGCACCGCGAACACCTGGTTGCCGTATTCCTCGATCTTGGGGCGCTGGTGGCCGTGGCGCGCGTCCTCCACGGCGAGCGGATGCAGTCCGAATTCCTCTTCCATCTTCTCGAGCTCGGCCGGTTCCGGATCCTTGATCGCGACCCACACGAACGTGCCGGCCTGCTTCAGGTAATCGCTGATCTCCTCGACGTGGATCTCGGCGACGCGCGCGCCCTGGCGATATGCGACGCAATTGATCAGCATGGGGTCACCATGTGGCTGTTGCTTCCATCGACACGGCGCCCTCGGCGTCGCGGGTCCAGAGGCGGGCCCTGCGGTTCTGCTCGTCGGGCAGGCCGCAGGTGAAGAAGCTCGCCGTATCGTAGAGCGGGCGCAGCGCGCGGAAGGCGAAGGTCTTCACCTCGACCTCGGGCGCATTGCGCCGCAGCAAGTCGACAAGCAACGTTGCGGTGAGCGGTCCGTGCACGACGAGCCCTGGGTAGCCCTCGACCTTCGTCGCGTAGGGATGGTCATAGTGAATGCGGTGGCTGTTGAAAGTCACCGCGGAGTACCGGAATAGCAGCACCGGGTCCGGGTGGATCTCGCGGCGCCACATCGCGCCGCCCGGCGCGTGCACGGGCTTGCCCGCGAGCGCGCCCTCGGCGCGGAAGACGATGTCGTGCTCGTCGGCGAGGACGAGCCCCCCGGCGTCGCTCACTTCATGCCGCACCGTGACGAACACGAGCTTGCCGCTGCGGCCTTCCTTCTCGGCGATATTCGTGATGGTGGAAACGCGCTCGATTGCCGATCCCACGCGCAACGGGCGAACGAATTCGAGGCGGCTGCCGGCCCACATGCGCCGGGGCAGGTCGATGGGCGGAAGGAAGCCGCCCTTCGTCGCGTGGCCATCGGAACCGGCTTGCGATTGGCGATAACGCGGGAGGAAATAGAGCCAGTGCGCAAGCGGCGGTGCGGCGTCTCCCGGCGCCGGCGGTGGGTCGTCGCGGTCCAGCAGCGCCGAGAGCGCCACGAGCGGCGCCACCGTCACGGTGTCGCTGCGCGTCTCGGTGCGTCCGACCCAGCTCGTGATCGAGTCCGGCATGGCTACCAGCTTCCTCCGATCGCACGGATCAGGGCAACCTGCGCCGTGAGGCGCCGGCCCAGGAGCGTCATCATGTCGCGCTCCGCGTTCAGTTGCGCCGCCTGCACGACGATGAGGTTCAGCAGGCTCACGGTCCCCGCGCGGTACTGGTTGCCGGTGAGCAGCACGCTTTCCCGCGCGGCGCGCGTCGCGTCCTCCTGGACCTTCGTCTCCTCCGCGTACCAGCGCGACGCGGCGAGGTTGTCCTCGACTTCCTGGAACGCGACGAGCACGGCCTGGCGGTAGGTCGCGACCGATTCGTCGTACTGTGCGCGCGCGGTGTCCACCGCGGCAGCGCGCCCGCCGAAATCGAGCAGCGTCCCCGCGAGGTCGGCGCCGAGGGACCAGAAGCGGCTCGCGGGATCGAAGAGCGTCGCGAGCGACGTGCTGGCGAAGCCGCCGCTGCCGCTCAGCGTGAGGGCGGGAAAGTATGCGGCCTGCGCCACGCCGATGCGCGCGTTGGCCTGCGCCATGCGCCGCTCGGCGGCCGCGACGTCGGGCCGGCGTTCGAGGAGCGTGGAGGGCAATCCCGGCGGGATCTGCGGAATGTGCGCCTTGAAGGGAATCTTCTCCACCGTGACGTTCGCGGGTGGCTTGCCGGTCAGCACCGCGATGGCGTGCTCGAGCTGCGCGCGCGAGACCCGCAGGTCGATCGCGTTCGCCTGCGCGCCCAGGAGCTGCGTATCGGCTTGCACGACGTCCACGCGCGCTGCCACGCCCGCCTTGTACCGGTTCTGCGTCACCTCGTACGAGCGCTGGAACGCGGTGATGGTGTCGTCGAGGAGCGATTGCGCGGCGTCGGTCACGCGCAGCTGGAAATACGTGGCGGCGAGCTGCGCCTGCAGCGACAGCCTCGCGTTCTCGAGGTCGGCGGCGCTCGCCTGCTCGCCCGTGGTCGCGCTCTCGGTGAGCCGGCGGATGCGTCCCCACAGGTCGAGCTCCCAGTTCGCGTCGAGCGACACCTGGTAGCGATCCGGTGTATTGCGCGAGCGCGCGGCGCTGGCGCTGCCGCCGACGGTGGGGAAGAACTGCGAGCGCGCCGCCTGCACCGCTGCGCGCGCTTCGCGGTAGCGGGCCTCCGCCGCGCGCAGGTCCTGGTTCGAGACCTGCACCTCCCCTTCGAGGGCGTTCAGGACGGGATCCTGGAACAGCTCCCACCAATTGCCCTTGGGCTGCGCATCGGCGGGTTTGGCAAGGACCCAATCGCCGCCGGCTTCCTTGAATTGCGCCGGGATCTCGGTATCCGGCTTCGAGTAGTTCGGTCCTACGGCACAGCCTGTGACCAAAGCTGAAACGCAGAGAACGCAGAGAACGCAGAGACGGCGATTCACGGGACCGTTCGCAGGGTCACGAAAACGACACGACTGATTTGATGTGTGCATTCTCTGCGGTCTCTTGCGTTCTCTGCGTTTCAGACTTAGTCCGCCGCGGCGGTAACGATACGCTGCGGGCCGAGGCCCAGGCGCCTGCGCGTCCAGAGGCGGAAGTTGTCGAGGTAAAGATAGATCACCGGCGTCGTGTAGAGCGTGAGGAGCTGCGACACGAGCAGGCCGCCCACGATGGAGATGCCCAGCGGCCGGCGCAGCTCCGCGCCATCGCCGTAGCCGATCGCCAGCGGGATCGCGCCCAGCATCGCCGCCATCGTGGTCATCATGATCGGGCGGAAGCGCAGCAGCGCCGCCTGGTAGATGGCCTCGCGAGGCGGGATCTGGCGCTCGCGCTCGACCTGGAGGGCGAAGTCGATCATGAGGATCGCGTTCTTCTTCACGATTCCGATGAGCAGGATCACGCCGATCAGCGCGATCAGCGAGAACTCCGTCTTGAAGAGAATGAGCGCGAGGAGCGCGCCCACGCCGGCCGAGGGAAGCGTGGAGAGGATCGTGATCGGGTGCACGGTGCTCTCGTAGAGGATTCCCAGCACGATGTACACGGTGAGCAGCGCGGCGAGGATCAGCATCGGCTGCTTCTCCAGGCCCTGCTGGAAGAGCTTGCCCGTGCCTTCGAAGGACGCGTAGATGTTGGTGGGCGCACCGATGCGCGCGAGGGTATCCCGGATCGCGTCGCCCGCTTGCGACATCGACACTCCCGGCGAGAGGTTGAAGGAGATCGTCGTCGCCGCGAACGTGCCCTGGTGGTTGACCGAAAGGGGCGCCAGCGTCGGCTCGTAGCGGGCCAACTGGGACAACGGCACCTGCGACTTGTCGGCCGAAAGCACGAAGATCGTCTTCAGGATCTCGGGGCTCTGCCAGTACTCGGGCGCGGCCTCCATCACCACGCGGTACTGGTTGCGGTCCTGGTAGATGGTGGAAACCTGCGATTGCCCGAAGGCGAGGTTCAGCGCCGTGTCGATCGCGCGCATCGACACGCCCAGGCGCGCCGCGGTGGCGCGGTCGATCGCGAGCGTCAGCTGCAAGCCGCGGTCCTGCTGGTCGGAGCTCACGTCCGTGATCTCGGGCACGTCGTGCAGCGCCTGCTCGAGCTTCTGGGCCCAGTCGCGCAGCTCGTTCAGGTCCTCGCCGCGCAGCGTGAATTGCTGGGTCGCATCGGATTGTCGTCCGCCCGAGCGCAGGTCCTGGATCGGGTTCAGGAACAGGTTCACGCCCGGCTCCTTCGACAACGACGTGCGCATCCTCGCCTGGATGACGTCGATGGAATCGCGCTCCTTCAGGGGCTTCAACGTCACGAACATCTGGGCGCTGTTGCGAGAGCCGAAGCCGCCGCTGCCCGTGAAGCCCGTCACGTTCGCCACGGCCGGGTCCTTCATGACGATCGCCATCAGGTTCTCGAGCTTGGTCTTCATCGCCTGGAACGACGTGGATTGGTCGGCGCGCGCGAAGCCGATCATGAGCCCGGTGTCCTGCTGCGGAAAGAAGCCCTTCGGCACCACGGCGTAGAGGTAGAAGCTGAGCGCCACGGTGCAGACGAAGAGGATGATCATGAGCAGCGGCCAGCGCAGCGCCCAGCCGAGGCTCTTCGCGTAGCCGTGCAGCACGCGGTCGAACGCGCTCTCGCTCCACCGCGCAAGGCGCCCCTGCCTGCCCGGTTCGGTGCGCTTCAACAGGCGCGAGCACATCATCGGCGTCGTCGTGAGCGAGACGATGAGCGAGATGCCGATCGCCACGGAAAGCGTCACCGCGAACTCGCGGAAGATGCGCCCGATGATGCCGCCCATGAAGAGGATCGGGATGAAGACCGCGACCAACGACACGCTCATCGAGACCACCGTGAACGACACCTCGCGCGCGCCCACCAGCGCGGCCTCGAAGGGCTCCATGCCCTTCTCGATGTAGCGGCTCACGTTTTCCAGCACGACGATGGCGTCGTCCACGACGAAGCCGGTGGCGATGGTGAGCGCCATGAGCGACAGGTTGTTCAGGCTGAAGCCCAGCAGGTACATCGCGGCGAACGTGCCGATGAGCGAGATCGGCACGGCCACCGCCGGGATCAGCGTCGCGCGGCCGTTGCGCAGGAACAGGAACACCACGAGGATTACCAGCAAGACGGCGATGGTGAGCGTGCGCTCGACCTCGCGCAGCGACGCGCGGATGGTGACGGTGCGCTCCATCGTCATGTCGAGGCTCACATCCGCCGGAATCGAGGCGCGCAACTCCGGCAGCAGCTCCTTCACCCGATCCACCGTCTCGATGATGTTGGCGTTCGGCTGCCGGTTGATGATGAGAAGCACCGCGGGCTTGCCATTGGCCATGCCGTGGTTGCGCAGGTCCTGCACGCTGTCCTCGATGCGGCCCAGGTCGCCCAGCCGCACGGCGGAGCCGTTGCGGTACGTCACGATGATCGGCACGTACTCGGCGGCTTTCTTCGCCTGGTCGTTGGCCTGGATCTGCCAGTAGCGCTTGCCGTCGTCGAGGAATCCCTTGGGCCGGTTCGCGTTGGTGGAGGTGATCGCGGTGCGCACGTCGTCGAAGCCGATGGACAGCTTGTTCAGGATCGTGGGATTGAGCTCCACGCGCACGGCGGGAAGCGAGCCGCCGCCCACCGTCACCTGGCCCACGCCGGAGAGCTGCGAGATGCGCTGTGCGAGGATGGTCGAGGCCATGTCGTACATCTCGCCGCGCGAGAAGCGCTCCGAGGTCATCGCGAGGATCATGATCGGCGCGTCGGCCGGATTCACCTTGCGGTAGGTGGGGTTGTTGGGCAGGCTCGAGGGCAGCTGGCTACGCGCGGCCTGGATCGCGGCCTGCACCTCGCGCGCGGCGCCGTTGATGTCGCGGTTCAGCTCGAACTGGAGCGTCACGCGCGTGTTGCCGAGGGACGAGGACGACGTCATCTCGTTCACGCCCGCGATGCGCCCCAGCGCTCGCTCGAGGGGAGTGGCGACGGTCGCCGCCATCACCTCGGGGCTCGCGCCCGGCAGCGACGCCGTCACGGAGACGACGGGGAAGTCGACCTGCGGCAGCGGCGAGACCGGCAGCAGCCCGAACGACACGATTCCCGCCAGCGCCACGCCGATGGTGAGCAGCGTCGTGGCGACGGGCCGCTTCACGAACGGCTGCGTGATGTTCATTCCGCCGGCCCTTCGCCTTGGCCTTCCCGCCCACCGCCGACCGCCGACCGCCTTTCACGCCATTTCTTCACTCGCAGCGCCGCCCGGTCGAAATACAGGTAGATCACGGGCGTGGTGAAGATCGTGAGCATCTGCGAGAAGATGAGGCCGCCCACCATCGCGATGCCGAGCGGGCGGCGCAGCTCCGCGCCCACGCCCCACGAGAGCATGAGGGGCAGCGCCCCCAGGAGTGCCGCCATCGTCGTCATGAGGATCGGCCGGAAGCGCAGCATCGCGGCCTGGTGGATCGCATCGCGCGGCGCCATCTTCTGCTCGCGCTCGGCGTCGAGCGCGAAGTCCACCATCAGGATCGCGTTCTTCTTCACGATGCCGATGAGCAGGATGATCCCGATGATCGCGATGATGCCCAGGTCCTGGCCGGCGATGAGCAGCGAGAGGAGCGCCCCCACGCCCGCCGACGGCAGCGTCGAGAGGATCGTCACCGGGTGGATGTAGCTCTCGTAGAGCACGCCCAGCACGATGTACATCGTGACGATTGCCGCGAGA